>ENA-ORNR01002787-ORNR01002787.1-human-gut-metagenome-genome-assembly--contig:-NODE-2787-length-13892-cov-3.446773_pt1 | contig 13892 bp, 10 predicted proteins | sample MGYA00242114_ERZ509020 | MGnify/ENA primary metagenome ERZ509020 (study PRJEB26280, sample SAMEA2338758) | human gut metagenome | biome: human gut; feature: human-associated habitat; material: faeces...
GGTTCTTCAAAAAGCACAACCATGCCACGCGATTCTACGATAACATCATATTTTGACAGTCTGTTCTGCATAATTGTCGCCGCCATAGGACTACGGCATGTATTTCCCATACAGACAAATATAATTTTATTATATGTGTTCATAAGCAGTTCCGCCTCCCGTCAGACCCTGATAATTGTATGTCCTGCTGCTTTTATAAGCCTGTTCATAACCGCCTGGCCAACATTATCAGTCGGAAAACTCTCTGAATATACATACTGTATTCCATCTTCATCAAAACTTCTAAGTGCTGCAAACAGATTCTTTGCCGCGAGTGCCTCATCACATCTGCTGCCCATATCTACAACCTTATCAGCATTATAGCATCCTGCATCCTCGCTGACTGTCATTACGCCGACACGTTTGCCCTCTTTTCTTCTAAGCTCACATAATTCATTGATTTTGCCGACCACTTTATCAGAATCACCTGTAACAATAACCACATTTGCATCCGGTGAATAATGCTTGTATTTCATGCCAGGTGCTTTTGGAACTATTCCATCTGCTACATTTCCCATAACAGCCGGATCAACTTTCACTTCTCCAAGCACATCTTCAAGCTGCTTTTTTGTTATAAATCCAGGTCTCAAAATAGTTGGCACATCTTCACTCAGATCAACTATGGTAGATTCCACGCCTATATCCACTGTGTCATCAGCTATAATCATATTGATTCTTCCATTCATATCATGAATTACATGTTCTGCCTTTGTAGGGCTCGGCTTACCCGAAATATTCGCACTAGGTGCTGCTATATATACACCGGATGTTTTAATAAGCCTTGCAGCCACAGGATGACTCGGCATTCTTATAGCAACCGTTCCAAGACCACCTGTTATGCTGTCTGGAACTATATCTTTCTTTTTAAGAATCATCGTGAGTGGTCCCGGCCAGAAAGCCTCTGCTGCCTTTACTGCCATATCATTTACATCACATGAAAGCACTTCTAAATCTTTCTTATCAGCAATATGCACAATAAGCGGATTATCAGAAGGTCTTCCCTTTGCCGCATATATCTTTGCAGATGCCTTTTCATCAAGAGCATCCGCACCAAGTCCATATACCGTTTCTGTAGGAAATGCAACAAGTCCGCCATTCTTTAAAATCTCTGCTGCCTGCTCATATATCTCATCATCACTGTCATCATGCATTATTTTTTTAATTACAGTATCCATAATCATATCCTCTTTTCAGAATGTATACATATTATAGCCGAGTTTTATATGAGTGTAAACCCCAATTCAGCTGTTATATATTTCAATTATTATGCTTTTCATCACAAAAATAATTTATTATTCCCTTATATAAAGCTTCAGCTATTTTCTGCTGGTATTCGCTGCTGTTTAGCAGTGATGCCTCTGTCGGATTTGACAAAAATCCACACTCAGCAATTACTGTCGGAGCTGATGTATGTACAAGCATATAATATGTGCTGTCTGCCTTTTCAACTCTTTTATTTTCAGAATCAAGATTCTCCTTAAAAGAAGCCTGCAATATTTCTGCCAGCTTTTTACCTTCTACAGAGTGTTTATAATAAAACACCTGTGCTCCCTTTACATCCTGGCTCTGGAAGCTGTTCTGATGTATGCTTACCACTATATCCGCTTTGCTGTCTTTTATAATCTGACATCGTTTCTTCATGTCAGCAATTTTCTTGTTATCATCATTTTCACTGTATAGACCGTTTTCATCTTCCCTCGTCATTACAACATTAAATCCGGTATCAATCAATTTTTTCTGCAGTTTTTTTGCTATTGAAAGATTAACATCCTTTTCAAGAATTCCATTATCGCTCTTCTTCCCCGGGTCAATACCGCCATGTCCGCTGTCAATCACCACTGTTTTCTTTGTAAAATCAATCTTTATTCCTGTATCTTCACTTTCTGCGTCTGCATTACTATATACATCTTTACGTGTCCGGATTCCCTGCCCCGGATTTTTCACCAATCTTGGCAATGCAATACATGCTGCTGTATACACCGCCGCCAGTGTCATTACGCTCATTGCTGTAACTAATTTTTTATAATTCAATCCTGCTCCCTCCATATAGTTTCAGGAGTATTTTTTACTACATTTTTATTCTTTCTATTTCTTTAATATGATTAAATTTTTGTGAGGCTGCCCACCTATATCAGTGAAGCAGCCCCGTCAATGGGTTATTTATTCTTTTTGTTGTGATATATATTTTTGTGCTTTTAAACTTTTATGTAATTCCAAGATAATACGCAAACCATTCAAGAGTTTCTGATGTCATTTTCATTGGATTTATCTCAACCGGAATATCCACAGCTTTTATATTGTAATTTTTAGTCAGTTTTCTTAGTTGTTTTTTATCTGACATAAAAACTGCCACCATAAAATCTGCACCTTCAAAGCCTTCAACAGCTCTTATCAATCTTCCCAGTTTATATACCGAAGTGGAACCGACCACTATACATACATCACATCTTAAAAATTCGGCAATATTATCTTTTGCTTCATAATTCATATCGCAGATTACCACATCATATTTTTTCATATACAGCTGCCCTAATTCATCTGTCGTCGGGCATATGCAACAATCAATTCCTTTATATGAAAAACACCGCATGTCTCCATCCATATTTTTTGTCTCATCGTATAATTTCACAAAATCTCCATGACCATTACATTCTACGACAGCAGTCTTATAACCTAAACCATTTGCAAAATAATTAGATGCCATCAACGCAAAATGTGTTGTCCCAACTCCGCGTCCTGCACCAATCACACCGACTTTCAGCATTCTGCTGCCATGTAATAATGCAGATGTGCGTGGTATATTATTTTTCAATAATTTCCATAATTTCATCTGCTTCCTCCTCAAACAGTTCATTAGCACTATCCCATTCATATACACATGGGAAACGGTAAATTCTGCACTTACCTTTATAACTGCTTATGAAATCATAAAATTCTCTTCCGCCAATATGATTAATAAAAATAATGCTGTCACTTGTTACACTTTCCATAGCTGTCATATTATTTCTTCGGTAATTCGTATTGCCTACAAATATAGTAATGCCATCTTTTCCACCTTCTGCACATTCACCTCTTCTACTGTTACAGTGCTCGTCTATACATCCGCAGTCATGAATTATATACCCATATCCTGACAGATTATATGTGATGCAGCCATTATAATCAGGTATAATATCAATCCCGGCTTTTCCCTTAATCTTATCTGCTCCTATTGTATATATACCGTTACATAATGTTCCTTTGTCTGTAACTGCCCTGTAATCTGATGTGTCATTATGCCTGATACATATAACATTCCGTTTCTTTCTTTTTAAGAATGATGCAAAACAAAGACAAAAATGTGTAGCACCCGAATTATGCATAAAACCATATACATATATATGACAAACCTTATCAGTATTGTTTTTATCCGCTATTACAGATTTCTTTCCACGAAAAAATCCTAAAAATTTCTTTGTAATATCAAATTTTGCTATTTTTTTGTAATTCATGGTATCCGATATACTGCATAGCTCTTTTCGTAATGCTGCTATGGACTTATATCTTTGAATCGAATTGTGCCTGATACACTTTCTTATAACAGGTCCAATTGAATTTGAATACAACCGGCAGACCGATTCTGCTTCGGATGTAAAAGACTGTACATGACCACTTGATGCCATATACAAAAGTAAAATTCCAATACTATATATATCTGACCTGACACTGCCATCACCGTTGTACTGTTCCGGTGCAGCATAGCCCGCTGTTATATACATTGCATGCCCGGCATGGCGTCCATCAATCATATCTGAATTATCGAAGTCAATAATGAATACTTCCCGCTTCCCATCTGAATTATCTCTTATAATTATATTAGATGGCTTAATATCAAGATGAACTATCCCTGCACATTCGTGGAGATATGAAATAATATCGCAAATCCTGATGCCTATATCTGCCATATCATGTGCGGTAATGCATCCTGCCTCACTTATATATTCCGTCAAAGATTTACCAGAAATATATTCTTCTATAATGCAGATACTATCATTGTTATCTTCAATGTCAAATACGACCGGTATGCCTGGACACTTGAGGTTCTTAATCATATCAGCCTCCCGCAGTATTCTCTCATAATCATCACAAGTCTTCATAACTATCTTGGCAGCTCTGTATACATTAAGAAGCTTATGCCTTACAAGATATACCGTAGAATGACCGGTCCTGGCAAGAACCTTTATAATCTCATACTTATCAGATATTTAATTAACCTCCTTTTCTACAATACTAATTGGTTCAGTTATTATATTACCACAATATTTTAAAAAGTCAATAACAAATATAAATTTTTAGTAAATAATACTTTTTAACGCCTCAAATACCTTTACATATCCATCAAAAATGGGTATTATTATTTTACAACCAATCCAGAAAAATATGTATGAACGGATTGCCAGATTGGAAGTGATTATATGAAGATTGAAAAGATAAATGACAACCAGATACGCTGTACACTCAACAAAGCTGACCTTGCCGCAAGACATTTAAAAATAAGCGAACTTGCTTATGGCAGTGACAAAGCAAAAGCTTTATTCAGAGATATGATGCAGCAGGCTTCTGCCGAATTAGGATTTGATGCCGAAGATATTCCTCTTATGATTGAGGCGATTCCTGTGTCAGCAGAATGTATTGTTCTTATAGTCACCAAAGTTGACGACCCTGAAGAACTGGATACCCGCTTTTCACGATTCTCATCTGATAACGATGATGATAATGATTCATTTTATCCTTTCGATGACGATTTTGATGACTTTGACACTATTGAAAATATATCAGGTAACTCTCCTGCACCTACTGCTGCAGATGAACTTGATGAAGATGATAATTTTGATTCTGATGATGTTGTTCTTCCCGACGCAAAGACCGCAAACGACGTCATTAATCTGTTCAGCAAAGTAAAGGAATATCTTAACAAGAATATTGAAAAAACAACTGATGACAGTTTTGTTCCGCTAAAAGATGCCATTCTGCCTGATAGTAAAGATGAATCTTCAGATAAGCAGAATTCACATACGGCACAGACAGAAACTATCAAGCCTGTTATAAGAATATATTCTTTTGATAATTTTGAAAACTTTGAATCAGCTGCACATGTAGTATATCCTTTATATTCTGACAGGAATTCTTTATATAAAGATAAAAAAAATAACAGATATTACCTCGTTATTGAAAAAATCACATGCACTAGCAGCGATTTTAACAAGACATGCAATATTCTATCCGAATATGGTAATAAAGAAAATATGCCTGCAAGCAGCCTTACATTTTTTGATGAACATTATGAATGTATTATTAAAAAGCATGCTATACAGACCATTGTAAAAATATAATATAATTTTCCCGGCTGTCTGAAGCTTAATGTAAATTAAGATTCTTTACATTAAGTTATAAGGCAGCCGGGTTATTTTTAGCCAACAGACTCTAAATAATCTGTTATATCTTCCATCAATGCTTCACAATCAAGTCCATGAACCATTGCTGCTTCTTCAATTGTCTCACCTGCTGATGAAGGACATCCTACGCAATGCATTCCAGCACTCATAAGAATAGGAATTATTCCGGCATCAATCTGTATAGCTTCACCAATAGTAGTGTCCTTAGTAATCTTAGCCATTGCTAAACCTCCTGATTTTATTTTTGGTACATCTAATATAATAGTAACAGACAAAAAAGTCAAGCTGTGTTATTTTTCCCATTTTAACCATTTTTCAAACATTTTTGATACTTTTTATCTTTAATAATACTCTGTTAAATTGCGTTTCAGTGTTGAATTTTTGCACATAATATCGTATAATCATGTCAACAAACATTTTAAGGAGGATTATAACTATGGCATATGTAATTAACGATGAATGTATCAGCTGTGGTGCTTGTGTATCAGGTTGTCCTGTAGAAGCAATCAGTGAAGGTGCTTCTCATATGGAAATCAACGCTGATGTATGTGTTGATTGTGGTGCTTGTGCTTCTGTCTGTCCAGTAGGCGCTCCAAATCCACAGTAGATTGTATAATACAGTTGATATTCAGCTGTGTACATACGAAAAAATCACAACGCTTAATACGTTGTGATTTTTTATAAGTCTATGTTAGTTATATATAACCTTTGTTAGTTGTATATCTTTTTATATAATCTATACTCTCTGACCTCTGTCAAGTAAATCTGCAAATCTTGTCTGCTCCGGAATCCATGCCATTTTAACAGTTCCGATTGGACCGTTTCTTTGCTTTGCAATAATTATCTCAGCAATTCCTTTTATATCTGTATCTTTATTATAATAATCATCCCTGTAAAGAAACATTACAACATCCGCATCCTGCTCGATAGCTCCCGACTCTCTCAAATCTGAAAGCATCGGTCTGTGATCGGGTCTTTGTTCAACAGCTCGGCTAAGCTGTGAAAGTGTAACAACCGGAACATTCAACTCTCTTGCAAGAGCTTTTAAAGCTCTTGAAATATCCGAAATTTCCTGCTGTCTGTTGTCACTGCGTCTTCCGCTTCCACTCATAAGCTGAAGGTAATCAATTATGACAAGTCCGAGGTCATTTTCCATCTTATACTTTCTACACTTTGAACGCAGTTCTGAAATTGAAATACCAGGTGTATCGTCAATTATAAGATGTGACTTTGCAATACTGTCCGCACCTTCTATCAATTTGCCCCAGTCACTCGAATCAAGACGTCCTTTTCTTAATTTATCAGCATCCACTGTAGATTCAAGACTGAGCATTCTGTTTACAAGCTGGACATTTGACATTTCCAATGAAAATATTGCAGTTGTTATTCCCTGTTTTATTGCGACATTTTCTGCTACATTTAACACGAATGCCGTCTTACCCATCGAAGGTCTTGCCGCGACAAGTACAAAATCCGATGGCTGAAGTCCTGAAAGATATCCGTCCAAATCTTTAAATCCTGTCGGAACACCAGTAACCGCTCCTCTGTTTTTTGCCGCAGATGAAATTTTATCAAGTGCTTCAAGAACAACCTTATCAATAGGCTTATATTCATGATTTCCTTTATTTTTTACAAGGTCAAATATCTTTTTTTCTGTATCGGCAAGTATATCTTCTGTTTTTTGCGTTCCGGCATAACAATCATTAGCAATTGAATCATTAACACGGATTATATTACGAAGAATTGATTTATCCTTAACTATTCCTGCATATTGACGTATATTTGCAGATGTTGGAACTGCTGCCAGCAAATCTCTTATAAATTCAAGGCTGTAAACTTCTGCGGATACATTTTTTTCCTTGAGGCGTTCCTGCAATGTTACAATATCAACAGGTCTGCCCTCATTATTCATGTCAACCATGGTCTGAAACATGACACCATACTGGTTATGGTAAAAATCATCAGCCACAAGCATTTCACCGGCAGTTATAATCGCCTGCTTGTCCATAATCATGGAGCCTACTACAGACTGCTCTGCCTCAAGGCTGTTTGGCATAATTCTGGTGATTGCCACATCTTCCATTACTTACTTTCTCCTACTACGACTCTTAATTTCGCAGTTACATCCTTATGAAGCTTAACAGGTACTTCATATGTTCCAAGTGTCTTGATTGATTCCTCAAGCTTCATCTTTTTCTTATCTATATCAAGTCCCAGCTGTTCTTTTGCAGCAACAGAGATTTCTTTTGATGAAACTGCCCCAAATGTTCTTCCGCCTTCACCTGTTTTTATCGTAACTTTAACAGGCTGTGCTTCCACCTTTACTGCCAGTTCCTTAGCAGCTGCAAGCTCCTCTGCTTCATGTTTGGCCTGTCTTGCTTTTTCAAGTTTTAAATCATTGAGATTTTTTGCATTTGCCTCAAGTCCAAGCTTCTTAGGCAACACATAATTTCTCGCATAACCATCATTAATCTTTACTATCTGTCCTTTTTTACCTAATGACTTAACGTCCTGTAATAAAATAACTTCCATTATATTTCTCCTTCCTGTATCATCGAATCCAATGTAACTTTTATTGTCTGGACTGCCTGGTCAACAGTACAATCCGTAAGCTGTGCACCGGCGATTGTCATATGTCCGCCTCCGCCTAATTTTTCCATGACAAGCTGTACATTTACCTCATCAATAGAACGTGCACTTATATATATAATATTATTGTAGGCTGTTATTACAAATGATGCTTTTATTCCTGATATGTCAAGCAGCTGGTTTGCAGCTTTGGCACCGCCTATCGTCGGACTTTCAACTCCTTCACCGTCAAATACTGTTATGGCAAATGCATCCCTGTATACTGTTGCCTTGCTTACCGCCTGTGCAACTGCCCTGTATTCTGCCATATCAGTACGAAGCATCTTTCTTACTCTTGTGACATCAGCACCATGTCTTCTAAGAAATGCTGCTGCCTCAAATGTTCTCGGACCTGACTTATTATTAAATCCATTCGTGTCTATATTGATTCCGGCATACAGTGCATCGGCTTCAAATGCCTTTATTTTCACACCATCCTCAACATACTGAATCATCTCAGTAATCATCTCAGCCGCTGATGAAGCATATGGGTCAACATATGACAAGACTGCCCCTGTAATAGGCTCGCTTGACTGCCTGTGATGGTCAAATACGATTATCGTCCTGCATATATCAAGAAGAGCCGGACACTCTGTCATCTTAGCCTTGTTAACATCAACAACAATAACTGCAGTCTGTGAATCTACATATTCCGGTGCTTCTTCTTTCAAAAGGAACATATCTCTCGGATAATCATCATTGTTAAGGAATCTGTCCATAAATGGCTTAACACTGCTTGTCACATCATTAATTACAATGTGTGCTTTCTTGCCAAGTCGTCTGCATATTACATATATACCAATCGCCGAACCAAATGCATCTATATCTGCAAGTTTATGTCCCATTATAAGGACCGTCTGCGTCGGTTCAAGAATCTGTCTTAATGCATGTGCTTTTACACGCACCTTTACTCTTGTATTTTTTTCCATCTGCTGGCTCTTACCGCCATAGTAAAGTGTCTTCTCGCCATCTTTAACAACAGCCTGGTCTCCGCCTCGTCCAAGTGCAAGATCCATGGCTGATTTCGCAACATCATAATTTTTTGCATAATCACTTGCACCTGTGCCAACACCGATACTTAATGTAAGTGTCATTTCATTGCCGATTTTTACGCTCTTGATATCTTCGAGTAAACTGAATCTGTCTGACATAAGTTTCTCTAAATACTTATATCTGAAAATAGCAAGATATTTGTCTTTTTCCATCTTTCTTACTATCGCAGAACCAGACGCAAAATACTTATTAACTCTCTTATCTATAAGACCTATAAATAATGAACGTCTGACATCATCTATACTTTCAAGTGCTTCCTCATAATTATCAATATAAATAAGTCCAACAACAAAACGCTCATCCTTTATTTTCTGGATATACATGTTAATATCTGTCTCATCAAACATATACATCGCAATAAACGAATTATTCTGTTCTGTCTCAATTATATCAACCTGCTGCGTAAGTGCATCAACAGCAATCCGCTTCATCTCTACAAGATAATCCCTGCCATTATATGCAAGACGCATCTCTTTCGCATCTTCTCCTGTCGGAAATACTTCCGGCTTAATCTGTGGAAAAATGCTTTGTATATTTTTTCGGAAATCTTTCTTTTTATCAGTTTTTTCCATCATAATTCTGTTCATCCACAGAACACGTCCGTTATTGTCAAGCAGGCAATACGGAACACTGAGTTCGTATAAAAGCTGATGCTGTACCTGTGAATAATTAGAAGAGAATTCTATCATCTCATGCATAATTCCGGGTCTGAGATAAAAAATCATAATCCCGTAAACAACTGCATAAAGCATGACAAAACCCAGCATAATATTACCACAGGATGTATCTTTGACATACATAACAACAGTGACAATTAAAAGTATTATGCCTACATATAGCGGCCACATAATATATGACTTCAGTTTTCCCGACAATTTATAAATCTGATTTCTGCCCTTGCTCTTCATAATAATCTCCATCAAACAAAAACATTTTAAATTATTATACCATTTATAAATTTTATTGTAAATAACAACGTAGTGCGACACCGCATACTGCAATGATGCCAATAAACTGTATGCACGCCGAAAATGTCACTGAAAGTGAAGAAAAGGCACAAGCTTACGCCCGTGCCTTTTCAATATTGATTTATTTTATTAATAAATCATTTTATTATTTTACAATTCTTCTTTTTCTGTCATAAATGCAAACTGCTGCAATAGCTGCTCCACTCATTAAGAATAATGCTAAGAGAAATGCAATATTTGATGTATCACCTGTAGTAACTGACTCACCAATAACAGGACTAACTGATGCTGTCAATTTATCATGTGAGAAATCTGCACCAACACCTGCAGGAGCTTTATCTGTAAGTGCAAATACATCTCCGAGTGCGATTGTGCCATCTGCATTTCTTGTAATTGTGCCTACTGACTTAACTCCGTCAAGAATTGCTGAGTAATCCAATGACTTGAACCAGTCTGTTGATACTGTTGCACCTTCTGAATTAACAGATGTCTTAGATGCTGTATCCCAGAAATAGTTCGTTGTCTTGTAAATCTTCTTAATATCCTGTGTTCCCTTAGGTTCAAGGTCTTCCTTAACATTAAGTCCTGCTGTTCTTGCAACTGTATCTGAATCAAATCCTGTTCTGTAAGAAATAATTCCTGTTGCTTCATAGTCTGTATTTTCTGCTGTCTTTGTGTAAAGAGCAACATTGTATGACTCATTATCAATGGATGTGCTGTTCTTAATCTTAATATCAGGACAAGAGTTAGAATCAATACCCTTAGCCTTGTTGCAGAATGATATACAGTTATCAAGAACATGAGCACCCGGCATGCTGTCGCCACCCATCTTGAAACCGTTACCGTTGCCTGCATCTGTACCATCTTCAAGGTATCCGTTAGCATATGCTATACTGTTCTTAATTGTTACAACACCGATTGAACCTGTCTGAACTTTTGCGAATAAATCCCAACCATCATCAGCGTTGTGATGTGCTATACAACCATCAAATACGTTTCCGTCACCTACTGTAAGCTTAGCTGCAAAACCATCGGCATCTTCATAACCTGCATCTGCGTTTCCATATGATGTACAGTTAAGAATGAGGTTGTATGAAGGCCAGTTCTCATATTCATCTGTTGAATTAAGACGGCTTATCTGAATACCAGTATTACCATTGTGATAAGCATTAATCTGGTCTAATGTGTTATGATTTCCTGATACTTGAATACCCTTCTGGGCATTTGCTGATCTTGTAACATCAAATCCCTTGAAGTACCAGTAGTCGCCACCGATAATCATACCTGTTGAAAGTTCCTGAAAATCAAGAACCGGTCTTGTTGTTGCAGCTGGATCGGCAACCATATAAATCATGTTTTCTGCTGTACCATTGATACCTCTTGCTATCTTTAATGAACTTTCAAGTTTGTATGTACCTTCCATAAGTACAATCTGCTGTGAAGGCTGAACATATTTAACAGCATCATAAATACTCATTGGGTCTTCCTTGCTTCCTGAACCCTTTGCATCTGGTGCAACCCAGATTGACTGTCCTGCCTCACCAATAGTCTTATATGTTACTGTGAAATCTATTTCTTTTGTTTCATATGATTGCATCGCCATATATTCGCCAGGAATATATCCCTCTGCTGGTGTAAAGTAAAGCTTAAAATCATTCTTACCCTTATTAAGAACCACGTTAGCGGCATTAACTGCTGTCTTTGCCTTAACTTCTACATCTTCTGCAATGAAGTTACCATCTTTATCTGCAATACTTAATTTACCATCACAATTTGCCGTAAATGCAAATGTGTAATCTGGTGTACCTGTTGCTGATGGAGACTGTACTTTTGTATTAACTGCAATAAGTTCTATAGGTCTTTCTTCTGGTGCCGGATCTGTAGCCGGATTAGAAGTTGTTATTGAAATATCTGAGAATGTAACATTTGCATTTCTTGCTGCAAAGAAACCTGCATATACATTCTCTGAATCAAGATATTCAAGTGCCTTAGGATTATAATATTTCTTAGTTGTCTTGTATGAACCATCTACCGATTCGTATGTGATGAAATAACCTGTATTATTCTTCTGTATTGTCATATACATCTCAGTAATTGCATCACCTACTGTTCCTCTTACTTCTTCCTGTGCATTTCCAATAACATTCTTATAATCTGGATATCTAAGTTCCAGAGGTGTCGTTTTTGAAGTAAAGTTTGCCTTAATTACAGCTGTCTTATTTGCTTCAATATCTTTAATATTATCTGTTGTTAAGCCTTTCTTTTCAATAGAGCCAATACCGAGCTTGTGTGTTACCTTATCAAGGGTATCATCTGTTGATACTCTGTTTTCCTCTGCATCCCAATAATATTCTACCTTTGATGCAATAGCCATATACTGGTTGTTCCAGCCTGAACCACCTAATCTGTCAGTTGCCATAAGGCCGAAACCTTCCTGACCATTAGAAAGTTTCCATGAATTTACTTTAACCTTTGCTCTAAGTATGAAATTTTCTGTTGTAGGAATTTCTGTATAATAGAATGTCAATCCGTCATATGAATCAGGAACAATCTTTCCACTTGCACTCTTGATTGTTACACTTCCATCAAGTGCTGAACCTGTAATACTATCCTTTGATGTATCTTTACCATCTTCATGTCCATTACCATATGTAACAGAACCCCATTTTCTTATTTCATCGGCTGTTGCTGTTCCCTTAACTATAGCTTCCTTTTTTGTAGCCGGATTATTTCTTACTGCAACAACCTTGAATGTATATTCTGTTCCAACTGTAAGACCACTTAAAAGCTGCTTTGTATCTGTTGCTGTAACAGCTTCAGAATATGTTGTGCCATCTGTACTATATGAAACTTCATAGCTGTCAGCTTCTGGAACTGCATCCCATTCGATAAGCATCTTTCCATTTCCCTTGCTTGTTGCAAAAAGATTTGAAGGTGCTGCTAAAGGAAGAACAAATCCTTCTGCCTTAACTTCATTACTCTCTTTATCTGTTTCACCAGCTCTTGATAAAACAGCCTTGAAAGTATAGTCGCCTGTTGCTGTAGGATTAAACTCTGCTGTTCCTTTGCTGTTAGAACCTTTAATAATCTTTGAATCAACAACCTTTTCGCCGCTGTACATATTTACAGCAAGTTGCTCGCCGCCGTCATCACCAAGTGGTGCATTCCAGCTTACGCTTATCTTTGAACCATCAACTACAGGTGTCTCAAGTACAGGTGCTGCAACCTTTGACCAGTCTAAGTCAGGTGTACCCTTTTCTAATGAAATAGCATATACACATGCCTTTGATCCACTTACATAAAAATAATATGTTTTTCCTGCTGTCATGCTGTATGTGTGTGAACCTTCAGTTGCATCCTCACTTATTGTTTGTTCTGATGCTGACGCTTCCACAAAATACATTTTCTTACCAGATGCTGCTTTAGTTACAAATGTAATCTTACTGTCTGTAACTGCTGTCATCTTAAAGGCAGCTCCTTCTGTAGGTACTGCTCCATTATTTGGTTTAGGATTTGCTGATGGCTGCTGTATAAATGCATCATACTTTACGCCCTCAACCGTTGCTCCTGAGCCTTCCTTTACCGGCATATCAACTAACACTTCCAAATCGGAAATTTCCTTATCTCCATATACCGTACCTGCACTAAGACCCTTGGAAATATCAACAGATACCTTTTTGTAATCACTTGCTTTATTATATGAATAAGTAATGCCATATACACATGCCTTTGATCCACTTACATAAAAATAATATGTTTTTCCTGCTGT
>ENA-ORNR01002793-ORNR01002793.1-human-gut-metagenome-genome-assembly--contig:-NODE-2793-length-13868-cov-5.615290_pt1 | contig 13868 bp, 9 predicted proteins | sample MGYA00242114_ERZ509020 | MGnify/ENA primary metagenome ERZ509020 (study PRJEB26280, sample SAMEA2338758) | human gut metagenome | biome: human gut; feature: human-associated habitat; material: faeces...
GGGGGCAGCACACACAGTTCTCTGCTTTGGGGCGGCACGGCGCAGTGCGCGGCAAACAGCCCCAACGGGTCGCGCACGGTGGCTTCCCGCACACGGAACCGCCACAGACCGCTTTTTGCTGCGCGCAGGGTCACGCGCAAATCGGCACACTGATGCGGGGCCAGCATCGCGCCGCAGGGCAGTTCAATGGCCGTTCCACTTTCGGCGTCCACAGCCTGCAAAACGACACGCAGCTCCGGCACGGGCCGCCGCCCGTTGTTGTGCAGTTTCACCAGTACGGCAAAATCCTCGTCGGGGTGCACGGGGCGGGCAGGCAGCTGCAGCGTTACCGTCACATCCCTGCGCAGTGTGCGGACATACCACGCCAAAAAGCCGACCAGCAGCACCACCAGTGACGCCAAAAAGACCGCAAACGACGTGCGGCTGACCGCTGCCGCGGCAAACAGCACGGCCAGCAGCAGCGCGCAGCCCACCTTACCTGCCATGGAACGGTTTCTCCGGGCGGGGGCGCGGCACGGTGTGCAGAACATCGTCAAGGATATTCTGCACTGTATCGCCGCCGGTGCGGGCCTGTTCGGTCAGGCACAGACGGTGGCGGGCCGCATCGGCAAAAATCGCGGTAATATCCTGCGGGGCCACATAATTGCGCCCGCCCAGAAAAGCCGCCGCGCGCGCCATACCGGCCACTGCCAGCGACGCACGGGGCGAAAGCCCCAGCATCAGGCGGCTGTCCTGCCGCGTCGCGCGGGAAAGTTCCACGATATACCGTCTGATTTCATCGCTCATATATACTTCGTCTACCTGCTGCTGCATAGCCAGCAGGTCGTTTTTGTCCATCACCGGCTGCACACGGTCCAGCAGGGCGCGGCGCGGCTGGCGGGACAAAATCTCCATTTCCGCCTCCACATCGGGGTAGCCCATGACCACGCAGACCATAAAGCGGTCCAGCTGGGATTCCGGCAGCATCTGCGTACCCACCGAGCCGACGGGGTTTTCCGTTGCAAAAACGGTAAACGGCTGCGGCAGAACGCGCGTCACGCCGTCCACTGTGACGGCGCTTTCCTCCATGACTTCCAGCAAGGCGGACTGGGTGCGGGCGCTGGTACGGTTGATTTCATCGGCCAAAAACAGGTTGCACATCACCGCGCCGGGGTGGTACACAAATTTGCCGGTTTCCTTTTGGTACAGCGAGAACCCCACAATGTCGGACGGCAGAACGTCGGGGGTAAACTGCACGCGGTTTTGGGTCAGGTCCATAGCGCGGGCAAACGCCTGTGCCAGCGTAGTTTTGCCCACGCCGGGGATATCCTCAATCAGCACATGGCCGCGGGCCAGTATCGCCATCATGATTTTCAGCACGACTTCCGGCTTGCCCAGCACCGCCTTGCTTACCTCGGCTGTAACGGCCAGCGCCTTTTCGTTGATATTCTGCATGGGTCAATCCTTTCTATGCCTGCGCCAAATCAGCATACAGCCGATCACGGCGGCAATCAGCAGGCATCCCGCCCACAGGGCGTTGTTTTCCAGCCAAATCATCCAGTTGGAGTACGCGCCGCCCGCGTTTTCGCCGCCGCCCTCGTGGGGCAGGGGAGTGATACTTTCGGGGGTGACTTCCTCCAGCGCGGAGGTTCCGTCGGCCTCCACCGTCACTTGGCGCGGTGCGGCGTCCCAGGTTTCGTCACACTCGGCCAGGTCTGCCGCATGGGTGGCGGCCTCTGCGTCGGGGTCGCGCTCGGCTATCACCAGGTAGCGCTGGGTGTTTTGGGTGTAGGGGTGGCAGGTCGTCAGGGTAAGCAGGTCGCGGCCGGGCTGTATCAGCACGGCGTTTATGTCGTCCGGCTGTATAATTTTCAGCTCGCACACGCGGTAAACCAGCGTGTCCCACGGCGTTGTCAGGGTAATTTTGTCGCCGATTTGTATCTGCTGCACGTTGCGCAGCATTTCCGCACCGTAATAGCCGCGGTGGGCGGCAATGACGGTGTTGGTGTTTTCGCCGCCCAGCGGCATGGAGGTCTGCCCCAGCAACGCGCCGCCGCGGGCCATGTTGGCCGCGTTGGCCCCCAGATAAACAGGCAATTCCAAGTCCAGACGCGGTATCCACAGCGCGGCGATAACGTCGTCTGGCAAGCCGTAGCCCGTCAGGTCAAAGGCGGGGGTCTCGTAGGCAAAGGGGTCTTTCAGGCCGCTTTGGCCTTGGGCAAAAAGCTGTTGGTTGTAGGCCAGAAACGCGTCGTACAGTTCGGGGTAGGCGCGCGCGGGTTCGGCGGCGGAGGTTTCAGGCGCGGCGGGGGCGGCAGCTTCGGCGGCCTGCACAAATTTTTGCACGGTTTTTGTGCTTTTCTGCTCCGTCAGATATCGGCTGACCGTGGGCTGCAGCATCAGCCCAACGCCCAGCAAAATTGCCAGCCATGCAAAAATTTGCAGAAACAGGCGTTTCATCAGTCTTCCTCCTCGCGCTTTTTGCAGCGGTGCAACAGCAGCAGCAACAGCAGCGCCTCGCCGCCGATAACCACACTGCCCGTCACGCTGATCCACGGCCAGGCGTCCACAATGCGCTTTACCACGTTGCCGGTATTTAGCTGTTGGTACTGCACGGTCTGCGGCGTGTCGGGCTGCTCGTCCTCTCCGGTATACGGCACTCGGACGCCGCGCACAAGCATACGGTGGGTGTTGATGGCATAGGGTGTGCAGGTGACCAGCGTGCAGTAGTCCCCGCCGGGGATGATTTCCAAATCCTCGGTGTTTTCCGGCTCCACGACCTTGACCTGGTCTACCTGATACGCCAGCACCTCGTCCATGATGTGGAGGTAAAAACGGTCGCCCTCGCCCAGCTTGTCCAGGTCGGTAAACAGTACCGCCTCGGCCAGACCGCGGTGCCCCGTCAGCACACTGTGGGTGCCCGCGCCGCCCAGCGGATAGCTGGAGCCTTCCAGATGTCCGACGCCCTTTACCAGCACATCGTCGCTTGTGCCCTCATAAATGGGCAGGTTTACGTCAATTTTGGGTATGGTAATGTAGCCAAGGCTCTCGCCCACGTCCAGCATGTCCACATAGCTTGTGCCGATGTCGTCCGCTTCGCCCGCCGCGTCGCGGTCGATGGCATTGTTCAGCTGTTGGTTGTAGCGGCGCGCAGCCTCCTTGGCGGCGTCGATTTTCTCGGCGTCCATCGACTGCACATTGTCGTTGTAGCTTTCAATGACCGAGCTTGCGTGGCGCTGTGCCACCGCGTTGCTGACAACGGGGTACATGGCCACGCCGATGCCGGAGACGATCATCAGCGCAGCAAAGCCAAGTTTTAATTTGACGGTGGTTTCCATTGCAAAGAGCCTTTCTGTAAAGGGTTGACGCACTGCCACAACCGCCCATAGGGGAAGAACCGTTTCCGGCCCTTCCCCTATGGATTACCCGTTTATTTTGCTGTGGGTGTTTGGATGGTGTGCATTACGCACGGTTGGATTTCTTTTTCAGGCTGAACAGAACGCCGACGCCCGCCAGAACCAGCAGCACACCGATACCGCTGAACAGCAGCGTACCGAAACCGCCGGTGACAGGCAGCGTAAAGCCCTTGCGGTTGACGACTTTGGCAACAGCAAGTTCCGTTTTTGTGGCATCGCCATTGTTGCTGGTATGGGTGAACGTGGTTTTCGTAACCGTGCCATGCTTAACCAGATTGCCACTGGCGTCATATACGTTGGTCTTTTGCCAAGTAGTTGTGGCGGTAACATCCAGCTTAACCTTAACAGGCTTTGTCAGCAGGTTATAGCCATCAACCGTCTTGGTTTCGACCAGATAGTAATCACCATTGGCAAGACCGTGGGTGTAGTTGGTGGCGTTGTTAGAGTCAGACGTATCAATGATGCCGTTTGCGTTAGTTGTCAAGCCAGACTTTACAAGAATCCATTTTTTAGTGATGTCAAGACCTGCTTTCTTGAGGGTTTCAGCATTTACAATAGGCGTTTCTCCCGTCTTGGCTTCACGGTACAGGTCAAACACAACGCCGGGCAGTGCAGTAGTTCCGTTTTCCGCAGTTTTTACCACTTTGATGCCAAAGCTGTACATAACAGCGCTGTCCTCAATGGTGTTCGTGCTAGGTGCGGCGGGGGAGTCGTGGGTATTGATTTTATTGGTGTATGTAAGTTTTGCGTTATTCGAGTTGCCTTTGCCGCCGACTGCAGCGGTATCCTTTACAACTGCATCGTAGGTAATGGTCACCGTGCGTCCGGCACAAGCCTTTACCGTGTTAGAAGTGAGAATGAAATCAATCTTGAATCCATCTGTGCCTTCGGCTGCAACCGTATAATCCGTGCCACTCATCAAGGCTGTAGTGCTGTCTTCAATTTTGATGCTGCCTACATTATCCTTCAAACCCGTCGGCGTGTCGGTGACGGTAAAGGTGGAAAGTTTATCAATGTTCTTCGGGACTTCAATCGTGATTTTGTAAGGAACGGTATCGCCGACACCGTACTGGGCATCCTGCGCCCAACTGTCGCCTTTTTTGACTTCCTTCTTCATATCGGGGCGGTGGTTGGCAACTTGAATGGTTGCATTAGGAGTGGCTGTATTTTCGCCTACCTTAATCTGACCATCATTCTGCACGGTAAAGTTGTGGTATTCCGCATCCAAGATATAGCCCTTGTTAGCAGAATCACCGCTGTATGCATCCTCAAAAATGCGGTAGTTGCCTTGCGAAAGCCCTGCAATTGTAATTTTACCGCTTGGGTCCGTTGTCAAATCGTAGGGGTTGCCATTGCTATCGTTTGCAGTAATGTCTGTCCAATTGGCGCCATTCTGTTCCTGCAGCTTGAACTTAACACCCGCCAACGCGACCTCAGAACCACCGCCGGTATAGCCCTTTTTCTCAATCGTGACTTGACCGTAGGCGGTGCTGTTTTTCGGGTAAACGTGGACATCATAAATCCAGTCCGTTAGCTTGTTCGTGGTGGTCGTATCAGCAATGCGCGTCATAGGTACAGAAACCAAGAACGGGGCAACAGGGGACGTGACCTTATCGGGGGCGCTCGTTTCAACAACCAGATACAGACCGAAGTCAAGACCGTCTTTTTTGGCTACACCAATATTGGTTCCAGAAGTTGCGGTTGTAACCGTGTCTATCTTGTTGCCATTAACTGTGATTGCGCCAGTTGTTGAATTCGTTGAATAATAATTACTTGCATCTATATTAGAAAAGTCTTGACCAGTCGCAGCCGCTTGACCGCCATAATAGGCTTTCAGCCATTCCTCATTCTGCACCTTGTAAATCTCAAAAGTTACCCCGCCCAGCGGCTTTGCGTCTGTGGGCGCGGCTTCGCCCTCGGCACCGGTACCCTGTTTGGGCGTTGCTCCCGGTGCAGGGTTATACTCATACTTATGAATCGTAATGCTGCCCTTTTTGCCCGATTCCCAAACAGGCGTACCGTCTGCCAGCCTCGTCGTTCCCGTCGTCCCCGCCGTCGTCGCCCCTTCCGCCATGGCGGGCATGGCGCAAAGGCTCAGGGCCAGGGCGGTGCTGAGGACTGCGGTAAATAAACGTTTCAGTTTCATCTTGTTGCATACCTCATTCTTTTTATGTTGGTTTGTGTAGAGGGGTGGGGGTCAGGAACGTTTGCCCCCTCTCTTATAGCGGAACACCAGCACCAGCAGCACAGCCACCAGTGCGGGCAAACCTATCAGCAGCCACAGGCTGGGTGCGTCCGCGCCCGTATGCGGCAGGGTAAAGCCCTTGCGGTTGTAAATGGTCAGGGCAATGTTGTACACGCCGTCGGCACCTGGGGTTATCTTGCCAAACGTCTCGTCGCCGCGTCGGCATTGCCCGTCCGCTGTCAGCGTAAACTCGATGGCTTCGCTCAGCAGGGTGTAGCCCTCGGCGGTCTTGGTCTCGGTCAGGCGGTAGTTGCCGGGGGTCAGGTCTGCAAAGGCAAGTTCGCCTGTACCCGCGGCGGTCGTGCCTGTTTTCGGCGTTTCAATCGGTACAGTGTTCAGCTTTTCCAGCTTGAACTCCACGCCGCCCAGCTTTATGCTATTATCCTGTGCATCCTGCTTTGTGATGACCAAGTTATATTTGGCATCTTGCAGTTGGTTGGTCAGGGTCAGCGTTTTGTTGGTCGAATCGCCTGTGACGCGGGTGGTATTGAGAACCTTGTACTTCTTGCCGGAAATCTCAATCACATCGCCAGCCGCGCCGCCGTAAAAATGCCCGCCTGCCGACGCGCTTTCCAGCACGCGGTAGGTGTAAGCGACACGCGCACTCTCCGACTTGCTCGCATCGTACTTGTCCAACCCGGTAAACTGTTTGGTCCAGCCTTCGTAACCGTCGGGTTTTTTCAGTTCTACGCTTTCATACCCCGAAACCGGCAGCCAGCTGTCTGCCTCATCCGGCGTTTCGGTGCGCTGCAGTTGCAGGTAAATGGCGTTGGGCAGGTCGGCTTGCGGAATGTCCGTCGTACCGTCCTGCTTTTTCCACTCTTTTTTGACCGTTATGTCAATCAGTTCGCGGGCGGTATTTTCAAACGTTGCCGTTGCAGCGTTCGCTTCGCCCTTCGCAATGGCGCCGTACACCTTTACGCCGTCCGCGGCAACAGCGCAGTCTTTGCCGCCCTCGATAGACACCGATTTCAGGCTTGTGCCCGTCTGTTCATTTTCCCACACAACAAACCGTGTGCCGACAGGGATCTTGTCGATCACGATCTCGCCGTAGTACGTACCATTGTGGTTTTCCACCGTGCAGGTGTACTCTTTCGGCGCGATTGTGTCGCCGAGGCTTTGGCCGCCAACATCGCCGAATCGGACGGTAAAGGTAAACGCCTTGCCTTCCAGTGTCTCGCCTTTGGCCGGAACCTTGCGTATAATCAGCTTGCCTGTCTTGACCTTGTTGTTGAAAACCACTTTCAGCTTGGTCAGCTCGTTATCATCGGCCGAATTGCGGTAAGAGCGAAAAACCAGCATGTCAGCGTTCGGCTTTTGGGCCTCTGTGTAAGCGTTCTGGGTGTTGTGTCCGTCAAGGGTTGCAACAACCGCCTTTTCCGTTCGGCCATCGTTCGGGGCGGTGCCGCTGATGTTTTGCAACGTGCTAACACTGCCCGTCGTAACAACGTCAGCCTTGCCGCTTACATTTGTAACAGGTACGTCGTTTTCGTATACCGTCCAAGTTGTATCGTACAGTTCGGTGTCGATCTGCTCTTGCAGGGCTATGTAGCTGCCGCGGCGGAACTGGTCATTAAAGGTAACGGTCTCACCGTCCTGCAGCAGGAACCGTCCGTTTTCATCCACAACGTCGCCGTTGCCAAGGTTGGAGGAAAACACCGCATAAGCCGCGTTTTCCAGCTTACCGGTTGTGGCAGAGCCATAGTCTGGGACGTTGTACTGCGCGGTGGTAAAGCCTGTTTGTTTCGGCAGGGTCGGCGCACTGCTGAATGTAAAGTTGCGCAGGTAAATGCTGCGCGCATAGTTATCGCCCACCGTTATGCTTTTTAGCTGCGTTTTGTCGAAACCCTCGACTTGTTTCAGGGAGTTCAACATCAGCCGTACGGTGTACCACGTTCCCGGGTGCAGCGCAGTCGCCGCGCCGTAGACATCGCTGCTTTGCAGCCCCTTGGTGCCAAGGCAGCCCATTTGCTTGCCGCTTGTGTCCCAAAGTTCCACATACAGGTTGCTCAGGGCGCAGGTTTCGGTCGACTCGCCCTGCACATAGACATCAAAGGTCAGGTAGCTGTACGGACTTATATCTATGGCTGTGTCCCATGTCAGTGTGCCGCGGCGCTGGTCGCGGTATAGGCTGGATGGGTCACTTTTATCCGATGACCACAGCACGGCGCTGCCTTTGTCTTTGTCTACATTCTCCGGCAGGGACGACTCATAGCTTAATAGTCCCGTGACCGAACTGTATACGTCGTTCGGAAGTTCGTAGGTCTGGATTTTCGGTTTATCAGTACCTTTTGTTTCGTAGTGGGTGGCCAGATTTTGGATGTTGAAGGTGAAAATTTTCTGGTTTTTGAAACTTGCTTGGAACAGCGGGTTCACGTCCGAAACATCGACCTGCTTTTCGACCTGCAATTCGTTATGGTCGGGGAAGTTGAACGCCAGCGCCATGTTAGACTCCCACATGCCGCGCTCCATGTAGTACATGGTCAGGGTGTGGGTGGATTGGTCCTTCAGGGTTTTGGTGGGGCCCTTCTTATTGAACGTGATCGGTTGGCCGTTGTAGTTGACGGTTTTGGTTGTTTCGCCGGGCTCATACCCCTTGTAGACCATGGTATCATTTTGGTCGGTGTTCTTGTTGGAGCTGACGTAGGGGGTTACCTTGTTGTTTGCGCCAAATTCCAGCAGACCGGACGCTTTACCGTGCGCGCCGCCGACATCCAGCATCAACTCGCCGTCAATGTAGACCCACACGTCATCGTCGCCGGAGAAGAAGAACTTGATAGGAACTTTGATGTCGCTGCCGCTGGTGTCTTTTCCTACAACAACATTGCCGTCCTCTGTAAGCGTAAAGTCAAATTGCAGCTTGGCGCCAAAGCCGTAGTTGTATTGGGGGGCACTGCCGCCGTTGCCAACTGTTTCGTTAAACGGGAAGAAACCATACCCCTTACCGTTTGTACTGTTGTCGGCACCACGGTTAAGTGAGGCATCATCTTTCGTACCATTCCCCGCCAGATAGTAGCTTTGGCGGGCGATGTCCTGTTTGAGGTACAGCGAGGTTTCGTTGCTGTCATAGTACCAATATTCGGCTTTGCTCTCCGGGTCGTTAGCGGACTTATTGTTCGGATCCTGCGCAAAAACGGCTTTTTGCTTGAGCGGGAAGGAAACATCCTCGTACACCTTGCCCAGCACGGTGTTAAAGGCGTTTTTGCCTTGCAGGAAGTCTTTGTCAAAGTGCGGGTCAACCGACGCATTTGCGTTGGAATTCTTGGCTCTTAACAGCGGCAGACCGTTTGCCGTACCGTCAGAGGTCTTGCTTTCCACAAGGCCCTGGAAGGTGCAGTTGTAATCGTCGCTTCCTTTACCACTATCATCCAGTGCCGAGTTGTTCACGGCCATAAAAGTATTGTAAGCTGGACTGTTCGTATCGTTGCTCCAGCCGTATAGACCCATACCGGCGGCAACGGTTGCAAAGGGGTTGCCCCAACCATTTATTGACGGTTGGAAATGCCCGGTATAAAGCGGGTATTTGACATTGTCGCTTGCCGTGTAAGCGCTGCTTAGTGCGCGGTTGAACTGCTCAAAAGTGACGTACCCGCGCTGGGAACTCGTGTAACTGTCCGGGTACGTGTCGCGGTTCAGGCCGTTCAGCTCGTAGTCGGTGTAGTAATCGTACAGGGTGCTTGTGATGTACTTTGTGCCTGGCTCTTGCTTGAACTCGCCGCTTGCAATATCCACAACGGTGGTATTTTTGCCGCTTTCGGCATCGCGGACAGAGGCTTTCTCTCCCCAGTAGCCGTTACGGTTGACACCTTCGCCGCCCGTGTAGGCCGACGGGTCGCCGTCGTCGGCAAAGAAGCAGGGTTCTTGCAGGGTTGGGGGGATTTCTGCCGTGCTGTACTTTCTGGTCTTGTTGTCTTTTGCGGGGGCGTTTTGGTTATCCGTTGCGGAGAATTGCACCGCGGTGTAAGTTCCCTCAGGAATTGTGCAAGACCACAGCTTGCGGTTGGTATCGGTTTCCTGCGTCATCGGCAGCGGTGTGACCGCGCCGTTTGAACTCGTCAGGAAGCAGTACATGGTTTCGCCGTCGCCCATGGCGGACTGCTGTAAACCTTCGCCCTCATAACTGTACGCGGACAGTGTGGCGTCAAAGTAAATCTTTTTGTCCGCGGTAAGCAAATCACCGCCCGCGCTTGCCCAGGTGCTTGTGGTATCGTTGTAGACATAGCAATTCGCCGCTGTTAAGTCCAGTTTCTGGGCGTCCGCGTAGGGGGATATGGTGAAGTCTGTGGTGAAATCATACAGGGCGCTTTGGCCATCGTTCCAACTAAACTGCACAAACCGCGACTGATTGTCGGGAATCAAGATCTGCTGCGCGGCAAGTTTGCCCGCATCCACCGTGCCGATCGTTTGGCTGCCGGTTGGTGCCAGGGCGCTGTTTTCCAGCTTGTAAAATGTTGCGGTTACGTTGGTAAGCACGGTGCCGCTTGCATTTTTGAAGTAAAGCGGCGTGTCCTTGTAATAGTACTCCACGCGCGTCCATTGGGAGAGGTTGTATTTTTGATTCTGGTTGAAATGATTGTGGTCGTTATCACTTGTTTCATTGCCTGTTCTGACAAACTTTTTGCCTGCAAGCAGGTCAATCGCTGTCAGGTAGGCATCATTGACTCCATCGTCCCTGCCAAAGGCGTTGATTTCTTCTTTCCAGGTATTGTTATTGTCTATATAATACTGGAAGGCGATTCGATAAAACCCGCCCGCCGGATAGTCCGCAGAATTCAGCGTGATGCTGAAGATTTTGTGGGTATTCTGGCCGGTTACTGTGGTTTCGGTATCCTCCATGACTTTGTTTATGTAGGCACTTGTACCGTTACCCGTGAACCCGAGGAAACGCATGGTGCAATTTCCGCCATTTGCACTTAATTTATCGTATGTGCCGTCATCCTAAAAATAAATGGTTGTCGTAGCCGGGATAAAGCCCGTCGATACACTGGTGTCCGCTATCGTATCAGGTATGTTCGCGTCATCGTTGTCAGGCAAATCATCCGCAAGCATAGTATCTTCTTCGTTGGGGTTGTCCCCGTCAGCAAAAAGAACATCTTGCTCTGTGTTGGTTTTTGCCGCCGTGGTTTCCTCTGTGTTGATGGCATGGTTTGGCGCGGCAGCCGTATCGGAAGTGTCCGCAGGGGTTTTGTTCGTCAAGGCTGGGTCGGCAGGGGCGGTGTCCGTATCGGCGGCGGGAGTCTGATTTTCTGCCGCTTCCTGGGCTTTGCCGTCATTGTTCGGAACCGCTGCTGTATTGTTTACCGTGTCTCCCGCTTCTGTTCCCGGCTCGTTCGCAGTGGGCGGGGTATCTCCTTCATCCGGAATCGTTTCCAAGTCGGATACAATAGGTTCTTGCGCAGGCTCTACACCCTCGCTTGACGTGTCTGCGGCAGGAGTGGCCGGAATCGTTTCCGAACCTGCGTCAAAAAATAAAGCCCCATCCTCAGCTGCATAAACCGGCAGAGCCATACCGACCAGCAGGCACAGGGCGACAAGCAGTGCCGCCGCACGGTGCAGGATAGAAAATGCTTTCGTCATTTGCTTCGACTCCTTTTCTATACATGTGTGTTCTCACGATATATCGAGGGGAACGCGCGCCATTCGGCGCGATTTTATGCGCTGCGCACATCTGGCACGGAAACGGACTTTTTCCACAAGCTGAGCTGTATTTACAGTCTTTTTTGAGAATATAATCCGATGTGCAAACATTTGCGCTTACGTCGGGAAAAGTAAGACACGGTATGTTTGTTGTGTGCCTTCTTATTTATAAGGAACAGTATAATACTTTGGGATGAAAATTTCAATACGGCTACATTCAAGCAAGTGATTTTTTGGCAGATTGCAAAATTTTGACTTGTCGAATTCGTCACAATGACAAGCGCTTTCGGCAACTATTATACACACCGCCAAGCACTTGTTAAAATCTTGCTGATGCTTTTGCGCAACTATTGCGCAAAAATCGCCACAAAAAAGCGTAAACACAACACAAATTCAACGGGAATGTCCGTGAATTTGGTCGTGTGTGTGCTTGCGGTTTTATCCTTATCCGGAGCCGAAAAGGGCAGGGGTCAGCTTTGTTGGCTTGTCCAAAAGCGGACGGCTTCATCCAGCCAGCCCTCACAGGCAAGACCCTTGCCCAGCCCCACGCCGTGGTCAACGCCGTGTTAGACTGTCAGCTTATGCGGTGTTGCCTTATATCTTCCCTGAGTATGCAGACTGTCAAAAAACTCTTGTAGGGGCGAGCATTGCTCGCCCGTGCCCGTTTGCCTGTGAAAAAAACTTACCCGGAAAAGGCGTTGCTGCGCCAAGTTGGCGGGCGACCAATGGTCGCCCCTACATATTCAATAGGCCACGAATGTGATTTCTTGACACGCCGGAGTATGGGCAGGAGCTGACAAGCAAGTTGCGGTGGCCGCATAAAAAGGCGCACGGCAAACACACCCGGGCAAGGACTGCGCTTGCCGGAAACAGCATTTGAGAGGTGTCCCTTGCGCTATAGGACACCCGGCAAAGGGGCGCACCTCGCCCCTGGTCGGAGCCTTTGGGGGCGGAAGGCTTTACCCGCTGATGGCATCCTCGACCACGTCCAGCAGGTGGCAGGGGTCGAGCTGGGCGGCGGTGCAGCGGCGTGCGAGGGCCTCGACGAAAGCGCGGTCCAACGATACGTCGGAGATAAACTGCACGACCTGCTGGCAGCCGCAGAGGTCCCGCGCGGCCAGAATGCCGTAGGTAGTGTAGGGCCCGAGCTCGGGCGCGGATAGCTTTTGACAGACAACGCGATAGGTATACACGATTTTCACCCACTCCTGCTATGCTACATAACAAAATATATTGACAAAAAATGGTAACTGGAGTAAAATTGTGGTAGTGTTAGTGTACTTATAGATGCCGCCCTTCACAATATAGCATATCCCGGTGTGCAAAGTACACAACCAGTGCCGGAAATTTTGGCGGCGCATTTTGCACCGCCGATTTGCTGTTTTTCCGGCGGTGAATCGCGTTTTGAGGGGAGAGAAGATGTTATGTCCGCATATCGATACCGTGTGGCAGAAGCAATGACCGCTGCGAGGGAGGCAGCGGGTGTTTCACAGCGGGAACTGGCAGACCGCCTGGGCCGGGATAAGCGCACGATCCAGAAATGGGAAAAGGGCGAGATGAAGATCGCGCTTGAGGATTTTCTGGCCGTCTTTGATGCGCTAAAAGTGCAGGTGGAGCCCTACTCCAAATGGATTCGGCACCCAGAGCTTTTCCCCAATGGTCTGTCGGACATCCTGCAATACTCCACTGATAAAAAGCGCGCGGCACTGGGGGATTTCTACCGCTGCCAGGCGTCGCCCATGGAGGTCGAGCAGGAATATTACTTTCTGTATGCTGACCACGGCAGCGACTACCACGGCATGTACCAGCAGTGGATGGCCAACCTGCTGACACCGCTGCGGGATCGCCGCCGCATCTGTGCCCAGGTTATTGAGAATTATAACGAGGCCCTTGCCACCGGGACCATCACCGACCCGGACGCGCCCCAGCCCAACATGGAGGTCCTGCAGGCCTGCTATGAGGCCAGCGCCCAGAGCATCCAGAACGGCGCCAACGGCTACACGATGCTGAGCCTTGATTTGAACCGCTGACAAAAGCATAAACCCGCCGCCCTCTGCGTACACTCTGCGCAGGGGGCTTTGTTATGGCTGCACTTGTACAAAGGATTCGGGCGCGGGCGGCATCGCTGCCGACATTCGACATACCGTTTCTGCTGATCTTGCTGCTGTTGTTGAGCTACGGGCTCATCATGCTGTTCTCCGCGGGGTACGCGGTGGCGCTCTACCGCCGCGGCGACGCCTACACCTACATCCGTCCGCAGCTGCTGTTTGCGGCGCTGGGCGTGCTGGCTATGTACGCGGCCAGCCTGGTGGACTACCACGTCTGGCACAGGCTGGCCTGGCCGATGCTGGGGATCTCGCTGCTTTTGCTTGCCATTGTGCTTTTCATGCCGGAGTACAACGGCTGCAAGCGGTGGATCGTGCTGCCGGGGCTGGGCACGCTGCAGCCCAGTGAAATCGCAAAATTCTCGATTGTGCTGGTGTTCTCGCATATCATCTCACTGAACCACGACAGGATGAAGTCGTTTTCCACAGGCGTTGTGCCGTTCGCCTTATTTACAACTTGGTAATTTTCATAACTTTTATTACCTT
>ENA-ORNR01002810-ORNR01002810.1-human-gut-metagenome-genome-assembly--contig:-NODE-2810-length-13829-cov-3.381661_pt1 | contig 13829 bp, 10 predicted proteins | sample MGYA00242114_ERZ509020 | MGnify/ENA primary metagenome ERZ509020 (study PRJEB26280, sample SAMEA2338758) | human gut metagenome | biome: human gut; feature: human-associated habitat; material: faeces...
TCCCACTGGTACACGCCGGGGGTGACAGCAGTCATGACAAGGTTATTCGGTTCAGCTGAATTCCACTGATTGGAAGCGGCACCTAAAGGAATAACCGATGACGAAGGTCCGCACACCCACTCGGCTGCAATCGACGCTTTATCGTCGCTGCCGGGAAGGGTTATCGTCACTTTCCATGTGCCGGCTTTATTTACAGTCCAGTGATTCTCGAAATGAGAGTCTCCCTTGGGACAGATTAGCGCGACTGCTGATTCGCCGAGTATGGTTTTGCCAATCTCGGGCGCATAGCGGTCTGCGTCCCAGTTTTGCCCGGCAGTAATAATAATGTCGCCACGGTACAGGTCGCCTTCGTATGTGAATACGCCGTCGCCGGATTTCGTCATCTGAATCCCCGCACCGATATCCCAGCCACACGCAGCCGCGTCGCCCACAATATAGAGATTGTCAGCGGCCGGAGCCGTCTGTTTCTTGGCTGCGACCACTACGGTTTCGGTGTTATCTGAGGTCATAAAAGTTACGGTCAGTTTCCATGTGCCGCCGCTATTTATAATCCAGTGATAATCGAAGCGGCCGTCTCCTTTGTGAGTGGTCAGCGCGACAGCCGTCTCGCCGAGTTCGGTTTTGTCTACCTCGGGGGCATAACGGTCTACGTCCCAGTTTTGGCCGGCCATGAATATAATATCACCGGAGTTCATGGCTCCCTCGTATGTAAATACGGTGTTTTCTCCGTCGACGGTTTTGGTCAGCTCGACACCGATCTCAGCGGCCCAGCCTGCGGAGGTGGCAGGTCCGCACATGTAGAGCTTGTCGGGAGCAGCCTCTGCCGACAGCACACCGGTCAGCATGGCAGCTGCCGCCAGCATGCCTTTTAGTAAATGTTTCTTCATGACATTTAAGGTTGAATTGTTTGTGTATACCGGGGCATGTGCAGCCATGTGGCGGCAGCATGCCCCGTAGGTAAGGTTTACTTTGTAAGTTTTACCACTTTGCAGCCGTGGCGCGGTACCGATGCCTCGAAAGTGCCGGTGACGGTGCCCTCGTCGGCATGACGCCAGAGATCGCGCACCTTGTACTCGCCCTGAAGAGCCAGGTCGGACAGGTTCACCGACATTTTCTTGCCCGATTCATCGCGGTTGAACATGGCGATCACCACGTCGCCATTGGTCATCGTGCCCCACCATATGCGGCTGCCCTCGCTGTCGATCACATCGGACAGAGGCTTGCCCACAAATCCGTCGGTGTTGAGCGCCAGCAGCTCCTCATTGGTATAGAAGCTGTCGAGATTGCCTATCGACTCGGGCGTATCGGCTATGGCCACGGGACCGCCGGCGATCAGCTGCAGCGATACCTGCGAGCGACGCTCGTCGTCGTTGGAGCATTTGTTGAGACGCAGGAAGTCGCCGTCCAGAATCACCTTGCCCCGGCCGCCGATATGGCTCCAGTGGGCAAAGCCGTCGAGCTGGTTGTCGGCGTAGGGCCAGCGGTTGTAGATCACGCCGCGGTTGAACGACGAGAAGTGGTGCCAGCCGCCGATGTTGGTGTCCTGCACGATGCGGGTCATGTTGCAGTACTTGCGCTCGAGCTCGGCGTCGTTGTACAGCTCGGGCATCACGATGGAAGTGAAGATACCGTACTTGGCGGCCGACTCGCAGATGTAGGCCAGGCCGCGCTCGTAGCGCTCGCGGCCGTAGCCGCAGGTCACGGGATAGTCGCGGCCGGGGTCGCCGTCCTCGTACCAGCACATGAAGTCCATGCGCACAAAGTCGACGCCCATGTCGTGGTAGTGCTTGAACCAGCCGTCGATATACTCGCGGGCCCCGGGATGGTCGGTCACGAGCCAGGTGAAATCGGGACGGTCGGTGACCTGGGGGTAGAGCACCTTGTCCTGCGGGTTGCGCGTGAGCGAGCGCAGGGTATAGTTGGTGCCGGGCACCTTGCTGTTGAGGTTGCCCTTGATCCACAGCGGGTTGTCATAGACGCCCACACGGAGGCCCTTGGCCCGGGCACGCCTTACAAGTTCTTTGAGCGGCATCGAGCCGTAGTGCGACATGTATATGCCGCCGTCGCGGGCAGTCTGCGGCAGGAAGCCGTCGGTGCAGATCATGTCGTAGCCGTAGGGCTTGAACCTGGTGGCCATCATGTCGATCACCGCATCCCATTGATCGGAGCTGAGGTCCATCTGGTCGTAGGGCACTCCGGCCAGCTCCCACTCGCGGGCATACTCGTAGATGGTCCAGTAGAGCGGAGCCTTGTAGGTGTGGATCTCGCCGGGGACCGGCAGTTCGGGCAGCCCCGGCGTGGGATCGGGCTCGTCGGGAGTACCGGGAACGGTGCCCCCCTTGTTGTCGTCACCGCAGGCGCTCAGAGATACCGCGGAGCAGAAAATTGCCGCAGCGACAAATTTTGTTATGGTCGAAAATCTGGTCATATGGTTTTAGTCGTTTCGTTTGTTTGATTTTATGAGACGATCCCTCGCCCCGGCCACATGGGCCGGGGCAGGGAGATCGCGTCCGTAAACCTGACTCTACATCTGAAGTATCAGAAGCTCTCTTTTGTCAACACAGACCCAGCCGTGGCTCAGACGCCCAGGTATGTGGTGGTCAATGTGAAATCGCGGAAGTTAAATTCGAGGCGATAGTGGCCCGATTCTTTTACTACCCATTTGAGGTCAACTCCGCCGGTGTTGATCTGGAACTGCTCCACGTTGTTGGCCTTGCTGATGGGGGAGCCGGCTGTCATGGGGCGTATGCAGGGGGCTCCGTCCCAGCTGCCCTGGGTGATGTATGCCTTGAGCTCGCCCTGCTGGAGATTGCCGTCGTATATAAACACGAGATGGTCTTCCTCGCTACGCTCCAGGGGGAACATATTGTTTACATCCCATACCGCAGGCGTGGCGTCGCCTACTATATAGAGGGTCGAGGTCTTGAAGGGTATGTCGCCCTCGATCACGAGCAGATCTTTCTCGTCCTCGCAGCTTGTGGTCAGCATCCCCACGAGCATTAATACGATGATGGCTGTGAATTTATATATTTTCATCTTGATGTCTGTTAACTGGTTGTTTCATCATTTGTAACCGGGGTTCTGCACGAGGGCCGGGTTGGTCCTGATCTGCTCGCTGGGCACGGGGTAGATCTTGGTGTGGTCGTCGGCGTCGGGCTGCTTGTCCCACCATACGCCGGTGTTGAACTTGCCGAAGCGTATCAGGTCGATGCGCCGGCGGCTCTCGGCGAGGAACTCGCGTCGAGCATCTCGTCCATGTCGAGGTCCACGATACCATCGGGCTTGTAGAGCACCTGCCGGTGTACCGCGCTGGGATAATTGCGGCGGCGCACCGTGTTGAGGAGCTGGCCGGCGCCGGTGGCATCGCCTCGGCGCAGTTTGCACTCGGCGAGGGTATATATGATCTCGGGGAGACGTATCTCGGCATAATCGGCCTCGTTGGCACCGGGGTCATTGTTGCTGTACATGGGGTACTTGACGGTGTACCAGCCCGAGTTGTAGTCGCCGGTGGTCATGTCGCTCTTGGGGTCGGTGAGCCACTGGCCTTCTTTCAGGAAATGGAACTGTCCCACGGCGTCGCGGATACAGAGGTCGTAAGGGGTCTCGGGCGCCTTGAGTTTGCGCTTCACGCCATTCTGCGTGTATTCGAGATAGCCGTAGAGGAACATGCCCTCGCGCTTGCCTCCTCCGAGGTTCTTATACTTGGCCAGACGGTAGTCGCCGGGATATTTGCGGAATTTCTGCACAGTCATACCCAGCTTGAAGTCGTAGAGCTTGCCGGTGGGGTCGTAGCTCGGCGAACATACGAACTCGCCGTTGTGGCCGCCGTGATGGGTCTTGGCATTGTCGAAGAACTGCTCGGAGTATGAAGGTACGCCCCAGTTGTAGAGCATCTTGTACTGCCAGCTGGTGTAGTTGCACGAGCCCGAGAAGAAGAATATGAGCTCATCGCACTTGTCGTTGTCCGAATCAAAGGGTGCGTCCCAGCGGTCGGCGGCCTTGTATGGGCCGTAGACTCCGTCGACGATGTCCTGAGCTATCTTCTCGCAGTCGGCGAGGCGGTCGACGCCGATATACTCCTTGGCGTTGAGGTAGAGGCGCACCAGCAGCGATGCGGCGCCGGCCTGTGTCCACAGGTTGGCATAGCGTGAGCCGTCGCCGAGGCTCTCCTTCTTATAGAGACTGGGAATGGCGGCCTTGAGCTCGTCCTCGATGAAATTGAAGATCTGCTCGGGCGGCACCTGCGAGAGTGTGTTCTGCGACTGGTCGTCGTAGCTCACGCAGAAGGGGACATTGCGGAATGCGTCGAGCAGGCGGAGATAGTACCAGCAGCGCAGTACGCGGTTCTGTATCTTGAGCGCGTTCCACTCGTCCTCGGCGAAGCCGAATCGTTCAGGCGAGAGCTCGTTGAAGCGGTCGATGGCGAAATTGCACTGGGCGATACCGGCAAACATCGAGTCCCACTCGTCCTTGACATGATGGTGCATGATGTCGGCCTCCCAGGTGTGGTAGTGGAACTGGCGCCACCATCCGCTGTCGTCCCAGCTGCCGTCGCGCCGCGGGACAATCAGCTGATCGGCCGAGTACTCGTTGATTCTGAAACGCGGCACAATGCTCCAGTAGCCGTGCTCAAAGGCACGGAAGGCCATCGAGACCACGTCGTCTCTCGTGTTGAAGTAGTTATTGGAACCCACCTCGCTGTAGACGGTCTCGTCCAAGTCGGTACATGCCGACAGCGACAGAGACGCCAGAGCCACGCAGGTCAGATATTTTAATGCTTTCATTGTCGATAGATTCTTGTTTTGTCCGATTAGAAATCAAGCTGTACACCCAGTATGAACGAGCGGGTGGTGGGATAGTAGCCGCGGCCGCCGTGCGCACCCGGATACAGGCCGTTGACATTGAAATTGGCGGGATCCATACCGCTGTATTTGGTGATGGTAAACACATTGCGCACCGTACCGTAGAGACGGATCGAATCCATGAAGCGAGCCTTGGGAAGCGGCAGCGTATAGCCGAGAGTGAGCTGGTCGAGCTTGAAGTAATCGCCGCGCTCCAGGAAGTAGTCGCTGACAAGCGGTGTCGACGTCTGCGCGATCAGGCTGTTCTTACCGTAGGCCTTGCGCAAGGTATTTCCGGTGAAATTGCGTGTGCCGTAATAGAAGTCGTGGATATTGAAGATGTCGAATCCGAAGGCACCGCGGAAGAAGAGCGAGAGGTCGAAATTCTTGTAGCGGAAGTTGTGGCCGGTCGAGAGTATGAATTTGGGGAGGCCGTTGCCTACATACTGGCGGTCGGCATCTGTACCCTGGACACCCTTGATGATGTCGCCGTCGCGGTCGTAGATCAGCCACTCGCCGTCGGGAGTGATACCGGCGTATCTGAACATGCGGAAGCTGCCGATCGAGCGTCCTTTCTCGATACGCTGCAGGGGCAGGTTGGGATAAGGATTCTCGGTGACGGCGACATCATAGTAGTCGTTGCCGACGTACTCGGAGTTGCTGAAATCCACAAACTTGTTGGACTGTGTGCTGCCGATGAAATTCATGGTGTAGCTGAAGTCGCGTGTCTGCACGGCATTGAATGTGATGTCGAACTCAAAGCCCTGGTTCTGCATAGTACCCACATTCACAAAAGTCTCCGTGAACAGATAGGGCGGCATGGGCACGCGGTAGTTGCCGAGCAGGTCCTGCTGGCGGCGGTGGAAGTAGTTGAGCGAGCCATAGAGGCGGTTGTTGAACATCGAGAAGTCGAGGCCGACGTTCCAGTTCTTGCCCTGTTCCCAGTGCAGATCCGAGTTGACGTTCTTGCCGGGGCCCCATACGCGTACCCACTCGCCGTTGTAGTAGCTGTAATCGAACGGGCCCATCGTATCGAGCGAGATGTAGTTGCCGAACTCCTGGTTGCCGGTCACGCCGAAGTCGGCGCGGATCTTCAGGTCGTTGAGCCACGAGGATGTGCCCTCCATGAACGATTCTTTGGAGATACGCCAGCCGGCCGACACTGCCGGAAAGTTGCCCCACTTGTGGTTTTTACCGAATTTCGACGAGCCCTCGTGGCGCAGCGAGGCGGTGAGGAGATAGCGGCCGTCGAAGTCGTAGCTGACACGGCCGAAGAAAGCGATCAGCTTGTTGTCTTCCTTGTGGCTGAACATGCCTATCTCACCTTCCTTCTTCATACCCTCGCCCGAACCGAGGTTGTCGGCTCCGATGCCGTCGTTGGCGAAGTCATAGTTCTCGCACCAGAAGTTGGAGCTCTGCCAGTATTGGTATGAGTAGCCCACCATGGCGCGGATGTTGTGCTTGTTGAGGTTGATGCTGTAGTTGGCGAGCCATTCCAGGCTGAGGTTGCGGGCATTGTTGGCGATGCGCTTGCCATAGCCGTCCTTGCCCTGGCGGATGAGCGAGTTCATCGTCGACGGCTCGAAATAATTGATGTCGTCGTTGTACTGATGGTCGGCGAATGTGACCTGGGTGTTGAGAGTCTGGTTGTACTTGGCATCTGGCATGAAGAGCGGCAGCAGATTGAGCTTGAGTGTGCCGTCCCAGTCGATGATCTTCTCGTGGCTCTTGTTTTTCACCAGGTTCATGGATTCGATAGGATTCACAAAGCCGTTGTGATCGGTGAAATCATAATAGCGTCCGGGGACATCGGGATTCCATACCGGGGTGGTGGGATTTGCCTCGATGGCGCGGCGGAACACATCGTTGTCGGCCAGGTTGCGGTAAACCACACGGGGAGCCACATTCACGTTGACCGAGAACAGGCCACCCTTGGTGGTATGGTTGACGGTCGCGCGTGCACCATATTCCTCGCGGTTGCCGCGCTTCTCGATGCCGTCGGCATTGCGGTAATCGACCGTCACACGGTAGTTGGTATCGGTGTTGCCGCCGCTGACAGTGAGGGTGTGGTGCTGCTTGAAGCCTACCTGCTGCACCAGGTCGAAAAGGTCCTCGCTCGCTCCCAGGTCGACAGCGGGGTCACCCGAGGGCATCCGCAGTGTGCGGTAGTCCTCGGCGCTCATCATGTCGAGGTCGCGGTTGGCCTTGTCCCAGGAGAAGGTTGCCGAGTAGGTGGTGTGGGCGACACCGTCGCGGGCACCTTTCTTGGTGGTGATGACGATTACGCCATTGGAGCCGCGTGTACCGTAGATGGCCGATGCGGCGCCGTCCTTGAGTACGTCAAACGAAGCGATGTCGTTGGGGTTGATGTTGGTCAGGCTCGCTCCGGGCACTCCGTCGAGCACGATGAGCGGGCTGACGCTGGCCTCGCGCGACGACACGCCGCGTATCTGGAGGCTGGCAGCCGAGTTCGGGTCGGCGGCGGCGGTGTTCACGACCGAGAGGCCGGGGACCTTGCCCTGGATCAGCATGGACACGTCGGTAGCGGCGATTGACTGGAAGTCCTTGGCGCTCACATGCGATACGGCCGATGTGAGCTCCTTCTTGTCAATGGTGCCGTAGCCGATGACGACCACCTCGTCGAGGAGCTGTGTGTCCTCGGCGAGTGCCACATCGAGCGTGCCGGCCTTGCCGACCTTCTTTTTCTCCGACGTGTAGCCTATGTATGAGAACTCCAGCCGGCTCCCTTCGGGCACGCTGATCTCATACTTGCCGTCGATATCGGTGACCATTGCCGCGGTACCTCCGTCGACTTTCACCGATGCTCCGATCAGCGGCTCCCCCTTCATGTCGGTCACTGTGCCGACTACTTTTATAATATTACCTTTGGAACCAGTTGTTTTACTTGTAGAGGGGGCAGCGGCGTGTTTCAGAGCGATTCGCTTGTTGTCTATCACATAGCTGATGCCGTGTGAGGGCAGAATCTTGTCGAGCACAGTCTTCACCGGCTCGTTATGAGCCTTGACATTGACCCGGACATCTACGTTCACAGTTTCTTTGCTATAGAAGAAACGGTAATCGGTCTGTTTCTCTATCGAGCGCAGTACGCTTTCCAGAGTGACGTTGCTGACATCAAGGGTCACCTTGTTGTCGGCCGCATAGCCTGTAGCTCCGATGCAGAGCATGAGCAAGACCAGAAGAGGCCTCAATGCCATACCCAGCCGGTTGCGGCAGTTGATAGGTATCAGATTTTCCATATTTATAATAATGATTGGTATTTTTAGGGTAAAGATTTTAAGGTTTGTTACGTTTTTTTACGACTGTTCTATTAGATAACACGCAAGCCCGCAAAACCCACATCGAAAAATCACAAAATTTCACATTCACGAAAATTTAGTTAAAACTCCTTGTATATTGTAGGTGTATCACATAACTTTGCAAAAAATCCTATACCATGCCAAACGAAGAATTTAAAAACGATGCGCTACTGGTGGCTGCCCTCAAATTTGACAGCCACGAGGCCTTTGTGAAAATTTTTCGTCAATATTACGCCAATCTCGTACACTTCACGGCGCGCTTCATCCCTGACAAAAGCTCGTGCGAAGACATTGTACAGGAAGCGTTTATCAGAGTCTGGACCAATCGCAAAAAACTGGAGACCGACACCTCGATACGCTCATATCTGATATCACTCGTCCAGAATCTCGCCCTCAACGAACTGCGGCACAGAAAAGTCAAGATGCAGTATCAGGACATGAACCATGAAACGATTCTCTCTCTGTCGCCCGACGAACATATGTTTTTCTCGGAGTTGTCCGACGCATATGAGACGGCACTGTCAAAACTTGAGCCCGAAGTGCGCGAGACATTGATGCTCAGCCGCCAGGAGAAAATGAAATATTCCGAGATCGCGCAGCGCCTCAATATATCGGTACGGACGGTTGAATCCCGGATAAGCCGGGGACTTAAATTTTTGCAACAGAATCTGCAAATCTACAAAAATCTGATCTTAATAATTCTTTTTATCCGTAATCTCCTATAATATACTGACATGAATCACAGCGGAAACGACAACACGGATATAAACATCATCATCGCCCGATATTTGAGCGGCGATGCGGCACCCGACGACATCGGACGGCTCAGGGAATGGATTGAAGAATCGCCGGAGAATAAGAAAACTTTTTTTGAGCAGCAAGACATGTGGGAGGCGCTCGCGCCATCGTTTGAAGTCTCCGACGAAGATACCGAGAAAGCGGAGCGGAGGGTGATGGTAAAAGCCGGAATAATGCCACGGGGCTTCGGAATCATTAAAAAGTTGTTTGTATTCTGGTCAAGGATCGCAGCCGTGGCAATCCTGCCCCTGATCGCTGTGACGATATATTTCCTCGCACGGCCCGACAATCACGTCAATCAGGATGTCACATTGTCGACCGACTATGGCTGCACCAGCAGGGCATCGCTGCCCGACGGCAGCATAGTATGGCTCAACGCAAACAGCTCACTTGAATACTCGCGAGACATGGAGGACGACACCCGCGACGTGAATCTCCGCGGTGAAGCCTATTTTGACGTCCATGCCGACGCCGCCCATCCGTTCGTGGTACGCACGCCGTATCTATCTGTCACCGCAACCGGCACGGAGTTCAATGTCAATGCGTATGACCCCAATGCGTCGGTAACCCTGGCCGAGGGAAAAGTGGCTGTCGACGAGGCAGGCCGCCGCGTGGGCCTGCTGCCCGGCCAACATCTCGCGATAAAGGACGGCAAGGCTACTGTCAGCAAGGATGTCGACTTGGACAAGTATTGCGCATGGCGCAACGGAGTGCTTATTTTTGAAGACGAGCCCATTCACGCCATATGCCGCCGGCTGGAGCAGATATACAATGTCGAGTTTGACATCGACCCCGCTCTGAACGGCCGCACATTCCGCTTCATACTGAAAGGAGAGAATCTCGGCGAGATCATGAATCTGTTCCAGCTCACCGCACCGGTCACATGCATCGCCGAGAACAACAACCATACGGCCGACTCCATCAACACACGTCAGATCATCCATATCAAACCTATATGAACCGAAAAACACAACACTTGCTGAGTGGATTGCTCACGATCGCCATCCCTATGCTCGCATCATGCTCGTCAGAGCGCACCGAAACCGTGTCGTCGCCCGACGGCGATATTGAAATCAGTTTCGGGCTGACTCCCGAGGGGCAGCCGACCTACTCGGCGACCTACAAAAACCGCCCGATTGTGGCAACATCTCTGATGGGATTCGATGTCAAGGATGGCGAGCCGCTGACAAGCGGCTTCAGTATCGACGGCATCGAGCGCTCAGATTTCAACGAGACCTGGACCCCGGTATGGGGCGAGAACGATTCCATTGTCAACGACTATCGCCAGATGGTCGTAAACCTGAGCCGGGGAGACATAAAGATGGATATCGAGTTTCGCGTCTACGACGATGGCTTCGGCTTCCGCTATATCTTCCCCGAGCAAGCCACCAAGCAGTTTACCGTCACCGGCGAGGACACACAGTTTGCCATGACGGGCGACCACACCGCCTGGTGGATTCCGGGCGACTACGACACCCAGGAATACGAATACGTCCGCTCGCGCCTGAGCGAGATCCGCGGCCACGCCGGGGACGCATTCATGTCCAACGTGTCGGCACAGCGCTTCTCGCCTACCGGCGTCCAGACGGCCCTGATGCTCAAGACCGACGACGGCCTGTATCTGAATCTCCACGAAGCAGCTCTGGTCGACTTCCCGGCCATGCATCTTGACCTCAACGACAGCACGATGGTGTTCAAATCCCAGCTCACCCCTGGCCCCGACGGCACCATGGCGACCTTTGACACACCATTCAAGACTCCCTGGCGCACAGTGACTGTGGGCGAGAAAGCCACCGACATCCTCGCGTCGAACCTCATCCTCAACCTCAACGACCCCTGCGCGCTCGACGACGTGTCGTGGATCCATCCCACCAAGTATATGGGCGTATGGTGGGAGATGATTACCGGCGCCAGCTCGTGGAACTACACCGACGCCGAAAACTTTGACCTCGCCACCTTCGATTACTCAAAGGCCAAGCCCAACGGCCGTCACGGCGCCAACAACGTCAATGTGCGCCGATATATCGACTTCGCCGCCCGGCACGGCTTCGATCAGCTTCTCGTCGAAGGCTGGAACATCGGCTGGGAAGACTGGTTTGGCAAGGAGAAAGACTACGTGTTCGACTTTGTCACCCCCTACCCCGATTTCGACATCAAGGCTCTCAACGAATATGCGCACAGCAAGGGTATCAAGCTGCTGATGCACCACGAGACCTCGGGCGCCGTAGACAATTACGACCGCCATATGGACAAAGCCTATGACCTGATGAACCAATACGGCTACGACGCCGTCAAGAGCGGATATGTAGGCAACATCCTCCCGAAAGGCGAGCACCACTACAGCCAGAAACAGGTGCGCCACTATCTCGACGCGGTCAAAAAGGCAGCCGCCAAGCATATCATGGTCAACGCCCACGAGGCCGTGCGGCCCACCGGCCTGTGCCGCACATATCCCAACCTCGTGGGCAACGAGAGCGCCATGGGTCAGGAATACGCCTCGATGAGTCCGCAGCACGTGACTATACTGCCCTTCACACGCCTCAAAGGCGGCCCCATGGACTTCACACCCGGCATATTCAGGATGGACCTGTCGACCTTCGCTCCCGGCAACACCGGCAAGAAGCGGGCCACGATAGCCAACCAGCTCGCCCTCTATGTTACCATGTACTCGCCCCTGCAGATGGCAGCGGACATGCCCGAACACTACGAGGCACACATGGACGCCTTCCAGTTCATCAAAGACGTGCCGGTTGACTGGAAGAAGAGCGTATATCTCGATGCCGAGCCGGGCGAGTATATCGTGGTGGCCCGTCAGGATAAAAAAAGCGACGCATGGTATGTGGGCGGCGTGACCAACGGAGATGCCCGCGATTACACACTCTCGTATGATTTCCTCGCTCCCGGCAAGGAGTACAAGGCCACCATCTACACCGACGCCACCGACGCCGATTGCTTCGACAATCCCGAAGCATACAGCATCACCGGCGCGACTGTCAACAGCGGCTCCACGACCAAGCTCCACATGGCCCGCGGCGGTGGCTTTGCCATCTCCCTCACCCCCGTCGACTGAGTCATATAATACCGGCTCCCAACACAAAGTGGCTGTGTCGCCAGGTGAAGTGACCCCAAAAAGTTGGACAGGTTATTAACTATCCGATTTGAGAAAGAGTTCGGTATTGCACCGGACTCTTTCCTTTTAACCGGCTTTTAATTCTTTTATTGTTATAGTAATCAATATATTCCTCTAAAGCCTTCATGAAGGCTTCGGCCGATTTAAATTTCTCCGCATACAGAAGTTCGGACTTCATAATGCCGAAGAAGTTTTCGGCCATTGCATTGTCGAGACAGTTGCCTTTGCGGGACATGCTTTGTATAATGCCATGCTCTTCAAGCCGTCTACGGTAGCCGTAATGCTGATATTGCCAGCCTTGATCGGAATGCAGGATCAGACCGTCAAGACAATCAAAACGAGCAAAGGCTTTGTCAAGCATATCATATATCTGTTCAAGATTTGGAGATCTGGATATGTTATATGAGATTATCTCTCCGTTGAACATGTCAAGAATGGGCGACAGATACAGCTTTTCAGACCCTATGTTTATTTGTGTCACATCAGTAGCCCATTTACGATTTGGAGCTGATGCGGCAAAGTTTCGGTTGATGATGTTCGGAGCAATGCGTCCGACATCTCCTTTATATGAACGATAGCGCACTTTGCGGATTTGACTTTTAAGTCCCATCTGTATCATCAGGCGCTGAACAGTCTTGTGATTAAGGACAACGTCATTGTTGCGCATTTCCGCAGTTACACGGCGGTAACCGTAACGACCCTTATGAGCGTGAAAAATTGATTTGATCATTTCCTTTTCACTCTCATATTTATCTTTTGCCTTCAGACGCTTCAAATGATAATAGAATACGGAACGAGCCATCTGTCTCAACTCTAAAAGTAAGTCAAGAGGGTAGTCCGGCCTTAGTTCGTCGATGGCTTTTGCCCATTGAGCCGTTCCAGGGCTTTCTGTTCCTTGACTAAGGCCTTCACTTTTTTTAGCAGCGCGTTCTCGGCTCTCAGACGCAGATTCTCCGCCTGAAGCCGTTCAAGTTCTGTCTGTGGTTCTTTCTTCTTCGGTCGTGCCATTTGGTCTTTGGGTGGTAGTCCTCGCTTCTTTTCCTGATGTAAGCCTTCATATCCCAGATGGCGTACAATACTCACCCATCGCTGTAAAGCGGTCTTGCCAATGCGATATTCTATCCTTACATGAGCCAAAGGTACGCCTTTTTCTAGAATTAAACGCACAACTTTTTCTTTTAGTGCCGCTGTGGGATGACAATGCGGCTGCTTCTCCAGACCGGAACGACCGTATCTGTCCCACATCCTTACCCACGCCAATATCTGAGTCTCGTTTATATGATACTCTTTTGACAGGCTAGCTATCGCTTCTCCTTGTTTGACTCGTTGCACAATGACGAGTCGCTGTTCATAACTGTACTTCATAAAAGCACCCCAAAAGTTTTTTGTCTAACTTTTGGGGTGCAGTTCAAGGCGACACAGCCACTTTGTCATATATCCACAGGCGAGATATGCGAGGCTGGCGTCCGGCGCCCAGTGAAAAGCGACGAGATGATTTCAAAACCGATCAATACGAGTAACCGCAATGCCGGTATCCTTCCACTCTATTTGCTCTTCTTGGGCGTTGGTGATGACGAGGAGGTTGTCGCAGTGGAGTTCTTCGGCGGCTTCGACGAGGGCGTCGAGTTCGCGTTTGCGAGTTTTCTCGGAGGTCATATCGTAGCAGACTTGAATCAGTTGTTCTACTCTTGCACCTTTACGGGTGACGAAATCTATCTCTTTATCGTTGCGGGTGCGGTAATA
>ENA-ORNR01002830-ORNR01002830.1-human-gut-metagenome-genome-assembly--contig:-NODE-2830-length-13760-cov-3.183145_pt1 | contig 13760 bp, 12 predicted proteins | sample MGYA00242114_ERZ509020 | MGnify/ENA primary metagenome ERZ509020 (study PRJEB26280, sample SAMEA2338758) | human gut metagenome | biome: human gut; feature: human-associated habitat; material: faeces...
CTGTATATTAGTAGCCTTTCTTACACGCACTCTAGTATACCCATCTGGAACACCCGTCTTCCAAACAGACCACACATACATAGCGTCACTGTCAAAGATATTAAACCCAACAAAGAATGGTTGTTCAATTCCCGCTGGTAAAGGAATATCAATGTCAACATAGTAGTCCCCCGTACCAGTAGCAGTCCCACTATTCATTGTGAAAATAGTAGCGCACTGCAAGCTTCCAGAACCAGCGATTGTGATAGCTCCTTTTCCCTTTAAATTGCTGTACACGTTTTTTGCACCCTGCGAATATAATTTAACAGTTACATACTCGTCAAAATACAAATTACTAAAGAAGCAATCTTTCGTGGCAGAGTCGGTAATTGTAATACCGTTTGTAACATGGTTGATAGAACCGTCAACAATGGTCACGTTACTACAGTTTGTCAAAACGAAACCATATCCGCTTAAATTACCAGCACTCTCACACCCATCAAGTGTTACATTATTGCTATCTGTAATTCTACCAATAACGAAACTGGTAGGACTGTTAGTACCACCGCTTAAATAGCAAGCGTTGAAATAACAATGCTCTGCGCTGATATAGTTAAACACTAATTTAATAATACGGTCAAAAATAGTGTTGTTAAAGTATACAGCACTACAACCCTCAAGGGCTACACCTGTGTTGCAAGTTGTAATATTACTATTGTTAATCTGGCAACCGTCTGTTGAATAACCTGCACTTTTATCTTTGTTAAAAGTAAATCCAACGTCTTTACTGTGAATGATAACATTGTTGAGTAAGTTATTAACTGTACTCGTCATAGTAAAGGCTGTTCCGTTTGTCGTTGTAGCATTAGTGTCATTGATAAAAACATTTTCGATAATACCGAACCAAACTGCGTTACCCGGACTACCAATAATAAAGTTGTTAAAGTAACTTTCTGTACCGTCAAAGAACCAAAGGTCATGGAATTTACAATAGCTTTTATTAGTGTTAATACCATAACCACCCTTTTTATTAGTGACCATGGATAAGTTACAAATTTCAATATAGAAATTCGTTACATTAAATCCGTCACCATTAAATTTAATAGTAGTTCCTCTTCCAGCACCTTGAATACGTGTATACTGTTCGCTTACATTAAGTTTTCCATAGCAATAATACACACCTTCCGGAAAATAGATATTACCTCCCACATGTAAAAGCGCGTTAATTGCATCTGTATTATCTGTAGTCCCATCGCCTACAACACCATGATTAGTTACGTCAATGATAGGTAAATAGTCAAGTACACCCAGTTTAGTATTTAACCTATCAATTTCAGTCTGTAAGTTATCATCACCGCTTTTTCTGTTTTTAACTTCTGTATTAAGCAACTGATTAAAATTATTATCGGCGTTTATTCTCTGATTTCTTTCAGTGGTTAATCCTTCCTGTAATGCACTAATAGTTGTATCTGTTTTTTCTTCGTATGCAGTTCTTTTTTCACTTTCTTCAATAATCACGTTTTCAATAGTTGTTTTAGCACAGTTGCTTCCATCAACGTACCTATCCCCAGCACTCATATTTTTAGTGATTTTATATAAATCACCATTTAACCATACTAACTCTCCTACATGTCTATCCGCTGTAGCTGTGGTTGATACGCCCTCATTAGCCTGTGCAATCTGCTCTTCAAGATTAGATAACAAAGAAGCAAGAATATCTTTAAGTCCGTCTTCCGTAATTAGAGACGCAATATAATCAGGAATTTCATTGCTTGCCTTAATTACTTCATTTAATTTAGCTACCATTTTACATACAGACTCATAATAGCTTAAACTATCGTCATAAACAAGTGGTAAAATTTTCTGGCAATACGCAACCATAGGGTCAATATTTGTCCACATATAAAATACCTCCTACCATAAGTTAAAGAATAAATCTTTAAATTCATCTATCACCATATTGTCAATGTTTAAAAACGTTTCTCTATATTCAAGTAACAGCTTACTATAGCTTACACCGCTATTTTTACCTTTAACAGTTTCAACATAATTTTCTTTACTGTCAAGATTGTTATTCTTATTTCCAGTTTCCGAAGTGATTGTTTCGTTTGTAGCATTAGTCGTTTCATTTTCTCCGTCATTTATTTTTCTAGCGTTTGTTAAATAAGTTTCATTTTCCAATCCAGATATACTTCCCTGCGGAGTATCGCTGTATAAGTCCCAGCTATTTGAAGACGTATTTCTATTGCCATTTGTTTTATCATTCTGATTTCTTGAATTAGTTGTGTTTTCTTTTCCAACTTCATTTTTTGTGCCGTCATGGGTTCTTGTTAAATCAACTTCATGCAAAGGGTCAAACTTTAGTCTTGCGCTTTCATAAAGCTGATTGTAATAAGGCATGATGCTTTCTAGTTTTTCGTTTAACCAGAACTTCCATAACCCAACTGTCTCACAACATATTTCTCTCATATAGTATCTTTTTAAAATCTTTTTGCAGAGAAATTTCCTATAGTTTTCGTCAAAAAATTCTACAGTTGAATTAAAAATACTGTTCCAGCTTTTTTCTAGAACGTTATCAACTTCGCCGAAACCAACTGATTCTGTAAGCCCTGCATAAGTTTCACAAATGAAACGAACCTCAGTCGTGTATTTACTCATTTCCAGTACCTCCAATCGTATCAGCCCCGGGGTCTTCTGGACCGTTATTATCATAAACATGCTGGAAGTCTTCTCTGTAATTAACTTCAATGTTTGTTCCAAACATATCGTTGATTTTTTCAACAGCTAATCTTCTTGCTTCCAGTCTGCTGTATCTACTAGCAACAGTTCCACCTTGGTTTCTTGTAACTTCATCTGTAATCAATCTTTCTTTTTTCTGAATATTAACGTTGCTAATACCTAAATAGGTAAGTGCTTCGTTCCAAATCTGTGTTTTAAGCTGGTATAATTTATCGCAGTTATACGGTGCATTTGTTGAAAACACTTTTAACCCGTTTATATCTAGGTTTTTATCTCCAAAAATAACAGGGGCGTTGCCGTCAAATTCTTTATATACATTTAAAAGCACCAATCTCTGTTTTTCACTGGCTTGAACTAGTACAGGTGTTTTTTGTGCGTTAGCATTAATATCAATAATTCTGTCTAAATTATATAATCTTCGTGCAAACATTTTAACATCAAGAACACTATTCGTTCTGATATAATTGTTCCATATAATAACACTGTTTTCTTCGTTTAAGATTCTGTAGTAGTTGTTGTACCTTGAATATGCTCTTCTTTCTTTTGGGTTACCATAAACGTCAAATCCACCATTAACTGCACAGGATAAACACAAATCTCCCATAACATCGTCATTGAAATAGATAGCATTTCCGTTATAAAATAACTGCATTTCAAGATATCTTGTGTCAACGCTTTCTGGCACATTTTTCCATTCAAACATTGAAGTTGAAAGTTCTGTCAATCGTCTAACGTACTGCATATACGTTAATTTGTTTAAGTCTAAACTTTCGCTAAAAAACGTTTTTCGTTTACTCATTATTTCACCCCTTTAGCTAGGACTGTTATCTACACTATAGTTACCAACTTCATTACCATTTACCCAAAAAGTAATACCAGAATTAAGTGCCGCTTTAATATCTGTACATGCTGTGCTAGGAATGTTTCCGGTTACAATAGCGTTAGCTGTTTTAATATAAGTGTAATGTGGTCTAGCGTGAATGTTTGGAATACCAACTTTATTATAAGCGTACCCAAACATTGTAAAATATTCGTCTACTATTTCTGCATATTCTCTTCTTATTTGTCTAATGTCAAAGTAATAGTTTAACAGTTTATGTGAAACCTGTGCGTTACCGCTTAATTGTCCTCTAGCCTTGTCTGGCATATTTTTTTGTCTTGCGATTTCAGTTATGGCGTTTACGGTATTTGTATCTTGTGTTATAGTTCCACGCATTGCCGCATATTGTCCTAAAGTAGGACTGATATATGAAGAGATGGCGGCGTTTCCTAGTGTTGTTATCGTGCTACTAACGTCCCTCCCTATCATATTTATCATGCCGCCCTGTGCTATCCACGCTTTATAGCTATCCACAATGTAAGCCACCTGTGGGAACTGATTTATTTCAAGGGCTAAATCCCATGTATAAATATCCCCGTTATAATTGTGCGGTACTAAAGTTACACTAGGGTTAGAGCTAAATCCAGAAAGAATGTCAAAATCTGGGGTATTATCTTTAAAATACTCGTATCTAGTTAGTATACTAGTACCATAACTAGTTGAAACCCTCAAGCATGTATACGGGAACGTGAACAATTTGTTATTTTTTGGGACATACCCGTCAAAGTCTTTAGGTATAACTGTCTGTGTTGGTTTAATTTCTTTTTTTATTGGGTTTGGTTGAATTAAAGATGTTTGAGGGTCTAGGTCTAAAAAATCCGATGGGTACAAAAAAACGTTTAATATAATATCAGCTCCATAGGTATCTGTTAAATTTTTTAAAATGCTAAAAGCTGGTCTGTACCCATTTTCTTCCGTGTTATTTATAGCTAAAGCATAAACACCTGTAGGAAGTCCGTTAGCAATAAATTTGTATTTTTTAACATAAGGGTCATCATCTCCCGTACCTGCATTAGTAGTTAATATTACAAGTGAATAGTCATTAAAATACCCAGTAGTCTGTGTCGCAGTCGTTTTATACTCACCAAACTCAATAGTTTCTGGCTCTAGGTTCACTCCAATCTCATCTGTGGGCGTATGACATCTTTCAATCATACAATGTCCCAGCTTCATTTCTGTAATCCACGTCTGAATATTATCAATTTCAAACTCAATTTCACAACAGTTTTCATTGATATATTCCACGCTTGTGATAAAAGCATAGAACCATTTCCGCCCGTGGTTAGAGTTCTGAAACATCATGTAGTTGCACTTATATAACGTTTCCGCTTTTCCCTCAACTCTGGCGTACCCTCTTTTAATTCTCTGATAGGTGTTTCTAGTTAGTGAAGCTACCGCTTTAGAAGAAAAGTAGTTAGCCTGTTCACTTGTATTTGAGAAGTAAAGAGTGTTTACATGTTCTCTATCAAGAGGAACACCAGATAACAAATAAATGTTTGTGTTAGGTTCTACATACATATAACCACCTCATTAGCTAATACCTAAAAATGTTTTAATGCTCTGCTTATCTTCTTCTGTTAATGCAAAAATCTGCATATCACCCCACGTTGATGGGTAGTTACTCTTTCCGGTCAATAAATATAGTACGCATGCTCTGAGATAATTACCGTTAATGTTAAGATTTTCTAACATTTTGGAAACGTTCTCTTGCAACACTGTTTCAACACTTTCATATGTTAAAGCCTTTGCACCCTCTCGGATATTTTCGCCAACTGTTGCATAATTAACACCGTTAATATCAGTATTATCAGAATAAATTGTTTTACCCATACTTAACGCCTCCTTATTTATATTGCAGAGGGCAATTTCTGCCCTCCGCTGTTTCTATGTTACCTCTTTACTGCTTCGTAATTGTAATAGTTTCGTCAACTGCTGTGGCATTAGTAATAGTTTTACCAGCCTTATAGTGCGCCCCACCAATGTCACATTCCAGAGTTACAGCTGTAGCAATCTTATCATGAGGGATAATGAGTGCTCCGTATTTCTGTACTGCAATTCCGTTAGTTGTAAGTGCGCTAGTCTGTGTAAAGTTTACACCCTGCGGCGCTACACCTACAGCGTCTGCAATGCTAAAGGTGTATACTGTAGCCGCGTCACTTTCTTCTTTAGAATCAATATGAAGCGTATAGCTTGCGGCTGGCGTAATTGTAGCGTCACTTGTCACAAATGTAACGGCATTAGCAAAAGGACTATAGCTTACAGTCTTCCATGTGTGATAGAAGTAGTTCCAGTATAATCCAGAGGCAACATACTTTTCCGTAAACTTGTTATTGTTGTCATACACCTGAAACCATTCTTCGTCCAGAAGTACCGCTTTTACATTAGCTAAAGCCTGTAACTCTGTGGAAGTTACCTCTTCAATCCCGTCCGAGTTAGCTCTAATCGTTTCAAATCTTTCGTTGTCAAAGTCTGTCCAATTATCAATGAGGAACAACCTTCCCATGAAATCAGCCTTATCCATATTGAACGCGCTTGCAAGAACATTAACGTCAAATTGAGCGTTAAACATGGCGTCCATAAATATAACCTGTTTTTCTTTAGGAGTGTTAGTTTTTACCGCACTTTCGTTGTATTCTGAACTTAAGAACGGTAACAGATTGGAAATTCCTCTAAACTGTACAGCGGCGTCTGTAAGCTGTGTACCGTCACCAATGCTAACACCCTTTGTTTTACCATGGGAGATAGCTTTAATGAGAAGATACTTAAACAGTAAAAACTCGTCATACTCTGCGGCTGTGTAAACACTGTCTACAATTTTTGCAATAAGATTCTGTACACCGTCCATACTGAGGAAAGCCTGCTTCAAGTCTTCGTCCTGAATGGTGATAGGATATACAGTTCTCCAATTCATGACATGGAAAATAGATTTAACGTCTGGGATTGTTCTTTTGAACTCCCGGGCTTCACCCTTTTCCGGGTTATAATCTACAACGTTAGCGATAGCAACGAAAATATCTTCAATGCTTTCGCCATATTCAATATACCCCTTTTTAAGAATCGCATAGGGGTTATTAAAGTTCACAGACTGCACCCTAACCATTGCGATTCTATTTACCAGTGCATTGATGAACTGATTAGCAAAAGCTGGTGTTCCATAAATCACTTCTCCGACTCTAGGAATGTCTGTAGCCTGAGCTACAACAGGAACGTTCTGCTGATAATCATAAGAAGCGTTCTGTCTAATCACGTTCATAATGTCCATGGTGGTTGCGTTTAATGTGCTACTAGCAATTCTTCTCGGCATAATAAAACCTCCTTATTCTGTCTTAAATAAATCTGAAAAGTTTTTAGGTGAATCAGGTTCGTCTGGTTCATCTATATTGTCAAGTGAATTATCTGGTTCATTTTCATTCGATGAAAAGAACCTTTCTTTGTATTTCTTTCTCCAACTGCTATCGTTTTCTTCGTATTTTGTTTTCCAATCTTCTTTATCGTTTACTCTGTTTTCATAGTCATTTAAAGTATCTGTAACGTCACCAAGAAACTCTAGTACTTCATCTGTTTCTGATTCGCCAAAAATAGCTTTCGCTCCGTTAAGTAAATCCTCTTTCGATTTAACACTCATGTTTTAACTCCTTTCTTAATGATAGCGTATCATTTGCCACACTTTCAGTCCGCCTTTCTTACTCGGGGGTGTGGGCGGTTCTGGGGGATTAGGTGGTTCTGGGGGATTAGGTGGTTCTTGCCCGGAATATCTTTCATAGAAAAATGAAAACATTTCTGCGTTTCTTGTCCAATTATCTTTATTAGCCCACGAACCAGACCTTGTATAAAATTCAACAATCTGAGCACTTAATGACCTAGGAGTGTTTCCATTCACAAAATCTGCTGTACTGCAAAAAGAATCTTGTGTGAAGTAAATGCTTTCTTCTGAAAAATCTTCCAGATATTTTGCTTTATAAGGGTTAAACACAAACCATTGTTTAACACTAGAATCGGTTGTTGTTCTTTCTAGTTCCCACTTTCTCATTTGTGTTGTGGATAAATACCACGGAACTCCCCATTGATTAGCATAATCAGTTAGCATAGTTGATGGCGTCCATTGTACATAGCCAACGCCAGAATCTTTTGTTGGTGTTGAAAGACCACCCTCAACGCACCTAGGATTGAAGTCACATTCATAGGTGATTGCACCAAAAAACGCACACACCGCTGGCAACGTCCACTTATAAGTTTTTATTAAGTAAGACCACAGTAAATCTGCATTGTGCAATGTGTAAGCATTCTTCCCTCTTTCACCCGGAAACGTCTCTCCTATTAAATAATAAAACCCTTCGCTATCCAGTTGTGGTGTAGCCATCTATATCACCTCAATATCTAATGTACTTCCCCCACACATAGCCACTACCCTTTTTACAGGTGATTCTGTCCCAGCTATCTCCATCGCTATCCTTATCTTCACCAATCTTTGTAACTACAGTTCCGCTTGGAATGGTAAAAGCTACTTCTCCGTTTGGTGTTCTTCTTACATTTAATGAGTAACAATTAGCCACAGACCCCTGTGAGTGATTTACTATAGTAAGACCAAACCCGTCAATAATACCGTTAGCAATAGCTCTTGCCATAGCGTCCGGATTAGACTGATAAATTGCTAAATCTTTCGGATTGTCATAGAAAAACGCTTCGTTCAAACAATAGTCAACACCTTTTCTCAGTGCTGTGTTCATGTTAAGCAAGTCGTTTCTTCTAACAATTCCGTCTGTTCCTCTTAACCTTAACCCAAGTTTCGACAAATTGTGTGAAATCAATTTCTCAACGCTTGTTCCTTTTTTGTAGTTAGAGTGAATCTGGCAACTTGTTCCAGTTCCGCCACCAGCATTTGCGTGCTGTTCATAAATATAATCGTACTTGCTAAAATCATAATCACTTGCAACAATCCCTTTTTTGTTGTCTTTATAGTAATCTCTGTCTGTAGGATAGACAACCACCGTTGCGTATGGTCTTAATTTACTTGCAATTCTTTCGATTAAATCAATGTTAATTCTACCCTCGTAAACCTTTGTTACCTTACTATAGTTGTCCTTTTCTTTGTGCCCGCTAATCAGCAGAATTTTCTTCATGTAAAGTAACCTCCCCAGAGTCCATTTTTTCACACAATCTTGTTAGTGCAATTGTGTTGTTGTTCAGAGCTTCTGCAAGTGACTTCATTTCTTCTCTATGCAACTCGTTGATTTTGTCAATTTCATCTTTGTTTTTGTCGGTCATGTATTTGACATAGTACCCTAGACCAATACAACAAACAATAGGAAAACCAACCGTCTGCACAGCAGTCAAAACATCATTCATGTTACCACCTCCGTTTGTAAATTTATTTTACTATTTGCTTATACTATAACATACTTGACAAACAAAGTCAAGTGTGCTACAATATAATAAAATAAATTTACTATTAACTAATAAAAAAAGCAGAAGAAAGAAAAGAGGGCAAAGTATGGGTTATTATGATGGTACAAAATTGTTATCCATGATGGACATAAACGGTGAAAAACCAGAGATTTATATGTGTACAACGAACCGAACTGGCGGAAAAACTACTTACTTTGGGCGTCTGTGTATCAATCGGTTTCTTGACAAAAAAGAAAAGTTCGGACTTATTTATAGGTACAACTATGAATTAGATGATATAGCGGAAAAATTTTATAAGGACATCGGTTCTTTGTTTTTCCCTTTGCATGAAATGACGACAAAAAGACGTGCCAACGGAATCTTCCACGAATTGTTTTTAGACGGTGAAAGCTGTGGCTATGCAATATCTCTTAATAGTGCCGACCAGATAAAAAAATATAGTCACTTATTCAGTGATGTTATGCGCTTAATTTTTGATGAATTTCAAAGCGAAACAAATCACTATTGCACCGATGAAATTAAAAAGCTATTAAGTGTTCACACCTCAATCGCTAGAGGCCAAGGAGAGCAGGTTCGGTATGTACCTATTTATATGTTAAGTAACCCGGTTAGCATTATTAACCCTTATTATGTGGAAATGGGAATCAGCGCTAGGTTAAAAGATAACACTAAATTTTTAAAGGGTGACGGATTTGTACTGGAACAAGGGTTTATTGACACCGCTTCCAAAGCGCAGAAAAGCAGTGGATTCAATAGAGCTTTTGCTTCTAATTCCTATGTCGCTTATAGTACAGAATGTGTGTACTTGAACGATAATAAAGCGTTCATTGATAAACCAGATGGAAAAAGCAGATACTTATGCACGTTAAAATATAAAGGAACTGAATATGCAATTAAAGAGTATTCAGAGGGTGGGTTTTTATATTGTGATGATAGACCCGATTCAACCTACCCCACTAAAATCACGGTTACAGCAGAAGACCATAGTATTAACTATGTTATGCTGAAAAGGAATGACTTCTTTTTATCTAACCTTCGGTGGTTTTTTGAAAAAGGGTGTTTCCGATTTAAAGATATGCGTTGCAAAGAAGCTGTATTAAGTGCTTTAAAATACTAGGTATCTTCCTTTAATGTTAGCGTTGAATAATGCGGAAAGCACAGGTGGAATAAACTGCCGGGTTATTTGTCGGATACGCTGTCCGCTTCGCATAGCTTAAAGGTTAAAGATATAGAAAGAGCCGGAAAAGAACGTATTGTTCTCCCGGCTCTTTTGCTATTTAAATAGTTCCTGTGCTACCAAAGCCGTTTCTGTCTGGGTAATCTAAACTCTCAACCCGATTGAAGAAAATGAACGGCTGATTTTCCAGTATTCTAAACTGTGCAATTCTTGTGTACTGTGGAATAATGATTTCCCGTGTGGCAATGCAGGGGAACTTCCACTCGTCATTATCTCCACAATATGTATTGTCAATTAAACCTACACTGTTAGTCTGAATAATACCCCATTTTTTAAAGGTGGAGCTTCTAGGGATTACAAGTGCTTCACATTTAACTGGCAAGAACATAGCTACACCTAACTGTAATTCTTTATATTCACCCTGCTTTAAATGCTCTTCATTTCTAACTCTTAAATCAATCCAGTCACCACCATAAACCTGTTCCAGTTTTGGCATATTTTTATCAAAATATTTAATTTCAATCATTCTAGTTTTCATGTTTACCTCATTTCATAAAACCCGTCTACCAGTAATATTCCTCCGGGTATTCTTTTTGGTAAAAGTTTCCCCGGAATTTTTAACCCTTTTTTAAAATCTGTAAATGTCCTTTTTATGGGTCTGCCCTTATCAAATAGAAACTCTTTTTCATCTTCATTCCATTCTTTCTCCTTTCCTGTCCTTTTATCGACATATCCGTTAAGGTTTGCTTCTCCACTCATTGAAATTTCAAACAAATCTTTACACTTTTCTGGCATACCTGCACACTTTATATTGTTGTATGGTTCACAAGGTTCTAAATTTTCTTTTACAACGTGCTCGATATAGGTTTTTTGTCTAGTAAAATAGGCAGAATCCCAACAGCTTTCTAGTTTCCAACAGCAGAACTTTCTATCATCAACCTTTATACCCTTAATTTTTTCGGGCGGTAAATCACAGTGTATACTGTCTGTGTCTGCATAGATAAACCCCGGTCTATCCACGCCATGATAATTTTTTTGTGCGGATCTGATAGTGAAATTTCTTGCGTAACTTGTAATCGCTGAACCTACAGGAATGTACCCAGGTTTCTTATCATTTTCCTGAATAGGTAAGAACCCTAAAGTACCGTTTTCTTTTACATAGGCTAGTTTAAAGCTTGAATCTGTAGAGCTTGCCATTTTACCATATAGATTGTTAAGGAATAACTTTGCTAATTCTCTTTTCGCTCCTTTGGACTCCATTTTTATTTTCTTATACTTTTCTATGTACTCATCAAATATTCCTTTTTCTGCACAAAATACACACCCATCTAAAATCTCAAAGTCAACTAACTCATAATGCTCTTTTAACAATTCATAGTCTGTCATTGTTAGAGTTAATTCAACTCTTGTATCTTTAATATTACCGTTCTTATCTTTATAACATGAATAGTATCTTCCTGTGTCATAGTCGTACACGTCTGAACTTTCAAGTGCTTCCGTTGGTGAATATAAAGCATTTCCCTTTAGCTGTATAAACGGCAACATATTTTCCTTTAAATAGAACCTTGTTTTGATTCTAACAAAGTAATAACTATTATCTCTTAACGCAAAATCTGGTATATAATTTCCTTTCCAAAAACCCGGCTTTCCTACAGGGTATTTGTTTCCGCTTTCGCTACTCATCATAGACGGATATAGGGAATTTACATCTGCTGTAGTTCCGTTCCCATGTAATCCCTCTTTGCCTTTTACAAGATAGCACCACCCACCTTTATACGATTTACGGATATAATCGCCAATGGTAGGACTGCCAAACACTTCCGCGTCTAAAGGTTCATTATATAAATTCGGAAACATTTCATCGTACTCCATTGGTAACTTCAAGCTATGCATACAGATATTCTTGTATTCAGATAAGCAACATGCTCCTATAGTTAGCTTGTTATGACCCTCGTTAAACATAATTTCAAGTGCTTCTTTCACTACCAAAACATCGTTTGAAATATATTCTTTTTCCTGCTCCGTAATCGGACACCCTGCGTATCTCATTCCATTATACTCCATGTCAAGTTTTTTATGTTTAGTTCCAAAACTATTCCCAATTCTTTTTACAGAAAATGGTAACAATTTTAAGCTGTCTCTTAATTCTATAAATCTATTTCCAGTTTTTATAAGGATATCGTACCACATACCTCTATCAGATATTCCATATTTAATAGACTTACTTTCCATTTGTGCGTTTTTCTTCCACTTATATTTTAATGTGCTTTCGTCTATCACGTCTATAGCCTGCTTATATTTCTTGTCAATTAACAAATAAGACAGCCAAAAACTACCATCGAATTTTAAGTTGTGATAGTAAGCGACTATATTACAGCATAATGACTCAAAATAATTTAACTGCTCTTCAATACTGTGAAAAATCATAACGTCTTCTTTGTATAATTCTACACAAGCCGCCGCCCAAACTTCTGTATTTACCTGCCCTTGGTATACAGTTGTTTCAAAATCACATACAAATGTTCTTGTTAAACTTCTACCCCCACGCGTTGTTCCAGTCCTCCATATCTTCAAACTTCTCTGCAATAGCTTTAATGTAGTCTAATCGGTCAAAAACTTCTTCACCGTATTGAACTCCATATTCTGGCAAATAAACTATCATCATTCCTATATATTGCACTGCTATGTCAAAATAATTTAAAACCTTAAAAGTTAGCAAGTTACCGCTTTCTTCTCCTTTTAAAATCATTTCAGAAGTACCCCAGTATCCATTTTCTTTAATCATTTGATTTATCCACGATAAAAGTAGCTTCTTCGCTCCGCCCTCTGGTTCACCCTTTCGTATAATAGTGGGAGCTTGTTCAATTCGGCTAATGTAATTTTGTACAACTGTTCTAGCAAACATATCGTCTTGAGGTGGTAACTCTGTATCATGCTTCTTTCTTTCTCTCGTTTCTTTTGCCTTTTGTGCCGCGGCTTTCTGCTCTAGTTTTCTTCCCTCATCACCAACGACGGCGTCAGCATCGCCAAGGAAGTGGAGCTGCCCGATCCCTTTGAGAACATGGGCGCACAGCTGGTGAAGGAGGTCTCCACCAAGACCAACGATGTTGCCGGCGACGGTACCACCACCGCTACGCTGCTGGCACAGGCCATGATCCACGAAGGTCTGAAGAACCTGGCCGCAGGCGCCAACCCCATTGTGGTGAAGAAGGGCATGGCCAAGGCTGTGGAAGCCGCCGTGGCCGAGGTCAAGAAGCAGGCCAAGAAGGTGGACGGCTCCAACGACATCGCCCGTGTCGGCGCTGTTTCCAGCGGCGACGAGGAGATCGGCAAGCTGATCGCCGATGCCATGGAGAAGGTTTCCGCCGACGGTGTCATCACCATTGAGGAGTCCAAGACCGCCGAGACCTACAGCGAGGTCGTGGAAGGCATGCAGTTCGACCGGGGCTATATCACCCCCTATATGGTCACCGACACCGAGAAGATGGAGGCCAACCTGGACGACGCCCTCATCCTCATCACCGATAAGAAGATCTCCAACATCCAGGAGCTGCTGCCCATTCTGGAGCAGGTAGTCCA
>ENA-ORNR01002833-ORNR01002833.1-human-gut-metagenome-genome-assembly--contig:-NODE-2833-length-13758-cov-2.876742_pt1 | contig 13758 bp, 9 predicted proteins | sample MGYA00242114_ERZ509020 | MGnify/ENA primary metagenome ERZ509020 (study PRJEB26280, sample SAMEA2338758) | human gut metagenome | biome: human gut; feature: human-associated habitat; material: faeces...
TAAATATTTGAATTTAGAAAACTTACAAAAATCATCTTGACAAACTCGTTCCCGAAGGGACGGGCTATCGTGCAAAAACACGATTTGCCCGTTTCTTTAATCTTCCGGAGCTGATCTCCATATTTAAGGAAGCAGCGGATATTCAGACTGCGGATATGCTGAATCTCCCTGTACCGGAAGCAGAATATATCAATGAAGTATTAAAACCGAGCGAGGAACAGAAAGAAATGGTAGAAGCATTTTCAGAACGTGCGGAACAGGTCAGGGGAGGTGCGGTAGATCCAAGGGTAGATAATATGCTCAAGATTACCAATGATGGAAGAAAATGTGCATTAGACCAGAGGCTTTTAAATGATATGCTGCCAGATGCAGGGGAAAGCAAGGTAAATGCCTGCGTGGAGAATGCTTTCCAGGTATGGGAGGATGGAGAAGATACACAGGCTACCCAGTTGATCTTCTGTGACCTCAGCACACCGAAAACTGACGGAACATTCAATGTTTATGATGATGTGAGAAACAAGCTGGTGGAACGGGGAATCCCGAAAGAGCAGATAGCATTTATCCATGAGTACAATACGGAGGTAAAAAAAGCGGAGCTGTTTGCAAAGGTGCGGGCCGGGCAGGTAAGAATCCTGATGGGTTCCACTCCGAAACTTGGCGCTGGTACCAACGTCCGTGCGACTTGTTGTCGTACAAACTCTAATGTGGGATAAATCCTGTATTAGAACTAAAATCGACGGCTGAATCTATTCAGCTAACTGATATTCCGAGGAGTGGAATGATGGGGTAACGCCCTGAAACGCTCCCCTTGATACTACGACGTGCAAAGGCGGTGTAAAACGCTGTATGTGCGAAGCTCGTTGAAGTCGGCAGAGAGGCACCGAAACATTAAGTTGTCGAAAGCTGTCCAGAGGTGGATGGTGTGTCCTATATGCCGGAGGTCTATAAACTGCCTATGGTGAGGATAGCTGGTAAAACAGCAGACGAACAGCCGAGTGTACGAGTCTAAAGCGTGATATGGCAGAAATGTCATAACCGTAAATCTACGGGGTATGTGAGGTAAAGTAAAAATGGACGTTATGAAATACCTTACAGTGTTACAGGCACTGGCAAGCATACAGGCTTATAGGCTACACCTAAGGGCGGCATGAACAGATAGGAATATCGGAACAAGGGAAGGTCAGAACACGGAGTGTTTACACGCAATGAAGTGTTAGCAGGGAAAGCGATTGACATTAGTATAACCTGCTTTTATCTGACTGAAAGTGGAGCCACAGTACCAATGAAGCGGTGATAATAAGCCGTGGAGGGATAGGCTCCAGTCAATCAGTAAGAATCGAAATTTAATTCGTAATGAATCAAAGGTTCGAGTAAGACTAAGAAAGGCGGACAGCCGACTTTGGCAGTGCCGAAGAAAGTGCTGAAACGTCAGACTCTAAGAAACATTGAGTATTATGGATTGCAGGAGATATTTGACGAACTATACCAGAAAAGTTTAGAAAACAGGAAATTTAGAAACCTGATGGAATTGATTTTGATGGAAGAAAATATCAAACTCGCCTATCGAAACATGAAAAAAAATGATGGAAGTACCACGCCGGGGGTTGACGGAAAAACGATAGAGCATTTAGCAAAAATGACTGAAAAAGAGGTCATCGAACTTGTCCGTAACAAACTGGAATGGTACACGCCGAAAGCCATCAGACGAGTGGAGATTGACAAAGGTAATGGAAAGAAAAGGCCACTTGGGATTGCCTCGATTGAAGACAGGCTGATACAGCAATGTATTCTGCAAGTGTTAGAGCCGATATGTGAAGCAAAATTTCACGATAGAAGCAATGGATTCCGCCCAAATAGAGGTGTGGAAAATGCACTTGCACAGGCAGAGAAACTTATACAGAGCAACAAACTGTATATCGTGGTGGATATTGACATTAAAGGATTTTTCGATAATGTCAGCCACGGAAAACTATTAAAACAGTTGTGGACGATAGGAATACAGGATAAAAAGCTCATTAGTATTATTTCAGCCATGTTAAAAGGAGAAATTGCAGAAATCGGTTTTCCAGAGAAAGGCACAGCTCAAGGGTCGATTATCTCACCATTGTTATCGAATGTGGTGTTGAATGAACTTGACTGGTGGATTGCCAGCCAGTGGGAATTTATGCCTACAAGACACGTCTATAAAGAAGCAATAAAGGCGAATGGAACTCAATCGAAATCAAAGAAGTACAGGGCTTTGCGGAACAGCACATTAAAAGAGTGCTTCATCGTAAGGTACGCTGATGATTTTAAAATCTTTTGCAGGAAACACAAAGATGCGGTTGTAATGTTTGAAGCCACAAAACAATGGCTCAAAACAAGGCTAGGACTGGATATTAGTCCAGAAAAATCAAAAATTGTCAATCTAAAACACAGTTATTCGGAATTTTTAGGATTTAGGATAAAAGTGCATAAGAAAGGCAAGGACACAAAATGTAAACCGCCAGTCGATAAGTATGTAGTAAAATCACATATCTCAGAAAAGGCTTTGAAGAAAATAAAAACCAACGCAAAAGAGAGAATCATAGCAATACAGAAAACGAATGGAAGCAGAGCCGGTGAGTATGCAATTCGGGATTATAATAGCTTTGTCATGGGAATGCAGAATTATTACAGCATGGCAACGTGCGTAAATCCAGATATACAGACTTTAGCCTATGAAATCAAGACAAGCATAAAAATCAGATTAAATACAAGAGTGAAACGCAGAACTAACGAAGCATTAACACCATATCTTTCAGAAAGATATGGAAAAAGTAAAGAACTGCGATTTATAAACGGTGTGCCATTAGTCCCAATAGGATATGTGCAACATCGTGTTCCGCTCCACAAAAAGGCTGTAGTAAATAAATATACAGCTGAGGGAAGAAAAGAAATACACAAACAATTAGAAACTGTAGATATAGAGAGGGTGCATGAACTTATGAGAAACCCTATCAGTAATGAAACTGTAGAATTTAATGATAACTGCGTTTCGCTGTTTGTGGCACAAAGAGGAAAATGTGCAATTTGCAAGCTGCCTCTAACTTTGGAAAATATGCGGTGTGTCCGTAAAATACCAAAATCTTGTGGCGGTGATGATAAATATAATAATCTGATTATTGTGCATAAAGAGATGGAAAGGCTGATAAAAAGTCAGGACAACAAAGAAATCAAGCGTATTCTAAACAAATACAAACTGGAAAGTAATCAAAGACGGAAAGTAAATACCATAAGAAAAAATGCAGGATTAGAGGAAATAGACGTAAAAGCACTTGATAAGGAACTGTAAGTTACGATGTTAAAAAGTAGAAGTTACTGATGATGGAACGCCGGATGAGGGGAAACTCTCATGTCCGGTGTGAAGTGGGGGAAAATCTGGAGATAACATCAAAGGATTACCTATCACTATAGGACAGACTACTTGCACTGCATCATCTGGACTGCCCCTGGAAACCGTCCGACCTGGAACAGCAGGAGGGACGTATTCTCAGGCAGGGAAACCAGAATGACAAGATAAAAATCTTCCGGTATGTAACGGAAAATACGTTTGATTCGTATATGTGGCAGATTCTGGAAAACAAGCAGAAGTTTATTTCGCAGATCATGACCAGTAAATCCCCAGTTCGTGCCTGTGAGGATGTAGATGATACAGCTCTGTCGTATGCAGAGATCAAGGCACTGGCAACAGGAAACGAATACATCAAGGAAAAGATGGATCTGGATGTGCAGGTAAGTAAACTGAAACTTCTGAAAGCAAACCACACCAGTCAGATCTATCGCCTGGAATCGGATATTGCAAAGCGGTATCCGGTACAGATTACCGCATTAAAAGAAAAGATTGCCGGTATGCGTGTGGATGCAGATGTAGTAAAAGGAATAGATTTACAGGATAATGACCACTTTGCAATGACAGTCGGTGGAAAGTTGTATACCGATAAAAAAGAAGCGGGAGTTGCACTGATTTCAGCAGCATCCGGTTTGAAGTCCGTAAAATCAGCCGGGCAGATCGGGGAATATCATGGTTTTGCACTTTCTTCAGAATACAATTTCCTGTCGAATACTTATACCATGACAATCAAGGGAAAATGTTCTTATAAGATTGAGTTCGGAAAGGATACTCTGGGCAATATCCAGAGGATTCATAATGCACTTTTTGCAATCGAGAAAAAGCTGGCAGATACCGAGCAGAATCTGGAAACGGTACAACAGCAGTTAAAGACCGCACAGGAAGAGGTGCAGAAGCCATTCCCGAAAGAAGCGGAACTGAGTGAAAAAATGGAACGTCTGACAGAACTAAATGCCATGCTGAACATGGATGAGAAAGGGGGAGAAAATCTTCTGGCAGATGAGGGCATTGGGGAAAATCCGGAAGTAAACGTGACAGAGGAACGACAGGACAGAATTGCTGACAGTGTTCATAAAACATCTATTCTGGAAAGACTGAAAGAACAGAAACAGCAGGAGCAGACAGGCGAAATACAGCAGAAACCAAAAAAGAAACACGAACAGGAGTTATAAAGGGTATCCCGTCAGAGTGACCATAGCTTTGGCGGGATTTTTCTATGGAGGATTTGATTATGGCAAACAGAGAAGAACAGTTAAAGCAGATTACAGAGCAGTTGGAACAGGGTGTTGCAGAAATATTCACATCAGAAAAATATACGGAATATCTGAACACAATGGCAAAGTTCCATAATTACAGTTTTAATAATACATTGTTGATCGCTATGCAGAAACCGGAAGCAACACTGGTAGCGGGGTATCAGGCATGGCAGAAGAAATTTAACCGGCAGGTAAAAAGAGGGGAAAAAGGCATCCAGATTATTGCCCCGGCTCCGTTTAAAGAGAAACAGGAGATTGAAAAAACTGATCCGGAAACAGGCGAGATTGTGATTGGGAAAGATGGACAGCCGGAAACAGAAGTAGTAGAGCGTGTTATTACAAAATTCCGGGTTACGACAGTATTTGATGTCAGCCAGACCACAGGCGAACCGATTCCAGAGTTTGAGGTATCAGAACTGGAGGGAGATGTTTTGATCTACCATGATTTTATGGAATCATTAAAAATGGTTGCCCCGGTTCCTATCCGTTTTATTGAGATTGATGGGGAGGCGAAAGGCTTTTATCAGCTTGTCGATAAATATATTGCGATCCAGCCTGGCATGAGTGAGGCACAAACCATGAAAACAGCGGTGCATGAAACCGCACATGCAGTATTACATGATCGTGATCAGATGGAAGCAGAGGGCATCGTAAAAGATCAGCTTACAAGGGAAGTAGAAGCAGAAAGTGTTGCCTATGTGGTATGTAACCATTTCGGACTGGACACATCGGAGTATTCTTTTTCCTATATTGCAAGCTGGTCTTCCGGTAAAAATATGAAAGAGCTTCGTGCTTCTATGGATACCATCCGTAAGACTTCTGCTGATATGATCGGACAGATTGAGGAAAAACTCAAAGAACTTCAGATAGAAAGAGCAGAGCAGGAAGCAGATGTTGTGGAGCAGACAGAAGAAATGAGTGCCATGCAGTATGCAGAACAGACTATTAATCGTCTGGAGCAGGAACGGACGATTTTCAGCAATGACCAGAGAAATCTTATCGTGAATTTTGCTTATAAACTGGATGACAGGGAAGCAATGGAAAAACTGGCAGAGAATCTTGCAGAATCTATTCTGGATGGAAACAGAGAAGCGGTACTAAAATTGATTGGAGAAGCGGAGGAACAGATTGAAAGTCTGCCGGATTCGATGATTGGTTTATCAGAATTGCATGAAGCCGGATTTTATTCAGAAAGTATGCTTCCGCTTACCAGAGAACGGGCAGTGGAATTGCACCATGAGGGAGTAACGGTTTATGGACTGACCGGAGCAGTTGGTGGTCAGGAACAGTCGCAAAGAATTATGAATCTGGAATTGGATATTTTACAGCATGACGGGTTATTCGGAGTGACGAAATTTGAATGGGAAAATTACCGGAGAAGTCAGGAAACGATTATGACACCGGAAGAAAAAGCAAAGATCAAAGAAACGCTTCTTCTGGAGAGTGATGGAAAACGTTATGGTATTTATCAGATCAACAGTGGACAGGAAGAAAGAGGGTATCAGTTTTTAAGTCTGGAAACGGCAAAAGAAATGGGATTTACCGTAGATGGCAAAGACTATCAGATGGTTTACAGTGAAAGACTGAGAGATGCTACGACACTGGATAATCTCTTTGAGCGTTTTAATATAGAACGACCAAACGATTTTACCGGGCATTCCATGTCAGTCAGTGATGTGATCATTATGAACCGGGGCGGCAGGTTAACCGCATACTATGTAGATTCTTTTGGGTTTACAGAACTGCCGGACTTTGTGGCACAGAGAACTGAAATGTTAAATGCCAATCCAGTAAAAGCATATCCGGAAGTATATATGGGAACTTTGGAAAAGGCTATGCAGGAGAGAAATGTAGATGCTTATCTGGATTCCAGAAAACTGAACATTGACTGTAAAAATGCAATCGAACAGGCAATCACAGAAAACTTTGATGGCATGAGTCTGAACCCGGATACTGCAACAGGTGTGGTTGAAAAATATGGAGAGGAACGTGTTGCCTTTGTTCTGGCAAATACATTAAAGCAACTTTCTTATGATGGGAGATTTTCTGATGGCAATAAACGGTGGGCAGATGGCATTGATATTCCGGAAAATATCAGCCGGGGAATGGATCTGAACAGGGACTATATTGTGAGCAGCCATCCGGCAGTCCTGAATGGTTTCATTGACATGGCAAGAAACGAAATCCGTACCCGGAAACTGGAAGAGGTGCTTGGTGTGAAAAATCAGCATATCACTGAAACTACAAGAGGATATGAAGCAGACGGACATACAGGCACCTGGTATGCAGTGGATATGAAAACGTATCATGGAGAGCGATTCTTCCAGATGAGGAATGAGGAATACGGTCAGGACGTGGCAGATATTATCGTATCGGAAAATGGAACACTGGTGGCAGAGGACATCTGGCATGGATTTGATGAAGGAGCCAGGGAAGCTATTTCAGAATATCTGGAAGAAAATGGTGCAACGGTATATGACCTGATGAATATTCCAGACCAGGCAACAGTCATCTTAGCAGACGGAACAGTTATGAAAATCATGGAACAGCAGTCAATCAGTACGGATACATGGGAGCCGACATTGACCGGACAGAATCAGCAGGGAGAAGAACAGAAATTCAGTTTTTTCGAGATACATAAAGTCAGAGAAAATAATGGCATTGACCTGAAAATGCCAGAAAATCATTATATTGATCAATATTATGTGATCGAAGATCTGGCAGCAAAAGGTGGGATGAAGATCGAGAGATATAAGGATTTGGGAGCTGCCCTTGGAGCATATTACTCTCTGCCTAATCATAAAATGAAAGCTCTTGGAATTGAAAATACAGCACCGTTGCGAGGTAGTCTTGATTTTATCCAGTGTAAGAATGGAATAGATACATTGATTTATGATTGCCAGGAAGTGGAAGGATGGCTGAATCCGCAGATATACAATACTTTTAAAGAGATAGGAAACAGTCTGGCAGGACATGATACAGAGATAGCATACCAGATTGGAGAGCAGTATTTTACAATCCAGACAGTAGAAGATGGTTATGATTATACATTCTATGATAAGGATTATCTGGAACTGGATGGCGGTGTCTACGATAATCCGGATATTTCTATTTCAGAAGTAATGGAGAACATTTTAGAGGAAGAAGGATTGCCCCTAGAAGATGCAAATGTGATGGATTATGAAGAACTGTATGCCGAAATTGAATATGCAGAAGAAGAGAGAATGGAGAAGATACAGTTTGAACGTAATTGTCCAAAGACTTTTTTTGATGGTTATGACAGGGAAGCGGCATTAAAAAATTATGAGGGAATAACCGTACAATTTAAAAAATCTGGTATGTATTTAACAGTGCAACCGACGGAGGATGGCTATAAATACCTGGTTTATGATCAGAAACTTCATGAAATTTCAGGAGATGCCTGTGGAAATCCAGAAGATTCTATTCAGAAAGCAATGTATGCCAGCTTGAAAAATGAAGGATTGGAAGATGTTGAATGTGTAAAAGTTGATGACAGGGAGTTTCGGGATAAGGTAATCAGTCATTCTAAAGAAGTGCTGGTTAGTGGAGATATTCGATTCACTTCGGAACTTGGCAGATGTGAAACAGCATTGAATGGAATGGGCAGGGCAGAAATTGAATATGAAGTTTTATTTCATGCAAGAGCTGTTCTGGAAGAAATGGGACTGGAAAATGAAGTTACACTGATCGGGGCGAGAGTGTATGGTTCCAGAAGCAGGGATGATCTGTATTGTGAAGATTCTGATCTTGATGTGGTTCTTTCTTATCGAGGAAATCTTCGAGAAGATAGTTTTTTTGACAAATTGAATTCCTATGGTATGGCAATAGCAGGCATTAAAGTAGATATTAACCCAATTTCAGAAGAAAGGATTACTCTGGCAGAGTACATAAAGGAATCAGAAGCTTATCTTGATCAGCAGGAAATCAAGAAACTAGCAGTGGACTTGGATAATTTTAGTTACGAATATGATATTTATGAATATAAGGATACCGTTGAAAATAGGGACGAACAGGTCGAGAAAATCACAGAGGATATTTTGCACAGGGAGACAGCAGGTTTAAAAGACTGGCTGACTGAGGTGGCAAAAGAATCGAATGTAGACAGTGATGTAATCACTGCCCGGTCATTACTTTCACGTCTGGAAAATGCAGAAACATACTCTGTTTTTACCAGACAGTCAGAGCAGGAACAGACAGAAGCCACAATCACTTTTTATGTTGCAGAGTGCATGGAATTTCCAGTTATGGGCGAGTATCACGAAAATCTTACTTTAGAGGAAGCCTTACAAATCTATGAAACTATCCCGGCAGAGCGTATGAATGGAATAAAGGGTGTTGGATTTGAATTGCATGATGGAAGTGATTATGACGGACCGTATGATCTTATGCGACTGGGAAAAGTTGACCGGGAAGGTGTGGAGATGATCCGACATTATAAGGAGAGTCCATTAGTTCAGAAAGCAATGGACGATGTGGAAAAATATTTTGCTCAGAAGCAGGAGCTTACCAAAAGCACAGAGCAGACAGTTGGAGATAAATCTGTACAAAAAGAAAATGATTCACAGCCAAAGAGCAGAAAAGAATCAGTTCTTCAGGCACTCCGGGAACGTCAGGTAAAAATAAAAGAGCAGGAACAGAATGCAGCGAAAGAAAAATCCAGAACACATAAGAAGGGAGAGGTGTCATTATGATGGTAAGATTTGAGGAAGATGAATATACTGCTTTGGCAATTTTTGATGCAGGAAACCGGGTACAGACAATGGAAGCAATGGATGAGATTTTTTCCTATCTGGACGAAGATATGAAGCTGCTGATTTTTACAACGATTCAGAAGCTCTATTATCTTAGCGATGAGGGATATGAAGAATTGCAGAAAACGGTAGAAATTTATAAAGCAGATCTGGAGGTGGATGGAGAATGAGTACAAGTCAGTTTGCAGTTTACCAGTTAAAAAAGAAACCGGAATTGAGAAATCTTCTTTTCCGGACGTATGAAGAACTTGCGCAGGATCAGATTCCGGTGCAGGTGGCAAATTATGAACAGGTGTATCTTGGAACAATGAAGCCGGGAGAAACGCCAGAGCAGATAAAAAAGGCTCTGGAGCAGAAACAGCCCCATAATTATAAAGGTCATGCGGTCAGTACCAGTGATGTGCTGATTCTTAATGATAATGGTGTCACGACCACTTACTATGTAAACAAAGACACTTTTATAGAGATTCCTGATTTTATGAAAGTTACATCTTCAGAAAGCGGTGGACTTACAAAGGATACGGTTGACTATGAAATAGAGGGAAAAGATGGAACATGGCAAGTAGTAGATTATCTGTTGGTAGAGGGGAAAAATTATTTCCTTATGGAGCATGAGCAGTATGGAACGAATGTTGCGTATGTAGTTTTAGATCAGAATGGCAAAGTGATTGTAGACAGCGTATATAATGGATTTGACGATATGGTAAAACAGCAGATTCGTGACTATTTGCATCCGCCAGTGCAGGAGCAGACAGGAAATAGTAAACCGAAACTGGATAACTGGCAGAAGTATATGGAGAATGGGGAATATCTGCGAAGTGCGGAGATCACAGAGGAAGCAAATTACAATATGATTGACGGACTTAAAAATAATGCAGCACCGAAAGAGAAAAAGAATCGTCCCAAAGAATCTATCCTTGCAAAATTGAACGAGAAAAAGGAAGAAGTCGCAAGGCGCAGTGGACAGAAAGCTATGCAGCAGGTAATGGGACAAGATATGGAACGTACAAAAAAATAAAAATGAGAAGCTGGTCACTTTGTTGTGGCTGGCTTCTTTTTTCGCATATAAAAAGACTGGCCAGTGACGAATGCTTCGGTTAAGGCTAGTCTTTGTAGTGCGTTGCAATATCTTCAATTTTACAATCCAGAATGTTACAGAGTGTATTGATGGTGTTCATACTGACACCCTCATTATTCTGCAAGCGGTGTATCAGGGACTTACTGAAATGGTATTCTTTATGAAGTGTGTACTTTGTAATACCTCTTTCCTGCATGGTAAGCCACAATTTATCATATTTAATCAACGGCTATCTCCACCTTTTTCTTGTCTTTCCCTCATTATAGGGTTAAGATAGAAAGTAACAAGGGTTCTGTTTTCGGAACCCATATCTATGAGGAGGAGATGGATTGAAAAAGCAGAGAACAAAAGGAATTGTACTGGTAGTCGTTTGCTTTATATGCGTGATGTGCATATGTAGTGGATTTCATAAAGCACAGTCGGAGGAACTTTCGGAGATTCCAGATGCAGTTAATAGTACGAGATTTAACACTACGGAACATTTAACGGTTGTAGCAAATCAAGAGGAAATTGCTGATAAAGAGGAACTGGCAAAACAGATTATAAAAATGTGCCGGGAAAATTCTTTTCAGTCTATAAAGTTTTCGTATGATATGGTATGCCCGACAGAATTACAGATCAATGTATATAAGACAGAAAAAGACCTTAACGATAATAAGCAATTCTGTGAGATAGCGTATTTATTAGATGAAGAAAATGGGGAATATGATATTATCCACAACCCTGAAAAATTTATATTATATGTAGATGGAGAAAAGGTAGAATAAAGAAATAGAGGTTTGCTTCCATGGCTTTATGGAAGAACCTCTATTTTTTATGAAAGAAGTTGGTTATGATTTTTCTTGTGTATGTTCACGCTGGCGATTTTGAACTTGTGAGGTTCCAAGAATAATATCTACATTGGAACATACTGTGCGGAGTTCTCGTTCATATTCACGCCGGGCATTAAAATCCTCACGTTGCACTGCCTGTAATTCTGTTAAGCGATTCTTTTCTTCACGCAGCATTTTTAATGTAGGAAGTTTATTGCCCTGTGATTTTTCTTTGAGTATTCGGAGGGCAGATTCATAGAGTGTAAGTTCTGCCCGGTGATCATCGTAAAATTTTTCTTTGTTCCGACTTTTGCGGTAATCAGAATATATGGATTTATTGGCAAGATACTGTCCGGTATAATGAATCTGTTCATTGACATTCTTCAAAGTATCCTCTGTGGATTTTAGTGTATTTCTTGCATCAGTGCTTTGAGCAGAGGCATCGGAAAGAGCTGCATCTAAATCTGCCTTGGATTGAAAGCCATGTTCCTGTACATAGGCAACTGTCTGAGCCATCATTTTCAGGTTAGACAGTTTTACTTTTTGAGCATACGCCTGACTTTGCTGTGCTTTAATACAATGCTGCAAATCTGTTACCAACCGTAAATCAGATTTTATAAAGAGGAAAGTATGTGGAGCTTCTGTAGTTTCTGTAGTTGTAGCAGTGTAGGCAGAAACTGTTGGAGTTGAAGAATTAACAACTTGAGAAATATCAGGAATCGGATTTTCAGTAATCTGTGAGGTAGAATTTTCTTGAAATATTTGCAGAAGATGTTTTTCCTCATAAAGCGTACCAAGGCTTCTTCCAGTAATGTATTTACTGCGGTTGGGATGCAGGTAGCTGTATCTGCCACGACTGACTTTGAATGTAATATTATATTTTTCAGACAGCAATCTGGAAAAATCTTCTTGTGATATTGCCTGTGAAGCAACTGTATCAATCGCATCACGAAGATATTGCTTCTCGGTTTGAAAAGTAGTCTGCCTTGGAGTCAGCCCTTTCTTTTCAAGCTCTGCATTGTGTTTATCAAGTTTTTTTTGTCCTCTGCGTTTTGCCCAGTACTCTTTTTCAGATATTTTCCTTTCCGCAGGTGTTAGAAGGTCTACCTGGTTCAACTCATTGGCGGTACACATATCCATGACTTTTTGCTTCAAATAGATCCGGTATCTATCGGAAAGATGATGTTTATATCCAGCTTTTGAATCCCGATCAAATTCCATATAGGGCTGAGGCTCAGTGTCATATTTGCGGATACTGTTGATTACGATATGCACATGAATATTGCCACTACCATTGTGACCGTCAGTGTGAGTACAGACAAGTGTCTGGTGTCCGGGAAAATTCTCTTTGGCATATTCTACGCCAAGCTGCTGCGCCAGTTCTCCGGTTAATCCATGTTCGTCCCGGTCTTTAGGATCGAAGCTGATGATATAGTGGTGGGACTTAATTTCATTGTAAGATTGGTTCTTATGAAAATAAGCATTTGTTTCCTGACATTCTGCTGCAAAGGTAAATGGATCGCAGTTTATACCGTCAAGGTAATATTCCTCACGAATGAGCATGTGACCGTTTTCATCAAGAATGGGTTTCTGTGTATATTCGTCATGCTGAAAAATCAGATAACGTTCAGCTTCTCCATAATCTGCATTTTTACTTGCGATATGTTTCAGTATTGCCATGAAAGTCACCTGCCATTTCCATTACCTTATATTTCATTTCGTATAAATCTCGAAGTCGCTTATTTATTTCTCCACGCATTTCTTGAGAAAGAATGCCGCCCTGGTTAAAATATTTTGCAATCTGATTGAGGTTGCTACCTATCTTTCCAAACTCTGCGAGCAGTTTCTTTATTTCTGGAACATCAGCAACCAGATTGTAATTTACAATTACCTTTTGGTTATTCAATACCTTTCTGACATATTCTGAAATGGAAAGGTTTGCGTCCTGGGCGGTTTTCTGTAAAATCTCATATTCTGTTTCGGTTAAACGGAAGTGTACGTCTTTGGTATAGGTAATACATTTATCTTTCTTTGGTCTAGCCATGTTTATCAAAATCCTTTCATAATTTATATATTTGCTTAAAGAGAATCCACACAAACTGCTCTGGCAGTACACAGGAGAAGTGATGAGGAATATCACGTTGCGATACGGTAGTAGGAGCCAGAAAAGCATATCTGCAATATGCGTCGAGGGTATGGGGAAACGAAATCCCCATCAAGTTGCTGATAGCCAATAACCGCAAAGCGGGTTATTGTGCTACAAAGCGAAACTTGCTCTAAGAAAGAAATCCCTCTACTAATAAGGCTTTGGAAAGCCTGTTTACCAACCCTCAAAATGAAAAAAATAAAAAAACACGAAATGCAGGTTGGTAAATACCCTCTGCCGAGCTTTATAGGTAGAAGTAATTTTTTCCGGGAGGTGTAAAAATGGCAGAGAAAGAATTACCAACACCAGAAGAAATGCAGGAGA
>ENA-ORNR01002850-ORNR01002850.1-human-gut-metagenome-genome-assembly--contig:-NODE-2850-length-13702-cov-15.374368_pt1 | contig 13702 bp, 9 predicted proteins | sample MGYA00242114_ERZ509020 | MGnify/ENA primary metagenome ERZ509020 (study PRJEB26280, sample SAMEA2338758) | human gut metagenome | biome: human gut; feature: human-associated habitat; material: faeces...
GGGGCTGTTCCGTTCCATCCTGTACACGAAACTGTTTGCCGTCCTACTGCTTGCCTTGTCCTGTCTGGGGACAAAGGGCGTGAAGGGCGAGAAAATCACTTGGGGACGAATCTGGACGGCTCTTGCCGCCGGCTTCGTGCTGTTCTTCTTCAACTGGTGGATACTGGCTTTGCCTCTACCGATAGAGGCGGTAACAGGGCTGTATATTCTGACCGTCGGAGCTGGTTATGTCTGTCTGCTGATGGGCGGTCTGTGGATGAGCCGCCTGTTGAAGCACAACCTCATGGATGATGTGTTCAACAACGAGAACGAGAGCTTCATGCAGGAAACGCGGCTTATCGAAAGCGAGTATTCGGTCAATCTTCCGACACGGTTTTACTACAAAAAGCGTTGGAACAATGGCTGGATCAATGTCGTGAATCCTTTTAGGGCTTCCATCGTGTTGGGTACTCCGGGCAGCGGTAAATCCTATGCAGTGGTAAATAATTTCATCAAGCAGCAGATAGAAAAGGGCTTCTCGATGTATGTGTACGACTTCAAATTCAGCGACTTGTCCACGATAGCATACAACCATCTGCTGAACCACCCGGAGGGCTACAAGGTGAAACCGAAGTTTTATGTGATAAACTTCGATGACCCGCGACGTTCGCACCGTTGCAATCCCATTCACCCGGACTTCATGGAGGATATTACGGACGCTTATGAGAGTGCGTACACCATTATGCTCAACTTAAATAAAAGTTGGGTGCAAAAGCAGGGCGACTTTTTCGTAGAATCGCCCATCATCCTTTTCGCGGCTATTATCTGGTATCTCAAAATTTTCCAGAACGGCAAGTATTGTACATTCCCCCATGCGATTGAGTTCCTGAACCGCCGCTATGAGGATATTTTCCCGATACTGACCTCTTACCCGGAATTGGAAAACTATCTTTCTCCGTTCATGGACGCATGGCTCGGAGGGGCTGCGGAGCAGTTGATGGGGCAGATAGCAAGCGCGAAAATCCCTTTGTCAAGGATGATTTCCCCGCAGCTCTATTGGGTGATGTCGGACAGCGAGTTCACGCTGGACATCAACAACCCCGAAGAACCGAAAATACTCTGTGTGGGCAACAATCCCGACCGTCAGAATATCTACGGGGCCGCTCTCGGTCTGTATAACTCCCGTATCGTGAAACTCATCAACAAGAAAGGGATGCTGAAGTCGTCGGTCATCATCGACGAGCTGCCCACGATTTATTTCAAGGGGTTGGACAACCTTATCGCCACCGCGCGAAGCAACAAGGTTGCCGTGTGTCTGGGCTTTCAGGATTTCAGCCAGTTGGTGCGCGACTACGGTGATAAAGAAGCGAAGGTCGTGATGAACACCGTCGGCAATATCTTTTCCGGTCAGGTGGTGGGTGAAACCGCCAAGACGCTTTCCGAACGCTTCGGTAAGGTGTTGCAGAAACGGCAGTCCATTTCCATCAACCGGCAGGATGTTTCCACCTCCATCAACACGCAGATGGATTCACTCATCCCGCCGAGCAAGATTTCCGGCTTGACGCAGGGTATGTTTGTCGGTTCGGTATCCGACAACTTCAACGAGCGTATCGAGCAGAAGATTTTCCATTGCGAGATTGTCGTGGATGCCGAGAAGGTGAAGCGCGAGGAGAAAGCCTACAAGAAAATCCCCGTCATTACCGACTTTACGGACGGGGACGGCAACGACCGCATGAAGGAAACGGTTCAGGCGAATTACAGGCGCATCAAGGAGGAAGTGAAGCAGATTGTTCAAGAGGAACTGGAACGTATCGCAAATGATGAAAACTTGAAACACCTGTTGCAGCAGAAATAACAGATTCCTTTATATATGAAAAAGGGGATGTGTCAAAACACCCAAAATATGAAAATTACCCCTGTCACAGATATCTGTAGCAAGGGTAATTTTGTTAAAAAGAGAGTTTTGACACCCTCTTTTTATTCTCAGATTTGAGATGCTTGTTGATGGTGGTAATGGCAAGCGTCAGCAAATAATTTTTCAGCTCTGTATCGTCTTTAAGCAGTATGCTGTATTCTTCGGCAAACATTCTCAACAGTCTGGTTCTGAGTTTCGACATTTCTTCACCGAAAGGTATCTGTCGGTTTTCTTGCCAATACTCAATCACTACGGAAGATACCAGCCACTTGAACTCGGATTTCATCTCTTTGCCGAGTTTCTTGAAGCGGATTTGTTCGCTAATTGGCGGCTCGTTGTATGGCATTATGTCTGCCGGGTCATAAACGGATATACTGCCGATACCATAATCCATGATTATCGGTAAATCAGTTTTTACATCATTCTTATGTTTCTTCTTTTTAGCCATACCCGTTATTGTTGCAGGAAACCTTTACCTTTATCAGTAAGATAGTATTTCTGTTGCGGACTCTTGGAGCCTATGGGATAAAGTGAAAGGACCAAACCGGAATTTATTGCCGGATGGATATAGTTCTTTAAGAAATTCCTTTTATCTTTCATTCCCGTTTTCTCCATGATTTCTTTAGCAGAGAGAGTGTTGTTCCCAATAGCAGACAACAGTTTTCCTAACTGTGGGGTTACTGTGGGGTTACTATAGGGGTGCTGTGGGGTTGCTGTGGGGTCTTGTCCTACTGTAGTTCTTGTATAATGAAACACAATCCATACAGCATTGCCGTCGGTATGAAACTCCGGATCCGGAATACCGACACGGCGACATTCGTTTACCATAAGGGCTATGCCACGTCCCCAACTCTCCAATACTGCACTTTTGTACAGCACATTGGCTACTATCAGATTTTGTGGTTCGGAATTGTGGCCACCCAACAGTTTCTCAATGGTAATATCAGGCGGAAATGTTCCGCTGTTTTCAATCTCCACGCGGTCATCATAGATAGCAATCCCGACTGAACTGCCGGGGCGATGGTAAACACGATGTGCAAAAGCATTTATGCAACATTCTCTCAATGCCTTATATGGCACATTCAGTTCCTCTTCTCTGTACAAACCTTCAATTTTACCGGAAAGGGACAAATGCTTGAAGAAAAATGCCATTGCAGCATCCAGCAAGTTGAATATATTGCCTGTCACACGCTGATTATCTAAAAATTCATCTTTTGTCGTTCCTTTGAACCGGGCTAAACGGAGCAGACATTGGGGATAATGGTAGAAGTTCCGTCCGAATAGGACAACGGAAGCATTGTTCAGCTTTCCATCATTCAACAAGTCAAATTTTTCAAGGATGGTTCGGACATCCTCCTGCATAGAACCTTCCGGCAAACGTCCGCCTCTGATTCCTCCACGTACTGCGCCCAAGATTGCCGTTTCGTCAAGGTCGGATATTTTCAAGCCGGGATTTTGCATGGAATCCCAAGCATAGGTTCCGCCTCGCTGCATAACCAACAGGTTGTATATACCCTGCGGCATGGCAGATGTAACGCTCTCTATCCGTTGATAAGCCCTCCCCTTATAGGTGAACGGGCGCATATATCGTTGTTCTTCCGCTGATAAAGCTATAACACTTTTGTTCGTTCCCGGAATGTCTGTATAGGATATATCAATGGTCGCAAACGGCTCGATTCGTCTGATGGTTTCAGCAATATCGCGCTTCGTCTTGTCGCTCACTTCCTGACCGATAATCTTTCCCTTGTCGGTTACACCGAACAGCACTGTGCCGCCCGTACCGTTCAGGAAGGCACAAAGAGTTTCCATTCCACGCTCCAACTGCCCGGTAGTTTCTTTGAACTCAACTGTCCCGCCTTCGGCTCCGGCAATCAGTCCATTCAATATTTCGAGGTTATCTATTTTCATCCGTCATTGATTAATACTTGCAAAGTTAATGATTTTAATCGGCTTTCCGGCAGATAATAGAGTGATTGTAAATGAAGAAGGATAAGAAACCGTATAATCCGGCCGCTTATCCTTTGTTTGGCATTCGTTTATCTCCTCATCCGCTCCAATTCATCGTCATGTCGCATCTTCGCGTTCAGTTTGTCCTGCATCTTTTCAAGGAAGTAGGTGCGACTGTCGCTTTTCCTGCGTTTGATGTCCGTATAGAAGCGGTAGCAGTCTTTGGACTCCACACCGAAAAAGGAATAGAGGACAGGGGCAAGCTCTTTCAGCGAAGCCTTGCCGCCATTGATGCAGCCGGTGGCGTAGAGGGCATAGATTAGTTCTACCAACTCGACGGCATTACCGGTCCATTGCAAGGCTGGGACTGTGGCTTTGGTTTCGGATGTGGATGTTAGTGGTGGCACGGAGGTAATTGCAGAAGCGGATACCATCTTCTGCATCTTTCGGATGAAGGATAACGCCTTGCGGATATACACAGTGACGACATTCTCCTCCGATGCCGACAAGTTCTGCGGATGGTGCTGTAATTCGATTTCGGCAAAAGCCAACGCCACAATAATATGCTTGGCATCATTGCCGCCGTAGCACAGGTTTATTACTTCCTGCACGAATCCGCCGTATGCCGTTTCCGTGCTACCGTTGTCTTTTCCGTTTATCAGGGCGAAAAACTGTGTTTCCGCCAATATGAGATGGTTCATTATCTTTTCTGTTTTGAGGGTTTACACTTGTTTATCAGTGTGCGCACACTGATATATGGTGCAAATCATAGCCCTAAACACGAGAAAAGATTGTGAGAAAATTGTACTACATTGTTTTTCAGAAAGATAAAATTCAAAAATAATTTTATCCTTGATTGCATCCCTTGTGAAATGTGTTCAGATTCTGAACATGTGTTCACTTTCTGAGCACGGAAATCCCGCCAAGATGTTCATAATCTGAACATTTTATGCCCGTGGCTCTTTATGATAGGTAAGCCGGATTACTCCGTCCCTATAAGTTTTGTTCTCCATAAGCCGCCAGTCATTCATAGGTAGTGCTGACTTGAAAAAATGCGCTCCGTTTCCGTCGATGGTTGGAACAACGTATAGTATGATTTCATCTATCACGTTCATCCGTAACAGTCCGTTGGCATATTCGGTATTCCCGGCAGTTACTTCCAACAAATGGCAAATGCTTCCACCTTCCTCCCTCCATTCTTGAAGCACGGATACCGAATAGTCGGATGTCAGCTTATACAGGGCATTGGCACGTATTTCATCCATACCGTAATCTTCGGTTTGAAGCAACCGCTTCCGGGGATGCAGTTTCATCGGACAGCCATCTATTGAGATAACGGCAAGTAATTGTATTTTCGCCATAACGTATTTTCTTTCCTTTTTGGCGAGGCAAAAAAGTAGCGTGCAATTCACACTACTTTCAAGCGATGGCTCTGGTAAAGCCTTTACGGAGAGTACGTGAATGCACGCTATGCGTAAGCATAGCATAAGCATCACGCAATCGTCTCCGTAGTTTCAATTTACCAGATTTTCGCTCGAAACGCCTTGCGGTCTTATGTCTATATCATCGGCGAAAAGTTACCCGATCGCCTGCTATTTTCTGAAATACAATTGCAAAGTTAATCAATTATTGCCATTTACAGCCATACTCCGGTCAGTTTTCTTCATTCAATCCATACTCTACCAATTTATTATACAGCGTTGTCCTGCCGATACCCAGTATCTTTGCAGCCATTTTCTTGTTACCGGCTGCTTGTTTCAAAGCACGCAGGATACGTCCTCTTTCTTCATCCCCGCTCTTCAATGTAAAACAAGCGGAAGTAGCGGACGGTTCATTGTCAAGTTCCAAATCGGCTTCGGTTATCATATCGCCTTCTGATTGCAGGACTGCCGTCTGTATCTTCTGTTTCAACTCGCGCACGTTGCCCGGCCACGCATGGGCGAGCAGGGCATTACGGGCAGATGCGGCAAAACCTTTTACTTTACGTTCCAACTCACGGTTTGCCATTTCACGGAAGAACTCGGCCAATGGCATGATGTCTTCCGGGCAGTCGCGCAAGGGCGGCATGGTTATCACATACTCCTGCAAGCGATAGAGCAAATCCTGCCGGAACCGCTTTTCCGTTACGGCTTTCTGCAAATCCTCGTTGGTTGCAGCCACTATCCTCACGTTGGCTGTTTTGTCCTCCTTTGCTCCGACGGGACGGTAACGGCGTTCCTGTATGGCGCGGAGCAGCATCTGTTGCATCTCCATTGTTAGGTTGCCCACTTCGTCAAGGAACAGCGTGCCGCCATCCGCTTCCAGAAAATACCCCGTCTTGTTTGCTTCGGCACCCGTAAACGCACCCTTGACGTGTCCGAAGAAGGCGGATTGTATCAATGACGGGGACAAGGCTCCGCAGTCCACTGCCACAAAAGGTTTATCGGCAAGTTTGCTTTGTTGGTGTATATGTTGTGCGATATGTTCCTTGCCCGTACCGTTCTCGCCCAGTATCAGCACGCTCATCCGGGTGGTGGCTACAAGGCGCACACGTTTCTTGATTTTCTGATAGGCTTCGCCCTGCCGGACGAATATCGGAATGTTCCATTGTAGTCGCTTTTCATGTTCTTTTTGCAGGGTGCGGATAAGCGGTATCAGTTTATCCTCCAACAACTGTTTCTGTATGTAATCCTTTGAGCCGAGCTTCATACTTTCCACTGCCGTATGCACCTCCCCGTAATTGGTCATAACGATAAACACCTGCTGTTTGTCGTTGGCACGCATCCACCGTAACAACTCTATGCTTTCACCGTCGGGGAGGCGTAGGTCGGCAACGACAATATCATCCACCTCTGACTTTGCCAATAGTTTCTTGGCAGTGGCAAGATTATATGCAGACATAGTATCGAAGCTGTCTTTCTTCAGCAGGTTGCAGACATAATCGTTATAGACGGGGTTGTCCTCAATCACAAATACTTTCATCCGACGACCTCCTTTCCTTTTGCGCAAGTTCTATGATAACTGTTCCCATACGAAGCATGGCATCCACGCATTTCCGCAATTCCATTTCGGAACATTCAGATTCTTGATGCAGCAGTTCATACAGGTTCCACAAGGGTTTGTCAGCACGGATAACAGCCCATGAACTTCGCTGACGGTGTATCCATTCGTCCAACGCCTTGCGGTCATTCCTCTCCATGATTTCCCGGACAGCCTGCATATCCTTTTCTGTTTCGGTTATCAAACGGTCGAGCATCGCCCGTTTGTCACCATAGGCAAGCAGAGAGGACAAGTCGGGAAGTTCATCCTTGTCCGTACTTGTCAAAAGGCATTTGTCTGATACAGCAACCAGTTCGGAAATGGAAAATGGCTTGAACAGGCAGGCGGTAAATCCATTTTCCAACAGCTCCTCTTCGCTGCAACTGCCGGAGGCGGTCGCCACGACAATGGGAATCTCTTTCGAGTTGCTGACACTTGACGAGCGTAACAACTCCAACACCTCATAGCCGTTAATCTCCGGCATCTTCATATCGGTTATCATGAGGTCGTATGTGTGCTGCCGCATGGCTTCCATTGCATCGCCAATAGTGGTGAACGTGTCGCAATGCACACCTATACCAGCATACATTTCCTTTGTCATGGATAATACCATCGGATTGTCGTCCAATACGATGACAGAATAAGGTCTTTCTATATGAGCCAGACTTTCTGCGGCTGTCTGTTCTTCAATACCAATATCGGCAGTGTTCATTGGCAACTCCACAGTAAAACGACTGCCTTCTCCTTTTTCGCTTTCCAAGCGTATAGTGCCGCCAAGCATCCCGACTATCTGTTTCACAATGCTTAACCCCAATCCGAAACCGTCTTGCGTGGCGGCGTTGGAAAGCCGCTCGAACGCTCCGAACACTCGCTGTTGTTCTTCCGCACTCATGCCGGTTCCGGTGTCCTCTACTACAAGGGTCAGCCTATTGCCGTCATAGCTTATGACAAGTGAAACGCTTCCGGCATTCGTGAACTTGACGGCATTGCCCAGCAGGTTGTCGCATATCTGTATGATGCGCTCCTTGTCGCCATTCAGGATAATACCCTCCGGGCACTCGATGGTAAGTTTAAGATCTTTTGCTTCTGCTTGTTGCGTAAACTCCGTTTGCAACAGCTCCGCGATGTTTTCCAAACGAAACGGACGGACATTCGCCTGTTCCTTGCCGCTGTCCAAGCGGAAGAAGTCAAGCAGGGAGTTGAGCATGTCGGTCATTCTCTTGGAGGCTTGCAGGATATTGTCCGCATAACCGCTTATCTTTTCTTCTTCGTTGTCCTGCATCAGTTCCGCATATCCATGTATGGCAGTCAGTGGTGTGCGTAGCTCGTGGGTGATGGTGTGCATCGCTTTCTTGCGTGAGGCTATCAACGATTCGTTTTGTTTTACGGACTTTTGCAGTTGCCCGATTAAATCTGTTGTCTTACGTTTGTACTGCTTGATGCGGGTGGCATAGCGGTGAATGATGATGTATGAAATAATGAGCAACAGCAGCATGACACCCGTTATGATACCTACCTGCAAGAACGACTTTTCACGCATAGCGGATATTTCCGCCTCACGTTCCTGCAAGTCAGCCTGCACCTTGTGGTCCATCTGCTGGATAAGGGTTTGCAGTTGGCGGTTCAGTTCCGCATTGCGGCTGGCAAGGCTGTCGGCATATTCCGACAGACGATGGCTTTGGGCACGTTGTTGCGCTATCATATCACGGTTCAGTGTGTAGAGCATCGTGGTGGTCGTCGTCGGAGGTGCTTCCTGTTTCTTGCCGAACAACCCGAGAAAACCTTTCCTCCTCTGTTTCTTCGGCTCTTCCTGCCTGCTCGTTTGCACTATCACCGGCACCTGCTTGGCTATCCGGCGGTTGATGTCCGCCTGTTGTTCCAGAGCCTCCATGATGGCGCACAGCCGCTTTTCCTTGTCCTCCAGCAAGTGGCGCACGCTGTCTATGCGCACCGATTCGTAATGGCTCTTGAAGCGGCAAAGCATACTATCCACCGTCATCCGTTGCCGCCGGTATGCCGCCACATCCTTATCGTCCCATTCCAGCACCGACTCGCCCAAAAGAGACAACTCCACCACACCCACATACGCATCGTGTGTTTCCTTGCGGAAGCGGTTGATTTCACGGTTCTCCCGTTCCAGCAACTCCAAGTCGCGCCATTCTCCGAGCCACGTGCAGATGATGCCGCCCACCAGCAGGACTATCAACAGATAGCCTGCGGCAAGCAGCTTGCGGAAATGCTTGGTAGTGGTAACGAATTGTTCGCTCATTTGCTGTTTGTGTAAATACCGTTATTTAAAATACGCATATAGGTCGTGGAACTTCGCAGGTTCATGGATGAGAATGGCGGCCATGCTACCGATGACCGCCACCAGAATTATATATCAGAATAGAATTCTACTCCTCAATGAAACAACCATTCTTCCCTTATTTACAATTGTTATAATTATTAAGGCATCTGACCACCGGCGATAGGTGGAATTTCTGTTAGTATGGGATTTCTCGGGATTGAGTTAAAAATTCTTTGGCCACGTATGGCTTGACTTGGAGGAGCGTTTTCATTTACATCAAGCCGATAACATCTATCGTTAAATGTTATAATTCCCCAAATACCAATGGTTCCTGGGATTCTCGCCAATCCTTCAGTAGGTTTAAAAAGAACAACATTATCTATTATTTGATTTTTAACCGCCCGATTCCATGATGTTTTAATACTATTGTTAGGCGTTGGAATATGAGCAACATACCTAATGCCATTGTGCCTAAAACTGGCCATATAACATCCCGAAAAACCTGAACTTAAAGTATCTATGCCATTTGAAGCAACGACTGCTATTCCATCCGCAATATATATGACACAGGCATAGTCTAATCTAAGAAAACGATAGTTACGGGTATATCCTTTTATTTGAAATGTCAAATTACTTTGCGTGGCAATCGGAGGGGTCAAACCTACATTATAAATATTTTGATAATGAAACCGTGCAATATTTGTCATTACTGCTCGACTGTTTGGCAATCTTAATGCTTGAATCAAATTCATATATTTACTTACTGTTACTTTCGTTTGTTATAGGCTCGATACATGATGCCATTATATCCATCAGTTTAGACAGACCTTCGGTCTGCGGCTGCTGACTGGCTGTCACATGTATCTGGTATTTTGCCGTTTGGTTGGTCATGCGGGTGTTCTCGCGGGCGGTCGTGACTTTGCCGCTGATTTCCGCATTTATAAACCAATGTTTTGCAGAAGCTTTTGCCTCTACTTCTGCGTTGGTAGTGCTTTTTACGTTTGATGTATCGGTAACCTCCATCTGGAAATCGACATCCACGCGATCTATGAGCAGGGAAGGAATAGGCACCAATCCTATAAACGGAGCCTTGACACTTTGTGACATTGTTGTCATTTTTCCATCCTGCTGTATCGGTCTTTCGACATCGAATTCCAATATACGCGCTTTATTGCCGCTTTTACCATCAAATGCAATTTGCTGGTAGAAATTCCATGCTGTCGCTGCCAATTCCTGTTGTGCTTCGGCTGCTGCAATAAGTGGAGCTGCAATAAGTTCCCGCATGGGAAGCCCCTTGAATTTGTCAGTCACGTTTGAATCTGCTTTAAGAACTGGAGAAGTTTCTCTGTTTTGAGTCTCTTCCAATGCAGCGGAGATAATTTCTTTCGCCTGTCCGCTTACATTTTCATTCAAGTTTTCCGCATTTTCTTGTTGCCCTTGGTTCTTTATTTCTTCTGCCATAACATTTGAATTTTAAAATTGTTAGATATTTTTTACAAAATCGTCAATAATTCGGGAAATGCTCTCCGGAGTCTCCTGAACCTTAAAATTGACGCAAACCTCCATGACATCATCCGCATCCGGTTTTATGTTGCTCATCTGCATCTGGAGATTGGCTCTTTGTGGGCTGGATAACAATAAGTTGTTTTCCGGAATCTGTGATTCCACGCTTCCGACCTTCGCCTTGAACTTTATCTGCACATTATCCATCGCAAGATAATGATGGGATATCAAAGCTATAAGTGGAATATCAATAGTCTTGTCTCCAACCATGATTTTTTTCGATTGGAACGTATTTGCGTTATTTGCATTTGTTCCTTCAAAAAGTCTGGTCAGATTTTGTATCTGATGATTCTGCAATGTATCTTGTGCACAGTTTACGGCGTATTGCAAACCATTCATAATATCAGAGAATGAATTGGTTTGAACACTGTCCGGCTCATCGTCATTATTTTTCTTGTCTCTGTGAAAAAGTCCCATGTTTTTAATTTAATTACTTGATTTGTTGCCTTTAATGAGCACCAATCTTGGCAATGTCCGGCTTACAGCTTCCATATTTACACTGGAGTCTATATTATTATTAACAATGCCTTGATGCCAAAACCTATATGGTGGATTCTCCGTGTGTTCCAGCACGTCCTCCTTTTTTTATTGGGGTTATACTTCGGTTAATGTTCGTTGCGGGCGGAACATTTCCGCCCGCAACGGCTTACTGCTTCCTCAAGGTAGGCAATGCTCCTTTAAGTTCGTAACGCCATTCTGAGCCTGCGTTCTGCAAGGCGGTGTTCATGGCATCAACGGCTTTCTGCCAGGTAACGTCAGTGCCGTCCACCTTCGTGGCTTCGGTGACGATGCCTTCCTTATTGTAGCCGATGCCTTGTTCCTTATTATTCTTCCAATAGCAGGCGATCGCGGTGGCATATTTATATCCAAACAAGCCGCCGATATGCACATTGCCAGTGCTGCTACCCTTACTATTTACGTTGCCCGTGGCATAGCAGGCAAGGACGCTGTTTCCTCCTTTGAATCCCACCACACCGCCGCCAGAGATATCCTTACCGGGGTATATTTCTAAGGTCACGTTGCCCGTGGCATAGCAAGCGGTCATGCTGCCCCAGCTTTCTCCTGCCACACCGCCGACATTGACAGTTCCCTTCACTGTGGCGGAGGAGCTGCATCCGGTCATGGAACCGCTCGTTTGCTTACCCACCACACCGCCGACGTACACCTCGCCGTTGACGCTGCCCGATACCGAGCAGTTTTCAATGGTGCCCCAGCTATTTCCTACCACGCCGCCGGCAAAGCCCGAACTGTGATTGTTTGTTATCTGTACGCCCTCCATCACCACGTTCTTCACCGTACCAGCACTATTGAGCCAGCCGAACAAACCCGCATATTTGTCATATGTCGTAACGGTCAGCCCCGTGATGGTATGGCCGCCGCCGTCGAAAGTGCCTTTGTATGAGTTGTCGTAGTTTGTGCCTATCGGCGTCCAGTCTTTGCCTGTGAGGTCAATGTTTTTGTCGAGGGTAATGTTAATGTCGGTCTTACCTCCGTTCACTAATTTGGCTACATTCATCAAGCCATCGGCGGAGGTCACGGTGTAGCTGCCGTTGCTCTCTATGGTATAGCCCAGGTCTTTTGCCGCAGCGAGGGAGACGGTGTAGGTATATTCACCGCCCGCCTGCCAGTCGGCAGCATTCTTCATCTTATAAACGAAGGTCTTGCCGTTAGTGAAGGTGCAGACGATGAAAGTCGTGCCAGCTGCCACACTTTGCGGGGCTACGAGGGCGGTGTAGGTATCGCCACCTTTGTTATACAGGGTGATTTCGGCCGGGTTGCCGCCCTCGGTGGAGAGGCCCGTCAGCTGCACGACCATCGACTCCTCGGTGTAGTCCGTCAGGACGATGGTCACCCGCGCCGTGCGGTGGGTGAAGCGGAGCGTGGGGCTGCCGTAGGTCACCGTCTGCCCGTCGGCTACGATGAGGTCGCTGGTCTCAAAGTCTTTTTGGGCACTTTGGTTGGCTTTTACCTTCACCGCAGGCGGAGTTGTCTCGCCAGCGGTGTAGGGCCACCACGCTGTGACGGTGATGTCGTTGTGGTTGGTCCAGTAGTACGGGTCGGTGGAGGTCAGCGTGGCGCTGGTGGGGTCGGCGGTGGAGGGCGTCACGTTGTACGTCTTCACCGTGCCGCCCATCAGGACTGCCACGCTCTGCACACCATCCCAATTGCCGTCCACCGGGGCACGGGTACCGGCGGTGGCTGTCGCGGCTGGATTCAGCCCCATGGCGGTGAAGACGATGGGTGTGCCTTCCGCCCCTTTCGGCAGGAAGCCCGCTTCGTCCTGCGTGCAGGCGGCAAGGCCGAGCAGCAGGGCGAGGGCTGCGGATATATGGATGGTTGTTCGTTTCATGATGCGTGTTGTTTAGGGGTTGTTATTGTTTCTTTTCAGTACGGGCAGACCGCCGGTGCCGAGTGCCCACTGGTAGTCGTTGTTGGTGAGGGCGGTGTTCATGCCGTCAACGGCTGCCTGCCATTTCACGGTCGCGCCGTCCACCTTCGTGGCATCTACCTTTCCTCCAAGATTACTGAATACTCCTTGCCCGGCATTGCCTCCCCAATAACAGGAAGTTGTATAAGCGTAGTTATAACACACTATAGCTCCAGATTCATACTCTTTCAATGTGCCGTCGAACCAGCAAGCGATGATATCGCCATAATTTGAATAGGCTATACCACTAGTTTTACCATATGCAGAAATTTTTCCCGTCACAGAGCAGGCAATGATTTTACCCTCATTTTGCTCCACTATTCCAGCTGCTGGTCCACTACTGCCATACAGATTCACATCTATGAGTTGTAGGTTCTTTATCACACCACGTCCATTTAATAACCCAAAAAGTTTAGTAGTCTCTGCTGAAAAGTTTAATCCCGTAATGCGGTATCCCTGCCCATTAAAGATGCCGGAGTAACCTGGCCATGTGCCTAAACGTGTCCATTCCCTACCCGTCATGTCGATGTCGGCGGTGAGGGTGCAATTTATCGATTCATCT
>ENA-ORNR01002854-ORNR01002854.1-human-gut-metagenome-genome-assembly--contig:-NODE-2854-length-13690-cov-3.291236_pt1 | contig 13690 bp, 8 predicted proteins | sample MGYA00242114_ERZ509020 | MGnify/ENA primary metagenome ERZ509020 (study PRJEB26280, sample SAMEA2338758) | human gut metagenome | biome: human gut; feature: human-associated habitat; material: faeces...
GAAATACCATTCCCACTTTTTTCCGCAGTGCCGCCGCATCTACCTTACGGCTGTAGATATCCGAAGCGATATATCCGAGGGGGTGTCCTACGTGCAGTCCGGCACCGGAAGGATAGGGAAACATATCCAACACATAGAATTTGGGTTTTTGACGGTTTTCCGTAACCCGATAGGTGTGGTTATCTTTCCAATACTGTTGCCATTTCTGCTCGATTTCTCTGAAATTGTAGTCCATCGTTATTTCTTTTTGCGCGTACTGTACGCTATTTATGCGTTGCAAAAGTAATAAAAAAAAGGATATGGTTGTCATGAACCCGTATTTTACGATGATTTGAAAGTTTCTCCCGGAAACAAGTACTCCGATATTTGCGAAAAACGGCCGGTTTGTGCGGCGGGTATGCGGGAAATATCTAATTTTGCGTTTCAATCCATAACCATTTGCAGATGAAAATCGGTTCGATCGATTTAGGAAACCGCCCCTTGTTTCTGGCTCCGATGGAAGACGTAACCAATGCGCCTTTCCGGCTTCTATGCAAGGAATTCGGCGCAGATATGGTAACAACGGAATTCGTGTCGAGCGATGCACTTATACGGGCTGTCGATAAGACGCAGGCCAAGTTGTCGATAAGCGATGCCGAACGACCTGTGGCAATACAGATTTACGGCCGCGATGTCGACTCGATGGTTGAGGCCGCGCGTATTTGCGAAGAGGCTCGGCCCGATATCATCGATTTGAATTTCGGTTGTCCGGTAAAGAAAGTGGCCGGTAAAGGTGCCGGCTCGGGAATGTTGCGGAATGTGCCGCTGATGCTTGCCATTACACGCGCAGTGGTAAATGCCGTAAAATTGCCTGTAACGGTGAAAACCCGTTTGGGCTGGGATCATGATTCCCGTATTATCGTGGAACTGGCCGAGCAGTTGCAGGATTGCGGCATCGCGGCATTGGCTGTCCACGGTCGCACCCGGAGCCAGATGTACACGGGAGAGGCCGACTGGACGCTTATAGGCAAGATCAAGGAAAATCCCCGTATGACGATTCCCGTCATAGGAAACGGCGACATCACGACGCCCGAAGGTGCGCGTGCGGCTTTTGACCGCTATGGAGTGGACGGCGTAATGGTAGGTCGGGCCTCTATCGGTGCCCCGTGGATTTTCGGGGAGATGAAACAGTATTTGCGGGAAGGCCGGGTAACATCTTTGCCGGTATCTTGTAAAATGGAGGTGCTGCGCCGTCAGTTGCGGGAGAGTGTGGAACGGCTCGACGAACGCAGAGGTATTTTGCATATCCGTCGCCATTTGGCTGCGACATCATTGTTCAAGGGTATTCCTCATTTTAGGGAAACCCGTATCGCCATGCTTCGGGCCGAAACTTTGGCCGACCTCTACCCTATTCTCGACCGGGTGGAAGATTTGTTACAGGATTCGGCCGACTGATACCCCGGTTGTTGATATAAATTAAAAGCGCACAATCCATTGATGGACTGTGCGCTTTTTTATAAAGAAAGGCATTTCATTATTTTTTCCGAGGAGCGCGTTTGGCTTTCGGTTTACTGTCGCTCTCGATGATTTTCATGCAATCGTCGTTCGACAGCTCTTCGGGCTTGTTGCCTTTGGGTATTTTGAAGTTTTTCCCTTTATAAGCGATGTAAGGGCCGAAGCGGCCGTTGAGTATTTCGAGGTCGCTGTTTTCGGGGAACGTTTTGATGATGCGGTTTTTTTCCTCTTCCCGTTTTTTCTCGATGAGAGCAACGGCTTCGTCGAAAGTAACGGTTTGCGGGGTATATTCTTTGGGCAGCGAGACGTATTTGTTGTTGTGGCGGATATAAGGGCCGAAACGTCCTGTCGATACCGAAATGACTTCTCCTTCGTATTCTCCGAGGTTACGGGGCAATTCAAAGAGTTTCAAGGCTTCTTCGAGGGTGATGGTATTGATAGACTGGCCTTTTTGCAGGGAGGCAAAGAGCGGTTTCTCCTTGTCGTCGGGAACACCGATTTGCACCAAAGGACCGAAGCGTCCGATTTTTACCGAAACCGGGCGTCCGCTTTTGGGATCTGTACCGAGTTGACGCTCTCCTACCCTGTGTTCGAGACGTAAAGAAAGAGCGTCTTCGACGACGGGGTGGAAAAGTTCGTAAAAGTCCTCGATCGATTTATTCCATTCTATTTTTCCCTCGGCTACTTCGTCGAATTTCCCTTCGACCTGCGCCGTGAAATTATAGTTGAGAATATCGGGGAAATGTTCGGTCAGGAAATCGTTTACGACGATACCTATGTCGGTAGGCAGCAATTTGCTTTTTTCCGCTCCGACAATTTCGGTTTTATCTTTATCGGTGATTTTCCCATTTTTGAGTGTTAGGGTATTGTAAGTGCGTTCTATACCCGGACGGTCTCCCCGCTCGACATAATCGCGTTGCTGTATGGTCGATATGGTAGGTGCGTAGGTCGAGGGTCGTCCTATTCCCAGCTCTTCGAGCTTGCGTACCAGCGATGCCTCGGTGTAACGGGAGGGGCGTTGAGTGAAACGTTCGGTCGCTTCGATTACCGTTGCTGGGAGGGATTCGCCCGTTTGCAAGGGCGGAAGCATTTTGCTATTACCTTCGCCGTTCTCGTTTTCGTCGTCGGACGACTCGTTATACACACGTAAGAAACCGTCGAATTTCAAGACTTCTCCGGTGGCGATAAATTTTTCTTGACGTCCCGATATTTCTATGGTGGCCGTCGTCTTCTCTATCTCGGCATCGCTCATTTGCGAGGCGATGGTTCGTTTCCAAATGAGTTCGTAGAGCCGTTTTTCTTGTGAGGAACCTTCTATTTCGTGGTGATTGATATAGGTAGGTCGTATGGCCTCGTGAGCCTCTTGTGCACCTTTGGTCTTGGTATGGTAATTTCGAGTATGGAGGTATTTCTCTCCCCATGTTTCCTGTATTTCGGTCTTGGACGTGTTGAGGGCGAGGCTCGACAGATTGACCGAGTCGGTACGCATATATGTGATGAATCCCGACTCATAGAGACGTTGGGCGATAATCATCGTTTGTGCCACCGAAAGACCAAGTTTGCGCGAGGCTTCTTGTTGGAGTGTCGATGTGGTAAACGGTGCGGCGGGCGATTTACGGGCCGGTTTTATCTGTACATCTTCGATGGAGAAGTCTGCGTTTTTACATGCTTCGAGCAGGGCGATGGCCTCTTCTTTGGTTTTCAGCCGTTTGTTGAGCTCGGCTTTCATTTCGATGCTTTCTCCGTTTTCGGACGGAACGGCAAAAGTGGCGATAACCCGATAGGAGGCTTCACTGCGGAATTGTTCTATCTCTTTTTCCCTCTCTACGATGAGCCGCACGGCTACCGATTGTACCCGGCCGGCCGAGAGAGCTGGTTTTACTTTTTTCCACAGCACGGGCGAGAGTTCAAATCCCACGATACGGTCGAGTACTCGGCGTGCCTGTTGTGCATTTACACGGTCGAGGTCGATCGCTCTCGGGTGTTCGATGGCATTGAGGATTGCACTTTTGGTAATTTCGTGGAAGACGATACGGCGGGTTTTTTCGGGGTTCAGTCCCAATACTTCGTACAAGTGCCATGCTATGGCTTCTCCTTCGCGGTCTTCATCGGAAGCGAGCCATACCATATCGGCTTTGCTGGCTTCTTCTTTCAGGTTTTCGACAAGGCGTTTTTTGTCGGAAGGAATTTCGTATATAGGAGTGAAGTCATGGTCGATATCTACACTGAAATCTTTCTTTTTCAGATCTCTGATATGACCGTAACTCGATAGGACTTTATAATCTTTTCCTAAAAATTTTTCTATGGTTTTTGCCTTAGCAGGAGACTCTACTATAACTAAATTTTTCGGCATTTTTTGTCGCTGCTTTTATTTTTCGACTGCAAAAGTAGAAAAAAGAGGTTGACAATCAGCTATTTTGTAGTTAAAATTTTTATAGTCTCTCGAAAAACCTTAGAAAACTACTCCCGCCCCGACAAGAAAATGGAAACGTTGTGCCGGCATTCCGTAGAACAGGTCGGTACGTTTCGAGAGCAAGTTATTGAGTTGTGCCGAGAAATGGATCTGTTTGTTCAACCGGTACATGGCGCCTAAGTTGAGGGTTACGATGTTGGGCAGGTTTCCGGCTTCGGGATAGTTGATATTTCCTTCGACACGGTTGCGATAACCGAGACCGTCGGCCATATAGAAGTCGGCTGTTATATCGAGCGGTCTGATAGGAATAACCGTTACGCCGGCTTTCCATTCGTTACGGGGTTGCGATGAAAGAATACGTTCTTTACCCCCTTTTCGATGCCACTCGTTATGTTCCCATGCCAGATGCGCTTTCAGAAAATCTCGCGGTGCATATTGTATTTCAAATCCAGCTTTCCACGCATAGGCATCGGTTGCATAGAAACTGATGACGGGACGGGTGAGCCGTCCGGTGGAGCCGGTTACGTCGATAATTTGCTGACGGTAGTCAAACAAGGCATCGACACTGTATTTTATGCCACCGTAGAGGGTGAAATGCAATTTCTTGAAAGTTGTCGTACGCAACCCTACCGTGAAATCGGCCGGAGTGTAGGTATTGGCCATCGAGCTGGTAGGATCGATATAGGAAGTGAGGGTACTCATTTTTTCCCAACTGTTTATACTTTTCCCGCCGGTAAGTTGGGCGTAGAGGAAGCACAGTTTATCGAATTCCCATTCGAACCGTAAGTCGGGTGCGATACGGAAGATCGTATTGTCATTGAACGAAAGGTCGACGAGGAGTCCTGCCTTGAAACGTATTTTTTCTTTTTCGATGCCGAAATAGGGGTTGGCCCTCAGTATCGTGTAACTTTCTTTATCGCAGCGGTTGTAGATGAGATTGTCCATACTCACGGCGATACCTATGTTGTAGAACTCGTTGATAGGGGCATTTCCGTCGATACGGGTTGTCAGGTGATTTTCGAGGACGCCCCGCTGTCCGTAAAAGAGACCGAGGTCGCTGTTGTACCCTTTGTAATTGATTTCGGCGGTGTAATTGATGCTTTTATTGGGTTTGGAGACGATTTTCGTGTCGATGCCGTAATGCTGTACGGTCTGTTGGTCGGTCGTGGAGGCGAGTCCGAAAATATCTTTTTTCGACTTATACAGGGGTTTCCCGTAATAGTTGAATCCGTTGTAACGGTAGTATGCAGACGTCTGCCACGAGAGATTGTCGAATATGTGGGTATATTTCAGATTCAATTTATTGTCGTTACGACGTTGCTTCGTTTCGTCATCGCCCGTGTTTACCGAGTTGTTGTATCTGAGGTAAGAGAGCGTGCCGTTGGTCGAGTTGTGCTGATACCAGAAAAGCAGCTGATCGCGGGTTTTATCGATGATGCGTACTCCTGCATTTGCATTGATGTTGAGATAGTTTCCTATCTCTATCCGAGCATATCCCCGTTGTCGGTCGGGAGCTTCTACCCCATTGTCTCCTGCCGGCAATATCGTTACCGACGGAGTTTCTTCCCGGGCGTTTTTCCATTCGGTATATTTGATATCGGGACGTTCCGAGGCCGAAACTTCCATTTCGGGAATAGAGTTGATTTTCGATGCGTCTTGCACGATGGGCGTAAACTCTTTTTCGATGGTTACGGCACGTTGCAGCGATTTTTTGTTGTCCGTTTGGGCTGTTGCCCCGAACAGGGTCAGTGAGAGAAACAGGGCGGGAATATATCGGGTTTTCATTGTGCGTCGGTGTTTGCTGTGGATTCAAGTTTTTCGAGACGGACGGCTACCAATTCTTTGATGTCATCGTCGGCCGTGTAGTTGTTTTGCAGGCTCAACAGGTATTGCCGGGCCTTGAATGAGTCTCCTCGTCGTGTGTGTATGTCAGCCAAAACGATGAAACTTCGAGCCAGCCAGTATTGATGCGAAGTACCGTTTTCGAGCAAGCGGTTTACGACAGCTTCGGCTTGGGTGTCATTGCCTTTGTCGAAATGATATTGCGCCAAAAGATAGGCCGACTTGGCTCCGATTTCGGTACGTGGGTCTTCTGCTAGTTTTTCCCATTCGGCAGCGGCTTGTGCCGGTTTGTTGAGTGAAAGGAAACTTTCGGCTCGTGCGGCTCGTGCCGTGCGGATATGTTCGGGAGAGAGCGTAGGATCGTCCAGCAATTTCTTCGAGACATCGATAACTGCTTTGTTGTCGCCCAGTTCTACGGCCATGCGCAACATACCGAGGCGGGCGTTTTGCCGGCTTTCCTTACGTTGGGCGAGACGTTCGAGTTTTTGATAACTTACAAATGCTTCGGGGTATTCTTTATACCGTTCTTGTATGTCGGCCATGCGGGTGAGGGCTTCTTCGGCATAGGGACTGTTGGGTTGTTTGAGAACGATGTCGAGTTCCTTTCGGGCTTTGGCATATTCTTTTCTGTCGTAATAGTAAAGTCCCAGATAGTTGTGCGAAGGCAATGTATAAGCCCCTTTGGGATATTTTTTGATGTATTGTTCGAGTTGGGTGGCCGAGGCAGCATTTGGTTTTTGCAGGAATGCACGTTCGGCAGTCAGGAACGAAAGGGAGTCGAGTTCCGAGATTTCGCTCGATACATTTCCGCCGAGGGTTTTCAGATAGGCGGCATAAGAGTTCACATCGTTTTGTGCCACATATACCGCTTTGAGGTCTTGAAGGGCGATATGGGCTTCCTCGGTACCCGGGTAGTCGGCGATGATGCTTTTGTAGGTGGCGATGGCTTTTGACGGCTTTTTGTCGTTGTAATAGAGCATACCGAGTTGCAGGCCGGCTTTGCGGGCAGTCTCTTTATCGGGATATTTTTCGAGCAGGGCATTGAAGCAGGTGGCAGCTTTCCCGTTTTGCAAAACGATGTGGGCGAGACCCTCTTCGAGCAGGGATTCATCGACATAGTCCGATTGCGGATAGCGTTCCCGCAGTTGCTGCATGATCGCTGTTTTCTCGGTGTATTTTTTTTGCAATCCGGCCATGAATCCTTTTTGGTACAAAGCGTAGTCGCCCGTCGGGGGATAGAGGGCTACCGCTTTGTCGTAGGTCGATTCGGCGTCGGTGAAGCGGCGTTGCGCATAGAGGCAGTCGGCCAGCCGGGTACAGGCGTCGGCAATACGCGGCAGATTGGCATCGTTCGGAGTCTCGACTTTGATGTAATGGGAGAATTGCGTTTGTGCACTACCGAAGTCGTGTTGCTTGAAATAGCCGTATCCGAGATTGTAGTAAGCGAGCGGATTTACGGGGCGGGCGGATTTCAGATATGCCAAGCCGTTTTCTACGGCTCCGGAGAAGTTCTCCCCGCGATAGAGGCAATCGGCCAGCCACAAATAGGCATCGGCCTTTGCTTCCGGATCGTAATTGCCGAGGCGAATGGTTTGTATGAAGTAATCGGCGGCACCGTTCAGGTCGTTATCGGCAAATCGTTCGGTTCCCAACCGATACAGAATGCGTTGTTTGGCTTTGAGTATTTTTGCAGTAGGGCGTTGTATTTTATTGATGGAGTTGAGAGCCGTCCCGTAATTGCGGGTCGTCATATACACGTCGACGAGATAATCGTTGATGGTATCGGCATAACGGGATTTCGGAAAAAGGTTGAGAAATTGTTCGAATACGGTAACCGACTCGGCAAAGGGCGAGAAAGTTGCCGCATGCAACGAAAGGGCGTAATTGTAGAGAGCTACCTCTTGTACTTCCCGGTCGAAATCGTATTGCGAAGCCATTTCGAAAGCGAGGCGTGCATTGGTCGGGTCGTTGAGGCGGAGGTAACTCTGTCCGATGAAGAGGTAGGCGCTTTGGGCCAACGCATCTTTTTTACTCGTAACCAGTCCTAACTGTTGTACGGCCTCGGTGTAGTTTCCCGTTTTGTAGTAAGCCATACCCAATGCATAATAACTGTCGCGTTGCGGTTGCGTGCAATAAGTGGTGTAGCCCGAGAGATATTTGATGGCTTGTTGATAATCTCCTTTGCGGTAATAACTTTCACCGAGGATACGTTCCATTTCGTAATAAGTCGAGTCGGCGGGATAGGTCTCCATGTAACAGCCGGCCGCTTCGATGGCCTGTGGGTATTTCTCTTGTGCGAAGAACGATTGTGCGAGCAATGCCGTAGCAGGGCGGGAGAAGTTTTTGTCTCCGGCGATTTCTACAAGTTCATTTTCGGCTTGGGCATATTCTTTCTCGGTGTAATTACGATGTGCGTCGCGGTACAGAGCGGCATTTTTGAACCTTCCCCCTACTTCGATAATGGCGGTGAAACAAGGTTCCGCTTTGTCATTCTGCCCTGTATTTGCGTATGCGCTGCCAAGATGCAGCAACAAATCGGCTTGGTTGTCGGGTGTCAATTTATCGAGATCGATAGCTTCATATATTCCGATGGCTTTGTCGTACATTCCTTTGTCGAAGTAGATATGTCCCCGTAGAAGTTGAGCTTGCCCGGTATGCGGCGTTTTCGGGTGGCAGAAGAGGTAGTTTTCGATTCGGTCGAGGGCATCTGGTTCTTTGGCGGCATAGGCCGAGACGGCAATCAGATAGTCGGCTTTGGCTTTGTCGGTGGTGCGGGTTGCCTGTTCCCTGAACTGGGTCATGAGGTCGATACACCCAGCGTAATTGCCTTCACGGTACATTTGCTGCGCGCGGTCGAACGTGTAGGACGGTTGCTCGATGCGGACGGCTTTTTGTGCCGTTAAAGGCGATGATACGACGCTGCATAACAAGGCGCAGACTATATAGCGTGTAGTTCTTCTTTTCATGACGATAAATCTTTGAAACAAAAATAGAAAAAACTTCGGATAGCTCTATCGGGTGCCGATTTATTAACTTATTTTTTTATGTGGGGAATATTACCGATTTTGGGAAGGAATGCGTATGGCCTGCAATATCTCTCTCTTTCCTCCGGGCGGGCCGGGAGTGCGATGCACGGTGAGCCCGGCCTGCTGCAAACGGCGGCGTACTTCGCCTTTGGCGCAATAGGTAGAAAGAATCCCTTCTTCCCTGAGAGAACGGGCAATGCGTCCCAATAGTTCGGCACTCCACATTTCGGGCTGTTTTTCGGGAGCAAACGCATCGAAGTAGATGACATCATAGCTGTTTTCTTCCAACGGGTAAGTCGTAAGGTCGCCTTTTATTTTATGCAAAGAAAAGCGAGGGGTGATATTTACCGGTTTCCCCCAGTCGCAGCTGTGTATCTGCTCGAAAAGAGTGCGGTATTCTGGGGCGATGATGTCGGGGTATCCGAGAGCTGTCGCCTGTTCGGGAGCGAGCGGATAGGCTTCGATTACGGTGTAGCGTATGCGGCAGTCGCTTTTTTCGCTTTCGAGTAAAGATAGAAAGGCGTTCAGTCCGGTTCCCAAACCGCATTCGAAGAGGTCTATCTCTTTCTTTCCCGATGCTCGCAGAGCCATGTCGATATAGACATGCCTGGACTCGGCTACGGCACCTTTTACCGAGTGGTAATGTTCGTCGATGGTTGGCAGATAAAGAGTCGGAGAGCCGTCGGCGGTGATGGTCATTACAGGTGTTTCATCTTTCATCGTTTGAGTGTTTCGGGAGAAACCCATTTATAGAGTTTGTCCGACGGACGGATTTTTTGACCTAACTTTATGGAGAAATGGTCGCCCTTGACGGCTTCTTCTACCGGTTTGAGGTCGACCCGTATTTCTTCGACGGTTGTCATGATGGCTCCGGTTGTAGGGCCGGTAATGACGATTTCGTCGCCGACATGCAGCGATTGCGTCTCTATGACAAACTCGGCGACTCCCAGATTGGAATAGTATTTTATCCCCTTGCCGATATATACTTTCACGCGGGTCGCTTCCGAACCGTAGGTGTGGCTCCACTCTCCCAACCGTTGCCCGAGATAGTAACCGTTCCAGAATCCCCGGTTGAACACTTTGGACAGACGTGTGTCCCACGCCGCAATTTTTTCCTTGCCGTAACTGCCGTCGATAACGCTTTCTACGGCTTCGCGATAACACTCGACGACCGTTCGCACGTATTCGGCGCTGCGGGCGCGGCCTTCGATTTTGAACACGCGCACGCCGGCTTCCATCATACGGTTGATGAAATGTATGGTTTTCAGATCTTTGGGGGAAAGGATATATTGGTTGTCGATATCGAGTTCGATGTCGCTTTCTTTGTCGCGGACAGTGTACCCGCGACGGCATACTTGCATGCAGGCACCCCGGTTGGCCGAAGCGTTCATTTCATGCAGACTCAAATAGCATTTGCCCGATACGGCCATACATAGTGCGCCGTGAGCAAACATTTCGATGCGTACCGGTTTACCTGCCGGGCCGGTGATGTGTTGCCGCTCGATTTCCCGGTGAATGTGGGTTACTTGGTCGAGATTGAGCTCCCGGGCCAATACGACGACATCGGCGTACCGGGCGTAGAATTTGAGAGCCTCGACATTGGTGATATTGAGCTGGGTCGACAGATGCACTTCCACGCCGATATTGCGGGCGTAGGTCATGGCGGCGATGTCGCTGGCAATAATGGCCGAAATGCCGGCGTCGCGAGCGGCGTCGATGATGCGTTGCATGAGTTCTATATCGTTGTCGTAGATGACGGTATTGACGGTGAGATAACTTTTCATACCGTTTTCCCGACATATACGGGCTATTTCACGCAAATCGTCGAGCGTGAAATTGTTAGAACTCCGGGCCCGCATATTGAGGCCTTCGACACCGAAGTATATCGAACCGGCTCCTCCCTGTATGGCGGCGGTCAGCGATTCGTACGAGCCCACGGGGGCCATGATTTCAAAATCTTTTACGGTCATGGATTATTTACCGGTGATGATTTTACGTATTTCGTTGAGTTTATTGAGTGCCTCGACCGGAGTGAGGTTGTTGATGTCGGTATGTAATATTTCGTCGCGGACTTGTGAAAGCACGGGGTCGTCGAGTTGGAAAAAACTGAGTTGCATACCACCGCCTGTCGGTTCTTTTTTCTTTTCCTGAGGAAGGGCGATTCCGTTTTTCCGGTTGTCACTTTCGAGTTGGTGCAGGATTTCGTTTGCCCGGTGCACGATAGTTTGCGGCATACCGGCTAGTTTGGCCACGTGTATACCGAAACTGTGTTCGCTTCCTCCCCTGATGAGCTTACGCAGGAAAATAACTTTATTGTCGACCTCTTTGACCGAAACGTTGTAGTTGGCGATGCGACGGAAACTTTTCTCCATTTCGTTAAGCTCGTGGTAATGTGTGGCGAAAAGCGTTTTTGCCCGTGCGCGACGGTGTTCGTGTATGTATTCGACGATGGCCCACGCGATAGAGATACCATCGTAGGTACTGGTGCCGCGTCCCAATTCGTCGAAAAGAACGAGACTACGGTCAGATAAGTTATTAAGAATATCGGCGGCCTCACAACATTCTCCACCTTCAGCTTCGAGACACTCACCATGCTCACCCAGGGCCACCTGTGGCAGGCACTCGGCTACACCATCGCCTCGGTAGCGCTCGGAATCATGGCCGCGTGGCTTGGCTACATCACTACCCGCTGAACAGATATAATTGAAAATTACAAATTTATCGTTAACTTTGCAGTCATAAATTCAAAGGGAGCTCCCGTCCCACATCCATCATCTATACCAAGCATATTTCCACCCAGCGAATGCAGCACCATCAATACTCTATTAATCAGCTAATTACCCCCCCCCAGTGACCGATATCCAATAAATTCAGCGTCGGTATCCGGGGATGGTATCAACAGCGCCAAAGCTACTTTTACTGACTTATCATACTTAGGCAGAGGTTTGAATTTCCGAACCTCCACTTTATCACGTCCGCAGGCGGACAAGGAGGTGGCATGGAAATGATTCTGCGCAAAGTGTCGGCATTTCTTCGGTCCATAACCACGATGGTCTGGAAGCAGCTGCCGCTGTTCGTCCTGTTGTTTGCCTTTTCCACGGTTCCGGCATTGTTCGGAGGCAAATCAGACGTGGCGTATGTCAAGACTGTATTGTCATTTCTGATTCCACAATCGATTCTGCTGTGTCTACTCATGTGCTGGCTGGCATCGCTGAGAAAATGGATTTGGTGGGTAATATTCATCGCTTCAAACCTGATATTCCTCATCGAACTTGGTTGCTTCTTCTGCCAGCATATACGCTTTGGCAGCGCTATTGCTATCCTGTTTCTGCAGACCAACCTGTCCGAATCCAGAGAATTTATCAGCTTCGCCATAATCCCGGTCTTAAAAGCCCTGTTGACCTCGGCTTTTATTATCGCTACGGCATTATTTGGAGTGCACTATTGGCGCAAAGGACTGGCCGACAAGTTATACCACCGCCTCAGACTCGACAATGCATGGATAGAGACCGGCATAGGTTGCATATTAGCATTGTCTGTCATCTACTCGCCACTCAGGCTCCGGCAATGTTTGCACACATATAGAAACTATTGGGCACGCATGTGGGCAATGAATGACGCTTCTTGCACCATAGCATATTACTATGCCATCATGGATTCAGTATTCAATCCTGAAATGCAAAACCTTGACATCCTGGCAAAAACTAATCATGAAGCATCAGTGCAGCGCAGTGACTCGGTACCCGAGCTCTCGATTGTATATGTCATAGGTGAATCATACGGGCGCTGTCGATCATCGCTATATGGCTATCCCTTTGATACCAACCCACGGATGAAAAAGGAGATGGGAGACAATTCCCTGTTCATTTTCGATAATGTGATTGCCCCATTCTCGCAGACCAACCAGGTCTATCGCCAGCTGCTCTCCACCTCTGATATACTCTCCGATACACCCTTCGTTGAATCGCCCCTGCTGCCGGCTGTCCTCAAAAAGGGTAATTACTTTGTGGCATACTATGACAACCAATCTGTGCTTAATAATTCCAAGTTTGACTTTGGCTGCGCCTATTTCCTTTGCAACAAAGATATCCAACAGCAAAGCATCGATGTGACAAACGATCGCAAACAGCAATATGATATTCCATTTTATGATACATATCTTCCCGAAACAGCCAAGCCGCTGAATCTGACCGTGTACCATATTTGGGGACAACATATCGCATACGATGAAAGATATCCGGCCGATTCCACTTACTTTTCTGCAAATGATTATATTAATCTTGGCTATTATACCGAAAAGCAAGCACAGGCGGTTGCCGAGTACGACAACGCGACACGATACAACGATCAATTCCTGGCAAAAGTCATCGACGGACTCCGCGACAAGATTGCCATAATGGTCTATACTCCCGATCACGGCGATGAAATATACGATTACCGGGACCATATAGGGCGCGAACTTAACTTCCCGGTTGAAAGCATCCGGCTACTGTTCGAGGTGCCGGTGATGATTTGGGTCAGTGACAAATACAAGCAGCTATATCCCGAAAAAGTTGAAATGCTACGCGCAAACGTCCATAAAGCGATATACAACTGCGACCTGCCACACACGATCCTGGATGCTGCCGGCATAGAGACCAAGAGTTTCCGCCCCGACCTGTCACTGTTCAGGGCAGGAAACGGACGCACCGACAGGCGCATTATTCAGAACGGTTATGAGTACGACGCCAATCGGCAGCAAATAGACTCTTTCAAAATGCGCTACGAATAATCACCGCTCCAATCGATGCCCGCTTAATCAAGTGCACAGAATATATCGGTGATGGTACTGCGAAAGTGGGAGAGTAAGTGACCTCCCTTATCCACAACCCGCCCGGCCCCCGTGCCCGGGCGGGTTTGTATATACCCCGCCACA
>ENA-ORNR01002861-ORNR01002861.1-human-gut-metagenome-genome-assembly--contig:-NODE-2861-length-13641-cov-4.275725_pt1 | contig 13641 bp, 10 predicted proteins | sample MGYA00242114_ERZ509020 | MGnify/ENA primary metagenome ERZ509020 (study PRJEB26280, sample SAMEA2338758) | human gut metagenome | biome: human gut; feature: human-associated habitat; material: faeces...
GACACGATCTCAAGCTCCCAGCCGTAGGTCTCACAGATGCGCTGGGCGATCATCACATCGTAGCCGTTGGCGTAAGCGCCGGGAACGTTGGAAATGGGCACCGCGCCGTTGGAATCGTCCATCTGCGTCCAGTTGTAGGGCGCGTAGGCGCACTCCATGCCAACGGTGAGCACACCGTCCTCCAGGCCCGGAATGGCGCTGGTGTCCGTGCCGGTCAGATCCTCCACAGGGGGGATCTCCACGGCGGGAGCGGCGGGGGTGGACTCCGCAGGGGTGCTGTCATTGCCGGAGGAACTGCTGCTGTCGCCGCCGCAGGCGGTGAGGGCCAGAGCCATGGTCAGGGCCAGAATTGCGCTCATCCATCTTCTTCTCATACTGTCTCCTTCTTGTCCGGCATTTTTCTTCCCCGCCGGCGAGGAATGATGAAAAAAATGAACCGCTTTGCCAAGCGGTTCATGGAATATACGGAAAATCTGTCCCTTGAAAATAGGACGTCTCCGAACAGCCAATGATAGCGCTTCACAAAAAATTCTTGTGACAGTCCGGCAGATCTTCTCTGCCGACCCAGCATCCGGACAACAGGCATTGTCCTGACACTTCGGCGGTGGCCCCTTTCCCACTCCACGGCTGCGCTGGCCTTGCGGAGGGTACTGATGGATACCGCGCCTCTATCAAGCGATTCAATTTTGACTGCATCTTAGCACCGCTTTTCGCCATTGTCAACCATTTTTCCAAATTTTTAGTATCTTTAGCAGGTGTTGGCAAAAAACGGATGCTTTACAGGCTGATTTATGGTATGCTTTCACAATAAGTCTTGTCATTAACATTGCTTATGTTGGAAGTCCAGACCGCTCTTGTCTTTTCTGCTCAAGTCCCGTATAATGAACAGCGTAACAATATTCCTGTGCCGAATTGCGGCGAAAGGAGCCAACCATGAATGTCATCGTTATCGGCGGCGGGGCCTCCGGCCTCATGGCCGCCATCACCGCCGCCAAGGGCGGCCATAGCGTCACGCTGCTGGAGCGGCAAGCCCGTGTTGGCCGCAAGCTGCTCTCCACCGGCAACGGCCGCTGCAACCTCACCAACCTGAACATGGGCCTTCCCTACTATCACGGACAGGACGCCGCTTTCATCCGCCCCGCCTTTGAAGCGCTGAGTCTGGATGCCACGCTGGATTTCTTTCACGGTCTGGGCCTGCTGACCACGGCGGAGGACAATGGCCGGGTCTATCCCTACTCCGATCAGGCAGGCAGCGTGGTGGACGTGCTGCGCTTCGCCGCCGACGCCGCCGGGGTCACAACCCGCGCCGGGTTCGAGGTGACGGGCCTGAAGAAAACAAAACGGGGGTTCACCGTCCTCTCCGCCGAGGAAACCCTCCCGGCGGACCGGGTCATCGTCTGCTGCGGCGGCATGGCCGGCGGTAAGCTGGGCGGGACCCGCAGCGGCTACGAGCTGCTGCAATCCTTGGGCCACAGCGTCACCAAGCTGTATCCCGCACTGGTACAGATCAAGACGGACAACACCTTTGTCAAGGCTTTGAAGGGCGTCCGGGCCAACGCCGACCTCCGTCTCTGCCGGAACCGGGACGCCGTGTCTGCCAGCCGGGGTGAAGTTCAGTTTACCGACTTCGGTGTCAGCGGCCCCGCCGTGTTCGAGCTGTCCCGGGCCGCCGCCACGGAAAAAGGGCCTCTGACACTTCATATCGATTTGCTGCCCCAGCTTTCCACACCGGAAATCGAGGAGCTGCTCCGCAGGCGGCTTAGCTCCATGCCGGAGCTGACCACGGAAAATTTGTTGGCCGGGGTGCTCCACAACCGTCTGGGCCGCACGGTCCTGCGGCATGCAGGCTACGGGCTGACGGACCCGGTGGCATCCCTGTCTCCCGCCGATCTGCGGAAGATCGCGGGAGCCGCCAAGGACTTCGCTCTGCCGGTGGTCAGCGTACTGGGCTTTGACGGGGCGCAGGTCACGGCAGGCGGTATCCGTACCGCCGAGTTTGACCCCCAAACCCTCCAAAGCCGCCTGGTGCCGGGACTATACGCCGCCGGTGAGGTACTGGACATCGACGGTGACTGCGGCGGCTACAATCTGCAATGGGCCTGGTCCAGCGGCTATTTGGCCGGCCTGCTGAAAAGCGGAACATAGTAATAGTAAAAAATCAAGGGAACGGAATAACCGTTCCCTTGATTTTTATTTAGGACCAATCTGAACCAATCAGAACCAGTTCAATGAGAAGAAATCGTTCACCTGTCCCGCCAGCACCAGCAGCATACCGATGGGCGTGATATACTTGATGCAGATCCGATAGAAGGTGTCGATCCTGCCGGTATAGCCGATATGGAGCTCGTCCAGAACCGTCTGAGGACGGATCTCCCAGCCCACCATAATGCTCATCATCAAAGCGCCGATGGGCATGGCCAGGCCCTCAGACAGCATATCCACAAAGTCCAGCATGGAATCGTTCCAGCCGGCGGTCGCAGGCCAGGGGAACACACCGGTGGTACCCAGACCGTCGATCCCTACCAGCACCGACACCGCGAAGATGGCAAGGCAGACCAGAAACGCCACCTTGGGACGGTTTCCCTTTCTGCCTTTCTGCTCCGCCCGGTCCAGGAAATAGGTGATGTCCACCTCGATCAGGGCGATGGCGGAGGAAATGGCGGCGATCAGCACCAGCAGATAGAAGATCACGCCGAACAGCGCGCCGACGGTGCCCATGGCCCGGAACACATCCTGTAAGGTGACAAACAACAGGTCCGGGCCGCCCAGCTTGATCTGGTCCAGCGGCGTTCCGCTGGCAATGCCGTTGGCCACGGCAGCGGGGATCACAGCGATACCGGCCATGGTGGCCACCAGCGTATCCGCAAACACAATGATGGCGGAGTTTTTCACCAGATCCTCTTTCTGGTTCAGGTAGGAGCCGTAGGTGATCATGGCGCCCATCGCCAGCGACAGGGAGAAGAACATCTGCCCGCCGGCGCTGGCAAACACAGACAGCAGGCTGGGCGTCTCCGCCACAAACCCGGCTTCCACAGCGTATCCCGGCACGAACATGAACTTCAGCCCCTCCATAGCACCGGGCAGGGTCAGGGAGCGGATGATGATGACCACCAGCATGACAAACAGCGTGGGCATACCCACGTTATTGAACTTCTCAATACCGCCGGAAATGCCGCTCCGGTTGATGAGATAGCACAAAGCCAGAAACAGGGCGGCAAACAGCACAGCTCCGGCAGGATTGGACAGCATGGCGGCAAACAGCTCCCCGCCGGTGGCCAGCGATTCGCTGCCGAAGGCAAAGTTGCTGAGGTTCAGGACCATATATTCGATGCAGTAACCGCCCAGCACCGCGTAAAAGCCCATCACCGCAAAGGGAGAGAACAGCGCCAGCCAGCCGATCCACCGGAATTTCTTCGTCAGGGCGTGATAGGTGCCCATAGCGCCCTGCCCGGTCTTGCGGCCCATGGCAAGCTCCGAGGCCATGACGATAAAGCCCACGAAAATTGCCAGCAGCGCATAGACCGCCAGATACGCGAAGCCGCCGGACTTACCCATTTTGTAGGGGAAGCCCCAGATATTGCCCAAGCCAACCGCAGAGCCGATGGCCGCCATCAGGAAACCCAGATTGCTGGCCCAACTGGCACGTTTTGTCTCCATAAACGATTCCTCTCTTCTTCAGTATGCAAAACATATTACTTATACCCTCTTTTTTTCCGTCCGTCAAGACGCTGATTGCACGAAAGCGCAGATCTCCGTCAAAAAAGTCTCCCATTTTTTCAGAAATCAGGTTTCTATTGCCTGCCCCGCCGAAAACGTATATAATAACAGGCAAGAAATCAAACACAGACAAGGAGTGCTTTATGAAGCAGGAATTTATCCGGGTTGGCCGCATCGTCAACGCCCACGGCATCCGGGGAGAAGTGCGGGTGCAGCCCCGCCGGGTCTCCCCCGCGCTGCTGACCCGCTGCAAAACCTTTTATATCGACGGTCAGCCCGTCACCCCCACGGCGAATCACGTCCACAAGGAGCTGGTGCTGCTGAAGCTCCCCGGCGTGGACGATATGAACGCCGCCCTGACCTATAAAAATAAAGACCTGTTCCTCCGCCGGGCCGACATCGTTCTCCCGGAGGGAGAGTATTTTGACGATGAACTGCTGGGGCTGGAGGTCTACGACTGTGACACCGGCGCCCTGCTGGGAACTCTGACGGCGGTGGACGAGTACCCCGCCAGTAAGGTCTACACCGTCAAGGGTGAGCGGGAGATCCTGATCCCCGCCGTGAAGGACGCCTTTATCCGCTCCGTTGATCTGGACGGGGGACGGATGGAGGTCAAGGTCTGGGAGGGGCTGTAAATGGACATGCAGATCGACATTCTGACCCTGTTCCCGGAATCCGTGGACGCCATGCTGAACGTCAGCATCTTAGGCCGGGCGCAGGAGCGGGGCTATATCGCCATCCGCACCCACCAGATCCGCACCTACACCACCAACAAGCAGATGCAGGTGGACGATTACCCCTACGGCGGAGGCCGTGGGGCCGTGATGCAGGCAGACCCTCTGTTCCGCTGCTGGGAGCACGTTGTCAACACCTATGGCCCCGGCCGGACCATCTTCATGTCCCCCTGCGGCCGTACCTTCACCCAGTCCGTCGCCAGAGAACTGAAAGCCCAATATGACCATCTGATTCTGGTCTGCGGCCACTACGAGGGCATTGACCAGCGGTTCATCGACGCGTGTGTGGACGAGGAACTGTCCATGGGCGATTTCGTCCTCACCGGCGGAGAGATCCCCGCCATGGCGGTGGCGGACGCCGTGTGCCGCATGGTGCCCGGTGTGCTGCCGGACGCCGAGTGCTTTGAGGAGGAATCCCACTGGGACGGTCTGCTGGAATATCCCCAGTATTCCCGGCCCGCCGTGTGGCATGACCGGGCCGTACCGGAGATTCTTCTCTCCGGAGACCACGCCAAGGTGGCGGCGTGGCGGAAAAAGGAGAGCTACAAGCGCACCATGACCCGCCGCCCGGATCTGTTCGCGCATTTTGACGAAACAAAGCTCACCACCAAGGCGGAGCGGAAAATTCTGGCGCAGGCCAAGGAGGAATTTGCCGCAGAACAAGCTGAGACTTCCACGGAACCGGAGGAATAAACCCTCCCCATCAGAAAGGAGGCCCCCATGAAAAAGCGCGTCATTCTGATTCTCTGCGTACTTGCGGTTCTGCTGACAGCCGTCATCTGTCTGCCCTTTGCCCGGAAGATCGATACCACCGTCACTGCCACGGAATACCGGTTCAATGATCCGGCATACGCTGTGGAGCACACGGTCGTGATCCACGGTCATGACACCCGGAATCTGCTGGGCTACGGCGTTTTTGAGGGCACCTTTGCCGTCAGCGGCTTTGAAAGCGGTCAGGAGGGGTGGACGTTCCGTGTCTCCTTTTCCGACAAGAAGTCCCTCGGCACCGCATTCAGCCAGCGTCCCAGCGGAGAAACCTGCACCCGGGACCTCTTTCACCTGCAGGCTGACCGGGACTGGTCAGACTTTGCGGGGCTGATCATGGAGGTCTCCGACAAGGCGGGCCATACCTCCACCGGAACCTTCGACCCTGACACGGGACGGTTTCTGGTCAGCGGTCCCGCCGACCGGGAGGCCGCCGTCGCCAAAGCGGCGGCGCTGTTCCGGAAGGACCCCTACTGGTACGGCGTGTTTCAAAGGCAACCCGACTGATATAACCAAGGCCGGACGCTTGTGCGTCCGGCCTCGGCTTCTGTATATTCAGTTGCTTCTGGAGCATTTCTCCGCGTCGATGGCCAGCACCAGCATCAGCGCCCGGAGGGCGTCGGCGGGGTTTACCACGTCGATGACATAGGTATCCGTCCAGTGGAACAGCTCCTTGGTGACGGTGGCCACCAGCGCCCCGCAAGGCTCCGTTACCTGATAGTCCCATTCCATGAAGCTGCCCTGGACTTGCCAGCCGTTGCAGTCAATGTCGAATTTCGGGGCGAAAAAGGTAAACGCCTTTTGGATACTGCCGATATACACATCATTTTCGTACAGCTCGAATTTGGGCAGCAGCGTCAGCACCCGCTCCTTCACCGTGCCGATGTGGTTTCCGGCGGCGTCAAGGATGTGAAGGCAATGGCCCCAGGAGAGCTTGCCCTCTACGGTGTAGACCGTCTCCCCCGCCTCGTTATAAATGTCATAGCTGTCGAACCACGAGAAAAACCGCTGCTTGAAAAGTAGCTTCATAGGCCCTCCCTGTCAAAAGACGATGCCGCCGTCACGGTCGCGGTGAAAATCTCTGGAAAAATAGGCGGTCATAGCTTTTACCAGATAGTCCGTATCCGCCGCCCCCGCCGTCTCGCAGACGCTGTGCATGGCCAGTTGGGGCAGGCCGATGTCCACGGTAGGAACGGAGAGATGGGCTGTGGAGATATTGCCCAGAGTGGAGCCGCCGGGGAGATCCGCCCGGTTGCTGTATCGCTGGACCGGCACCCCCGCCTCCTGACAGATGGCCTGAAATACCGCCCCGGAAACAGCGTCCGTGGTGTAGCGCTGGTTGGCGTTGTACTTGATGACGATGCCGCCGCCCAGCACCGGGAACTCCCCCTTGTCGGCGTACTCCGGGTGGGCGGGGTGGATGGCGTGGGCGTTGTCCGCCGACACCATGAAGCTGTTGGCGACGGCCGCCTTCCACGCTTCGCTGTCAAGGCCGCAGCCGTGGGCGATCCGCTCCAGCACATCGGTCAGGAAGGTGGAATCCGCCCCCTGACGGGTGTTGCTGCCCACCTCTTCGTTGTTGAACACCGCCAGCACCGGCAGGCTCCCGCCGGGCTTTGCCGCTAAAAAGCCCTCCAGACAGCCGAACACGCATTGAAGGTCGTCCAGCCGGGGGGAAACGATGAATTCCCCGTTCAGGCCGGTCTGCACCGCTTTCGTTCTGGGATAGAGGAACAGCTCCGTGGAGAGCAGGTGCTCCTCCCGCACCCCAGCCGCTTCGGCGATGAGCTTTCGGAAGGCCCCCGGCTCCTTTCCGCAACCCAGCAGGGGCAACAGGTCCACCGCCGGGTTCAACTCCGCTCCCTTGTTCACGCTCCGGTCCATGTGGATCGCCACGCCGGGGATCACCAGCAGATCCCGGTCAATGTTCACCAGACGGCTCACAAGGCGGTCTCCCTGCCGGATCACCACCCGGCCCGCCACAGACAAGGGCCGATCCAGCCAGCCACGCCACACACCGCCGCCGTAAGGCTCCACGCTGAGCCGCAGGGTATTGCCGGCGGAAGCCGCTTCTGCGGTCTCCCGCACCTTGAAGGTGGGAGAATCGCTGTGGGCCGCCGCCATCAAAAAGCCGTGAAACGGCCCCTCAGGCACCCGGAACGCCATCAGAGCGGAGTCACCCCGTTCCACAACATATAGTGTTCCCTTTTCCAGCTTCCACTGCTCAGATTCCCGCAGCTCCACCGCTCCCGCCGCCGTCAAGGCCGCTTTGGCGTTGGCCGCCGCATGGTAGCAGGTGGGGCTTTCGTCTAAAAAGCGAAACAGTTTTTGCACCGTATCCACGTTGATTTCCTCCTGTCCGATCCTGATTTTTTATTATTATACGCTCTTTTGTCCCCGAGGTAAAGATAGGTGCCAAAGTTTTCTTGCGCTTTTTATGACATATTACAAATCTGTTTTCAGCCCTTGAAACGCAAGATATTGTATGTTATGATTCTTTTGCTACAAAAATATTGAGGGCGCCCTGTGCGCCCTTTCAAAATGTAATGGAGGAAGATCAGCATGACAGTCATCAAGCGGAACGGCTCGGAGGTAACCTTTGATATCACCAAGATCATTGCGGCCATCACCAAGGCCAATGAAAGCGTGGACGAGTCCATCCGGATGACCCCCATGCAGATCCAGCGGATCGCGGAAAGTGTAGAGTTCTCCTGCCTGAAGATGAACCGCTCCCCCTCTGTGGAGGAAATACAAGATTTAGTGGAGTATCAGATCATGGCCCACGGCGCCTTTGAGGTGGCCAAGAACTATGTGACCTACCGCTACACCCGCTCTCTGGTCCGCCGCTCCAACACCACCGACGAGAAAATCCTCTCCCTGATCGAGTGCTGCAACGAAGAGGCCAAGCAGGAAAACGCCAACAAGAACCCGGTGGTGAATTCCACCCAGCGGGACTACATGGCCGGCGAAGTGAGCCGTGACATCACGGAGCGCATCCTGCTGCCTCAGGAGATCGTGGAGGCCCACCGGGAGGGCATCATCCACTTCCATGACGCTGATTATTACGCCCAGCACATGCACAACTGCGATCTGGTGAACCTGGAGGATATGCTGCAAAACGGCACCGTCATCACCGGTACCCTCATCGAGCGGCCCCACAGCTTCGCCACTGCCTGCAATATCGCCACCCAGATCGTGGCGCAGGTGGCCTCTAACCAGTACGGCGGCCAGTCTATCTCCCTGACCCATCTGGCCCCCTTTGTGGAGGTCAGCCGTCAGAAGATCCGTAAGATCGTGGAGGCGGAAATGGCCTCCATCGGCGCGGACCCCGGTGCGGAAAAGATCACGGAGCTGGTAGAGACCCGTTTGCGGGAGGAGATCCGCCGCGGTGTTCAGACCATTCAGTATCAGGTGGTAACGCTGCTGACCACCAATGGACAGGCTCCCTTCATCACCGTGTTCATGTATCTGGGCGAGGCTGAAAACGAGCGAGAAAAGAAAGATCTGGCCATGATCATCGAGGAGATGCTGCTCCAGAGGTATCAGGGCGTGAAGAATGAGGACGGCGTGTGGGTCACCCCTGCCTTCCCCAAGCTGATCTACGTACTGGAGGAGGACAACATCACCGAGGATGCCCCCTACTGGTATCTCACAGAGCTGGCCGCCAAATGCACCGCCCGCCGCATGGTGCCGGACTACATCTCCGAGAAGAAGATGCGGGAGCTGAAGGGCGACGTCTATACCTGCATGGGCTGCCGCTCCTTCCTGACGCCGGACCGCTTCACCGATGCGGGTATCGGCAACATTGCCAACGCCAAGAACTACCAGCCCGGTAAGCACAAGTACTACGGCCGCTTCAATCAGGGCGTGGTCACCATCAACCTGCCGGATGTGGCCCTCTCCTCCGGCGGCAATCTGGACAAGTTCTGGAAGATTTTTGAGGATCGTCTGGAGCTGTGCCACCGGGCCCTTCAGTGCCGCCATGAGCGGCTCAAGGGCACCACCTCCGACGCCGCCCCCATTTTGTGGCAGTACGGTGCGCTGGCCCGGCTGAAAAAGGGCGAAACCATTGACAAACTGCTGTTCAACGGCTATTCCACCATTTCTCTGGGCTACGCGGGCCTGTATGAATGCGTGAAGTACATGACCGGCAAGAGCCACACCGACCCCAGTGCCACCCCCTTCGCCCTATCCATCATGCAGAAGATGAACGACAAGTGCGCCGAGTGGAAGAAAGCCGAAAACATCGACTATTCTCTGTACGGCACGCCGCTGGAATCCACCACCTACAAGTTTGCCAAGTGCCTGCAAAAGCGCTTCGGCATCATCCCCGGCGTCACGGACAAGGGCTACATCACCAACAGCTACCACATCCATGTGACCGAGCATATCGACGCATTCAGCAAGCTGGCCTTCGAGTCGAAGTTTCAGGCGCTCTCGCCCGGCGGCGCGATCAGCTACGTCGAGGTGCCGAATATGCAAAACAACATCCCGGCTGTGCTCGAGGTCATGAAGTTCATCTATGACAACATCATGTACGCCGAGCTCAACACCAAGAGCGACTACTGCCAGGTCTGCGGCTGGGATGGTGAGATCCAGATCGTAGAGGACAACGGCAAGCTCATCTGGAAGTGCCCCAAGTGCGGCAACACGGATCAGGACAAGATGAACGTCGCCCGCCGGACCTGCGGCTATATCGGCACCCAGTTCTGGAATCAGGGCCGGACGCAGGAGATCCGGGACCGGGTTCTGCATCTGTAAAAAAAATCACTCCGAAGCAACAGGCCTCCTCTGCCAAGATGAGGCCTGTTTTTCTTTGGTAAGACGGCAGCAGCCGCCCCGATGGGAATTTCCGTCAGGGCGGCTGTCTGTTTATTCATGGACCCGCAATTCCAGTACATCCGGCCGGGCATAATGGCCCACGCCGTCAAACTCCATACGGCTGGCAATGGCCTGCTGCATATCCAGATCGGCGTAGATGATGTCCTCCTTGTCCCACACCGGCTGCGTTACATAGTGGCCGTAGGGGTCCACCACGCAGCTTCCGCCCCGGCAGGGGATGTCGCTCAGTTGTTCGATCTCCTGCGGGCAGTGGAGATCCTTGGGGTACATCTCCTTGGTGAACACCATGTCGGCGTTGATGAAGAAGCAGTGGCCCTCGATGGCAATGTGCTTGATGGTGTCCTGCCATTCGGGGTTATCGTTGGTGTTAGGGGAAATATAGAGGGTAATGCCCTTCTGGTACAGGGCCACCCGAGCCAGAGGCATATAGCTCTCCCAGCAGATCAGATTGCCCATAGGTCCCCAGGGCGTTTCCGTAATGGGGAAGTAATCCTTATTGGCGTCGCCGTATACCAAACGCTCCGCGCCGGTGGGCTTCAGCTTGCGGTGCACGTTCAGCAGCTCGCCTTCGGGAGAGAACACGATGTTGGAGTTATACAGCGTGGCGCTGTCCTCTCCCCGCTCGGACACGCCGATGCTGACATAGGCGTGGACCTCCTTCGCCGCCTGTCCCAGCAGCTCCGTCTCAGGGCCGGGGACGCAGAGAGAGTTGTCATAGTACCGTTTCCAGTCCAGACGGCCCACCTTGTCCCGGCTGCCTACGGTGTAGCCGAAGGTCATGCCGTAGGGATAGCAGGGGATGATCAGCTCCGGGAACACGATCAGCTCCGCGCCGTTTTTCCCGGCTTCCCGGATCAGTTCCACCATTTTTTCCGTACCGGCTTTTTTGTCAAACATCACCGGGGCGCACTGCACCACAGCCACCCGGCAGGTATCTTTCAGATCTTTCATAGTTATTCCTCCTGACTGGACCGGCGCTTCTGCGCCGCGTTACAGCTTCATGATAGCAAATCCTTTCGCCAATGACAATACAGAAAAAATCGATCAATCTTTCCAGATAAAAATGGGAACCGGGGGATCGTTCCGCCGGTTGGCCCAATCGCAGCGGAGGACGGAAAATTTCCGGTCATCCAGCGTTTCCAGCCATGTCATCACGGCATCCCGCTCCCCATAGCCGTTGGCGCCGCCGTAATACAGGGCAATGGCGATGACGCCGCCGGGCTTCAGCAGCCGCAGAGCCGCCTCCAACGCCGCTACGGAGGTATCCGACCGGGTAAAGATAGACGGGTCCCCGCCGGGAAGCCGTCCGAAGTTGAACACCACACAGTCCACCGTTTCCGCCGCCGCGTAGCGCTCCATATTGGCGTGGCTGTCCCGGATCACCTCCGCCGTCAGGCCCTCCGCCGCCAGCAGGGCCTTGGTCTGCGCCATCGCCGCCTCCTGAATGTCAAAGGCCAGCACCCGGCCCGCATCCCCCGTCAGGCGGCACAGCAGGGCCGTATCCCGGCCCTTTCCCGCCGTGGCGTCGATGCAGAAGTCTCCCGGCTTCACGGTCCGGCGCAGGAATTCGTGGACCATAGACAGTGTGTTCAGTTGCATAGATCAGTTCCTCCGTATAGAAAAGGGACCCTCATCGAGGGTCCCTTTGATGGATCGAATATAGCTTAGCCCTTGACGATGGAAGCGGTGTCCATAGCGATCATGAGCTCCTCATTGGTGGGGATCAGCAGGACCTTCACCTTGGAGTCAACGGCGGAGATGACGGCTTCCTTGCCGCGGACGTTGTTGGCCTCGGCGTCCATCTTCACGCCCATGAACTCCAGACCGGAGGCAATATCCAGACGCTGAGAAGCGCTGTTCTCGCCCACGCCGGCGGTGAAGATGATGGCGTCCACGCCGCCCATAGCGGCAGCATAAGCGCCGATGAGCTTCTTCACGCCATAATTGAACATATCCACGGCCAGACCGGCGCGCTCGTTGCCCTCCTTGTGGGCATTCTCCAGATCACGGAAGTCGGAGGACACACCGGACACACCCTGAACGCCGGACTTCTTGTTGAGGATATCCAGCATGGTGTCGATGTTCATGTCATACTTATTCATCAGGTACTGCAGGATACCGGCGTCCAGATCGCCGGCGCGGGTGCCCATGGGCAGACCGGCCAGGGGGGTGAAGCCCATGGAGGTATCCACGCTCTTGCCGCCGTCCACGGCGGTGACGGAGGAACCGTTGCCCAGGTGGCAGGAGATCAGCTTCAGCTCCTCAGGCTTCTTGCCCAGCATAGCGGCAGCGCGCTGAGAGACATACTTATGAGAGGTGCCGTGGAAACCGTAGCGACGGACCTTGTCATTCTCATAGTACTCATAGGGCAGAGCATACATATAGGCCTTGGCAGGCATGGTCTGATGGAAAGCGGTATCGAACACGGCCACCTGAGGCACGTCCTTGCCCATAACGGCGGTGCAGGCGTTGATGCCGGTGATGTTGGCAGGGTTGTGGAGAGGAGCCAGGGGGATGCAGTCCTCCAGAGCCTTCATGACCTCATCGGTGATGAGAACAGACTTGTTGAAGGCCTCGCCGCCGTGCACCACGCGGTGACCCACAGCGTCGATCTCCTTCATGGAGCCGATCACGCCGTTGTCCTTGTCCACCAGAGCGTTCAGCACAGCCTGAATGGCCTCGGAATGGGTGGGCATGGCCACGTCCACAGCGTCCAGGACCTGCTTGCCCTCGATCTGGGGCTTATAGGTGAACTTGCCGTCGATGCCGATGCGCTCGCACAGGCCCTTGGCCAGCAGCACGCCGGTCTCGGGGTTCAGCAGCTGATACTTCAAAGAGGAACTGCCCGCGTTGATAACCAGAATATTCATCGTTGGATCTCCTTCTTCTTTTGGGAAAGCCTTGCCAGCTTTCCATATTTAAGCTACAATGTAAATATAATGTTTGCATTTGCGCAAACTCTCTTTTTCATTATAACAAATCCTCCGCAAGATACAACCTACATTTTTACCGAATTGACATTATTTTGTAACCGCTTTGAGGTGACAAATGTGAAAACCGCTGGTATCATAACAGAATATAATCCCCTGCATTATGGTCACCTCGCCCTGATACAGGCCGTCCGGCAGCAATTCGGCGGAGACACCGCCATTATTTGCGCCATGAGCGGCGATTTTGTCCAGCGGGGTGACTTTGCGTTGGTACGCCGTCACGCCCGGGCGGAGGCCGCCGTCCGGAGCGGGGCGGATCTGGTATTGGAGCTGCCCCTCCCCTGGGCCGTCAGCTCTGCCGAGGGATTCGCCCAAGGCGGTGTCGAGGTTCTCACCGCCACGGGACTGCTGGACGTGTTGGCCTTCGGCAGCGAGTGCGGAGACACCGCCGCCCTTCTGCGGACCGCGAAGGCTCTGGAGGGCGACGTTTTTCAAGCGGCCTTGAGAGCGGAGCTGACCAAGGGGGACAGCTTTGCCGCCGCCCGCCAGCGGGCCGTGGCCGCCTTGCTTTCCCCGTCAGACGCCGCCCTGCTGTCCGACCCCAACAACACCCTTGGGATCGAATACTGCCGGGCGCTGCTGCGTGAGATCGG
>ENA-ORNR01002895-ORNR01002895.1-human-gut-metagenome-genome-assembly--contig:-NODE-2895-length-13501-cov-2.794809_pt1 | contig 13501 bp, 18 predicted proteins | sample MGYA00242114_ERZ509020 | MGnify/ENA primary metagenome ERZ509020 (study PRJEB26280, sample SAMEA2338758) | human gut metagenome | biome: human gut; feature: human-associated habitat; material: faeces...
GGCAGCAGCTTTTCAATTATTATTGCCGGGAATGCCCATGATTTATTATGGTGATGAATATGCGATGCCGGGGGCAAATGACCCGGATTGCAGACGAGGCATGTACTGGGATGAAGAATATCAGGATCAGGAGATGTTTGAATGGTATAAACAATTGCTGCATGTCCGAAAAGAACATACGTGTATCGTGGATGGCGAATTGATTGAGACAATCGTAAAGGATGAGGAAGAGACAATTGTTTTTATTAGAAAAAATGGCGAAGAGACAATTGCTTTGATTTTTAATTGCAGTAGTAATGCGAAAGAATTCAATGAGTATGCGCAGAAATATAATTTACTCAGAGAGAACGTATTTGATGGAAAAGTAGAGGGGCTTGATGCCGCAGTAATAGTACTTTAATAGTACAGATAATGAAAAATAGTGAAAAAATAGTGAAAAAATAATGGAAAATGGATTTGTTGTTCCCATATTGGTTAATGAAAGAATAAGATCATATAAATTAAGTGAATTTACAAAAAACTCTTGACTCTGACGTTGCGTAATAGCTTAGAGTATGCTTATCGAGAGGAGGAAAAGCCAGTGATGACAGTAAATGATATAAGTAAATTGACTGGGGTGAGTATACGCACTCTGCAATATTATGATACGATTGGACTTTTAAAACCAAACGGGCATACGGAAGCCGGTTATAGACTGTATGACGATACAGCGCTGGAACGGCTGCAGCAGATTTTACTGTTCAAAGAATTGGAATTTTCCCTAAAAGAAATTAAATCAATGATCAATGCACCTGATTTTGACAGAGACAAGGCAATGGAACAACAGATAGAATTGCTTACAATGAAAAAGGAGCATTTGGAAAATCTGATTGATTTCGCTCGAAAAATTAAGACTACAGGAGTGAAAAATATGGATTTTACAGTATTTGATACAAAGAAGATTGATGAGTATGCAAAGCGAGCCAAGGAACAGTGGGGACAGACACCTGAGTATAGGGAGTATGAGGAAAAGACAAAAGACTGGACCAATCAGGATCAACAGGATGTGATGAAAAACTTTATGCTGATTTTTGCTGAGTTTGGAAAGATGAGAACAGAAGACCCATCCAGTGAAAAAGTACAGTGTGAGGTAGAAAAATTGCAGAATTTCATTTCGGAGCATTTTTATCAGTGTTCCGATGAGATATTGAGCGGTCTGGGACAGATGTATGCAAGTGGTGGTGAGTTCACTCAGAACATTGATAAAATGGGTGGAGAAGGAACAGCCAGGTTCACAGCAGATGCAATAGAGGTGTATTGTAAAATGTGATATTCACCAGATTAATTTATATACAGGAGGATGAAATATGACTGAGATAATTAGAGAAGCAAGACCGGAAGATTATGAACCTATAGTGAAGCTTTTGAATCAGGTACAGGAGTTGCATGAGCAGTGGCGCCCGGATATATATAAATTTAACAGAAGCTTTTTCAATCAAAGCATATTTGAGGAGGAAATGCAGAATAATGCAATTTATGTAGCACAGACAGAAGCTGGAGTTAAAGGCGTCATGGAAATAACTTATCGTCATATCGAGTCGCCTGTACATGTTACCAGAGATGTTGTTTTCGTAGATTCAATGGTGGTTGACAGAGAATATAGAGGAAAAGGCATAGGGCATTTATTTTTTGATAAGCTAAAAGAAATAAAAGAAGCTAAAAAATTAGATGGTATTGAGTTACAGGTTAATGCGAGAAATACCATGGCATATGAGATGTATAAAAAATATGGATTTACAGAAAAGTCAATTAACATGGAATTACTGTGATTTGTAATGATGTTAAATGAAAGGGGAGTGTTCAGTGTTGACACTCCCCTTTGTAGCCTGATTATTGCTTAGTAGTTCTCAGCGTGTACTTCAAAGTAAGCCTGTGGATGCGCACAGACAGGACAGACTTCGGGAGCTTTTTCACCGACTACGATATGACCGCAGTTGCGGCATTCCCATACCTTGACTTCGCTCTTGGCGAATACTTCCTGCATTTCAACATTATGGAGCAGAGCGCGGTAGCGTTCTTCGTGTTTCTTCTCGATAGCGCCTACCATACGGAATTTCGCAGCCAGTTCAGGGAAGCCTTCTTCCTCGGCTGTCTTGGCAAATTCCTCATACATATCTGTCCATTCATAGTTCTCACCATCGGCAGCAGATGCCAGGTTTTCAGCAGTAGAGCCGATACCATTCAGTTCCTTGAACCACATCTTTGCATGTTCTTTTTCATTGTCTGCTGTTTTTAAGAATAAGGCTGAGATCTGTTCAAAGCCATCCTTCTTAGCTTTGGATGCGAAATAGGTATACTTATTTCTAGCCTGTGACTCGCCTGAGAAAGCCTCTCTTAAATTTTTCTCTGTTTGTGTTCCTGCATACTTGTTTGCCATAATTGTATTCTCCTTTACAAATTTATTGTCTACTCGTAAATCGGTTCAAAGTCATCTACACCATGTCCACATAAGGGGCAGATGAAGTCTTGGGGCAATTCGCTGCCTTCATATACATAGTTGCAGATCTTGCAGCGCCAGCCGATGATCTTCTTGTCCTTTTTGACAGCTTCAGGCTGGGGTTTTACATGGTTCTGGTAATCAGCATAGGTAAGTGGTGCATTTGCATTCAGCAGCTTCGCATCCACAACTTCTGCAATGAACAGAGTATGTGTTCCCAGATCATGTTGCTCTACGACTTTTCCACTGATGACAGCACAGGAATGCCATCCCATGTAAGGAACGTCATTGCAGTCCCTTGGGGCAGGGATTCCATCGAACTTGTCTACATTTCTGCCGGATTGGAAACCGAAGTGCTTGATCGTTTCAAAGGAACATTCCTGATCGAGCAGACTTAGAGCAAAGACACCGCTTTGCTTGAGCAGTTCACAGGTATAGTTGACATTCAGAACAGATATCGCAATCCTGACAGGTTCGTTAGCGACCTGCATACATGTATTGATGATACATCCGTTTTCTTTGGCATTTACTTTGGTAGAGAGCATAAAAACGCCATAAGTTAAGTTGTATAGTGCCTTTTTATCCATATTTGTTACCACGCCTTTCTGTAGCCTGCCCTTTTATAGAGCAGGTACTCATCTTAATTGAACTTACCTAACTATGAGTATTCCAAGAGATGGGATTTGTATACTCATTCTCACTAACATTCATTATATCATGAACTTCGTTCATGATCGTCATTCGCCGTTCGGGATGAGCATGCAAGCATGTTCCCCCTCACTAACGCTCATTATATCGTAATTATTGTGATGTATAACAATACGTTGTTACGGATTTAACAAGCATGAAAAAAAGACGCCTGATCTGCATCAAACGTCTTTTGTCTATTCAACTCTATGTTAATCCTGTATATTCGTCTGCTCATAGCAACATTATAGCATCCAGGTAACGTTTCTTACAAGAGTAAATTTATGCCTTATTCCTGTATTCTCCATCTGTAATCCTGTCTCCATATCCGCCTGGTCGGATATCCCGCCCAAGAATGCTGTGTGTGCCCTGTTTATCATAGGAATAGAGAAGATATCCCTCTGTCCGGTTCACATCCAATCTGTCATAAGCATTCGCCTGCTGCCATCCATCATCTACTGGAAGGCTTCTGGATGTTGCGCCTGCTCTTCCCTGTCTCTTTCTCCTCTGATTTCTGAATGCTATCTGTTCTCTTGCATCTCTCCTGCATCGGCTCTCGATCCGGTTCGCCTCCATTACGATCAGGTAGCCCGGCTCCTGCACTTGCGCATCATCCGGCTGTGAATGCTGTGCTGTATCTCTTTTTACAGGCTTCCGGACAGGCGGTGTAACTATCTGTGCTGCGGTCTGCATATAAAGCGCAATTGCTTCCTCTATGGATATTCTGTTTTCACAAATGTCCCGCGCGGGTACACTATGCCCGCGGTCAGGAATGTCATAAGAAACCGCCTGCAGAAGCCTTACCAGTCTTCTGCTGTTCATAGAATAGTCACCTCCGTGTGACGAATATGGAATATAACTCCTATCCATGGAGTTATAAATGGTAATGCGGAGTGAAGGATGTTGCAATATACATGTTTAGATACTATTTTATCTATACAGGTTTATACTCATACTATGTTTCAACTGCACTGCCAATATAATATAATATATAAATATATCGACATTTTACAGCCTCATAAACAGTTAAAAATATAGCAAAAATATATTCAGAATACTCGTTTATTATTCTCCTGATGTATGTTAAAATATAATTGTTGTGTGTATACATCAAGAAACGGTATATACATTCCATAATAAACAGTCTTTAACAAAATACTGCAAAAACTGTATCAAATAAAGACAATGCCTTCTTGTTCTGTAAGAAGCATTGTCCACAATAACCTAAATATGCAACTGCGAAACGTTATCTTCCATATACAGAATTGCACAGCGTTAACAATTGCATAAGCAGGCACTCTGCAGTCGTCGGTACTTAGTGCGCATGCGTCGGCAAGACACATGCACACTTATGTACCGCTACGAGCTGCAGCGTAGCGAGAGCTTGCCTGTGGTGCAATTATTAACGCTGTGCAATTCGTCCCATGCATGTAACCCATTTTGCAGATTACCAAATTAGAAAGGAAATAACTATGTTTACAGAACAGAAATTAGAGCAACACTATTCTTCACTACCATCAGAGACTTTACATATTATCAGAGATGAGTACAAATGGGCATTGGAGACTTGTGGTGTACACAGTGAAGAACAGATCAAATACATCGAGAAGACATTAAGTCTGAGAGGTGAAAGCCTGGCAGTCAGAGTCAACCACAAGATATTATTCCTGTGCAAATGTGGTCAGAGCCGTATCGTAACTACAGACCTGCCGGAAGACAAGATCAAGATGTTCATCTTTGAACAATACAATGTACCATGTCCTAAATGCCGCAACGTGAACATGTATACATGGAAATATATGGATTAATACTCAGTCCAGTCTATGTGAACGCATAATCTGTCTTACTGTCTGCAGAAGATATGGTTTTAATTCCTCAATGCCGACAGGTTCCTCATTCAGAATAGAACTGTAACAGCTGGAACTGATCATTTCGATTATGATATACATCATAATCTCAGGTTTCTCATATTTGACCGGGGAATTCTCAAACATGGCATGATAGAGCTCATAGAAATTGTTTTCTTCTGTTGCCCCGGCGACAGCGTTTGTAAAAATTCCCCAGCTGAGATTCTTGGCAATGAAGTTCAGAAGTGTAGTATCTTCCACGAACTGATTCAGGATATTGTCAATCATGGCAATAATATGCTCTTCCAAATCTGCCATTTCCCGGCTCTTTGTTTCTTCTTCTGCACGCTGAAAGATTTCATTTGATTTATGGACGATCAGTTTATCTCTCAGGTCATACTTATCTTTAAAATACAGGTAAAAAGTGCCTTTTGCCACACCTGCTGCTGCGGTAATATCAGCCACCGAGGTCTTGGTCAGCCCCTTGGTCGTAAACAGGAGAAAGGCAGCATCCAGTATGGCTTCTCTCTTTATTTTCTTATTATCTTCCAGTTTGCCCATTAGATCATCTCCCTTTCTATACGCCTGCTAAAAGGCATCTGCCTCCGGCAGGAAAAACGGCAGCGGAAACCAGCCCTGTGGCGCCTGATACAGCGCACTTTCTTTACTCTGCATTGCAATATAATAATAACTGGTGGTTAGTTCCTTTACCAGCGTTAAACCATCATACATAATCTGTGCCGGTTCTGTCGTCTTTTCCACACAGATATCTTTTTCCGTAATCGTTATCTTAATAGTTTCCGTATTCTGGTCTTCTTTTATTCCCAATACGAAAGTACCTTCCTGTAATGATGTATATTGCCTTTTCCAATGCAGAAGAAAGGCAATGACGCTTTCATACTGAAGGATTCTAATCTGATGTGACATCGACACCGTATAGTAATCACTGACGTGATCCAGCAGAGGAAGTTTGGCAGTCTCATCCATACCAACATTGATTCCCAGCTCGTCTATATCCATCTCTTGCATATATGCATAGATAACCGCGGGCAGAATCTGCTCATCCAGAAGTCCAATCTCATACAGGGATGATCCATCCGCAGAAGTATTAAGATAACCAACACACTTTTCTTCCAACATAACAGCATAGAGATCGGCTCCCCAGCTCTGCATACACGGATAGAAGCTGTCTCTCTCTCTTGCTGTCACATTTCTTCTGCTATATATCTCATATATACTGTCCAACAGATCATCTTCTGCACTTTCGATCAGTTGAAACACCGGTGTTTTCAGATCAGCAACCGCTGAACATGCATGACGGATACTGTCAGAAGTGACATTAAAGCAGTATTTCATACCGGCTTTTTCAAAGCCATAATGCTGATAACGATGTCTGTTGCCGTCCAGAATGATCATATCATATCCCTGACTGCGCATATCCTCCTGTGCCTTAGCCATCAGTTCAATCATATAACCCTTGCTTCTGGCTTTCGGATGTACACTGACTGTTCCGATATAGCCGCATTTCAGGGACAGATCACCCGCTGCCAGTGTCAGCGGATACACATCTACCAACGCCTGTATAGCGCCTTTTTCCCGCATTACATGATGTGTCACGATATGCTGTCTTGCCTGTGAATATGCCTTTGGCAGAATTGCCTCAAAATCCGTACTTCCAGATGACAAGCTGAATACCAGGTCTGCGAAATCCAGAATCTCCTGACTGGTCTGGTGCATCTCCTTACTATATACCGCCATTGCTCTTCCTTCTTTCCTCTACGCAAAAAGCCTGACACGTTACTGCATCAGGCTTATCTTCTATTCTATGTTCTATGTAACTATGTTTCGTGTATCTCTTATGAAGCAGCACTCTTGCGAGTCTTCTCTGTACTCTTGGTTCCTGCTGTCTTAGCCGGTTTAGCAGGTTCTGTCTCCGGGAAGAAATTCTTCGGTGTTACATCTGCATAGCACAGGGAGCAATAACCATTAATCGCAGCACCATTACTTACCTGAATGGACTTTGCCTTGATATCACTGTCTACAATAGCTTTATCTCCCAGCGTTACCGTTCCCTGAATATCCAGCTTACCCTGGATTGCTCCATCTACCATAAGATTCTTGGCACTGATATCGCCCAATACTACGGTATTCTCGCGGACGTCTACTCCTTCTGTGCAATCAATCTTGCCTTCTATAAAAGCATCCTTCGCATTCAGTTCATTTGCCTTAATATTGCCATTTATATTACTTCCATATATATTGACCTTATCGGTTGACTGGATGTCGCCATTCATTGTACCATACATGTCCAGTTTACCGGTAATTTCTATATTACCATTAATAATCGTTCCTTTGGGAATCAATGCTGCCTCTGTCTGTCTTGTGTCACCATAATTATTCATATTGCTTTGCCCCTTTCTATCCCCCAGCCACTCTCTCTTATAGCTGTATATCTCTATTTAATCTTATTTGCATGAAAAAATCAACCTCTTTGTGCATGAAATATGACTTTTCAAACTGTACACTAAAATATATTTAAAATTGTGTATTTCTAAAAAGTCACTTTTCACTATACTTATGTACAAACATAAAAAATGCATCAAATGATAAAGAAACGAGGTATATGTTATGAATGAAAAAAACAACAAAGTCTATAAAATCGCTTTGACTGGTCTGATGGCTGCACTTTCTTATGTCGTATTTACTTTCTTGCAGATTAAGATCACACTCCCCGGCGGTGATGCTACCAGTATTCATCTTGGTAATGCTGTCTGCGTTCTGGGTGCTCTGCTTCTTGGCGGCGTATATGGCGGCATTGGTATGACCATTGGTGATTTGTTAGACCCTGTCTATATTGTATATGCACCTAAGACATTCCTTTTAAAGTTCTGTATCGGTCTGATTACTGGTCTGATTGCCCACAAATTTGGTAAGATCTCTACATCTAATGATAACAAACATGTACTGAAATGGACTATCCTTGCAGCTATCGGCGGTCTGCTCTTCAATGTAATCTTTGATCCATTGATCGGTTATTTTTACAAGCTGCTTATTCTTGGCAAACCGGCTGCAGAGCTGACTCTTGCTTGGAATGTAGCTGCTACATCCATTAATGCTGTAACATCTACTATTGTATCTGTAGTTGTATACATGGCAGTTCGTCCCGCTCTTAGAAAGGCAGGTATGCTTCCTGTCATCGGCAAAAAGTCCAAATAATTATCTGTAACTTACAACAGGAGCTTAAATAAGCTCCTGTTTTTTATTGCAATATTCTATCTATTCTGTCTCTGACTGGAGCCAGCTCTCCCATTCTGGATGCTGCTTCTTCCATTCTTTCGTATGCTTTATCTGCCTGTGTATCCTTTCCCTGATCTACATATACCCGATACTGATATGCCGCCTCATAGTACTGTGCCACTGCATAGCATTCCTGCAGGTCTTCATCCGGTTTTACTCCCAGTGCTTCATTTGTATAATAATAATTCAGGCATTTCTCATACTCCTGCTGTTGTATATATTGCAGAAATACAATCGCCCTTTTACCGTTATTACTCAGATCAAACGTATAATCTGCGATAAACATGGCTTCTATCGTTATGATACATGTGAGTAATACAATACATATATTTAATATTTTAGAAAGCGTCCCGGACTGCTTGTTTCTAATCTTCATTCTGCAATAGCCTTCCTATGATAATCTGATTGATCTGTGCCGAAGTCATTTCGGGAAATGGCTCCACATCTTCTCTGGTCAAAGGCAGCTTCTCCACCAGAAGATCGGATACTCTGTCCCTCATCTGCTGTAGACTTTCTCTGTTCTGATCACTTATAGCACCCTCATATTTCTTATATTGATCCAGATATGTTCTCTGATAGAAATCGGCAAGCTTTTCTGAAAGATACAATGCACTGTCTTCCTTATAATCCCCATAATCAGTCAGCATCTGAACCGCCTGTTCCACATATCCATAGGAATTGGCACACCAGAAAACAGGATAGTAAGCCTGAAAATCACCCTTCTCCGTATCTGTCAGATGATAATATTCTCCATACTCAAACAGTTCACTGTATTGTCCATTCTCCAGATACGTCTGAATCTGGCTGCGCACTGCATCATAATTCTTACTTGCCTGATGTCTTCTGATTATTTTCTCCAGACTTCCTCCTGAAAGCGCAGAAGCAACGAAGATATAGAGAATGATGAGAAAACCAATTATCCCAAGCAGCATACCCTTTCTGGATATTCGTGCAAAATGATGCGTCTTGTCCAGGACCTCTTTCTTCGTACTTTGATACGCTCTATCGTATTTTCCCATGGCTTTGCCATGTTCCTTTTGAAATTCTCTGCTTAATTCCTCATCATTCTTCATTTATGATTGCTTCCTTTAGCTGCTGTACCTGCGCCCTCTCATCTACTGCACTGTATAGATAAACAGCCAGTGTAAGGGCAAGAAGTGTAAGTATCGTTCCTATGATAAGCTTCGCCACAAAGACGCCTTCCCTGCAACTGTCCTTATGCTTCACATTCTGAAGATCTTCCAGATTATCCCGAATCCTGCCAAGATCCCTCATGTATGCCTTTTCTGCCCCTCGCAGATGTATGGCGCCACAATATGGGCAAGTCTCCAGCTCATCATCAAACATTGCTCCACAGGAGCTGCATTGTACTTTATTTTTCATTGGCTTTCTCTCCAAATAACAGCAGCATATCATCCTTTTTCATATTACTGAGATTGGCTGCCTCTTCTTTCGTCAGTCCAAAATACGTCTGCAGATTGGCATTCATGGCATCATAAATGGGCTGTAATCTGCGTGCTGTCTCTTCCTCACTGACCACATCCCTCGCCTTATAGTGCAGGGAATACACATCATAGAACTCTGGAAGCAGACCACAGATATCTTCCAGTTGTTCGTTTCTGTCATATACATTATCAGCCGCCAGATACTGATTGATATGACTGTTCAGAAAATAATAGATCTGCGCCCCTTCCATAACCGGATAATATTCCAGAAAAGGTCCCGCCGTCCATCCTGTAAGGTGATAAGAATCACAGTAAGCGTAGAATTCGTAATATTTTCCTGCTTCCAGATAATTCTCCATCTGCGCCTTTACTTCATCATAGTGGTCAACTGCCCATTCCTGCTTACGCAGATAAGCCCTGCTTTCTGCATGAAAGCCTACAAAAAGCAGCACTACCACCAATACAGCCAACACGCCGCAAGTGATACCTCTGACCATATAGGAAGACGATTTTCTATCTGTATCACTGACCTGTTTATGCGTACTCTGGTAGTCCTGTGCATAGAATTTTCTATCCCTGATATGACGTTTTGCCGCATAATTGACAGCACCACAGTAAGGGCATACTTCATCTGAAAGCTTCAGATCTGCCCCACATTTTTTACATTTCATTTATGCCTCCTCGATCACTGCCTGTTCCAGAAGCGCTTCGATATCAGCACCTTCCATATCCAGCCCCTGCGCACTGATAAAGTGGGAATGTTGTATTCCATATAGTTTGCACAACGCATTCACATACTGGAATCCGAAATTGCAATCTCCTATATAACCACCGCTGGTCGTCACGTAGTACATATCCTGTGCCTGACATAATCCTACAGGCGTTCCATCCTCAGCGTAGGCAAATGTAATACCGACCACGCTGGCTGCTTCCAGAAATATCTTGAGCGATGCTGGAAAAGACATATCCCAGTAAGGAGCTGCAATCACGATCATATCTGCCTGTGCCATAGCATTGGCATAGTCAAACATACTATCTTCATATATGCCATTTGCCAGCAGCTCATCTCTTCTTTGTAATCTCTCATAATTCAAAGGAATCAGATTCTCTGTAGAAAGTCTGATTTCTTCGATCTTAAAAGCCATATCCTTTTGATTCGCTTCTTTGATACTTGTCAAAAGCCTCTCACACAAGGCAAGTGTCCTTGAGTCCTTACCTCTTACACAGGCATTGATAAATAGAAGTGTTGGCATGCTCTTTGTCTGCCACTCAAAATGTGATTAAATATGCTCACATCGAGATAATGTAAGTTCTCACGAACATTACTTACTATTTCATCGTGTATGCTTTGGATTGACCGAAATCATATCTACTCGCAAGTTCTTGTACACTCCATAGTCGTAAATTCCCGAAAATAGCCTTCGGTACATACTTACGTTTGCGTTTTAGTTATGCAACTTCGTAAGTTATCGCATCTCTCAAATTAAGTGCAGCATTGAAATCTCTGTCTTCGACATAACCGCAACTGCATTTGAATATTCTATCTGAAAGCTTTAAATCTTTTTTGACAGTGCCACAGCAGTGACAGGTTTTAGATGATGGATACCATCTGTCTACTACTCGAAGTTCGATTCCATTTTCATTGCATTTAGCTTGAAGCTTTGTTCTAAATTCATAAAACTTCTGTGAAGCAACAGCTTTTGAAAGATGTCTGTTTTTCATCATACCTTTTACATTCAAATCTTCAATCGTAATATAAGATGGTTTGGTTTTTACTATCTCTGCGATTGTTTTATTGATGTAATCAGTACGAATATTATCTATTCTATAATGAAGTTTCTGTACCTTAAGCCTTTGTTTTTGTATATTTGTTTTTTGAGTGGACTCTCCTTTCTTTAAATTTTCATACTTTCGAGAAAGACTTCTCTGTTCCCGAATAAGCTGTTTTTCAAGTTTCTTTAATCTTGCAGATTTGTTAATGTTCTTATAAGTTTTACCATTAGAAACAATGGCAAAATCCTTTAATCCAAGGTCAATGCCAATTCCTGCATTGGAATTATTGGCTATCTTGTTATTTAAAATTTCTACAAGAACTGAAACATAGTATCTGTCAGCTTTCATTGAGACCGTGCCGCTTTTAATCACATATCCGTCTTTAGTTGTTGGAATATATCCTTTTTCTTTGATGCGAACCCAACCAAGTGACGGAATATTGATTCTGTGTCTTTCGCAACGACAATCTTTTGGATTATTCTTTACAAAATACATTTTTACATCAGATTTGCCTTTCTTTTTAAAATTCGGAAAAGCACTTTGATGTTTGAAAAATCTGGTAAATGCGATACAACCATTTTCAATTGAGTGCTTTACAGATTTTGAACTGACTTCCTTAATCCATAACTTGTCTGGATTTTGTGGAAGATACTCATTGTTCAGCCAAACACTAAAACTTTTACCACTCATAAACTTTTCGCCTTTATCGTAAAGTTCTTTGTTATGAGCAAGATAGAAATTATAAATGAATCTACAAGTTCCTATCGTCTTATGAATCTTGACTTTCTGTTCCTCTGACGGATTTATTTCCGTCTTGAAGCTCTTTAGCAATTTCCACATCCCTTTCTATTTGGTTTTTATACTTACGAAGTCCGTACAACCTACAAGAGAACACGTGGAGTATTGAAACAATATCCTGCACGAGTTCTTCTTGTGGTGATAGTTCTTCATTGTTCACTACCACGATAGTCGTATTGAACTTCGTGCAGAATTTTTCAAACCAGTCGTAACCAAATCTGATAAATCTATCTTTGTGAGTTACGATTATGGTTTTGATTTTTTGTTCCATCACTTCATCTAATAATTTGTTCCACTTTTTACGATTGTAATTAAGACCGCTTCCATAATCTTCAATACACTGGTCTACAATAATACCTTTGGCATTACAAAACTGTCGTAAAAATGTAACCTGGTTTTGTAAATCATCTTTTTGATTTCTTGTAGATACCCTGGCATAAATAACTACCTGACGTTGGTCATCTTCAGTATTTATTCCTTTAAATTGTAGATATTGGTCATAAGTGTAATAACGTCTATCAGTTGGAGTCCGGTTTGCCTTTAGAGTTCCTTCTCTATCCCAACGCTGTAATGTTTTTACAGATACACCTAACAGTTCAGCAAAATCTTTTGGCTTGTAATTTGTGATATTTGATGTGTTCATAATAATTTACTCCTTTGAGTATATTTAAACACATTTAATCACATTAGTCAACAAATTTGATTGCTTAGGGTCCTCTCCTTGAAAAGAAAGAGGGGGGACGTGCCCGATGGGCTGACGCCATCGAGGCTCGTCCGACTTTAGGTGGGGGGCGAGTGCCGTTCAGGCGCGCCATTCGCAATCTCGCGCTCCGCGCTCCAAAGCCTGCTTCGCAGGCGGATTGCTCATGAACGTGGCGCTCAGTCCATATAGCCGGGCAAATGCTCATTTGTGCGAGCACAATCGCATTTGCCCGGCTATATGGCTGAACTGGTGAGACAAAAAGAGACCCGCAAATCCATGTTTCCATAAACCTGCGGGCGTTATTGAGAGAGCGAATAGCGAGTTAAACCCGCTGCGACATAACCTAGTTTAATTTGTTCATTAAGTATTGCCTTAATACTTGTTTATCGACTGTACTCTGTCATCAATATTAAAATGTCTCTGAGAGCGATAGACGGGGCTCGAACCCGCGGTCTCGACCTTGGCAAGGTCGCGC
>ENA-ORNR01002902-ORNR01002902.1-human-gut-metagenome-genome-assembly--contig:-NODE-2902-length-13490-cov-6.183923_pt1 | contig 13490 bp, 6 predicted proteins | sample MGYA00242114_ERZ509020 | MGnify/ENA primary metagenome ERZ509020 (study PRJEB26280, sample SAMEA2338758) | human gut metagenome | biome: human gut; feature: human-associated habitat; material: faeces...
CCACGTTGAGCAACAGCGGTTCGGCGGCGATGACCAGTGGAGCAACATGCTTGGAGGAACAGAGCTTATCCGCCGTAAGCTTGGCAAGGATGTCCATGCCATGACAATCACGCTTCTGACCGATTCAAACGGAAAGAAGATGGGAAAGACCGCAGGAAATGCAGTATGGCTTGACCCTAACAAGACTTCACCTTACGAGTTCTTCCAGTACTGGAGGAATGTCGATGACGCCGACGTAATGAAGTGTATCAAGATGCTCACCTTCATCCCTCTTGATGAGATTGAGAAGATGGAAAGCTGGGAGGGCAGCCAGTTAAATGAGGCTAAGATGATTCTTGCTTACGAGCTCACCAAGCTTGTTCACGGTGAGGAGGAGGCCAAGAAGGCCAAGGCAGGTGCGCTTGCCATATTCGGCGGCTCAGGAGATTCATCCAACATGCCTACAGTTGAGATTGAGGATGCTGATTTCAGGGACGGCTTTGTCGATATCCAGACACTTCTTGTGAAGGCAGGTCTCTGCCAGTCACGCGGCGATGCGAGACGTAATGTTGAGCAGGGCGGTGTCACAGCCAACGATGAGAAGGCAACACTTGACACCAAGTTCACCAAGGCTGATTTCGGCGACGGAATTGTTATCAGAAGAGGTAAGAAGAACTTTAAGAAGGCAGTGCTTAAATAGCGGCTGCGAGCGTTAAAGGGATATTTTATTTTGGCTTTTGCAGACAGGCAATAATGGCTTTTTTGTTATTGAAAGTCCACATGCATCATGTACGGGTGTATGTGGACTTTTATTATGCCGTTTAGGCGGCCTCTTCGCAGGTAGAGATTTTTACGGAGAAAATTCTTTCTTGATTTTATTTATACGAAAGACCGCCTGACAGTTGTATTGCCATATGAAGGCGGTAAAAACCTTCATAACTTCCAATTTTTCCATTGACAAATATTGAAATGTCGGGGTCAAAACATGTGCTATACACTCGTACATTAAATTAGCATGTTTTGACCTCAACAGTATATTAAATAAAGTTAATTATTATTTTTTAAATAGTATATTGCAATATAGAATAGCTTGTGATATTATACATATGGTTACAAAATAAATGAGGCACTGTAAAGCATATTTACGTAATGCGTTGTGTTCGCAGTCGTCTGAATAGTTTAATTATTGGTGAAGGGAGTGTTTACATGAATACGCAGATGAAGAAGGGTGTTTTGGAGCTGTGTGTTCTCTCTATGTTGAGTAGGGGAGACAGGTATGGGTATGAGCTCACGGAGAGCTTGTCGGAGGAGATGTCGATAGCACCGGGAACCTTGTACCTCATACTTAAGAGGCTCAAGGATGATGAGTGTGTTGAGACATATCTTGTGGAGTCGGAGTCGGGTCCGGCGAGGAAGTATTATCACCTTACGGATAAGGGAAATGAGACATTATTGCAGCAGAAGAACGACTGGCAGCAGTTTATAAGAATTGTTGAGAAGTTTATAGGTGAGTAGGAGAGGGAGGATAAAATTATGACAAGAGCAGAATATATGGAGGAGCTTGCACAGGCACTTAAGGCGTATGACGAGGATTTTGCATTGGATATTATCGGGGATTACAGGAGACATTTCGATGAGGCGGCTGCGGACGGAAGAAGTGAGGAGTCCGTATGTGAGGAATTAGGAAGCGTTGAGGATTTTATAAGGGATATACCTGAGGAGTTTAAAAAGAACAGTGATGAAAAAGCATCCGGGAGAACGGATTCATCAAGTGAAACCTCAGATTATAAGGATGATTTTGGCAAGCTTGCGGGTGACCTTGGCAAGCTGGTAAATGAGGCGGGTAAGATGGCAGGAAAGGCAGGAATAGCTGCAGGAAAGGCTGCAATCAAGGCAGCTAAGAGTGCGGATTCTGCGATAAGCAGGTTCAGTGAGGTCATTTCCGACAAGCTCAGCGAGGTGATGTCTGATATATCGAATGATATGACAGAGAACGCTGCCGATGATAACACCGCAGATAGCAGCAACGAAGGTGCGGAACATACCTGTGACAGGGCTGCACAGTTCGACAATGTCGAAGTCGAAGAGTACGCAGACATTGATTTTAATAAAGACAATATTAGTAACAATGTCAATAATAATAACAATAGTAATGTCATCAATAGAGACATTAACAATAGCAATACCATAAACAGTAATGTGAACGATAGCAACATGAATGCTGGTACAGCCGGAGCCTACGCCGGAAATACAGCTTTGGATATTGTGAATCCGCTTATGGTGTGCAGCTATACCGGACTTAGGGGGCTTAAGATGAGTGTTGTCGAGCCAAATGTGGAGCTTGTACAGGCGGACACGGCTGCAATCACAATCATTCTTTCAAGACCGCTTACAAAGAAGGAAAAGATGTATATGAATCCGATTGTCTCAGTTGAGGATGGTATACTTAAGGTTAAGCAGGAGAATAAGAACAAAGCTGTTTCCTTTATTTATAATCCGGTAAATGAGCCGCTCACATATTTTGTCACTGTTCCGGCACGGTTTGAGAAGCTGAATGTCTCCACAGTGAGCGGCGGAATATATATACAGAGTGATATCAAAGCTGAGAGCTGCAAGCTTTCAACGGTGAGCGGTGGCATATATGTAGATGGTGACATCACTGCTGAGGAGTGCAGGCTCTCAACAGTGAGCGGTTCCATAAAGGTACAGCATGATATACATGCCGATAAGCTGAAGCTTAACACAGTGAGCGGTCAAATCAGGACAGCGGCACAGTTATATGCGAAGGAGCAGGAGTTCAGCTCTGTGAGCGGAAGCGTGAATGCAGTAGTTGCCGGTGAAAGCTTCAGTGCTGAGACTGTGAGCGGTTCGGTCAATGTAGCTGTGATTGGAGCTTGTTCAGGCAAGGTGAACACGGTCTCAGGCGGAATAGCGATTAGCCTCTTATCAGATATCGGAATCGACATAAAGTGTTCAGGCATGAGTGGCTCCCTGAAGCTTATGACGGATAAGCATGTTGTATGGGATAACGACGATGAAAAGAATACGATGCGCTTCGGATTTGCCAAGTCCGACAGGCATGCGGTATTCGGGGATGGACTTGCGAGGATAACAGCGGGCTCCGTGAGCGGTTCGGTCAAGGTATATGATTTTGGAAAAACAGAATAAGCCATGGGACAGGGACCAGACCCCGTGTCCCAAGTTTGGGACACAGGGGTCTGGTCCCTGTCCCAGCGTGGCTGCCGCAGCAGAGGTTTTCTGTGCGGCAGCTTTTTTTGCGCAAAAGTGAAATCTTATAAAGGTTATATTAACTTTTCATAAAGTCTGTTGACTTAAGTTTTTTTGGGTGGCATTATTGCTTGTAAACAGTAAAAAATACATTAAGTACATTATAAAGGTAATGTTGTGAACCTTTGACCGCAACGGCATATTATAGATGATGTACTGTGGGAAATGAGGAAATTATGGGAAAATTGATTAAGTATCTGGCTGACCATAAGCTTGCTGTGCTTGCTATACTGCTGCTTCTGGGTGTCCAGGCATTCTGTGACCTATCGCTCCCGTCATATACCTCGGATATCGTTGATGTCGGAATACAGCAGAGCGGTATCAAGGGTGCGGCGGCAGAGAAGTACACTGCGCAGACATATGAGGCATTGAAGCTTTTTATGAGTGAAGATGAAATTACGTACATGGACGAATGTTACGAGATGGATGGTGAGTTGTATGTCAGAAAAAAATTGTCATCGAAGGAGCTTGATAAGTTAAATGATACACTGCTCACTGCGGCGGGCATGGTGTATTCGGTTGAGACATCCGGTCAGTACAGTGTCAGTCAGCTTGTTGACGGTTATAGGGCAGGGCTTGTGACAAAGAAAGCACTGTCGGATGTAGCAGGGCAGGTTGAGGCTGCCATGGGGGATATGGCTTCTTCCATGGAGTCTCAGATGGCGGTTGAGCTGGTAAAGAGTGAGTATACGCTTTTGGGCTATGACCTTAATGCAATCCAGAGAAATTATCTTCTGATTACAGGAGCTAAGATGCTTGCCATGACACTTCTCATGGTTGCGGCTGCGATAGGAGTGGGATTTATCGGGGCAAAAACAGCAGCAGCTATAGGACGTGACCTCAGAGAGAAGCTTTTTACCAAGGTCATCGGATTTTCCAATGCCGATATAAATAAATTTTCAACAGCCTCTCTTATAACAAGAAGCACCAACGATGTACAGCAGGTACAGCAGGTATCGGTCATGATGCTCAGAATTGTCCTGTATGCACCTATAATAGGAATAGGCGGTATCATAAAGGTTATGGGAACAGATACCGGAATGGGTTGGATAATCGGTGTTGCTGTTGGCGCGGTGCTTTCGCTTGTGCTTGTGCTCATGGTTGTTGCCATGCCTAAGTTTAAGAAGATGCAGAGTCTTGTCGACCGTGTAAACTTAGTATCACGAGAGATACTCACGGGTACGATGGTCATAAGGGCATTCAGCAGGGAGAAGCATGAGGAGGAGAGATTTGACAGGGCGAACAGGGAGCTTATGTCAACACAGCTCTTTACCAACCGTGTCATGTCCATGATGATGCCTGCGATGATGCTCATTATGAATGCGATTACAGTGCTTATAGTATGGATGGGTGCGAAGGGAATTGACATCGGACGCATGCAGGTGGGTGATATGATGGCATTCATAACCTACACAATGCAGATTGTCATGGCATTCCTTATGATAACGATGATATCCGTCATGCTTCCCAGAGCGGGCGTTGCGGCAGATCGTATCGAGGAGGTTTTAAACACCAGGGAGACAATAACGGATAAGGCAGACACCGAAAATACAGACAGGAAGCTTACAGACTGCAAGGGAGTTGTCGAGTTTAGGAATGTTTCATTCAGATTCGATGGTGGAAGTGAGAATGCAATCTCCGGCTTGAGCTTCAAGGCTGAACCGGGAAAGACAACAGCAATTATAGGAAGCACAGGCTGTGGAAAATCCACGGTGGTAAATTTATTAGACAGATTCTACGATGTCACGGAGGGAAGCATAACGCTTGACGGCGTGGATATCCGCGATATGTCGCAGAAGGAGCTTAGAAGCCATATAGGTCTTGTGCCTCAGAAGGGTGTGCTCTTTTCGGGAACGATTGAGAGCAATATCAAGTACGGCGGGGATTTTGTCACTGATGAGGATATGAAGGAGGCGGCTGCTATCGCGCAGGCGACCGAGTTTATTGACAGCAAGAAGGATGGCTACGCTGAATCCATCGCGCAGGGCGGAACGAATGTGTCCGGAGGGCAGAAGCAGAGACTATCCATTGCCAGAGCCATTGCTGTAAAGCCTAAGGTATATGTGTTTGATGACAGCTTTTCGGCGCTTGATTTTAAGACGGATGCGGCGCTTAGAAAGGCACTTTCAGGAAGAACAAAGGACGCTTCCGTGATTATAGTTGCCCAGAGAATTTCAACCATTATGAATGCCGACCAGATTATACTTCTTAATGAGGGCAGGACTGTGGGAAAGGGAACGCACAGGGAGCTTTTAAAGAACTGTCCTGAATATCTTGAAATTGCAAAATCCCAGCTTTCCGAAGCGGAGCTTGCAGGAGAGGAGGCTTAAAGGATGGGCGATAATAGAGAATATTCAAAAAACAGAAATATGGGCAGACGTGGCCCGGGCGGACACGGCGGCATGATGCCGGGCGAGAAGGCGAAGGACTTTAAGGGCACAACAAGGAAAATATTGTCCTATATCGGAAGCTATAAGATAGCGATAGTGCTTGTAATGATAAGTGCCGTTGCCGGAACGGTCTTTAACATAGTAGGACCGAAGGTACTGTCAAAGGCGACAACCGAGATATTCAACGGTCTTGTATCAAAGGTGTCCGGCGGAGCGGGCATTGATTTTCACAAGATAGGTGTTATTTTACTTATGCTTCTTGGCTTGTACAGTGTAAGTGCGCTGTTTTCATTTATACAGGGATATATAATGAGCGGCATATCGCAGAAATTGAGCTTCAGGATGAGAAAGGAGATTTCCGGGAAGATTAACAGAATGCCTCTGGCATATTTTGAGTCTAAGACTGTCGGTGAGGTGCTCTCAAGAATAACCAATGATGTTGATACCTTCGGAATGAGCCTTAACCAGAGTATCACAACACTTATAACATCTGTTACAACACTCATTGGTGTGTTCATAATGATGATGACGATAAGCCCGCTTATGACGATCATTGCGCTTGTGATACTTCCGATATCTGCATTTTTGATAAGTGTTGTCGTAAAACATTCTCAGAAGTACTTCAAGGCACAGCAGGAATACTTAGGAGACATCAACGGAACAATAGAGGAGTCCTACAGTGGACATACGATAATCAAGGCATTTAACCGTGAGGAAAAGGTAAATCAGGATTTTCAGGAGACGAACGCAAAGCTCTACTCATCTGCGTGGAAATCACAGTTCTTATCAGGACTTATGCAGCCTATAATGACATTTGTCGGAAATCTTGGCTATGTTGCGGTGGCTGTGACAGGCAGCATGCTTGCGGTTGCCGGTTCGATTACGGTAGGTGATATTCAGGCGTTCATACAGTATGTAAGGAGCTTTACACAGCCTATAACACAGATTGCACAGGTATTTAACATGTTACAGTCGATGGCTGCCGCTGCGGAGAGAATATTCGAGTTCCTTGACGAGGAAGAGGAGCCTGTTACCGAAAGTCCGGTAAGACTTGAGGACATCAAGGGTGAGGTTGAATTTGAGCATGTCAGATTCGGCTATGACCCGCAGAAGCCTGTCATCCATGATTTTACATGTCATGTGGAGCCGGGAAGCATGGTTGCAATCGTGGGTCCTACAGGAGCAGGAAAGACCACCATGGTCAAGCTTCTCATGCGCTTTTACGATGTGAACTCCGGCTGTATCAAGGTGGACGGTGAAAATGTGAAGGACTTTGAGAGAAGGAATCTTCGCGAGGCGTTCGGAATGGTGCTTCAGGATACGTGGTTATTCAAGGGAACAATCATGGAAAATATCAGATACGGACGTCTTGATGCGACCGATGAGGAGGTCATCGCTGCAGCTAAGGCAGCCAATGCGGATCACTTTATAAGGACACTTCCCGGCGGCTATGATATGGAGCTTAATGAGGAGGCAAGCAACGTGTCACAGGGACAGAAGCAGCTTCTCACAATAGCCAGAGCCATACTTGCCGACAACAGGATAATGATTCTTGATGAAGCGACAAGCTCGGTAGATACCAGAACGGAGCAGCACATACAGGATGCGATGGCAAACCTTATGAGGGGAAGAACGAGCTTCGTAATAGCGCACAGACTTTCAACGATAAGGGATGCGGATGTCATTCTTGTGATGAAGGACGGAGATATCATAGAGCAGGGAAATCACAAGCAGCTTTTGGCACAGAATGGTTTCTATGCACAGCTTTACAACAGCCAGTTTGAAGGATAAAAGTCTGGGACAGGGGTCTGACCCCTTGTCCCATTTTTGGGACATAGGGGTCAGACCCCTGTCCCAGACAGGAAGGGAGATGGATTATGAAACATCTGATTAACAGCAGGAAGGACTTGTTTACAATCCCTAATCTTATGGGATATTTCCGCATAATACTCATTCCTATATTCATGGCGGTGTATATAGGTGCCGACAGCAGGGCGGACTACATTGCGGCGGCGGTCATTCTGGGAATATCAGGGCTTACGGACTGCTTTGACGGAAAAATCGCCAGACATCTCAACATGATAACGGAGTGGGGCAAGGTGCTTGACCCTGTGGCTGATAAGCTTACGCAGGCGGCGGTGTTCATAAGCCTGTCATTCCGCTATCCGACGATGAGGTATCTTGTGATACTTTTCGTTGTGAAGGAAATGTTCATGGGAATTATGGGTGCCATCATGTTAAAAAAGGGAAGCATGATGGACGGTGCAAGATGGTACGGAAAGCTCTGTACGGCTGTGCTCTATGGGGCGATGGTTATAATGATGCTTGTCGTTGACCTGTCCTATTTTGCGGCGGGACTTATTATCTCAATCTGCATAATTATGAATATCTTTTCGTTTGCATGCTATATAGTCTACTATGCGCGAGTGCTTATGAATAAGCCGGTGACGAGCGGAAAAATAAAGATGTGGAAGCCGGTGACGGCAATACTTGTGTTCGTGCTTGTGTATGTGATTGTTAATCTTGCGATAGCTGTTATCGGAAGCAGCAGGCAGCCGGAGTATGACGGCGATAAACAGGCTGCCATGTGGAATACGGATGGCACTGAGAGAGCAGTCATTGTCGAGGACAATTCGGAGGCACTTTTAAGCAGAGTACGGATGATACAGAATGCTCAGTTGGAGATAATCCTTTCCACCTTTGATTTTATGTCGGATGAGAGCGGCAGGATAATGCTTGGTGCGCTGTGCGGGGCAGCCGACAGGGGAGTAAAGGTAAATGTCCTTGTGGATGGCTTTGATGGTGTCTTACATACGAAGTGGAATCCCTACTTCTATGCATTGTCTGCTAAGGAGAATGTAAGCTTTATGATGTACAATGAGATAAATCCGTTTAACATGTACAAGGGCATGGCGCGTATGCATGACAAGTATCTCATTGTTGACAGGCAGATATATATGCTTGGCGGAAGAAATACATTCAACTATTTTCTTGGCGATTACAGTGACTATAAAAATTATGACAGGGATGTGCTGGTGTGGAGAAGTACTCCGGCGGCGGAGCAGGAGAAGGCTTCGGTAAATGAGCTTTTAGCCTACTATGAGACGGTAAAAAACAGCGGTGAATGCAGCAGGTACGCTCATGGAAAAAGTCTTGCGGACAGGTATTGTGTGAAGCACGCAGCGGAGCGCATAGCACAGGACTACGAAAAATACTGCTCTGAGCATGAGGAGCTTCTGGAGAATTATTCTTATGAGGATAATACGTTTCCGGTTGAGAGCATAGCACTGCTTTCAAATCCGGTGAATGCCGGAGTGAAGGAGCCTGTTGTGTGGCATAAGCTTATGAGCCTTATAGACAGTGCGGAGGATTCCGTCAAGCTTCACACACCGTACATAATCTGCAATGATATGATGTATGATACTCTGAAGGACGCAGCCGCAGGAAAAGATGTCACGGTAATGACTAATTCCGTTGCTAACAATGGCAACAGCTTCGGGGCGGCGGATCTTGAAAAAAACAGGGACAGAATGCTTGATACAGGTGTCACTCTCTTAGAATACGATGGAGGGGTGTCATACCACGGAAAGAGCATGGTGATTGACGATGACATATCCGTGGTCGGTTCATTCAACATGGACATGAGGAGCGCATATCTTGACACAGAGCTTATGCTTGTGATTAAAAGCGATGAGCTGAATGCGCAGCTTCGCGGTATCATGTCGGAATATGAAAAGTCGGCGGTAACCGCATTGCCGGATGGTGGCTATGACAATCCTGGCAATGTGGTGCCGCAGGAAATAACCACAACGCGCAGGGTGAGAAAGAATATTATAAAGTCACTGTTTTACTGGGCGAGGTTTTTGTTCTAGCACACCGAAAAATAGGTTTCTGATACATTGACGCCGAATGATTGTTTCATATGCAAGGCGGAGGAATGGGGCACAGCCGGTTCCGGCTGTGCCGTTTTAATATCGTCTGCCATCTGGCTTAATTATTAAGCTGGTTATAAAGTTTAAATTGCATAGTGTTGTGCATAATGGTAGAATTAGTTATAAGATTTTATAAAAATGGAGATTGCGCTATGGAGAGAGTTATATATGCGGATGAGTGCTGGATAGCAGATCCGGAGGTTTTTAAGGTGAACAGGGAGGAGGCGCACTCAGACCATGCTTTTTATGAGGAGAAGGTCACGGAGTATGGGCTTGATATGCCGCTTAGACAGAGCCTTAACGGAACATGGAAATTTTCGTATGCAGATGTGCCTGATAAGAGGGTGAAGGATTTTTATGAGGAGAATTTCGATATAAGCGGTTTTTCCGATATAAAGGTTCCGGGGCATATAGAGCTTGCAGGCTATGACACCTGCCAGTATATCAATGTTATGTATCCTTGGGAGGGGCATGAGAATCTGCGACCGCCTTTTGTGCCTGCAAAGCATAATCCGGTCGGGTCATATGTGACGTATTTTGATGTGGATGAGGCACTTCTTGGAAAAAAGACCTACATATCGTTCCAGGGTGTTGAGAAGGCATTCTATGTGTGGATAAACGGCACCTTTGTAGGATATTCGGAGGACAGCTTCACGCCGTCGGAGTGGGACATAACACCGTTTATAAGGGAGAAAGGAAACAAGCTTGCGGTTGAGGTGTACAAGCACAGCAGTGCGAGCTGGCTTGAGGATCAGGACTTTTTCAGATTTTCCGGAATATTCCGTGATGTGTTCATCTATGCCGTGCCGGACACACATGTGAGGGATATTTTTGTAAAGGCAGGTCTTAAGGAGGACTACAGTACAGGCACACTTGACTGTGAACTTAAAATCGAAGGAAATATAGCAGGAACAGTCGGATATGAGCTTGTTGATAAGACCGGCAAGAGCGTTCTTATGAGAATGGGACTTGCGATAAAGGAGAACATGCATTTTAAGGCGGAGGTTCCGGAGGTGCTCACCTGGAGCGCGGAGGTTCCGAACCTGTACCTTCTCAACATATCGGTATACAATGAGGATGGTGAGCTTGTGGAGTATATTCCGCAGCGAATCGGCTTCAGAACCTTTGAGATGAAAAACGGTGTGATGTGCATAAACGGAAAGCGAATCGTCTTTAAGGGCGTGAACAGGCATGAGTTTTCATGTGTGAACGGAAGGGCACTTAAGAAGGAGGAGCTTCTTGAGGATATAAGGATAATAAAGAGCCTTAATATCAACGCTGTAAGGACAAGCCATTATCCTAACCGGAGCTGCTGGTATGAGCTGTGCGATGAGTTCGGAGTATATCTTATAGATGAGACCAACCTTGAGACGCATGGAACATGGGCTGTCAACACCGGAAATGAGGCACCTTACATAACACCGGGCAGTGAACCGATGTGGAAGGAGAACGTACTTGACAGGGCGAAGTCAATGCTTGAGAGGGACAAAAATCATCCCAGCGTGCTTATCTGGTCATGTGGAAATGAGGCACATGCGGGCGAGGATATTCTTGCAATGAGCAGATTTTTCCATGAAAGAAATCCGGAGAGACTGGTGCACTACGAGGGCTGTGTGCATGACAGACGCTATTCGGATATAACCGACATGGAGAGCAGGATGTATGCAAAGCCTGACGAGATAAGGGAATATCTTGAGAGCAGGTCGCAGAAGCCTTATATAAGCTGTGAGTATATGCACGCAATGGGAAATTCCTGCGGCGGCATGGAAAAATATACGAAGCTTGAGTATGACTATGAGCAGTATCAGGGCGGCTTTATATGGGATTTTGCAGATCAGGCGATACTTACGAGGGACGGAAAGCTGATAGATGAGGATGTCATAGGCAGGTACGGAAATGTCCGGACCTATGAGAAGCTTCCTAATATTACACCGGGAAGCCTCGAGTTCAAGGTTGGCGGAGATTTCAAGGAGAGACCTTGCGATTATTATTTCAGCGGAGACGGGATAGTGTTTGCAGACAGAAGGCTTTCGCCAAAGGCGCAGGAGGTAAAATATCTCTATCAGAATATCAAGCTTCATCTGACAAAGCAGGGCGTACTTATCGTAAATGAGAATCTTTTTGAGTCGACGGATGACTATATGTTTGAGGTGCGCCTGTTAAAGGACGGAAAGGCTGTGTGGGCAGGAACCTTTGCGCGTGATGTGGCCGCAGGTGAGGAGGAATTTGTTCCGGTAAGCTTTCCTTCAATGGAGGATGACGGTGAGTACATCATGGAGTGCCGCGCCGTTCTTATGGGTTACAGACCATGGGCGAATGTAGGACATGTGGCGGCATGGGGACAGAGTGAACCGGCTGTGGTAAAAAAATCCAAATCAGCTAAGGAGGAGCAGGAAGGCAGGCAGTCCGTTGCGGAGGGTTCAGATAAGGCTCAGCCGGACAATGAGGTTAAGTATTTTGATGATGTGGTAATGGGGGCAGTCTGTATAGGCGTCAAAGCTGGACACACACATGCAATATTCTCCCGTCAGGAGGGCGGACTTATATCTTTCCGTGTCAAGGGACTTGAGACTATAGAGAAGGTTCCGACACTTGAATTTTTCCGTGCGGCAACCGATAATGACAAGGGAAATGTTTTCCCTGTGACAAGTGCCGTATGGCAGGGCGTCAGCCAGATGCAAAGATGTGATGGCGTGAAGGTTGTGTATGAGCTGAGGGACGGACGTGAACTTGATGGAACAGTCACACCTGATGAATTTATTCTTGACAGGACGGATGCACTTTACGGAACCGGATTTAAGGGGGCTGAGTTTGCAAAGAGTATCGCGGCGGTGAAAATTATATGCCATTATACATTTTATACGAATCCTGTGTCGGACGGTGAAGTGACATACCGCATGCTGCCGGATGGAAGTGTGGAATGTACAGGAAGGTTTAATGGAAAGGAAGGGCTTCCTCAGATGGCTGTATTTGGCGTAAATATCACTATGGATAAGATGTTTGACCGAATGGAGTTTTACGGAAGAGGACCTGAGGAGAACTATAATGACCGCTGTGCCGGGGCAAAGCTTGGAATATATAAGGCAAGAGTGGCAGACAATATCACACCTTACCTTGACCCACAGGAGTGCGGCAACCGCCATGATGTGCGCTATGTAAAGGTTGTCGATGAGTTCGGGCACGGCCTGAGAATAGATGCGCTGGAAAAGCCGTTCGACATGACGGTTCTGCCATGCTCACAGCAGGAGCTTCAGAGCGCATATAAGATAAATGACCTGCCGGATACGCGCTATACGTTTGTCAGAATCCTCGGTGCTGCGCGCGGTGTCGGCGGCGATGACAGCTGGGGCGCACCGGTGTACCCGGAGTATTGTGTGAGTGCTGAGAAGGAGCAGAGAGTTGCTTTTACAATAAGAGGGTTATAATAGGTAAATGGACACCAGAGTATTGCCTATCTGAGTTATGATAGTTGGGTGAGGCAGGTTTTGCAATACGTTGTTCAGGTATTATTGGGAGTCAAAAGCTCCGGTCCGGATTTATATAAATATTTGTCTGACATGGGATTTAGATATTTAAAGCATGAAATAATTGTTAAATAAAAAACAATATTTTGCTGAATGACCAACTTAGTACTTGAAATTTTTGTCGAAATATGAGAAAATACAGGTAATTGCGGAGAGTGGTGCCAGACACGCCACACAGACAGCTTCGCAAATGGAATCTGATTCTGAAAGGAGTTTTACAATGATTTATTCACATGAAGTAGAAAAGATGTGTACAGTCGCTCAGGGCGTACATCATGGCGCAGCGCCGGTTCCTACAGAAGGAAAATGGGTAAGAAATAAGCAGGTTACAGATATTTCCGGTCTTACACACGGTGTAGGCTGGTGTGCACCACAGC
>ENA-ORNR01002916-ORNR01002916.1-human-gut-metagenome-genome-assembly--contig:-NODE-2916-length-13432-cov-7.335950_pt1 | contig 13432 bp, 13 predicted proteins | sample MGYA00242114_ERZ509020 | MGnify/ENA primary metagenome ERZ509020 (study PRJEB26280, sample SAMEA2338758) | human gut metagenome | biome: human gut; feature: human-associated habitat; material: faeces...
TCCCACGACCTTCGGATTATGAGTCCGCTGCTCTAACCGACTGAGCTATGGGTCCTTTTGCATTCGGGAAAATCCGAATACGGACACAAAAATAGACATTTCGACCGGATTCACAAAATAAAAGCCCATTTTTTCATCGCCGCATACCCTCCTGCAACCGAAGCGATTGCCGGCTCTTTCCCCTTCCGTACAACAGAAATAAGAAGGCATCCCGGAACTTTCGGCATTGGCAATCGCCTCTGTACGGAAGATTTTTCTTCGGAAAATTAGCTAACTGGAAAAAATTTACTACCTTTGCTCCGCTTAAGCATCTAATTACAAACAAAACAAACGAAATGAAAAAAGGTATTCATCCCGAAAATTATCGTTTAGTGGCATTCAAAGACATGTCGAATGACCACGTGTTTTTGTGCAGGTCCGCCGTTTCGACAAAAGAAACCATCGAAGTGAACGGCGAAACCTATCCCGTGTATAAGATGGAAATTTCCAACACCTCTCACCCGTTCTACACCGGTAAGATGAAGTTGGTGGATACCGCTGGTCGCGTCGATAAGTTTATGAGCCGTTACGCAAAACGCTACGATAAGAAAGCCGCCAAATAGTTCGAAGGACCGTTTGACGCTTCAAAATAAAAAAGGATTCGCCTGGGGCGAATCCTTTTTTATTCTCCTTCGGCGCCCGATTCTCACCGGTCCGCATTCGCCGGATGCCGCACACTCCGACCGTCGTCAAAAAGCGCAGGGGACATCCGCTTTATCCGTCCCGAAGCTGCCGACCGGAATCGGCAGCATACGCAAGATGGTACACGACCAATCATCCGGTCCGGCCCGAAACAGGACAAAAGAACTTTTACGGAAAAAATTTGGGGGTTTGCGGCACAAACATTACTTTTGTAATCTACTAAAATTACTGTTTTTATGGAATTCGAAGGTGTCGTATATAAAATCCTGCCCCTGACACAAGGTACGTCCGCCCGGGGAGAATGGCAGCGTCAGGACGTGGTTTTCGAGCTGCCCTCGGAATTTTCACGCAAAATCTGCGTCACGTTCTTCAACAAGCCGAGCGACGTGGCCAAACTCCGCGAAGGGGCTACCTATACGGTTTCGGTAAACGTCGAATCCCGCGAATATAACGGCCGCTGGTATACCGATGTGCGGGCATGGCGCCTGCAACCCAAAGAAACCGCTCAAAACGCCGGGATCCCGCCGATGCCCGACGCGGCCCCGCTCGAAGAGCCATCGTACAGTACTCCCGCAGCAGAAGTAGACGACCTGCCCTTTTAATTTTTCACGCACGAAGGCAGAAGCCATCCGCTCTCTAAAACAACAAAATAGCCGACCCTACAAAGGTCGGCTATTTTTCGGTCCCCGGGAGGCGACTACTTCTTCACCGGAAGAGCAGAGTTCGCTGCCTGAGTCGTCGCAGCCGCAGCTTCATCCGTTGTTGCCGGGGTCGTTTCCTCAACGAAAGGAATCACATCCTCCAACTCTACCTCGAATTTAAGAGCCGAATTAGGCAAGATATACTTACCGCGCGCCTGCCGACCATAAGCCAGTTCCGCAGGAATCCAAAGCGTTATCTTACCGCCTTTGCCGATCAGTTTCAAACCTTCGGTCCAGCCGGGAATCACCTGTCCCAATTCGAACTCGACAGCTTCGTCCTTGTCATAACCTTCCGGATCTATCTGCTTGAGGTACTCCTTCATCTCTTCGGGCTTGTTCTCGAAATAGGAGCTGTCGAAAACCTGCCCCTTATAATTGGTTCCCGTATAATAAACTTTTACCCGGTCGCGGGAGTCCGTCGGCATCAGGGTCTCATCGCCCTTCTTTTCGATCTTATAAAGTAATCCCGATTCGGTTTTCTGAACGCCGGATTTCTTCTCGATCGAAGCGATCCACTCTTCATTGGCTTTCTTGTTCTCGGCAGGACGAACCACCGAATACCAGTTCCGCAAGAATTTGACTGCTTCCTGCTCGGTCATGCGGGCTTCTTCACCGTTGCCGGTAATGTCTTTCAAACCCTGACCGAACCAAACCAACTGAATCGGAAGGTCTGCTCCCAGCATATTGTTACCCAGATCGATACCGAAAGCATACGAAATGAACCGACGCTCCTCCTCGCTCTCGAACATCGCGGGATCGGCCAACGACTCTTCGGGTGTCTTCAGCGAATCGGGAGTCATCGCGTTCTTCTTGGCAATAGCCTGAGCGCGTTCCGGACGCGTAACCATAAAGAACGTGCGCAATGTATCGAGTGCCTCTGGATGCGTCATTTTTGCCGTTCCGAGGGCACCTTCGGTCACACCTTCGGTCATCGCGTCGAAATCGAAGGGAATATCCGACATCATCCGGTTGAGTCCCGCTCCGACGTTATTACCCAAAGCGTACGACAAAGAGTCGAACTGCGACTTGCTGCCCATCGTGATCGAACCGTTGCTGCGGCTGCACGAGGCGAAAATTACGGCACCAGCTAACAGTGCCATGAAACACAATGTTCTTTTCATCTTGTTGATATAATTATGTATTAAATTGTTATTTCCGTTTCGATAACTGCACAAATATATAAAATATTTTACGGGCAGCCGATTTTATTTTTCAGCCCCCTCTTGAAAAAGAAGTCAGCGGACATCGACGAGTTCGATCTCGTAGAACAACGTCGCGTTCGGGACCACGCCCAATTTCTTGTCGCCTTCGGCCCCGTAAGCCAGGCGGGAGGGTATCCATACATTCATTCGACCGCCTTCCCCGACGAGCCGCACGCTCTGCCGCAACCCGGGCATCAGATCGCCCACGGCCGTGCGCGTGGTGTCTCCTCGTTCGTACGAAGACTCGACGACCTTTCCATCGACCGTCTTGGCCACAAAACGGATCGCCACCGTATCCCGGTCGCTTCGGGGCGTCTTGGACTCATCACCGATCTCCAGCACCTCGTACGTCAGCCCCGTATCGGTCTTGGCATAGGAGCGATTGCTCTTGCGGAAATCCTCCAGAAACTGTTCTTCATAGGCCCGAATCTGTTCGGGCTGCGAAACATTCACGTAACGCAGATAAACCGCACGGGCCTCGTCGGGCGTCATCCGGGCCGTCCGGGCATATACGTCCCGCACGGCCTGGCACACGGCTTCGACGTTGAGGGTCGAATCCATCCGCTGCAAATTATATCCCACATTCAGACCGATCACATAAGCGACCGAATCCGTTTCGTTACGCAACTCCATGCTCCCCGTTCCCCGGGAACAGGCACCCAGCAGGAACAGTCCCGCTGCGGCGATCAACCGATATTTCTTCATATACGTGTCTTTTTTTTGGAAAAGAGGAAAATCAGCACCGTACCCAATACGGCCGACGCGAACGATCCCATCAGAATGGCGATCTTGCCCCGGCTGACGATCTCGGCATCGGCAAAGGCCAGCGTATCGACGAAAATCGACATGGTGAACCCGATACCGCCCAGGCAAGCCACCGCGAAAAGCATCTTCCAGCCGGCTCCCTCGGGCATTTCGGCCAGCTTCGTCTTCACGGCGAGCCAACTGGCCAGGAAAATACCGAGCGGCTTGCCCACGAGCAATCCGAAGAAGATGCCCGTGCCGACCGCACCGGCCTGCGGCGTAACGTGGAAGATTCGGAAGTACTCCAGCGAATCGATCGAGACACCCGCATTGGCGAATGCGAAAATAGGCATAATCAAAAATGTTACGTACGGAGCCAGCAGATGTTCGAGACGGAAGCTCATCCCTACCGAATCGGTCGCCAGCGAGGACATCATCCGCAGGTAGTACCTGTGCTCCTCGTTCGGAAAATCGTCGGCCCGGCACTCGGCTTTCAGCAGCGCATCGGACAAACCGCTCATCTTCCGCGCGAAATACTCCTTGCTATAACGGGGTTTCATCGGGATGAACATGGCGATCACCACGCCCGACAGCGTGGAATGGATTCCCGAATAATAAAACAGGGCCCAGACGACGAAAGCCGGTACCAGATAGAACATAATGCGGGTTTCGCCCACTTTATTCAGGAAATAGATGCCTACGAGGATCAGGATCGCAATCGCAAGCAGCAACAGATTGACCTCCTCGCCGTAAAACAGCGCGATCACCAGAATCGCCCCCAAGTCGTCCGCCACGGCCAGGGCCGTCAGGAAAATTTTGAGCGAAATAGGCACCCGATCGCTGAATATCGAAAGGATGCCGATGGCGAAAGCAATGTCCGTCGCCGTAGGGATTCCCCAGCCGGGTGCCGCGACGGTTCCCGCGTTGAACGAAAAATAGATCAATGCAGGCACCACCATACCGCCCAAAGCCGCCAACACGGGCAGAATCGCCTTCCTGACGGAAGAGAGCTGTCCGATGACGATTTCGCGTTTGATCTCGAGACCGATCAAAAAGAAGAACACCACCATCAACCCGTCATTGACGAAGGTCTGGAGGGTCAGGCCCCTGGGAAACATCCAGTCGATCAGACTGCCGGGACCACGCACCACCAAAGCGATGTCGATGTTGAGCACCCGCTGGTAATACTCCGCCGTCCAGGGAAGATTGGCCAGCAGCATCGCAACGGCGACACTGAAGAGCAACACCAGTCCGCCCGACCAGGGAGCCTCCAGAAAACGACGCCCCCGCAACTGAAACTGATAATGTTGCCGGACCCAGCGGTACATGGAAAAAAGCCTCATTGTCTATTCATATTTATATTCGTAATCCAAAATAAACCGTCTTCCCCGGCAGAATTCACGCCCTGTCGGAATCAACCTCTTCCTGCCGACGAAGTCCGCAAGGCCAGGCCGCACAATTTGTAGAGCACGCGGGCTCCTACGACCGCGTCGATCTTATCTTCCGGGCAGGGAACGACCTCCACCAGGTCGAACCCGGCGATGCGGCGGCCCGAATCGGCCACGCACTCCATCAGGTAAACCACCTGTTCAAAAGTGATGCCGCCCGGAACGGGAGTGCCCGTATGAGGACAATGTTCGATGGTGAGTCCGTCGATGTCGAAACTGATATAAACCACCTCGGGCAGCTCGTCCACGATGCGGCGGCAGCTTTCGGCCCAGGTCGTTCCCGCGAATCCGGCGCGAGCGAGCGAGCGCGAATCGAACATAGCGATCCGCCCGTCCGAAGCGGCCCTTTCGGCCTCGGCATCGCAATAATCCCGCACGCCGACCTGCACGAGCTTGCTCACCTGCGGCAGGTCGCGCAGTACGTTGAACATGATCGAAGCGTGCGAAAATTCGAATCCCTCGTACGCCTCACGCAGGTCGCAATGGGCATCAATATGGAGAATTCCCAGCGAACCTTCCTTCTCGGCAACGGCACGGATCAAACCGTACGGCGTCGAATGGTCGCCTCCGACCAGCCCTACGACCTTACCTTGCGAGAGCCACTGGCGGGCCTGACGGTAAATATTGTCGTTCATGGCTGCACAGCCTTCGTTGATACGGCGCAGACGGCGCTCGATACGTTCGTCGTCCGGCGCTCCGCCCTCTTCGAGATGTTCGATCACCCGTTCGGCATCGGCCCGCAGCTTGCGGGACTCCTCCTGCAGCGAATAGTCGATGTCGGCCGTAGCGATGCCTCCGAGCCAGGCTCCCGGCGCCGAAGCATCGTAAAGATCGAGCTGTGTGGAGGCTTCGATCAGGGCATCCGGCGCCAAAGCCGTTCCGGCACCGTAGGATACGGTCACGTCCCAGGGTGCGGAAACAAGCACCAGCGCAACCTCCTCGGGCGTGAACGGCAAACCGTAATAAGCGCCGTTGTCCACCCCCACCCCGTTGGGATTGAATGTTTTCAGATCCATAGTCTTTCCTTGTAAGAATTACAAAGATAGTAAATTTTTGATTTTCCGCCATCGTTATCACCGATAAACCCCGTTTTTAACGGGGTGCCGACCGGCCGACCCGGACGACGCCCGAAGCGGGAGCCGTATGCACCGGCGCACGGTTCCCGTAAAAAGGAGCTCAAATAAATTTGGCGCCGCCCTCGCCCTGCACTATCTTTGCTCCGCAATTAACCAATTCGAATACCGTCGTGAAAATCGTCGCCGACAATGCCATACCTTTTTTGAAAGGAGTACTCGAACCTTATGCCCGGGTGGAATACCTCCCCGGGAAAACCATCGCAACGGCCGATGTCCGGGATGCCGACGCCCTGATCGTCCGTACCCGCACCCGGTGCGACGCCGCCCTACTCGAAGGATCGTCCGTCAAACTGATCGCAACGGCGACCATCGGCTTCGACCACATCGACACGGAGTATTGTCGGCGACACGGCATCGAAGTAGCGACCGCCGCAGGATGCAATGCACGGGGCGTACTGCAATACGTCGCTGCAGCACTGGTCCGCCTCTCACGAGTACAGGCCTGGGAACCTGCAGACAAAACCCTCGGAATCGTCGGTGTAGGACACGTCGGGTCGCTCGTCGAGGCCTACGCCCGGACGTGGGGATTCCGCGTCGTGGCATGCGATCCCCCCCGCGAAGAGCGCGAGCACGGCGGATTCCTGCCGCTCGAAGAGGTGGCGTGCCAGGCCGACATCCTCACCTTCCACACTCCGCTGGACGATACGACCCGGCACATGGCCGGGGCGAAGCTCTTCGAGCGAATGAAGCCCGGCAGCATCCTCATCAACACTTCGCGCGGCGAGGTAGTCGATGGGCAGGCGCTCCGCGAAAGCGGTTTGCAATACGTCCTCGACGTCTGGGAACACGAGCCCGATCTCGACCCGCTACTGCTGCGGGACGCATTGCTCGCCACCCCTCATATCGCCGGTTATTCCGCCCAGGGCAAGGCCAATGCAACGGCCCTGTCCGTCCGGACGATCGGCCGGTACTTCGGACTGTCGCTCGGGGAGTGGTATCCGTCAAACATCGCCCCGTCCCGTCCCCGGGCGATCTCCTGGCAGGAGCTTTGCGACACGATAGACGACCGCTTCGACATCGCCGCCGAAAGCAGACGGCTGAAAGAGAACCCCGAAAAATTCGAAACGATACGCAACGAATACCGCTACCGGGAAGAATATTTTTAACAATTTAGATGCTTTTTTCTTAACTTTGCGGCCGAAATCGACCGCACCGCCCATTATGTATCGTAAACTGATCAAACCCATCCTGTTCGCCATGAACATCGAGCGTGCCCACAGCACGGTCCTGTTCCTGTTGCGCATGATCGGGAAAATCCCGGGCGGACGAGCGCTGCTGCGTGCCATGTACCGCACCGAGCACCCTTCGCTCGAACGGGAGGTATTCGGACTTCGGTTTCCCAACCCGATCGGTCTGGCGGCGGGTTTCGACCGCAACGGAGAAGCGTTCCGCGAACTTTCGGCCCTGGGCTTCGGATTCGTCGAGATCGGTACGGTCACGCCCCAACCCCAGGCCGGCAATCCCCGACCCCGCATCTTCCGGCTGCCCGCAGACCGGGCGATCATCAACCGTTCGGGCCTCAACAACAAGGGGTTGTACAAGGCCATCGCCCAGCTCCGCCACCGGCACGACCGGCTCATCATCGGAGGCAACATCGGCAAAAACACGCTGACACAACCTTCGCAGGTCGCGGCCGACTACCTCAAAATGTTCCGCAACCTCTACCAATACGTCGATTATTTTTCGATCAACGTCTGCTGCGACAATTGTGCGGACGGCAGCGTATCGCACAACAAAGCCCACCTGATGAATATTCTGCAGCCGCTCTTCGATTTTCGCCGCGGCCAGAACCAGTACCGGCCGATCCTGCTGAAAATATCGCCCGACCTGCCGGACCCGCTTATCGACGAGGTGACCGACCTGATGCTCTCTACGCCGCTGGACGGCATCGTGGCCGTGAACGGAACTTTCTCGCGCAAAGGTCTCGAAACCGATGAGGAGACGCTCGACGAAATCGGCAGCGGCCGATTGAGCGGAGCTCCCCTTACGCAGCGGGCCATCGAGGTAGTGCGCCGCATCCACCGACGTTCGCACGGAGCCTATCCGATCATCGGCGTCGGAGGCCTGATGAATGCCCGGGATGTGAAAGCCATGCTCGCCGCCGGCGCGAGCCTCGTCCAGCTATACACGGGATATATCTACGAAGGGCCCTCCCTGGTCAAGGAGATCTGCCGGGCCCTGATCGACGACGCAGCGTCCGAAGCCTCCGCTTCGCCCGCGCCGGGAAAATAATTCAATCTTACCACCATGAAAGCATCTATTCTTACGATCGGCGACGAAATCCTGATCGGGCAGATCGTGGATACCAATTCGGCGTCGATCGCCCGTCACCTGAACAATGCGGGCATCGTCGTCTGGGAGCGCACATCGGTCGGCGACCAGCGCGAGCAGATCACCGAGGCCGTAAAACGGACCATGAACCAGAGCGACGTAGTCATCCTGACCGGCGGCCTCGGCCCCACCAAGGACGACATCACGAAAAAGACCCTCGCCGAGCTCTTCGGCTCCCGGCTCGTATGCGATCAAACCGTCGCCGACCACGTGCGGCGCATGCTCGAAGCACGCGGAATCGAATACAACCGCCTGAACCGCGATCAGGCGCTCGTCCCGGCGTGCTGCACCGTGCTTTTCAACGCCCACGGCACGGCCCCCGGCATGTGGTTCGAACAGAACGGCAAGGTCGTGGTTTCGCTGCCGGGCGTCCCCTTCGAAATGGAGCACCTGATGACCGACGAGGTAATGCCTCGTCTGAAAGCCCGTTTCTCCCTGCGGCAGATCGTACACCGCACGCTGATCACGGCAGGTCTGGCCGAATCGATGCTGGCCGAAAAGATCGCCGACTGGGAAAATGCCCTGCCCCCGTACCTCCACCTGGCATATCTGCCCGCACCCGGCGTGGTGCGGCTGCGCCTGTCGGCCTACGAAGTCGAAGGCGAGAGCGTATCGCACGAAATCGACCGGCAATTCGCCGCCCTGCAACGCATCATTCCCCGCTACGTCCTCGGATTCGAGCGGGCGACCATGCAGGAGATCGTCCACAACCTGCTGACGCAGCGTCGGCAGACTCTCGCCACGGCCGAGAGCTGCACAGGCGGCAGCATCGCAGCCCGCTTCACGGCAATGCCCGGAGCCTCGGCCTATTTCCTGTGCGGAGTGGTGGCTTACAGCAACGAATCCAAAAACAACCTGTTGGGTGTCGATCCCGAAACGATCGCCAGCCGGGGCGCCGTCAGCGAGGAGGTCGCACGGCAGATGGCCGAAGGAGCACGCCGCCGGGGTCATGGCCGATCATGGTATGGGCTTCCTCAAAGGTCAGCATTTTGGCCTTGGTGTGGAACTGGGCCTTGTAGCGGCTGTTGTCCACCTTGGCATCTCCCGCCACCACAATGATGATGGGTTCCTCTCCGACCTTGAAGCTCATAGACTTGGCGATCCGGGCGCCCTCCACGCCTACGGCCACCGCCGCCAGCTCCACCGTGGCGGAGGAAACGTCGAATTCCCGGATGCGGTCCTCAATGCCGAACTGCTTGAAATACTCTCTTACCTTTTGAATAGACATAGTGATTTCCTCTTTTTTAGATTGATGTGACCGGAAGGTCATGAATGACCTCACTGTAAGGCTGGCCCCGCAGACAGGGGCGCAGCATGACCTCCACGGCAGTACTGGTATTTTCCGGAAGGGCCTCCGTGGGGAACCAGCGGAGCCCGGCGTTTTTCTCTGGCTCCATGACGGCAGGCTCTCCCTGATATTTCCGGATCACGAAGCACATGTCATAATAGGTGCGGCCATCGCCTCCGGCGACCCGGTGGCACAGGTGGACAAATTCCATGTCGGCGGGGTTCACTGTAATGCCCAGTTCCTCCAAACACTCCCGGGCCACGGCCTGACGGGCGGTTTCGTTTTCGTCCACATGGCCGCTGCCGGCAAAGTCCCAGCAGCCGTCCATATAGCCGGTATTCTGCCGCAGGTGCAGCAGCACCTCCTGCCCGTTGGCCCCCTCCCGCAGCAAAATGGGGAACACGGCGGAATAGGAGCGGTAATGCTCAGGTCTTGTCATACAACGGCCTCCTTATCGAATGTCCACCCGCTCCACGGCGGTGCAGAGACCGGTGGCGCTGTCCAGTGTGAAAATAGCCCCCTGCAGCTTGCAGGGCCCATTCGGACTGCGGTAGCGCCCCGGCAGACCGCCCAAAAACGATTCCACCGACTGCGCGGACTCTACGCCCAGAACAGATTCGATGGGGCCGGTCATCCCCAGATCCGTGATATAGCCGGTGCCCTTGGGATAGACCCGCTCATCGGCAGTGGGGACATGGGTGTGGGTGCCCCACAGGGCACTGACCCGGCCGTCCAGATAGTAGCCCAGTGCCAGTTTTTCACTGGTGGCCTCCGCATGGAAATCCACCAGGGTAAAATCCGCAGTGCCCTGCTTCAGCAGCTGGTCTGCCAGAGTAAAGGGATTTTCAGCGTTCCACTGGAGCGTACAGCGGCCGATGAGATTCACCACGCGGAACCGCAGGCCATTGAGATCGAAAATCTCGCAGCCATGGCCCGGCATTCTGCCGGACAGGTTGGCGGGGCGCAGGAGCCACGGGGTCTCATCCAGCATACGGCCGATCTCCATTTTGCCGAAGGTGTGGTTGCCAAGGGTCACGGCGTCGGCTCCGGCGTCATAGACCCGCCACGCCTGCTTGCAGGTCAGACCCACGCCGGAGATGTTTTCCCCGTTGACCACGGTGAACGAAATGTTTTTCAGCTTTTGCAGGGGCCGCAGATGGCGTTCCAGATGGGCGAGACCTGCCTCGCCTACCACATCGCCCACAGCCAGAACGGAATAGAGCATGGAGTACCTCCGAATATATAGGATGAGGGATCAAATCAAAAATCACTTTATTTTATCGTATTCTCCGGCTGTTTGCAACCCACCGCCTATGGAAAGCCGCCGAAAGCGGGGGGCTTCGGACATCGAAAATTTTACAGAAGAGACGATTGGTTTATGGTTGCAATTCCAACGGCGGTTGCTTATAATGCTGATTGTAGCGATAAGACCCGCTGATTATGGAGGAAGCGCGTATGGCAGTAAAACTGGAATTGTACCGGGTGTTCAAGGAGGTCGCGGAGACCGGCAACATCTCGGCGGCGGCAAAGAATTTGTATATTTCCCAATCGGCGGTGAGCCAATCTATTAAACAGCTGGAAACGGCCCTGCAGGCCCGGCTGTTTGCCCGCTCCCCCCGGGGCGTGACGCTGACGGGAGAGGGCCAGATGCTCTATCAGTATGTCCGCAACGCCTTGGGTCTGCTGGCTACCGGCGAGGACAAGCTTTCTCAGGCCCAGCAGCTGCTGTTGGGTACCCTGACCATCGGCGCCAGTGACACGGTGACGGGGCAGTTCCTGACGCCGTATCTGGACGAATTTCACCACCAGCACCCCGGCATCCGGCTGAAGATCGTCTCCGGCCGCAGCGCCAAGGTGGTGAGCATGCTTCGCTCCGGGGCGGTGGACATCGCCTTTGCCTCCTCTCCCAAGGACAGCACGCTGGAGACCTGGCCCTGCTTTACCACCCATTCCGTGTTCGTGGCGGGGAAGAATTACCACTGCGATTTCGACAAGATCTACACCCGGCAGGAGATGGCGGAATTTCCCCTGATCCTGCTGGAGCGGAAGGCCAGCTCCCGTGTTTTTCTGGAACAGGAGTTTTTGAAGGCCGGCGTTACCCTGACCCCGGAGATCGAGCTGTCCTCCCGGCAGCTTTTGGTGACGCTGGCGGGGATCGGTCTGGGCGTGGCCGGTGTGACGCTGGAATTCGTCCGGAAGGACCTGGAAAGCGGCGACATCCGTCTGCTGAAAACGGACTTCACGATTCCGGAGCGCAGCGTGGATATGTGTACCTTGAAGGAAGTGCCCCCCACGGCCGCGGCTACCGCATTTATGGAAATGGTGCGGAGGGGCATGTGAGACATGGAGACCTTTCTCTTTCTGTTTGAAATGCTGGGCACCATCGCCTTCGCCGCCTCCGGCGCGGTGCTGGGGGTCCGGAAGGGACTGGACGTGTTCGGCGTCTGTATCCTTGGCCTGACCACCGCCTGCGGCGGCGGTATGGTGCGGGATGTGCTGCTGGGCAACACGCCCCCGGCGGCGTTTCAGAATCCGACGGCCTCCGCAGTGGCGGTAGTTACCTCGCTGATCATGTTTCTCTCCGGCGTGCGGCACCTGCTGATGGGCAACCAGCGGCGCTATGACCTGTTCATGCTGCTGATGGACAGCGCGGGCCTTGGCATTTTCACGGTCATGGGCGTCCGTGTGGCGTGGAACTGCGTGGAAGCGCCGTCCCTGTACCTGCTGGTGTTCGTCGGCGTACTCACTGGCGTGGGCGGCGGGCTGCTGCGGGATGTGATGGCCGGAGATATGCCCTATATTTTCGTGAAGCATATTTACGCCTGCGCCTCTCTCTTCGGCGCGGTGATCTGCGGGGTGCTGCGGCAGCCGGCAGGGGAGATGACGGCCATGCTGGTCGGTGCGGCGGCGGTGTTTGCCATCCGGTGTCTGTCGGCCCACTACCGGTGGAATCTGCCCCATCCCAACGCCTGAAAAAACGGCGAAACTTCCCGAATATGGCGCGAATTTCCTGTGAAAATCGACAGGATGCGCCCCTTGACAATCCAAAAGAGCCGTGCTATCATGATTCCATTCTGAAAAAAGGCTTGGAAAAGGACGCTGTCCGGGAAGAACTTCAGAGAGACGCTGTCATGGGCTGAAAGCAGCGTCAGTCAGAACCGGAACAGTCACCGCCTTGGAGCTGCCCGCCGATATGTAGGCCGGGACGGGACCTCCCGTTACAGAGGACACGAGCGGCACAATGCGCAAAAGGACTTTCGCTGGCGGGAAGGAAGAATGTGTGCAAGAAACCCAGGAAGAGTGTCTTGCATGATTTCAATTAGAAACTCCGAAGGAGTTTTTTACCCTGCTTGCACAGCGAAACAAATTTTGTTTTACTGTGCAAGCAGGGTGGAACCGTGGAGCTTTACGCCTCACCCCTGACCAAAACAGGGGTGAGGCGTTTTTGTTTTGCCCCAAGGGCGGAAAGACCGCCGCAGGAAAGGAGACATTACTATGTCTGAGGAAATCAAGGAATTCAGCTTTGAAAATGAGGAATACCGCCAGACTTACTGGCACACCTGCTCTCACATCATGGCGCAGGCCGTCAAGCGCCTGTGGCCCGAGGTGAAGCTGGCCATCGGCCCCTCCATCAAGGAGGGCTGGTACTACGATATGGATGCACCCTTTGCCTTTACCCCGGAGCACATGACCGAGATCGAGGCCGAGATGCGGAAGATCTGCAAGGAGAAGCTGAAGCTGGAGCGCTTCGAGCTGCCCCGCGAGGAAGCCATTAAGTTCATGGAGGAGAAGGGCGAGCCTTACAAGGTGGAGCTGATCCAGGATCTGCCGGAGGATGCTCCCATCTCCTTCTACAAGCAGGGCGAGTTCACCGACCTGTGCGCCGGTCCCCATCTGGACT
>ENA-ORNR01002917-ORNR01002917.1-human-gut-metagenome-genome-assembly--contig:-NODE-2917-length-13429-cov-12.998878_pt1 | contig 13429 bp, 10 predicted proteins | sample MGYA00242114_ERZ509020 | MGnify/ENA primary metagenome ERZ509020 (study PRJEB26280, sample SAMEA2338758) | human gut metagenome | biome: human gut; feature: human-associated habitat; material: faeces...
TTAGGACACATGCCTCTCACGCATGTAATACGAGTTCGATTCTCGTACCCACTACAAACGAGGAAATGAATCAATTCATTTCCTCATTTAATTTATACACCTCAAAGAAAGATTCTTTATCAATCCTCAACCTAATTCTCTCTTCCCGTTTCTGTCCTGCCAGATTCAAGAACAAATTGAAATATAACTGACTGAAAGAAAGACCGGAACGGTTATAAGTAATATCAAATGTCCAAGTCCTACGGAAAGAGTCAAAAGCAGCAAATGGCTGCTCACCACCTTTACACATAAACACTTCGGGAAAGGACGCAGGCGGATAAGGTTGAAATAAGCCAGCCAATTGCACATAAATGTAATCAATCATCCACTCATCTCCCGCCAAAGCAAGCTCCCCTTTTAAACGGAGTTTAACCGCATACGCAGCAGTTACATCAGGAGAAGTATAAACAGGTATCTGGCTCTCCGACGGATAGTCACCATTTTTATATCCCAGACTCATTGTCAATCCCGATTTACCGATTCCGTTAAATCCGTCAGCTTCCTGTCTCGCCAACTGATTCTTCAGATCAATCATAAACGTCAGTTTGCCAAGAGTAGGATCTCCCGGATACTGCGCCAGCGTATCCAGCACATAATCCCCCTCATTATAACTCCCGGCTACCAATTCTCCCTTTCCATCTTCCAGAGCAACACCACCCCTTTCAATATCTACATTGCCTACCGGATAATAAATCGCATCATCATCCTTCGCACAGCCAAAAACGCATAGCAGCAATACTGCCAATCCTATTATCTTATTCATAATCTTTTCTATATCTTGATTTAATAACAAATATACATCTTTTTTGTGCTGCAATTGATTTATATCAACCGTTTTTAGTATTTTTGCACACACCAAAACAAAAAAGACATGGATACATTGTTAAGAGAAACTGTAAATGCCGTTGTAAATTCCCGCTTTCCGGAAATGAGTATAGAGGGAAGACGGCAGATAGAAAGTATACTGATCCGTGAAGAGTTTCCCAAAGGAGCCATTGCACTGAATGAGGGAGAGGTCGCTCACGAGATTGTATTCGTCGGTAAAGGTATGCTCAGACAATACTACTACAAAAACGGGAAAGACGTTACCGAGCATTTCTCTTACGAAGGATGTATCGTGATGTGCATTGAAAGCTTCTTGAAGCAAGTACCTACCCGGCTTATAGTGGAGACACTGGAACCTTCCATTATCTACCTTTTCCCCCGCGACATGATACAGAAGCTGGCGAGAGAAAATTGGGAAATCAATATGTTCTATCAGAAAATATTGGAATACTCTTTAATTGTATCACAAGTCAAAGCTGATTCCTGGCGCTTTGAATCCGCCCGCGAGCGCTATAATCTCCTGCTCGAAACGCATCCGGAAATCATCAAACGCGCTCCTTTGGCATACATAGCCTCTTACCTGCTGATGACACCGGAGACCTTGAGCCGCGTACGCTCCGGAGTTTTGTAAACACATTATCGGTTCTTCCGATATTCTTTGGGAGACATCCCCGTATAATGCTTAAAATATTTCCCGAAGAAGGACTGGTTGGCAAAGCTCAAGCGGTCAGCTATCTCCTGTATATTCATGCTTGAGGAGTTCAGAAGTGCTTTTGCTTCCAAAATCACAAACTCATCTATCCACTCGCCCACGGTCTTTCCACTCACCTCCTTCACAACTCCGGAAAGATGTTTCGGTGTCAGACACAGCTGGTCAGCATAAAACTTCACACTACGTTCTGATTGATAAGATTCTACCAGCGTTTCATAGAAACGTTCAAAGATATACTCTTTCCGGCTTTTCGACTTCACCGAAGCAGTGACTGCAGGCGCATGATTGTTAAAAATATTGCACAATTCAAAAAAGAAACCCTGCATCAGTCCGAGCACGACCTCCCTGCGATACAGATCCCCTTTACTCCTCAACCTCTTTCTGATAAACGTATGATATTCCTGCACCGTACGCTGCTCATTCGGAGTCAGGCTAAAACAAGGATAATCTTTCAGATAGAAAAACAATGCAAGCAGATTGCCTACTTTAGGCAATGTCTCCAGCAAACTCTTGGATACCGCAAAGAAGATTCCCTTGAAGTCGGGACTAAACTGCCGGTGTTCTATAATCTGGCTCGGCAGGGCTATCACCATCCCTCCCGAAGATAGTTGAAAATCCTGCAGATTAATATTAAAAGTACCCTCACCTTCCAGGCAAAGTCCTATTGTCAATACCTCCAACTTGCTGGGACCGCCATATAAGGAAATAACGCTCTCCGAATCGAAGAGCGCTATATCATTATCAATGACATCAATGCTATCAACATCTATATGCTTAGAATGAACTACTGAAGAAATACCTACTTTAGGAACATTTTGAATATCCATACTCTCTCTTTTTGCGACAAATATACCAGCAATAAATCAGATATACAAGTCAAAACAGAGTATCACCAGACAAAATGAACATTTTTGGCTACTTATTGACCACCCCGAACAGATATTCAGCGTCACGCCGGGCAGCAGGAACAGTCCACTTCTCCGGAACGAATTTCCACTGATTCAACGCTTTCGGATTCATTCCCCCCTTCTCCTCGATGTAATTCATCAGGTAAAAACGAAGATCCTTATCAGTAGAGAAAATGATACGGTCTTTCAATTTCTCTTGAGGAATGCCCGAACCTTTTGTCAACAATTCACCGCCACCATTACCACGATAAGAATTCAACGCCACTTTATAAATCTTATTTATATCGAAAGGAGAGCCATCTGCCATACTGACAATCGTAATCTTCTCCCCTTTCGGTTTAGTAACATCCACCGTATAGATTATGCCGGAAGCCGAATCAAAGTTAAAACTGAAATTCTGGAAAGAAGCCCTGTCCTCCGCACCATCCCGACGTTTTTCCTTGAACCACAGCAAATGGTCGTCCGGTGATTTCATCCGGTTAGTCCACATGAAATAAGACATCTCCAGAAAATCCTTGATTTCTTTACCGGACAAAGTCATCACGTACAGCATATTTTCATACTTATATAAGTTGAACATATCACTGACGAACACATCCCCTTTCTTAATTTCCGCATCGAATGAAAGCGGCGCTGCAAAAGAAATGTCGGCTCCCGTGATATCGAGCTGCAAAGTATGTATCAGATCGATGAAAGCGGAAGGACCAAAGAAAGAAGGATGCGTAGAGATATCCTCAGTAAACGTACCGATTTTCTTGGACACAAACTTCCGCACAGCCTCATACTGCGGAGCGAAACGTTTCATAAAATCCTCGCTGACACCATACTCCTTTGTCTCCGTCAATACCCCTTGAATATCCTTGCTCAGTACCTTGCCATCCTTCAACTTCAAAGTGATGTCGACATTGGACAGCACCACTCCATTGCTTGCCGGATCAATAACCAACACCGAATCTCCAGCAACATTCATCACCTTCTTACATTCGCGGGCATGATCATGTCCCATCAATACCACATCGAATCCCGGAATATTCTTTGCCACATTCAGAGACGCATTCTCATTATATTTACCGGACATCTTAAACGCATCCTGTCCGGCATGGAACAACCCGATTACCACATCCGGGTTCTCCTTTGCACGGATTATCTTCATCCATTTGCGAGCCGTCTCCTCCATATCGTCAAAACGAAGCCCTCTCCACAGATTTTCCGAAAGCCAGGCAGGAATGGCCGGTGTAATCATCCCCAAAACGACGATCTTCACCCCGTCCCGTTCCAACACTTTATAAGGAGGAAGATGAGGTTTCCCCGTAGACGTATCAATGATATTGGCTCCCAGTACGGGAAAGTCACAGGTTCCAATCCAACGGTCGAATACGGCACGTCCAGTTTCCACATCATGATTCCCCATATTGCCCGCATCATATTTCATATAATTCATCATCTCGGCGCAAAGATGCGGAGACACGGTATCTATATAATTATAGTAATAAGCGGTAGGCTGTCCTTGCAGAATATCCCCATTATCCAGCAATATCAGATTATCCTTATACTCCCGGCGTTCCTTTTCAACAAACGAGTATATCCGGGCCAGACTCCCTTTCCATTCCTGACGGGTTATAAAATTGTAAGGATAATAATTTCCGTGTACATCACTTGTCTGTACAATCTTCAACTTCACTACCTTTTCCAGTGCTGCAACGGACAGTGTCAGACAGAAAAGCCAAGCATAAATCAATGTTATTCGTTTCATTCTTTTTCTATTTTTAGAGGATGCGAGAATATAAATCGTGCCCCGCCTGTATAGTCGGGATCAATCCATATTGCTCCTTTCCATTTAGATACGATCAATTTACAAATAGACAACCCCAATCCGGTCCCCTGAGCATACTCATTCAGTTTTTCAAAGCGTTCGAACACAAGTTTCTGTTTTTCTTTCGGGATACCACATCCGGTGTCAGTCACTGAAAAAACCGCCATTCCCGTTTTTTCATCGACAGAAAAGTCCAATGTAATCTTCCCCTTTTTCGTAAACTTATCAGCATTCGACAAGAGATTGATAATCACCTGCTGCATGCGCTGTATATCCGTCTCCATCCGATACGTCTCAAAAGAAGTGGTAAACAGAAACTGATTATCCGAAGATTGCCGTGAAAAACTAACGGAAGCAACCACCTGCCGACACAACAGTACGATATCACACTCCTCCCAAGTCAGCGTCACCCGGTTAGCCTCCAGTCGCGAAAGGTCAAGAATATCATTAATCAGGCGGAGCAGTAAATCTGAATTAGTCTTGATAATCTGAAAATAGGACTGACGTTCCTCCTCCGTGCTTCCTTCCACAGCCAACACATCCGAGAATCCGACAATTGAGTTCAGCGGTGTACGTATCTCATGACTCATATTCGCCAGGAAAGCACTTTTCAAACGGTTGGACTCTTCCGCCCTGTCTTTCGCCACACGCAGATCTTTGTCCGATCTCAACAGTTCGTCTTTCAACCGCTTCGTACGGAAATAATAAAAGAGAGAGATAAACAGCCCCAACACCAATACAACAAACAAAGTGCAAGCAGACCATATCTGATACGTATACTGCTGATAGAATGAAACCGGCTGATTGATGAGCTCCACGCCAAAAGGCAAAGCCTTCGGATCCAGTCCCCATTCTTTCGCTTTCCGACTGTCCATCACAGCCTTAGATTCCATAATCTGCAGATGTTTCTCCGTGCTGCCGGACTGATTATCCATCCGGACAGATTCCATAGCCATCTCTTCTCCCACTTTTCGATAATCGGGCAATACGCCTCCTATCGCCCAATGTCCCAGACTCACCGATGAAGGTGTAAAGGTAGGAATGGCAGGAGCCGCTTCCATCATCGCATACGTGGCGTTCCGCATAAAATACCCCTCATTCATGTCCACCCTCCAAGTACCCACCATAATAACAGTATGCTCCGGCAAATGCCGCAATTCCTCTACAATCGTATAAATGGTATGTTTTCTTCCGTCCAACAGAACAAGATCCAGATCGGGGAAATTTTTCATTTCCTTTCGCACCAACGCTTGCATCGTGACGCCGCCATACGTATTATCCGAGATAAAAGCAATATGTTTTGTTTCGGGATAGAACGCACGAATCATACGCACATTATCTCCTATATTATAATGATTGATAAATCCCGACTGCAATTCAGGAATATCCATATGATCTTCAAAGATATCTACAGATTCGGGCAACCAGCTATCCAAACTTCCGACAGTATCTTCCGGCAATATCACGACATTGCTGCTGACCAGACTACACATTACCGGAACTTTCACCCGCATCGAATCCCTCTGAGACAGATAAGCCGCCCACGCCTCCTGTCCTAACAATATAATTTGTGCCGGTTGCTGCTTTCCCCCCTGATATTTAGCAAGGATTTGTGTCATCATACCACTCCATAAAGGAGCTTCCGAGAAACTCTTGCAGTTCATATTCTCAATAATAATATCACGTTTCCCTCCCAGTTTGGTATATCCCTCCATATAATCGGAAATAGTAACTGAAGTCTGATGGGCAGCCGGATTATAGGAACAAATAATTAGAATAGGATTCATATCCTTAGAGGTTGCAAAGACCTCCATTGACAGGGATAGCCAAAGGAAGAAAGCAAAAAGACATCCTGAATATCTGGGCATAGTTATGCAGTTTTGATGTGCTTACTTATTTATTTAGGTTGCAAATATAGTAAAACTTGTCGGTTTTAACGGATTAATGTGTATTTTTGTCGCTCATTTATTCTCAAAAAATACAATTTATGGAATTATTTCACAAGATGATTTCCGGACTGTCAGGCATATCGGAAAAACAAATAAGCAGTACCCTCCACCTTCTGGGTGAAGGCGCTACGATTCCTTTCATCAGCCGCTACCGCAAAGAAGTTACAGGCGGACTGAATGAAGTTCAGATAGAACAGATCAAAGAGCAACATGATAAGTTGTGCGACATAGCCAAACGGAAAGAGACTATTCTCGGCACCATCACCGAACAAGGAAAACTCACCGCCGAGCTGGAGAAACGTATCAACGACACCTGGAATCCGACAGAACTGGAGGATATCTACCTCCCCTACAAGCCCAAACGTAAGACACGTGCCGAAGCCGCCCGTCAGAAAGGGTTGGAGCCGCTTGCTACCCTAGTGCTATTACAGAGGGAAAACAACCTGAGCGCCCGTGCCGCCTCATTCGTCAAGGGAGAGGTAAAAGACGTGGAAGACGCATTGAAAGGGGCTCGCGATATCATAGCCGAGCAAGTGAACGAAGACGAACGTGCCCGTAACGCCGTCCGCAATCAATTCAGCCGCCAGGCGGAAATCAACGCTAAAGTAGTTAAAGGCAAAGAAGAAGAGGCCGCCAAATACCGGGACTATTTCGATTTTTCCGAACCTTTGAAACGCTGCACTTCCCATCGCCTGCTTGCCATCCGCCGCGCCGAAGCCGAAGGGCTGCTGAAAGTGTCCATCACTCCGGACGACGAGGCGTGCATCGAACGTCTGGAACGCCAATTCGTACGTGGTAACAATGAATGCAGCGAACAAGTGAGCGAAGCTGCTATCGACGCCTACAAACGTCTGCTTAAACCTTCCATCGAAACGGAATTTGCCGCACAATCAAAAGAGAAAGCCGATGACGAAGCCATCCGCGTCTTCACGGAGAACCTCCGCCAACTACTCCTTGCCGCCCCATTGGGACAGAAGCGGGTACTCGCCATCGATCCCGGTTTCCGTACCGGTTGCAAGGTTGTTTGTCTCGACGCTCAAGGTAATCTGCTGCATAATGAAAACATTTATCCTCATCCTCCGGTCGGCAAGACCGGTGAAGCTGCTTCGAAACTCCGTAAGATGGTCGAAGCCTACCAGATCGAAGCTATCTCCATCGGCAACGGAACGGCCAGCCGCGAAACGGAGGACTTTATCAACCAACAGACATTCGACCGTCAGATTCCTGTATTTGTAGTCAGCGAACAGGGGGCTTCCATCTATTCGGCTTCCAAGATCGCCCGCGACGAATTTCCTGACTACGACGTGACGGTCAGAGGAGCCGTTTCCATCGGCCGCCGTCTGATGGATCCATTGGCGGAATTAGTCAAGATAGATCCCAAGTCCATCGGAGTCGGTCAGTATCAGCATGATGTAGACCAGACGAAATTAAAGAAAGCGCTCGACCAGACCGTAGAGAATTGCGTAAACCTCGTAGGAGTGAACCTGAATACAGCCAGTAGCCATCTGTTGACTTACATTTCCGGATTAGGTCCTCAACTGGCGCAAAATATCGTCAATTATCGTGCCGAGAATGGAGCCTTCAACTCCCGCAAAGAACTGATGAAAGTTCCGCGTATGGGCGCCAAAGCTTTCGAGCAGTGTGCCGGGTTCCTCCGTATTCCCGGAGCAAAGAACCCGCTCGACAATACGGCCGTGCATCCGGAAAGTTACCATATTGTGGAACAGATGGCAAAGGATCTGAAATGTACTGTCAATGAGCTGATAGCCGACAAGGAACTCCGCCGGAAAATCAATATCTCCGATTACGTCACTCCCGTCGTCGGCCTGCCTACCTTACAAGATATTATGCAGGAACTCGAAAAGCCCGGACGCGACCCGCGAAAAACCATCAAAGTATTTGAGTTCGACAAAAATGTACGTACCATAGCCGATTTGCGCGAAGGTATGATTCTTCCGGGCATTGTAGGAAACATCACCAATTTCGGAGCTTTCGTCGATATAGGTATCAAGGAGAACGGTCTTGTACACCTCTCCCAATTGGCGGAACGTTACATTTCCGATCCTACGGAAATCGTTTCCATCCACCAGCACGTCATGGTCAGAGTGATGAACGTAGATACCGACCGCAAACGGATTCAGCTTAGCATGATCGGTGTACCGCAAGACTGATCGCCGTTCTTTTCTCACCCCACCAGATAATAAGAACAGTAAACAGAATCATCAGTACCGTGCAAATGAGCGAGCCTTCAAAACCGAAGGCTCCGCCATTCAGCACATTATTTTCGGGCATATTCAGTTTCAGCATAGTAGACACAAAATTGTTGCCGCTCACCTGATAGCCCAGAACCGGACCTTGTATCCAATTCCAGAAAAGATGGAGGGAGATCGGGAAACAAAGGTTCCGCGTATATAAATAAGAAGCACCCAGCAACATGCCTGCCAGCAAAAGGTTGATCATCGGCAAGGCATTTATTTCAGGATTAAAAATATGCAGGAATGCGAATAACGATGCCGAGATAAACAGGGAAAGGAATTTATTCAGACGAGTATGTAATAAACGTCCCAATATATAGCCACGCATCAGAATCTCTTCAAACACTGCGACAAGCAGGAAAAACACCCACGCCCCCGCTAAATCCCAAGCCTTGAACTGAAAACCGACTACTTCCACTTCGCCCATAGCCAACGACAGACCGAAGCCTACCATATACAACAGGACAGCCATCAGAAACCCGTACCACAACCCTTTCGTATGTCCTCTGACGGACAGCCCCAAGTCAGAGAACGGGCGGCGTTCAAAACGTAACATGATAGCGGCGGCAGTGAGAACAGCCAGCAGCATACTGCTTTCCAACAGAATATACCCCACCAATCCCGGATGACGGGCCTCCACTCCAAGCACCATCGACAAGAATCCTCTCGCCAGCGTGCCGTACAATCCCATAAATATGAAAAATATTCCTATAAACAGTGGGATACACGCCCATACAGGAAGTCTCTTAGGTTCTTTTTTCTCCACAATATCTTCTGCCGTCATTTTACAATTTGTTAATCCACCTGCAAAATTAGATATAAAACATAAAAAAACATCATATAATTTCGTTTTTTCCTATATTTGTCAGAACAAATTCGCATGATTATGAAAATTAAACTACTATTGATAAGCTTTTTATTGGCAGCCAACGCTTTAGGAGCAGTAGCACAAGTGAGTAAAACTTATTATGTAAGCAAACCCGGAACACTTATTTCCATGATGACGGAGGATGAAGCCAACGCCGTCACCCATCTCACCCTGACCGGTAAGCTGAATGCAGAAGACTTCCGACATCTGCGTGACGAATTCGCCAGTCTGAAAGTACTGGACATCTCGAATGCCGAGATCAAGATGTACAGCGGCAAGGCGGGCACTTACCCCAACGGAAAGTTCTACATTTATATGCCGAATTTCATTCCCGCATACGCATTCTCAAATGTTGTAGACGGAGTAACCAAAGGCAAGAAGACGCTGGAGAAGATAATACTTTCGGAAAAAACCAAAAACATAGAGGATGCAGCCTTCAAAGGTTGCGAAAACTTGAGAATCTGTCAGATTCGCAAAAAGACAGCTCCCAATCTGTTGCCGGAAGCGTTGGCGGACAGCGTTACCGCCATCTTCGTACCTCTAGGCAGCAGCGATTCTTACCGTAATAAGGACAGATGGCAGAACTTCGCTTTCATCGAGGGTGAACCGGTAGAAGCAACCTTGCAAGTGGGACTGATGGGCAAATTGGAAGAAGAGATTCTGAAAGCCGGATTACAACCTAGAGACATCAATTTCCTGACTGTAGAAGGCAAACTGGACAACGCCGATTTCAAACTAATCCGCGACTATATGCCGAATCTGGTAGCGGTCGACATTTCAAAAACAAACGCAACGGCCATCCCCGACTTCACTTTCTCACAGAAAAAATACCTGCTGAAAATAAAACTGCCCCGCAATCTGAAATCCATCGGTCAACGTGTATTCAGTAATTGTGGCCGTCTGTGCGGCACATTGGAACTTCCCGCCGGTGTGACGGCTATTGAGTTCGGCGCATTTATGGGATGCGACAATCTTCGCTATGTAGTGGCTACCGGAGATAAGATTACGACCGTCGGAGACAGTTTGTTTGGCGAAGGAGTGCCGAGCAAGTTGATTTATAAGAAATAAATGATTCTAACAACGATAATGGCGGTATCTCTCATGGGGATACCCGTCGCTGACGAGCCCAAAGACTCGGTGATGCGGAAAGAGGCAGACGCGTTCATGGCACGGATGAGTCCGACGCTGCAGCCCACACAGCGTGACGCTATATTTACAGCTATCAACGGAAATACGAAGAAGTTGGAAAATGTAAGAAATGCGCGTAATGGCAAACCTACTTATCCCGCAAATGTAAAAGTGACAGAGCCCGCCGGTAATCTGAGGCTTTACACCCCTACCACTTCCACCAACAATACATTGCTTATCTATCTGCATGGCGGAGGATGGACAATCGGCAGTTTGAACAGTTGTGCCCGGTTTTGCAGCGAAGTCTGTTCGAGAAGCGGCATAAGTGTCCTCGCTGTTGACTATCGTTTATCCCCCGAACACCCTTATCCGACACCGCTTGACGATTGTGAGGAAGCGATCAGATTTGCAATAAAGAATGCAGCCCGTTGGGGATGTTCTCCCAACCGGATAATGGTAGGCGGTGATAGTTCCGGCGGCAATCTCGCCATTTCTTCCACATTGAGAATGAACGAAGGGGATATAGCGGGGCTTTTGCTTTTCTATCCCGTTGTGAAGGCATGGAATGACCATAGCCCTTCATGGCAGAAGTACGACAAGGGATTCGGGCTGGACGGAGATTTAATGGAGGCGTTCAACCAAAGTTATGAGCCATCACCCGATAGGATACACAATCCGGAAATATCCCCCATGTCGGCCACAGACAAAACCTTGAAAAAACTACCTCGTACACTCCTTATCGCAGCCGGACGAGATATCCTGGCTTGTCAAGGGAAAGAGTTTATCGACCGTATCACCTCTCTTGGCGTGAATGCTACCCGACTCGAATTTCCCTCGGCAGTGCATTTGTTTATCACTGTGCCCGGTCAAGAAACAGCTTTCAATGAAGCGGTGAAGCATACAGTGGAGTTTCTTGGCAAATAAAAAGTAATCAAAACTCAACTATGGAGATAAAAACAGCTGTTTTCTTACAAAATAACAAATAAACGAATAAATAAGTGGCTTTAAAAATGCCACTTTCATCCGTTTTCCGTATATTTGCTTCGATATGAATTAAAGAAGGGAATCGCAATATGATGAAACAAATACCATACGGATTGACGGATTTCGGACGCATCCAAAAAGAAAACTATTATTATGTGGATAAGACGATGTTTATCGAAAAGATAGAAATGCAGCCGTCTTATCTCTTCCTCATCCGCCCCCGACGCTTCGGGAAAAGCCTCACGCTGGCGATGTTGGAGGCGTACTATGATGTCCGTTACGCTGACCAGTTTGACGAATTGTTCGGGAAGCTGTATATCGGGCAACATCCCACACCCATACATAACCAGTTTCTCATCATGAGATTCAATTTCTCGGAGGTAAGCTCGAATATCAATGAGGTGGAGGAGTCTTTCCGGATGCATTGCTGCGGGAAGCTCAGACATTTTCTGCAAAAGTACGAACAGATATTGGGAAAGGAAATCTGGGATGTGCTGAATGCGGAGACGCTTGAAGAACCGGGAGCATTGTTATCCGCCATCAATTCGTATGCCACCCTCAAGGGGAACATCAAAATATATCTACTGATCGATGAATACGATAATTTCACGAATACCATCCTCTCGACTTACGGCACGGACTTATATCGGAAAGCGACGCATGGTGAAGGGTATATCCGAAGATTCTTCAATGTAATCAAAGCCGCCACGACGGGAATGGGCTCCGCCCTCAATCGTCTGTTTATCACGGGAGTAAGTCCGGTGACGATGGACGACGTGACCAGCGGATTCAACATCGGCACGAATATTACAACCGATCCCTGGTTTAACGACCTTGTAGGTTTCAGCGAGAAGGAACTGCGCGAGATGCTGGCGTATTATAAGGAGCAAGGTGCTCTTTCCATGTCGATAGACGACGCGGTGGCAATGATGAAACCCAACTATGACAATTATTGCTTTAGTGAAAATAAATTAACGGATTGCATGTTCAACTCGGACATGGTGCTCTATTGCATGAAGTCATTGATATTGCACGGAGTCAAACCTAAAGAGATTGTCGATCCCAATATCCGTACCGACTTTAACAAGCTTGCCTACCTCGTCCGTCTTGATCAGGGACTAGGAGAAAATTTCTCCGTCATCAAGGAGGTTGCGGAAAAGGGAGAAATAATAACCGAAATTGTCACTCATTTCTCCGCACTGGAAATGACGGACGTGAGTAACTTCAGGTCTTTGCTATTCTATTTCGGACTGCTTTCTATCAAAGGGGGCGATATGATGGGGCGTCCCATCCTGCACGTTCCCAATCTGGTGGTTCGCGAACAGCTATTTAATTTCCTGATTCAAGGATATGCCCGTCATGACATCTTCAAGCTCGACGTGAACCGACTGCTTACACTGTTTGAGAATATGTCCTTCAAGGGAGAATGGAAACCGTTGTTCGAATTTGTAGCAGAGGCCATTCGGGAGCAGAGCCGTATCCGAGAATATATAGAAGGGGAAGCCCATATCAAAGGATTCCTGCTCGCCTATCTAAGTATGTTCCGCTATTATCAACTGTATCCGGAATATGAAATGAACAAGGGATTCGCTGATTTCTTCTTCAAGCCCAGTCCGGCCGTACCCGTATCTCCACCCTACACTTATCTGCTGGAAGTGAAGTATGCGAAAGCCGGTGCTCCGGAAAAGGAAATAAGGGAGCTTGCCGATGAAGCGCGGGAGCAGCTGATCCGTTATAGCAAGGACGAATGTGTGGCGGAAGCCCGTCAGAAAGGGAAACTGAAACTGACAACGGTCGTATGGAGAAGCTGGGAGCTGGCGCTGATGGAAGAGGTAGAATAACAGAGGGTCAGTTCATTCATTCAAATGAACTGACCCTCTCTTTCTTTTAAGTGGTCACTTATTTGTCTCCGTACATCTTCGCCCGCAATTCCTTAATATGGTCGGAA
>ENA-ORNR01002918-ORNR01002918.1-human-gut-metagenome-genome-assembly--contig:-NODE-2918-length-13428-cov-2.812009_pt1 | contig 13428 bp, 15 predicted proteins | sample MGYA00242114_ERZ509020 | MGnify/ENA primary metagenome ERZ509020 (study PRJEB26280, sample SAMEA2338758) | human gut metagenome | biome: human gut; feature: human-associated habitat; material: faeces...
CCCAGACCATCTTCATCTTCTTCCTCGGATTCATGGCATTCGTCATCGCATCCTCGTCGGGCGTACTGTTTGTCAAGCTCTTCAACCTTGTACTCCCCAAAAGCAAGAAGATCAACCCCCTCATCGGCAATGCCGGCGTATCGGCCGTGCCCATGAGCGCGCGTATCTCCAACAATCTCGGTCTGGAATACGACCCGTCCAACTATCTGCTGATGCACGCCATGGGCCCCAACGTGGCCGGCGTGATAGGCTCGGCTGTGGCGGCCGGCGTACTGCTCGGCTTCCTCGCCTGACCGCAGACAAAATCAATCCCCGCCACGCCTCCACCGGCCGGCGGGGATTTTTTACCTCCCTACACAAACTTTTTGCCCATCACGACGGTTATAACTACAAATCTCCTCCGGGCGCTCATCGACATGCAGCGTCTCGCCAACAACCGTCCCACATATGCGTAAGCCGTCTCTATGTCATGATCACCAAAGAAGTAATCAAAACCCTTTACAAGCAATATTCCAAGCGCCCCAAGAGCGTTGACTGCCTTGACATGGTATTACTCTTCGACAGCGTCGGTATCATGCATGACATCAGCGTCGACATCGAAAGCAATGAGCTCGTAATCGGGTCCATCGACCCTAAATCGCTCTTTCACCGCATCCCGCTCACCCACATACACGCTTTCGTGCCATTTGAGGAGTGGACCGCCATCGTGTTGCATTCGAGTATCATATTTCTCAACCGCAAGAACACACAGGTGAGCATCCACCTCAAGCCCCCGACACCCGGCATCGGAGACCGTCTGCGCGGACTGATGGGCAAAAACTGACGCCACGCGCCCACACATATACACATCACATCATGCACCGACAGGCGCCCGGAATACGGCATAAAAAGCCCTCCGGGCGCCTGTCGCATATTCACGTCACCGGGCGCCACACGGGGACGCAAAAAAAGCCGCAGACATGGTGTCCGCGGCTCTGTAGTGCCACATCAAAGGATGCGATGAAACTCCGATAAGACAGGATTTGAGCTCTCGCCGTCCTTTGTAATCCCCCGGCACACAGGCATCCGTTTCCGGCTGGGGCCCGCCATCGGGCGACTGAGATTGTCTCGGTATTTCATGTAAATTTGACGAGTTTCCCAATCAACTTTGATGTGGTATTTTGGGGATTCGACTCTCGTGTCGTTCAGTTTTATAACGCAAAGATATAGCCAAAAGTTTGTTTATGCAATACCTCGGCTATTTTTTTCGCAAACTTCTGTAGCCACCCGCACACACCTTTTATTTGATATGACAGAATCCACACCAAAACTGCCACTGCGACGATTCTTTCAGTTTCTTTTTGGTCGATATTTTCTCAAATCATAAAAAATGTTTAACTTTGTGGGCAACACTGTTAGGTAAAACATACTTCAGTATGATCAAGGCAGCTATAGAAAAGGTAATCAACGAGGACATGGCCGAGATATGGTCGCTGCTCAGTGGCGACGAGAAGCGGCTCATAGTAGATAATTTCCAAATCCAGAACTTTAAAAAGAATCAGATAATTTACGCCGAAGGCGACGAGCCCGAGTACCTGTGGTGCCTGCTCAAAGGCAAAGTCAAGAAGTTCAAGGAAGGCGTCGGAGGCCGCGTGCAGATACTCCGCCTTATCCGCCCGGTACAGTATTTCGGCTATCGCGCTTACTTTGCCCAGGAGCCCTACGTATCGAGCGCTGCCGCCTTCGAGCCCTCGACTCTCGGCGCGCTGCCCATGTCGCTGGTCAAGGACATGATCAACAACAACATCAACCTGGCCTGGTTCTTTATCCGTGAACTGTCACACAATCTCGGCGGCTCCGACACCCGGATCGTCAATCTCACCCAAAAACACATCCGCGGCCGTCTCGCCGAGGCACTCGTGGTACTCCGCGAGAATTATGGATTCGAAGACGATGGCATCACACTGAAGATATACATGGCACGTGAAGATCTGGCCAATCTGTCAAATATGACCACATCCAACGCCATCCGCACCCTGTCGACATTTGTCAACGAGCGCCTCATAGCTGTCGATGGCCGGCGCATAAAAATACTCAACGAACCGCAGCTGCGCAAAATCAGCAAATTCGGCTGATTCCGGCCTACATGCTGTCGCAGGCGCAGCACTATTACAGCATTACCACACTCAGGGCATCCGATACGGACGCCCTCTTTTTATTAATTATTGTTAATGTTGCACAAAATTTCCTACTACATAGCCCCGGTGCTGGTGTAGGCCTTTGCAAATAGGCAATGCTAAATCGCCCGTATTTTTTGCATTTTTTTAATATTCTCGTGCATAAAATGCGGGATATTTAATATGATTTTAGTAACTTTGCCCCAACTAAACGACAAAAGCATCACCCCTGACGCGCCCGCGCCGGCTTATCGGCTTATTTCTCAGAATATAAGTTGCCGGCATACTGACACGCCACATTGATAACCGGAAAAGAAATTACACCGACATATCTTATGATACCATTAGCGATTTTTGGAATCGAGACACCTGGCATCCTGGCCATCACCGCGCTGGTGACAGGCCTTGCACTGGTTTTTTTGGCAATGTGGATTGCCGGCATGATATCGCCGCGGTCCTTTAACCCACAAAAGGGAGAAGCCTACGAGTGCGGTATACCCACCCGCGGCGAGAGCATGGCACAGTTCAAGGTTGGATATTACCTGTTTGCCATCCTTTTCCTCATGTTCGACGTCGAGACAGTCTTTCTCTTCCCTTGGGCAGTGCGTATGCGCGAGCTCGGATTTGAGGGCCTGATCTCGATCGCCGTATTCTTCACAATACTCGTGCTGGGCCTCGTATATGCCTGGCGGAAAGGAGCACTGGAATGGAAGTAACATGCAAGAGTATGCCCTACGAGGCATTCAAGGATAACGAGTACATCGAGTCACTCGTAAAAGAGCTCCAGGAGAGCGGGACCAACGTGATCGTGGGCTCGTTTGACAAGCTCATCAACTGGGGCCGCTCCAATTCGATATGGCCTCTGACATTCGCCACCAGTTGCTGCGGCATCGAGTTCGTATCGCTCGGCGCAGCACGCTTCGACATGGCCCGCTTCGGATGGGAAGTCGCCCGTTCGTCGCCCCGCCAGGCCGACTTCATGATGGTCGCCGGCACTATCGTCAACCGCATGGTGCCCGTGTTCCGCCGTCTTTATGACCAGCTCGCCGAGCCCAAGTACGTGATCGCTTGCGGCTCATGCGCCATTTCGGGCGGCCCGTTCCGCAAGAGCTACCATGTGGCCAAGGGCATCGAGGACATCGTGCCGGTCGACGTGTTTGTTCCCGGCTGCCCCCCCCGTCCCGAGGCCATGATATACGGTATCATGCAGCTCTCGCGCAAAATCAAGGTAGAGCGGTTCTTCGGAGGCGTCAACCGTAAGCAGAAACGCGAGGAATTTCTCAAGGATCATCCCGTAGACTGATTTCCCCGCGTCACATCACATCAAGTACACAAGCAATAAACCAATCATACCCACCCATGGCTAACCTTCAGGAAACGCTTGCACACCTGTTCCCCGCATGTACCCTCGGGGCCGACGACTCGGGCATCCCCATGCTCACCGTCGCCGACGCCGACTGGCATCAGACAGCCAAAACTCTCCACGACAACCCCGATACCGCGATGGACTATCTGGTCACTATCGTCGGTATGGACTGGACCGACTCGCTCGGTTGTATCTATTATATGATGTCGACGTCACACGCCGGCGCGATGGCCGCCGTGAAGGTGGCCACCACCGACCGCGACAAGCCCATGCTCCACTCGGTGGCCGACATCTGGGACATCGCCTGCACATTCGAGCGCGAGGTATACGACTTCTTCGGCATCGTATTCATCGGCAATCCCGACATGCGCCGTCTCTTCCTGAGCATCGACTGGGTGGGCTATCCCCTGCGCAAAGACTACGACGAGGACCCCGCCCTCAACCCCGTATCGATCGAGAACGAGCGCCAGAGCGACCTCACCGACGTATATACCGAGCAGCCCGACGGCACCGTGGTCAAGACCGAACGCGCCATATTCGCGCCCGAAGACTTCGTGGTCAATATCGGGCCGCAGCACCCCGCCACCCACGGCGTGCTCCGCTTCCGTACCGCCGTAGACGGTGAGACCATCAAGAAAATCGACGTCTACATGGGTTATATCCACCGCGGCGTCGAGAAGCTATGCGAATCGCTCACATGGCCCCAGACCCTCCACTTCATGGACCGTCTCGACTACTTCTCGGCCCACAACTACCACCACGGCCTGTGCATCGCCATCGAAAAGGCAGCCGGCATCGAGGTGAGCAAGCGCGCCCAGGTCATCCGCGTGATGATGGACGAGCTCTCGCGTATCGCCTCGCACTGCCTGTTCATGGGTACATTCTGCATGGATCTCGGTGCTACCACCATGCTCTTCTACACTCTGCGTGTACGTGAGCAGATACTCGACATCATGGAGCGCACCTGCGGCGCACGCATGACATTCAACTACGACTGCATCGGCGGTGTCATGCAGGATCTCCATCCCGATTTTCAGAAGGACGTCAAGGAGCTCCTCGCCATACTGCCCGACAACCTCAAGGAATACGAAAAGCTGTTCACCGGCAACGTCATCGCCCGCAACCGCATGGAGGGCGTGGGCGTGCTGAGCCGCGAGGACGCCATCTCGTGGAGCGTCACCGGTCCCTCGGGACGCGCCTCGGGCTGGGCATGCGACATACGCAAGCTGCTGCCCTACTCCATCTATCCCGAGCTTGACTTCGAGGAAGTGGTACGCCACGAGGGCGACTCGATGGCACGCTTCAAATGCCGCCTCGACGAGATACGCCAGAGCGCACGCATCCTGGAACAGCTCGTCGACAACATCCCCGATGGCGAATACTGCGTCAAGGTGCCCAAGGTGCTCAAGCTCCCCAAGGGACAGTGGATGCAGCTCGTCGAAGGCTGCCGCGGCGTATTCGCCGTCTATCTCGAGAGCGACGGCTCGACCAAGCCCTACCGCCTCAAGATCGCTCCTCCCTGTCTGCCGCTGGCTGCGGTCGTAGACCACCTTACCTCGGGACAGAAGATCGCCGACCTGATCACCATCGGCGGCTCACTCGACTACATCGTGCCCGATATGGACCGCTAATACCAACCACTACAGTCTAACGCACATCACAAATTCACAATATGCAAGATTTCGGTATCATCACCAACAGCATACACGAGTTTTTCCTCTCGCTGATGCCCTCGTGGGCGGCCGTGCTCTGCGAGTGCATCATCATCGGCCTCGGACTGCTGCTGGTCTACTCGGTGCTCGCACTCTTCTACATCCTCTACGAGCGCAAGCTCTGCGCCTGGATCCAGTGCCGCCTCGGCCCCAACCGCGTAGGCCCCTGGGGACTGCTGCAGAGTGTCGCCGATATGTTCAAGATTCTCATCAAGGAGCTCATCGAGCTCAAGCATGTCGATAAATTCCTCTTCGCGCTGGCACCCTATCTGGTCATCGCCGCCTCGATGCTCTGCTTCGCAGTGCTTCCCTGGGGCAAAGGACTGCAGATCATCGACTTCAACATCGGCATATTCTTCCTGCTCGCCTGCTCGTCGATAGGCGTGCTGGGTATCCTGCTGGCCGGATGGTCGTCAAACAACAAGTTCACCCTCATCGGCGCCATGCGCTCGGGTGCACAGATGGTCAGCTACGAACTGTCGATCGGTCTGTCGGTCATCACCATGGTCGTGCTCGCCGGCTCCATGTCGATCGGCGACATCGTCATGGCACAGGCCGATGCATGGTTTATCTTCAAGGGACATATCGCAGCCATCATCGCTTTCGTGATTTACATGATTGCCGGTACCGCCGAAACAAACCGCGGCCCCTTCGACCTGCCCGAGGCTGAGTCGGAGCTCACCGCCGGCTATCACACCGAGTATTCGGGTATCCACTTCGGCTTCTTCTACCTGGCCGAGTACCTCAACCTCTTCATCGTCTCGGGTGTGGCCTCGCTGCTCTTCTTCGGCGGCTGGATGCCCCTGCATATCCCCGGCTGGGAAGCGTTCAACAATATCATGGACTACATCCCCTCGGTGATCTGGTTCCTGGGCAAGGCATTCGTTCTCTCGGCCGTCATCATCTGGTTCAAGTGGACATTCCCCCGCCTGCGTATTGATCAGCTCCTCTCGCTGGAGTGGAAATACCTCCTGCCCATCAATCTCTTCAACCTCGTACTGATGGTATGCATCGTGCTGCTCGGCTGGCACTTCTGATACCCTCCCATAACATCCGCAAGCTCCCCTTACCAACCATAAACAACAGAAACAATGAGCGAAATCACCGGCACCATCGCCCAGATTATCGGCCCTGTGGTCGATGTCACCTTTGAGGGCGACGACAACCTGCTGCCCCCCATCTATACGGCACTCAAGATCGACCGCGAGGACGGCACCGAAACTATCCTCGAAGTCGAGCAGCATATCGGCGAGGACACCGTGCGCTGCGTGGCCATGGAAAGCACCGACGGTCTGCGCCGTGGCGCCAAGGTCATCAGCCTCGGACAGCCCATCGCCATACCCACAGGACAGCAGGTCAAGGGACGTCTGATGAACGTCATCGGCCGGGCCATCGACAATCTTCCCGCACTCGACCGCAAGGACCTGCGCTCGATACACCAGCCCGCGCCCGAGTTTGAGGACCTCACCATCGGTACCGAGATTCTCGCCACGGGCATCAAGGTCATCGACCTGCTCGAGCCATACAGCAAGGGCGGCAAGATTGGCCTCTTCGGCGGCGCCGGCGTCGGCAAGACCGTGCTCATAATGGAGCTTATCAACAACATCGCCAAGGGCCACGACGGATTCTCGGTATTCACCGGTGTGGGCGAGCGTACCCGCGAGGGCAACGACCTGCTGCGAGAGATGATCGAGAGCGGAGTCATGCGCTACGGCGACAAATTCAAGGAAGGCCTTGAGAAAGGCGAGTGGAACCTGCACGACGTGGACCTCAAGGAGCTCGCCGACTCGCAGGCCGCACTCGTGTTCGGACAGATGAACGAGCCGCCGGGCGCACGTCTACGCGTGGCCCTCACCGGCCTCACCGTGGCCGAGACATTCCGCGACCAGGGCGCAGGCGGCAAGGATGTGCTCCTCTTCATCGACAACATCTTCCGTTTCACCCAGGCCGGCTCCGAGGTATCGGCGCTGCTGGGCCGAATGCCGTCGGCTGTGGGATACCAGCCCACCCTGGCATCGGAGATGGGTATGCTGCAGGAGCGCATCACCTCGACCAAAAACGGCTCCATCACATCGGTACAGGCCATCTACGTGCCCGCCGACGACCTCACCGACCCCGCGCCTGCCACCACTTTCAGCTTCCTCGATGCCACCACAGTGCTCTCGCGTAAAATCACCGAGCTCGGCATCTATCCGGCCGTCGATCCCCTCGAATCCACGTCGCGTATCCTCGACCCCAACATCGTGGGCGAGGAGCACTACAATACTGCACAGGCCGTAAAGCAACTCCTCCAGAAGTACAACGAGCTGCAGGACATCATCGCCATCCTCGGCGTCGACGAGCTCTCCGACGAGGACAAGCTCGTGGTGGCACGCGCCCGCCGTGCCCAGCGCTTCCTCTCGCAGCCATTCCACGTCGCCACCCAGTTTACAGGCGTGCCCGGCGTCATGGTGCCCCTGAGCGAGACCATCCGCGGATTCAAGATGATTCTCAACGGCGAGGTGGACGACCTGCCCGAGCAGGCATTCCTCAACGTCGGCACCATCGACGACGCCATCGCCAAGGGCAAGAAACTCCTCGACGAAGTAAAATAAACAGCTAACCGCAATCAGCAATGACACTAAAAATCATATCGGCGACCGACATCGTCTACGAGGGCGAGGTGAGCAGCGTCACTCTACCCGGCGCGCTGGGCAGCTTCACCGTGCTGCACAACCACGCCTCGCTGGTGTCGACCCTGACCGACGGCACCATCGACTTCACCGGCGCCGACGGGCATCGCGACACCCGCGACATACCCGGCGGACTGGCCGATATCGACAACAATGTCATCTCGGTGTGCATATATTGAAGCGAGCATGAGCAGATACCTCCACATACTAATCATCGCCCTGACGATGCTGGCCGCGCCATCCGCCGCGATGGCAGCGCCGGAGATTCCCGCCCGGGACGAGCAGTCCGTCAAGACAGAGGAAAAGAAAATCAACCCCAAGGAGATTATCTTTGACCACCTCGGCGACGGCTACGGCTGGGAAGTGCCCTTCAACCACCACAAGCGCCTCCCTCTGCCCGTCATCGTATGGGACAGCAAGGGCGGCCTGCACGTGTTCTCCTCGTCGCGCATCGACCACGGCCAAGAATACCGCGACGGCGAGTCGACATTCAAGATCGCCGGCAAGGACAGCGACCACAAGGGCAAGATTGTGGAGATTATCGACGGCAAGGAATACAAGCCACTCGATCTTTCCATCACCAAGAACGCATGTGCCCTCTTCATCACCATCCTGCTCGTGGGCGGTCTGATGCTGTGGATGGCCAATTATCACAAGCGCAATCCCTACAAGGCTCCCCGCAAGGGCCTCGGAGCGGTAGAGGCTCTCCTGATATTCATATACGACGGCGTGATCAAGTCCACACTGGGCAAGGATGCGCCCCGCTTCGCCCCCTATCTGCTCACGGTGTTCTTCTTCATCTTCGGCATGAACCTGCTGGGACTGATGGTGGTATTCCCCGGCGGCGCCAACCTCACCGGCAATATCGCCGTGACACTCGTGCTGGCCATACTCACCTTCCTGGTCACCAACCTGTGGGCCAACCGCCACTACTGGAAAGAAATATTCTGGCCCGATGTACCCATCTGGCTCAAATTCCCCCTGCCCATCATGCAGGTCATCGAGGTGTTCGGCATGTTCACCAAGCCCGCCGCCCTGACCGTGCGTCTGTTTGCCAACATGATGGGCGGCCACATGATCATCATCGTGCTCACGCTGCTGATATTCATATTCGCCGCAATGAGCCCTGCCGTCGGAGCCGCCACCACCGTGGTATCGATCATCTTCTCGGTGTTCATGCTCCTCATCGACGTCCTGGTCAGCTTCATCCAGGCATACGTGTTCACCATGCTCTCCACCATATTCATCTCGCTGGCCCAGGCCCACGAGGAACATAAGGTGAAAGCTGAAGAAAAAGGAATCAAGGCCACGGAGAAATCCGCCGCCGCATAAAAATACGCGACAAATAAAATAAATCCATTAAAAATACAAGATTATGTTAGGACTTTTAGCAGAACTTTCCCTCAACGGAATCGGCGCCAGCCTCGGCGCAGCCATCGCAGCTATCGGCGCAGGTATCGGTATCGGCAAAATCGGCGGCTCGGCCATGGAGGCCATCGCCCGTCAGCCCGAAGCAGCCGGCGACATCCGCTCGAACATGATTGTCATCGCCGCCCTTATCGAGGGTGTGGCACTCTTCGCCGTCATCGTTTGTATCCTCGCTCTCTTCGTATAATAGTCACTGCGACCCAGTAATTCCGATATGGAACTCTTCACCCCCGACTTCGGCCTGATATTCTGGATGTTCGTATCATTCGCCGCGCTTTTCTTCATCCTGTGGAAATTTGCATGGCCGGTGATCATGAAGACCGTAGACCAGCGTGCCGACCTGATCGACAAGGGTGTGGAATATGCGCAGAGCGCCAAGGACCAGCTCGACCACGCACGCGAGAGCGCCGCTCAGGTAATCGGCGAGGCACGTCAGCAGCAGGCAGAGATGCTGCGCGACGCCGACCGTGTCAAGACACAGATTATCGAGCAGGCACGCACCGCCGCGCAGGCCGAGGCTCAGAAGGTAATGGACAGCGCACGGCTGCAGATCGAGCAGCAGCAGAAAGAAGCCCAGCAGCAATTCCGCAACCAAGTCAGCGAATTCGCGCTCGACATCGCCAGCAAGGTCGTCAAAGGCCAGATGCAGGACCCCGACGCACAGAAGCGCCTCGTGTCAAGTATGCTCGACGATATCGAGAGCAAAAACTAATCCCAGGACATGAACGAAGGACTCATCCCACGGCGCTACGCCAAAGCATTGTACAAAGTTGGAGAGGAGCGCGGCTGCTCCGAGCGGCTCTATACCCTGATGTGCAACCTCAGCGGGGCATACACCGCCCACCCCGACATCGCCAAGGCCATCGCCAACCCGTTTGTCTCGCCGGCCGACAAGAGCTCTCTGCTCGCCACCGCCGCCGGCGCCACCGACCGGGATACCACCTTCGCCGACTTTGTCAAGCTGCTCGAGCGTAACCGCCGCATCGACCTTGCCGGAGAGATCGCACTCGCCTACACGCGCTACTACCGCGCAGAGCGCAATATCCGCCAGGTCACCGTCACGTCGGCCGCCCCCCTGGGCGCCGACCTCCTCGACCGAGTCAAGAAAGTCGTGGAGGACCATCTCCACGGAGCCTCGATGGAATTCCGGACCGATACCGACCCCGCGCTCATCGGCGGATTCACCGTCAGTATCGACAACGAACGTCTCGACGCCTCAGTCGAGCGACAGCTCAAAGAGCTGCGACAGTCTCTTCTTAAATAACCTTTCATCCTTTCGCACCCAATGATCAACCCCAGCGAGATATCTGAAGTATTAAAACAACAGCTCGAGAACATCAACACCAAAGTCAGCTTCGAGGAAGTCGGCAAGGTGCTTGAGGTGGGCGACGGCGTCGCACACGTGTACGGCCTGGACAATGTCTGCGCCAACGAGCTCGTTGAATTTGCCAACGGCGTCAAGGGCGTCGCCCTCAACCTCGAGGAGAGCAACGTGGGCGTCATCCTGCTCAACAATGTCGACAAGGTCACCGAAGGCATGAGCGTGCGCCGCACCGGCGAAATCGCCTCGATTCCCGTGGGCGAAGGCTTGCTCGGACGCGTCATCAATATCCTTGGCGAGCCTATCGACGGGCGCGGACCTCATCCGTCTCCCCCTCGAACGCAAGGCGCCCGGCGTAATCTACCGCCAGCCCGTCAACCAGCCGCTCCAGACCGGTATCAAGGCTGTCGACTCCATGGTGCCCATCGGCCGCGGACAGCGTGAGCTCATCATCGGCGACCGCCAGATCGGCAAGACCGCCATCGCCATCGACACCATCATCAACCAGCGCGCCAACTACGAGGCCGGCAAGCCCGTCTACTGCATCTATGTGGCCATCGGGCAGAAGGCCTCGTCGATCGCCGCCACCGTCGACACCCTGCGCAAGTACGGCGCGCTCGACTACACCGTGGTCGTGGCCGCATCGGCCTCCGACTCGGCCTCGATGCGCTACTACTCGCCATTTGCCGGCGTGGCCATCGGCGAATACTTCCGCGACTCGGGACGCGACGCGCTCATCGTCTACGACGACCTCTCCAAGCAGGCCGTCGCATACCGCGAGATCTCGCTGATTCTCAAGCGTCCCTCGGGCCGCGAGGCATACCCCGGCGATATATTTTACCTGCACTCACGTCTGCTCGAGCGCGCCGCCAAAATCATCGACAACCAGGAGATCGCCTCGCGCATGAACGACCTGCCCGAGGCCCTCAAGCCCATCGTCAAAGGTGGCGGCTCACTCACCGCCCTCCCCATCATCGAGACACAGGCAGGCGACGTATCGGCCTACATTCCCACTAACGTAATCTCAATCACCGACGGACAGATTTACCTCGAGACAGCACTGTTCAACCGCGGTATCCGTCCGGCCATCAATGTAGGTATTTCGGTATCCCGCGTAGGCGGCAACGCCCAGATCAAATCGATGAAGAAGGTCGCCGGCACGCTCAAGATCGACCAGGCACAGTTCCGCGAGCTCGAGTCGTTCACCCAGTTTGGCGGCGACATCGACGCCGTGACCGCCCGCGTCATCGACAAGGGCCGCAAGAACGAGCGCCTGCTCACCCAGCCTCAATACCACCCCGTGGCCGTCGAGGACGAGGTCGCCCTCATCTACTGCGGTGTCAAGGGACTGCTCGAGAACGTGCCCGTCGACAAGATTGCCGATTTCGAGCACCAGCTCGTTCAGCTTCTCCACGCCAAGTACCAGGCCGACGTGCTCGACTCCATCAAGGCCGGCAAACTCACCGACGACGCCACCGCGAAACTCACCGAAGCAGCCGCTCAGGTCGCCGGACAATTCTGAACCAATTAACCGCACCCGACGCTAATAGCCAATGGCAACCCTAAGAGAACTAAAAGGACGTATAGGCTCGGTAGCCTCCTCGGAAAAAATCACCGGCGCCATGAAGATGATTTCATCGGCGAAGATGCACAAGGCCGAGGGAGCGCTGCGTCGGCTCAAGCCCTACCGGTCGGTCATCGAGACCATCATCGGCAACCTGCTCAGCGCCGACGCCGAGTTCTCATCGCCGCTCACACAGACGCGCCCAGTGCGTCACATCACCGTGGTGACGCTCGGCAGCGACGACGGACTCTGCGGCGCATACAACGTCAATCTCGGAAAATACCTCGAGCAGCAGCTCCGCGACCTGCTCGGCCGCTATCCCGAGGCGCAGATCACTGTCACCACTGTCGGCAGCAAGATGTACAAGGCCGCCCAGCGCTACCAGGGCCCGCGCGTGACCGTCGCCGAGGCCGAGGGAGTCAACTCCAAGAGCACAGGCGACGACATCAAGACCTTCGAGGCCGGTCTGCGGGACCGCTTCCTCGCCGGAGACACCGACGCCATACTCATCGTGTACATGAACTATCACTCGGCTGCCCGCCAGCGACCACAGACCGACACACTGCTGCCCCTGTCGGCAGAGACATTCAGCGGACACGAGGGAGGCAACGACGCACGCCCCTATCTCTTCGAGCCCGACGCACAGACCATCTTCTCGACAGTGCTGCCCATGTATCTGCTCGCACTCACACAGGAGATATTCGTCGAAAACCAAGCCTCCGAGCAGGCGGCCCGCGTCATGGCCATGCAGAGCGCCAACGACAACGCCAAGAAGCTGCTCGACCAGCTCCGCCTCGAATACAACAAACTGCGACAACAATCCATCACCACCGAGCTACTCGACATCGTAGGCGGACAGGTGCGCGACTAATACAATAAGTTTAAACCAATCGTTACCAATCACAAATGGGTAGTGTAAAAGAATATTTCAAATCCCTGGGCACTGGAGTGGCCTCGCTCCTCAAGGGGATGCAGGTGACCGGTAAAGAATTTGTCACGCCGAAAATCACCGAGCGATACCCCGAAGACCGCGAAACCTACAAGTGGCCCGAGCGCTACCGCGCCATACTCGAGCTCATCTACGACAAAGACGGCAACCACAAGTGCATAGCCTGCGGCACCTGCGAGCGCAACTGCCCCAACGGCACCATCACCGTCGAGACCAAGATGGTCGACACCCCGGCCGGTACCAAGAAGAAAAAACTCGCC
>ENA-ORNR01002933-ORNR01002933.1-human-gut-metagenome-genome-assembly--contig:-NODE-2933-length-13368-cov-4.152558_pt1 | contig 13368 bp, 12 predicted proteins | sample MGYA00242114_ERZ509020 | MGnify/ENA primary metagenome ERZ509020 (study PRJEB26280, sample SAMEA2338758) | human gut metagenome | biome: human gut; feature: human-associated habitat; material: faeces...
CGCGTCTGCGTATCGACCAGATTCTGAACCTCGAATGGAAATATCTGGTTCCCATAGGATTTGTCAATCTGCTTGTCATGGTGTTGGTGACCATCTTTGGAATCCATTTTTAGGAAAAATATAACGCAATAATCATAGCCATATGAAAGATAATATTGGATACATTACACAAGTCATCGGCCCTGTTGTCGATGCTACTTTCGACGGCGAAGGCGCACAGTTACCTCCTATTTACAATGCGCTGAAAATACAACGCCCCGATGGCTCGGACCTTATCGTAGAGGTAGAACAGCACATCGGTGAGCAGACTGTCCGCTGCGTTGCCATGGATACAACCGACGGTCTTACCCGAGGAATGAAGGTGGTCGATTTGCAGCGTCCGTTGGCTATGCCTACCGGCAATCAAGTCAAAGGCCGGTTGATGAATGTGATGGGGAATGCCATCGACCATCTTCCCGCTCTCGACTACAAAGAGGTCGCTCCGATTCATCGTCCTGCTCCTCGTTTTGAAGATCTTTCCATCAATACCGAGATGCTTTATACCGGTATAAAAGTCATCGATTTGCTCGAACCTTATTCCAAAGGAGGAAAGATCGGTCTTTTCGGCGGTGCCGGTGTGGGAAAGACGGTGCTTATCATGGAGATGATTCATAATATCGCCAAAGGTCATAACGGTTTTACTGTATTTGCTGGTGTGGGCGAGCGTACCCGTGAAGGAAATGACTTGCTCAGGGAGATGATCGGTTCCGGTGTTATCAACTATGGAGACGAGTTTAAGAAAGATATGGAAGAGGGCCATTGGGACTTGTCGAAGGTCGATATGGATAAACTTTCCGGCTCTCACGCCGCATTGGTATTCGGACAGATGAATGAGCCACCGGGAGCCCGTCTGCGTGTTGCCCTTTCGGGACTTACAGTAGCGGAGAATTTCCGGGATTCTGGCGATGGTGGTAAGGAAATCTTGTTTTTTATCGATAATATTTTCCGTTTCACGCAAGCCGGGTCGGAAGTATCGGCCTTGTTGGGTCGTATGCCTTCGGCTGTGGGTTATCAGCCTACTCTTGCTTCGGAAATGGGTGCGTTGCAAGAACGTATTACTTCGACGAAATACGGTTCAATTACCTCGGTGCAAGCTATTTATGTGCCGGCCGACGACTTGACCGACCCTGCTCCCGCCACGACATTCAACTTCCTCGATGCCACTACGGTGCTCAGCCGTAAGATTACCGAGTTGGGTATATATCCGGCCGTCGATCCGCTCGAATCGACTTCCCGTATTCTCGACCCGCTGATTATCGGTGAAGACCATTATAATACGGCACAAGCAGTGAAGCAACTGTTGCAACACTATAACGAGTTACAGGATATTATCGCTATTATGGGCGTGGATGAGCTGTCGGACGAAGATAAGTTGGTCGTTGCCCGTGCACGCCGTGCGCAGCGGTTTTTGTCGCAACCGTTCCATGTTGCCGAACAGTTTACCGGAATTCCAGGTGTGATGGTTCCTCTCGAAGAAACGATTCGCGGGTTCAAGATGATTCTCAGTGGTGAGATGGATAAGTATCCCGAACAGGCTTTCTTGAACGTAGGAACGATCGATGAAGCTATCGCAAAAGGCGAAAAAATGCTACAACAAGTACAAGGTAATTAATCCGTTAAATCGTCTGCGCCATGACACTCGAGATTATATCTCCAACCGGAACTCTTTTCCACGGCGAAGCTACTCGCGTAACCTTGCCCGGAACGGTCGGTTCGTTTACCGTATTGCAAGACCATGCGTCTCTTTTATCGACACTCGATGCCGGAGAAATAGAGTATGAAAGCAATGGGGAGGTAAAAACGCTCGCAGCAGAAGGCGGATTTGTAGATGTGAACAACAACAGGGTTGTTGTGTGCCTCAAATAGCCGATGCTTACGGATAAAAACGAAAAAGAGATGAAAAAATATATGTTCCACCGTATCGCCTTGCTTTTCGCTTTGCTTGTAATAGGTATGCCGCAGATGCATGCCGCCGAAGGGAGTGAAGAGAAATCGTTTGATGCCAAAAAGGTAATTTTCGAACACGTGCTCGATAATTACGGCTGGGAAGTACCTTTCTCTCATAGCAATCGTATACCGTTGCCTATCATTGTACGCGATAAAGATGGTAATTGGAGTATGTTCGGATCGCACCGTATCATGCGGGGAGAAACTTATAACGGTTATTATATTGCGACCGATGGCGATTATAAAGGAAAAGTCGTAACTCAGGACGAGATGGGAAATGTTTATCGTCCGGTCGACCTTTCGATTACCAAGAATGTGATGGCGCTTTTTATTACGGCGTTGTTGCTTTGCTTGTGTTTCATACCTATGGCGCGTTGGTATCGTAAGCACCCGAATGGGGCACCTCGCAAATGGTTCGGTTTTATGGAATTGGTACTGGATATGCTTTATAACGATCTTATAAAGCCTGTGCTTGGTGTCGATGCGCGCCGGTATTCTCCTTATTTGTTGACAGTATTCTTTTTTATATTTTTCATCAACATACTCGGATTGATGGTTATTTTCCCTGCTGGTGCCAATTTGTCGGGTAACATATCCATTACATTGGTTTTGGCATTATGCACTTTCCTTGTTGTGAATCTCACCGGGACGAAGCATTACTGGAAAGATTTGTTTTGGCCCGAAGTACCTATGTGGATGAAGTGTCCTGTACCGTTGATGCCTGTTATAGAGATTTTCGGAGCACTCACAAAACCTGTGGCCCTTATGATACGTCTCTTTGCCAATATGTTGGGTGGACACCTTATCGTGTTGGTACTTATTTCGCTGATATTTATTTTCGGATCGATGGGGGCAGCTGTTCTAACGGGAACTACAATTATATCGGTGTTCTTCTCGCTTTTCATGATGTTGCTCGATGTCCTCATCAGTTTCATACAAGCTTATGTATTTACTATATTGTCGACGATATTCATCAGCCTTGCCCGGGCGAGGGGAGAAGAGTCGCATGAACAACCCGTGAATGAGAAATAGAAATAGTATAACCCTTTAAAATTAAAGTTATGTTAGCAATGATTTTGTTACAAGCCGCTGCCTCTGCTGCAGCATTTGCCAAAGTAGGTGCCTGCCTCGGTGCTGGTCTTGCCGCTATCGGAGCCGGTCTTGGTATAGGAAAAATCGGTGCGTCGGCCATGGAATCTATCGCTCGCCAACCCGAGTCGTCTAATGATATCCGTGCCAACATGATCGTGATCGCAGCCCTTGTCGAAGGTGTTGCCCTTTTCGCTATCATCGTTTGTTTGCTGGCAATCTTCTTATAATACAAAAAAAGAGACACCATGGAACTATTCACACCCGAATTCGGATTGGTATTCTGGATGTTCCTTGTGTTTGTCATACTCTTTGTGATATTGGCGAAATATGCATGGCCTGCCATCATGAAAAGTGTCGACGAACGAGCCGACTTCATCGATAAAGGTGTAAGCTATGCACAAGAAGCCAAAAGTCAACTCGAACACGCAACCGAGAATGCTCAGGCTCTCATTACCGAAGCTCAGCAAAAGCAACTCGAAATTATGCGGGAAGCCGCTCAGATGAAATCTCAAATCATCGAAGAGGCTCGTAAAGCCGCTACGGTCGCGGGAAAAAAAATTATCGATGCAGCCAATGTATCGATAGAATTGGCTCGAAAGGAATCAGAACGGCAATTCCGGCAGCAAGTCAGCGATTTTGCTTTGCAGGTAGCCGAGAAATTGATGCGAAAAGAGTTGGCCGGCGATAAGCGACAATCCGAATTGGTTGACAAACTATTAAGTGATATCGAGAATAAAAACTAATCGAATATGAACGAAGGACTTATAGCCCGCCGATATGCCAAGGCTTTGCTCAAATATGCGCAAGAGAAGGATAAGACCTTTCCCGTATATGAAGCCGCTCGGCAAGTAGAAGCGAGTTTCATCGCTCACCTCGATTTGCAGGAGGCCATGCTCAATCCTGTGCTCACTGCCAGTCAGAAGGAGGCGTTAATGCTCTCTGCTGCCGGTGTCGATGCCGCTTCTTCGGAAGAATACCTTCGTTTTGTCCGGCTGCTTCTGAGAGAGCGCAGAGAGGATTATTTACGCCCTATTATGCTTATGTATCAGAAGTTGTATCGGGACGTCAATCATATTGTCAGAGCCCAAATCGTAACGGCTGCTCCTCTCGACAAACAAATCCTTTCTCGTATAGAAGAGGTCGTTGCCCGTCATTGCAAAGATGCAAAGCTGGAATTTGAGCATAAGATCGATCCTGAAATTATCGGAGGCTTTGTGCTGAATGTCGGAGGCGAACAACTCGATGCCTCGATCGAAAAGGAACTGAAACAATTGCGTTTAAAATTAATAAACAGCAAAACACGATTATGATTAAACCAAATGAGATTTCAGATATACTGAAACAGCAGCTCGAAGAGGTCGAATCGAAGGTCTCTTTTGAAGAAGTCGGTACTGTACTCGAAGTCGGAGACGGTGTGGCGCATGTTTTCGGTCTCGACAATGTAAGCTCGAGCGAGCTGGTCGAGTTTGAAAATGGCGTGCGTGGCGTTGCCATGAATCTCGAAGAGAGCAATGTCGGTGTCATTTTGATGGGGGCCGACAGCAATACCGTTAAAGAAAACATGACCGTGCGTCGTACAGGTAAAATCGCCTCTATTCCGGTCGGAGACGGACTTATCGGTCGTGTTATCAATACACTCGGCGATCCCATCGACGGTGCCGGCCCTGTTGCGGGCGAAACGATTACTTTGCCTCTCGACCGTAAAGCTCCCGGGGTCATTTTCCGCCAACCCGTCAATGAGCCGTTGCAGACCGGTATCAAAGCCGTAGATGCGATGGTGCCCATCGGACGCGGACAACGTGAGTTGATTATCGGCGACCGTCAGATCGGAAAGACGTCTATCGCTATTGATACGATTCTCAACCAGCGGAAAAATTTTCTTGCCGGTGATCCTGTATATTGTATTTATGTGGCTATCGGTCAAAAAGGTTCTACCGTGGCTTCTATTGTAAATACGCTCCGTGAGTATGGTGCTATGGATTATACCGTTGTGGTAGCTGCCACGGCTGGCGATCCGGCTGCATTACAGTATTACGCGCCGTTTGCAGGGGCTGCCATCGGCGAATATTTCCGTGATACCGGCCGTCATGCGCTGGTGGTTTATGATGACCTTTCCAAGCAGGCAGTTGCCTATCGTGAGGTCTCATTGATCCTTCGCCGTCCGTCCGGACGTGAGGCTTATCCGGGTGATATCTTCTACCTGCATTCCCGCTTGTTGGAACGTGCGGCTAAGATTATCAACCAGGAGGAAGTGGCGCGCGAGATGAATGACCTTCCCGAAAGCCTGAAAGGTATTGTGAAAGGGGGTGGTTCACTGACTGCCTTGCCTATCATTGAGACGCAGGCAGGAGACGTTTCGGCCTATATTCCAACGAACGTGATTTCTATCACTGACGGACAGATATTCCTCGAAACGGACTTGTTCAATCAGGGTGTCCGCCCGGCTATCAATGTTGGTATCTCTGTATCCCGTGTAGGTGGTAATGCTCAGATTAAGGCGATGAAAAAAGTGGCAGGAACGTTGAAGATAGACCAGGCGCAGTATCGTGAATTGGAAGCATTCTCCAAGTTCAGCAGTGATATGGACCCGATTACGGCATTGACAATTGACAAAGGGCGTAAGAATGCGCAGTTGCTGATTCAGCCGCAATACAGTCCGATGCCTGTGGAACAACAGATTGCTATCCTCTATTGTGGTACACATGGTTTGCTCCGTGATGTGCCATTGAACAACGTGCAGGATTTTGAACGCAGTTTCATCGAGTCTCTGCAATTGAATCATCAGGAGGATGTGTTGGATGTATTGAGAACGGGTGTTATTGATGATAATGTGACTAAGGCTATTGAAGAAACTGCCGCTATGGTCGCTAAACAATATTTGTAATTCAAGAAAACTATGGCTTCACTGAAAGAAGTAAAAACCAGAATAAATTCGGTCAAAAGTACCCGAAAAATCACTTCAGCAATGAAGATGGTGGCTTCTGCCAAACTACATAAGGCACAAGGAGCCATTGAGAATATGTTGCCCTATCAGAAGAAGTTGAACAAGATTCTGACTAACTTTTTGAGCGCTGATCTTCCGATAGAGTCTCCTTACATACGAGCACGGGAAGTGAAGCGTGTGGCGATTATTGCTTTTTCTTCGAATACATCACTTTGTGGTGCTTTTAATGCAAATGTCATAAAGATGTTATTGCAAACCGTCAGCGAATACCGTACGCTGGGACAGGATAATATTTTGATCTTTCCCATAGGAAAGAAGGTGGAGGAAGCTGTGAAGAGAATGGGATTCCAGCCGGGGGAAATACCTCCGACACTTTCCGATAAACCAACTTATCAAGAAGCTTCCGACCTGGCGGATCTTCTAATGAAAATGTATGTGGCGGGAGAAATTGACCGTGTGGAATTGATTTATCATCATTTTAAATCAATGGGTGTGCAGATTCTACTTCGTGAGACTTATCTGCCTATTGACCTTACACGTGCAGTAGAAGAAGGTAAAGAACTGGAAAAACAGAAAGAAGAAGAACGTGAAGTTGTGAATGACTATATAGTAGAACCTTCTGCTGAGCAATTGATTGCCGACTTGATACCTACTGTATTAAGCCAGAAGCTCTTTACTGCTGCTGTGGATTCTAATGCTTCCGAGCACGCAGCACGTACATTAGCAATGCAAGTAGCTACGGACAATGCCAACGAATTGATTCAAGACCTTACCAAGCAATATAACAAGAGTCGCCAACAGGCGATTACGAACGAATTGCTGGATATTGTGGGTGGTTCGATGCAGTAATTACGACAATTAATAACATTATTTTTTGATTCAATATCCCGTTTTTAAGGTGAAACTTAAAAACGGGAATTTATATATATATATTTGCGTTGGAAATAGTCTTGAATTTTTATTTATATTCAAGCAAAACAAATATACGAAGTAGTTTTCGGACATAATAGCACATCACTTAGTGTTCTAATTTGATCCGTCGTCCCGGTTGCTTTCTAGCGGGAAAAACAGCCGGGACTTTTTGTCTGATTCTCATTTGACTATTTTATGCGGAAAAGTTTAGTACTTTTATTTCAATCTCTATATAGTTTTCCGTACCTTTGCACAAAATAATATACTTTCATGGAAAATAATCCTGAACTACAACTTGCTTGGCAGTTCATTGAAAATACAGGCACACACCTGTTTCTTACCGGAAAAGCCGGAACCGGAAAAACTACATTTCTAAAACGATTGAGAGAGCATACCCCCAAACGCATGGTCGTATTGGCTCCGACGGGTATTGCAGCAATTAACGCCGGAGGGGTGACGATTCATTCTTTTTTCCAGATATCTTTTGCTCCATTTGTGCCGGAAACGACTTTTAACTCTGCGCAAATACAATACCGATACAGTCAAGAGAAACGTAACATTATCCGAAGCATGGATTTATTAGTGATTGATGAAATCAGTATGGTACGTGCGGATTTGCTAGACGCAGTAGATGCGACTTTACGTCGTTATCGCAATCGCGAAAAGCCTTTTGGAGGTGTACAACTGTTGATGATTGGAGATTTGCAGCAGTTAGCTCCTGTTGTGAGGGACAGCGAATGGAGTTTGTTGAGGAATTATTACGAAACGCCTTATTTTTTTGCCAGCCGTGCATTGAGAGAAACGACCTATATGACAATTGAACTGGAAAAGGTATACCGTCAGAACGATACTTTTTTTCTTTCTCTGTTGAATAAAATACGTGAGAACAAAGCAGATGATGAAGTGTTGAATGAGTTGAATCGGCGATATCAGCAAGGCTTCCAACCGCCCAAAGAAGAAGGATATATCCGTTTGACAACACATAACAATCAAGCACAGCAAGTAAATGATCGTGAATTGGCTTCTCTACCGGGAAAGCCTTATCATTTTCGAGCTGAAGTGACGGGGACTTTTCCTGAATACACATATCCCGCAGATGAAATTCTCACTATTAAAGAGGGTGCCCAGATCATGTTTCTCAAAAATGATGTTTCTTTGGAAAAACGGTATTATAATGGTATGATCGGAGAGGTGGTAGCCGTTAATGATTCTGAGATATATGTGAAAGAAAAAGGGAGTGAGGAGGATTTTCTGTTGTTGCCGGAGGAATGGGGAAACTATAAGTATGTGTTAAATGAGGAAACGAAGGAAATCACTGAGGTGATAGAAGGAACATTCCGTCAATATCCTATTCGATTGGCATGGGCTATCACGATACATAAGAGTCAGGGATTGACATTTGAACGTGCAATTATTGATGCACGCAATTCCTTTGCGCATGGACAGACATATGTAGCTTTGAGTCGTTGTAAGACTTTGGAGGGCTTGGTATTGGAGTCTCCATTGCGTAAGGAGGCTATTATTAGTGACAGTGTGGTTGATAACTTCACAAAAGAGGTGGAACGGAATAAACCGGGAAACAAGCAGCTAAGTGATATGCAGAAGGCTTATTTCTTCGATTTGTTGAGTGATTTGTTTAACTTCTATTCCCTCGAGCAGGCTTATAAACGGTTGCTTCGTATGCTGGATGAAGATTTGTATAAACTTTACCCTAAATTACTTACCGAATATAAGCTATTGGAGCCTCATATTAAGGAAAAGATAGTGGAAGTTGCCCACCGTTTCCGCAATCAGTATACACGTTTGATTAATGAGAGTGAAGATTATGCTTCGGACCAGGAATTGCAGGAACGGATTCGTTCCGGTGCGGTGTATTTTCATAAAGAGCTGGAACCTATTCGTGTTTTGTTTGCAAAGACTAATATACCTCTTGATAATAGGGAGTTGAGGAAACAACTGAATGAACGTTTGCAAGCGTTGGATGATGCATTGTGGATTAAAGAGTCCTTATTGAAAGCTATGTGTGTGCAACCTTTTATTGTTGCTGAATATTTGAAATTGAAAGCTAAGGTGATGTTAAGTCTCGAGGACAACTCTTCTTCTTCTTCTTCTTCTCCTTCTTCTACCGCTAAAACATTGAGAGAGAGAAAAGAACGGGTAGAACGTACACGTAGTAGTTTTACAAAAGTAAAAGTAGAAGTTCCTACGGATATTCTGCATCCGGAGCTTTATCGCACTTTATCGGAATGGAGAACAGAAAAGACGCGTGAAACCAATATGCCTGCTTATGTCATTATGCAACAGAAAGCATTAATGGGCATTGTAAATCTTTTGCCGGATACTCCGCAAGCTTTGGAAGCTGTACCTTATTTTGGAGCGAAAGGAGTGGAGAAATATGGACTTGAAATTTTGGGGATTGTCCGTAAGTATATGAGGGAGAATCAAGTGAAACGACCGGAAATCAAAGAGATATTTCTTCCGGAAAAAAGTAAGAGGGGAGAAAAAAGGGAACCGAAGAAAGATACGAAACAGATGAGCTATGAGATGTTTTGTAAGGGAATGAGTATGGAGGAGATAGCTAAATCACGTGATTTGGTGACGGGGACAATTGCTACGCACTTAGAACATTATGTTCGTATGGGAAAGATTAAATTGGAGCAAGTAGTAGCTGTAGAAAAGATAGAGAAGATTCGTCGGTATCAGCAAAAGAACGAGAATTCCGGAGTGGCAGGAATAAAAGCGGCGTTAGGAGACGAGGTCTCCTATGCCGATATCAGATTTGTATTCGCAGCCGATGATGCTAGGCGTTGAAGCTCTTAGAATTTGCAGAAGAAAGAAACGAATACCGGAACACTCATATCAATGAGAATGCCGTGTAGGATAGCAATCGGAATCATTTCTTTTCCCGAATATCTGCTGATAGAAGGCAATAATACATCCATGGAATTGACTCCTGCCGCAGAGATAGGAGCCAATTTTCCGAAATACTTTTTGATAAGCGGAGTGCCGAGAAGTGCCATCATTTCACGGAAGATATTAGTCAGTAGGGCGATTGTGCCTAGTTCTGTGGCAAGTTGCAGTCCGATAGACGGTTCTTTGAACTGGGTGATAAGAATGGAAGAGAGTGAATAATAGGCAAATCCGCTTCCTACTGCCATACAGTCGAACACGCTCCATTGACTTACCAGTATGCTTGCCAGAGCAGAGAATAATAATGTTCCGATGATAGTTCCCAACGGAATTAGTAACATCTTGGGATGCAGGTGTGAAATGATTGTTTTCAGATTTTTGTTGGAACCGATGCTAACTCCTACTTGAAGCATTAGCGCATATAGTATGTACATAGAAATAGTATGCGTGTCAAATTGAAACTTATTGAGAGCTCCCATGATACAGCCTACACAAAAGAATAATATTACAATCAGACTTCCTTTCATTGTTCGCCTCCTTTCTTGAAGAATAGTTGTAAAACCAGCCGGGCAGCAATCAAGCTTCCCAATACACCCGATATGGCAAGAATGATTGCTTGTTTACCGAACTTACCAAGATTGTTTACTATCAGACTATTAGAGCCGATAGATACGCCAAGTATAAAGAGTAAGAGGAATATTGTAAGAGAAATCGTCTTTTCTGTCTTTTGTAAAATAGTCCAGTTACGCAATACATAGCCGATTCCGATTCCTAGAAACATGGTAGATATAATAGAAAACATATTGTATATATTTAGGTCAGGTTATACATTTGAATAAGCCACACGAATAATTCTCCAAAAAGATAATTTATCTTATTGAAAGTCAGGATAAATGCTACTTGTGAGCAACAGAGTGAATCAGCAAGTAGCTCCTATAATCAAAGAAAGGGGAATTTAGATGAATCCACTGAACCAATGTACATGCACGCAACATGACTTACAGAAATTGGGGATTTCCGCAAGAAAGTAAGCAGTGTTATGTAGTTGTAATCTCTGATTCATCATTGGTCTTCTTAATTTTGGTGCAAAGATATGAACTTTTTGTATATTTTCAAAATAAATATGCAATAATTATATACTGTTCCAATCCAGAAGGACTTTCTTTAGTTTTCGCGGATTGTATCCGAGTATTGTTCGTGCTTTCTCGATACTCATTCCGCTAAAACGCGGGCGGGGAGTGGATTCTTGCATTTCTTCTGTCGTAACAGGATAAATGAGCGTGCGGTTTAATTTCATGTAGTCTGCTACCTGATAAGCTATTTCTGCAATAGTCAAACATTCGTCACCACAGATATGAAAGATTCCGTTGGTCGTATTTTCTATCAGGCGTCGTATCCCGTCTGATAGATCTCCTACAAAAGTTGGCGTGCGCCATTGGTCGGATACAACACGAATCTCTTGTCCGGCTTTCAAACGGTTCATTACTAATTGAACGATATTTCCATGCTGTCCGGGCAGTGCTTTTCCATACACAATCTCTACACGTGCAATGGCATAATTACTACAAATATCGGCAACTTTTTCTTCTCCTTTCCATTTGGTGAATCCGTAATAGTTGACAGGAGCGGGGAGTATTTCTTCTGTATATAGCTGTCCGGTTCTCTCATTTATCTTTCCGTCAAATACGAAATCAGTGGATAAATGGATGAAACGGCTTTGGTATTCTTTGCAAAGGTGTGCCAGTTGTTCTACCGCGGTAACGTTTATGAGGTAAGCCTCTTCATGGTGTGTTTCACAATAATCGGGAACAGATAAAGCGGAACAGTTGATAACTACATCCGGACAAATTGCTTTGAACAACTCTTTTACGGACGCTTCATTCCGTATATCAACTTCAATGAAACGATACTTCTTTGTATTCTCTAAAGCTGGAAAGATATCCGAGTGCAGGGAACAGCCGGTCACATTATATTGTTTATGGGCAGATAAATCCTTCAGTAATTGGCGTCCGGTGAATCCGTTAGCACCGATGATTAATATATTTCTCATGATTTTTTATAAGATGTATAGAGCTGTTGTTCTTGAATATCTACAAATTAGAAAATCTCTCTTTTAATAGATTTAATGAGTAGCTGCATACCATGCTGTTTTTTCTTTTGCGGAAGCGAGGTCATTAGTACTGGGATCGGAAATGGTGATACCGGAGAAAGTTTCTATTTTTACCTTTCCTCTACTCATAGAATAGAAATAATCTGTATTTCTTTTGAATGGAACAGTACGGTTAAGTTGTTCGTTGAATTGAGCCAGTAATTCCTGGTTGGAACATAACTTTGATACATAATCTCCGCAATCAAAGAATATAACAGGAGAATAGCCGTCTAATCTTTGCAGTGACCCGGTTAATGTCGTATCAAATGTATATTGGCTATTTATGTCCTTCATTATAGCTGCCAAATGATCCAATTCTGCGCAATCCGTGACAGCGATAGTGCCGCATGGCATCTCATAATTTGAATAAAAGTCATCGAATCCATTACAGATCTTTTCATAATTAATTTCTCCTATCAAATACTGTCCGATCTTTGCGTATGGCATACCGTACGCCATTATTTCACAGGTAGACGCTATCAGATGATTAGTCACATTTTTAAGATCATAAGCAACTTCTACTGTCGACATGTAACAATCATCAAAAAGTATATATTCCATTTTCAATCCGGCATTGGAGATACCTTGAGCAAGTGTGGTTATGTCGGTTTGATATTGGGGATATAATCCTCCGAAATAACGTGTCATAGGTACATTCTCATACTCCCAGTGCATTTTGTTGACACAAAGGTTACTGCGTGATTGGGCATTTGATACAGGTATCCATCCCATACCATGACAACCGATAATCATAGAGTAACGTTGGGCTGGTGTACATTCCCGAACATCATTAAGGATAGATGTAATTCCTTCGGCTGTTGTATATACGGGATCAGTATACTGCTTATAGGTCTTGCGCACGCTTTTACCGTTTTCATAAACGAGTTCAAAAAGAGTAGCTTCTGTAGCTTCGGTACACATAAATACTATGACACGTTCATTTTTTAGTATATTCTTTTCGATTACACTCTCCAGGTCACTGATATTCTGATAGAAGTTAGAAGTCAGATTGTTCGACCAAGGGAGATACATAAATATCGTTTGCTCATTATTTGCCCGTACAATAGGAGGAACAATTTCATTGGGATCAGTATCCGTAGGATTTTCTGCATCTTCTATATCCGGCGATTCAGGAATAATATCTTCTTTTTCACACGAAGTCATGCTAAAAGATAGAAATAGCACAAAGATGATTGGTTTTATAAGATAATAATATTTTTGCTTTGTCTTCATTTTGTTTCTTGAATTAAATTATCAGAGTTTCTGCAAAACTACTGAAAAAATAGTGATTTCTACAACTGATTGTAGGATTTCTGTGAGGTATAGACATAAAAAAAGGAGCAACGCCTTGCTCCAACCTTTGTTAACCTTAAAT
>ENA-ORNR01002936-ORNR01002936.1-human-gut-metagenome-genome-assembly--contig:-NODE-2936-length-13358-cov-7.840262_pt1 | contig 13358 bp, 9 predicted proteins | sample MGYA00242114_ERZ509020 | MGnify/ENA primary metagenome ERZ509020 (study PRJEB26280, sample SAMEA2338758) | human gut metagenome | biome: human gut; feature: human-associated habitat; material: faeces...
TGAGGTGGAAAAGCTGGCGGAAAAGCTGGAGGCCGACGAGCTGATGGACAGCTGCTGGGGGTGCTGCTATGAGTGCGCTTGCAGACCGGCATCTGGGGGAGGCGTTCGTCCGGCTCCGCCTCCGGCTGGGGCAGCTGCCGCCGGAATATCTGCGGCTGCCTGCCCTCATCCACGAGGGACTCACGCAGCAGATGCCGGACTATGCGGCCGCAGTGCGGCGGCTGGAGGGGATGCTGGGGCGCGACCTCAGCGAGACATTGGATGAGGCGGCCTTTATCACGGCATATGCCGCACTGGGGCTGCCGGGAGAGGGGGAAAAAGTCAAGGGTGTACCATAAAATTTTTCCGGTGAAGGCATTGAGGCGGACCCCAACCAAGGAGATCCGCCTCAATGCGTTTTCGTATTTGCTTTTAGAAGAAATTAGACAAGCGTGTCGTCCAGCAGGAAGTCGATGACGCCGACATTGAGAATGCCGTTATCATCATACCAACGCTTGTGGATATCGTGACGCACAATGATCTTCGGGAAAGAATCGCCGGTCAGCGCGAAGGGCTTATTCTCGGTGATGGCCTTTTCCTCTGTTCCCAATGCGTAGGCGGATTGAATGTAGGTCTTCTTGCCGCCGGAGGCTGCAATGAAGTCGATTTCCCGCGCGACCGGAGTGGTCCTTCCTTTGGCATTTTTCTCATTGCCATAGACGATGCCAATGTCAACGGAGCATTCACGGATCATCAGCTCATTGAAAATGATGTTCTCCATGATATGCGTCATTTCCTGCTGACGGAAACCGATACGGGCATTTCTCAGTCCAATATCCTCGCAGTAATACTTGTTGGGGTAATCAAAATAGCTTTTGCCCTTCACGTCCCAGCGTTTGCATTCGGTAAAGAGGAAGGAGTCCGACAAATGATCCATATAGGCTTTCACGGTGTTCAGGGCAACGGCATTCTCACCGCTGCGCTTCTGCACGGTGCTGATGGTGGCTGCAACCTTCGTCGGATTGGTCAGAGAACCGATGGACGAACACAGCAGATCAAGAATGGCAGACAGCACATCCTCCCGCTTGATCTTCTTTCGCTCTACAATGTCCTTCAGATAGACCTCGGAAAACAACGATTTCAGATAGGCCATTTTAGCGGCATCGTTGGGGCGGGAGAGGATCAGCGGCATACCGCCGTAGAATGCGTAGTTGTCAAAGGCGTCCTGCTTATCGCCGCCGACAGCCGAGTAGTATTCGGCAAAGGAAAGCGGATGCACACGGATCTCATCGCTGCGCCCCCGGAACTCCGTCAGGATGTCCGAGGACAGCATTTTGGAGTTGCTGCCGGCCACATAAATGTCTAAGTTGGACAAGGACTTCAAATCGTTGAGGGCGTCGTAGAAGGTGATCTTCTTCCCGTCCGGATTATAGGGATTCGGAACTTCATCGGACATCTGAATTTCGTCTACAAAGAGATAATATTGGTCTGCGCTGTGTTCTACGATCTCGCGGACGTGAGCCGCAAGCTCCAACGGATTGCGATAGCGAATATCACGGGTCAAGTCCAGCTCAAAGGACAGAATATGGTCCTCGGCCACCCCTTCGCCGAGAAGGTAATTCTTGAACAATGTGTGCAGCAGATATGATTTACCGCAGCGGCGAATACCTGTGATGACCTTCACTTGACCATCCCACATAAAGGAGATGAGCTTGCTCAAATAGCGTTCCCGTTTGATCTCCATGATACATCCTCCGTTGAAAACTTACCTGTATTATCTTACAACTTTTCAATGGATATTATACATCATTTTGGAAGAAAATCAAGAAGCCCATTGAACTGTTCCTGGATTTGTCAGATAATATTTCAACGAATAAGTGCCTATCTCAAAAGATGCTTTGTGCTGCAAGACTCGCATCGATTTTCGCGGTAGTAGTTAGTTCCCAAAACTTTTGGGGCTATAGAGGATAACGGATTTGCGGGGGCATCATGCTGGTACACATGATGTACTGCTTTCCTTTTTCCGCATGCTTCTGAAGCCCTAATTTACAAATGGTGCATAGATGTGCTATTGGCCGTTACCTGTCGTTTTCAAGATACTTCAATGAAAGACAAGTGATTTTTAGGAGTATTGTTTAGGGAACCTTTTTGCCAAATTCCGATTCAAAAGTTCCCTAATATATTTTAAAACGCCTTCCAACACTTCTCCCGCATGAAAGTCATGATGCTTCCGTCATCCCGCCCCTCATAATAACGCACCAGCAGGCGCTTGAACTCCGGAACATGGCTCTCTGGGATCACCAACAGACCACCGCCCTTGGAGATCAGATAGTGGTTGGCGAAGATCACGGCGGCGCGCTTGTTACCGTCGTTGAAGATCTGCGTTTTCATGCAGTAGAGGCAAAGGCGGATTGCTACCTCCACAGGCTCTGCGGTGGATTGCAGAATGTCCTCCAAATGTTCCTTGACCAACTGCTCAATGGGCAGGGGTGGGACATAGCTGGTGCCGCCAATGGTCACAGGAACGCCCCGGATACGACCGCCATTGGTGTAAAAGCCCTCGTTGACCAGCTGAGCGATGTGGCAGAGAATGGAGTAGTCTGTGGGATAGGACACCACATCCTTGTCCATAACGAACTCCCACGCGTGCTTGAGGTTCAAGATCTTCTGCACATCTGTTGCCGTCATGCCATTGACTTGACCGTTTTCGATAATGTCCTCCGTTTGCGGGAAGGTAGTCGCCACGCCTTCCAGAACAGCCTGATCGTAGATATTTGCCTTCATATTGGCGCGGGCGAAGTCAATATTCAGTATGACCCGGTCAGACAGCTCTGATTCCGTGTAGCCCTGCTGAGCCAACTGCTTCTCGATCCGCCGGATCTGCTTTTTCAGTTCTCTGGCTTCTCTGGCATTTCGCAGCAGCGTCTGGTAGAGGGTATCGGAATAGACATCCACATACTCGGACGTCAGCCGGCTGGCGATTCGTTTGCGGATATAGAGATATTGCTTGCCGCCTTGCTCCTTGATCTCTGGGGAACCATCATAGGGCAGCAGGTTCAGCCGTGCCTGATAGTCCGCCTTTTGCTGCAATAACTCTCGGATCTCGGGATAGTTATTTCCCACGGGTGTGTCCTCCTTATAGGGAACTTTTGTGGAATTGATTTTATCAATTTGTTCCCTAAAAATCAAGTACATTCTGTCGAGAGGTCAAAACCGTCATACTCCGTGCGAAAGCTGACGGCCACACATTACGTTTGCAATAAATAAAGTGTGGTCGTCAGATAACGTGTCATATATACCACTCTTGCAATCAAATCTGTGTGTAGAAAAACGTGCCGCATACCAATATGTGTTGCACATGGTATAAGCTTAACATTTACGCTTATCATGATGATTGATGAGATATCCGGCCGGTACAGGCGACGCTGGAGGGGCAGCTGCGGATCTGCCGGGCACTCCACAGGGAGGAGCGCGCCGGATGAGATGGCTGTATATGAGCTCCATCATCCTGGGGATATTATGTATCGGGATCATGGGATCGGTTAAGTATCCGGGGTTCCCGCCGTAATGGTGGGAGGCCCGGACTTTTTTGCTTTCGAGCCGATTCTTCAGAACTGAGTGATAGAGGGAATTTTACGGTCAGTTCTGAATCATCGCTCAGAACTGACCGCAGGGCTCACCCGCAAAAGCAGACGAAGACACACAGAGGGAACAAACCCCCAGCAGCCAGCAGAAGCGCCTACAACGGGCCGTTTTATAGGGAAGGGCATAGGGCGTTTGAACGGCGATAGCGGCGGCTGGCGTTTATGGAAAGATCGGCGGCATGGCTTCGCGCTCAGAACTGAGCATACATCATATAATAGCTCTGCTGCTGCGTTCAGTTCTGAAAAGGCTGCCAGACTGCGCAGGTGTGCAGAAACTCAAAAACATTTTGCGCAGTGTAGGAAGCCTAACAACTGTTAGCGTTTTTGCCTGCCAGAAAATCGGGCAGCTTTGAACTGCCCAGAGTGTCATTTTTCGGCTGGATTTTTAACATTGGGGGCGGTTGAGGGGTACAACAAGGAAAAATTGCGGGGCGCCAACCGTGTATATCAAGGAAATGGCCGTCATTTTGCCATTATGTCATTGCCACTTGACGGGACTAACAATTATTAGCATAATAAACTTAAAAAATATTAAGAGGTAACATTATGCGGCTAAAGGCGCTCATGCACGATTTATTTAAGACCTGCGGAACGAATTTGAAAACGGTTTCCGTTAATATGGGGCGAGACCAGAGTTTTCTTTCGGCTGCACTGATGCGGCCTGCTATCAGGACTGACACACTCTGCGAAATTGCTGATATAGTTGGTTATGAGATTGTACTCCGGCCGAAGCGGTCTCCCAGCAAGAGAGCACGGAATCCGGAAGAGTTCGTGTTGGATTATGTGGACCCCAGCAATCCGGTTCCGGATGACGAAAAGGATGAGGACGAATGAAGAGAGTGGGTTATGGGCGCGTGAGTACGGCCGGACAGGCCCGCAACGGCACGAGCCTCGCAGAACAGAAGAAGCAGCTCATGGCTGCCGGTGTTGCCGAGGAGGATATCTACCTCGATGCGTACACCGGAACGAAGATGCACCGGCCGCAGTTCGACGCGTGCATGGCTGCGCTGGAGCCAGATGATGAGTTCGTTGCGTGCAAGCTGGATCGATTTGCCCGTACCGCCACGGAGGGCACCGGAATTGTCAGAGACCTCGTGGAGCGCGGCATCCGCGTGAACGTGCTGAACATGGGCATCGCGGATAACACGCCCATGGGGAAGATGATGGTTACGGTCATGCTGGCGTTTGCCGAGTACGAGCGCGACATGATCGTGGAACGTACCCAGTCCGGCAAGGCTGCACGGCGCGAGACTGACCCGGAATACACCGAGGGCCGCCCCCGCATCGAGGCTGACGAGGAACTGCTCCGTGACGTGGTGCAGCGCCAGATGGCGGGCGAGATCTCCGCCGCTGCTGCTGCCAGCGAACTGGGGATGAGCCGGAGAACCTATTACAACAGGAGGGCCGCTTGGTGTATGGCCAGCGCCGTATATCCACAGAGGAGATAACGCAGATGGTGGAAGAGGATATCGTCACCTGACAGGAAGTATAGTAAAGATATGACGGAGAAGGCCCGTGCCGTAATAGCCGGGGAAATCGATATGCCATGCCCGGATGATGGGTACGACGAGCCCGAATCGACTGAGTTGTGCGCGTATGCGTGTACGCTGCTAAGGATGCCCGGCGCCGGCATGGATGAGGACGCCATGGAATTGGAAGACATACGAGCGTTCGAGTTCGGGATGGAGCACAATATCGACGTGGTGTGGAATATCATGTGCAGCCTTGAAGCGTCCACCATCATTATAGGGGCCTACGACGGCGTCGACGGCTCCGACCTGTACCGCTGGATTGTTGGGCGCTGCGATGATGCCGAGAAGTGGCATCGGGCCAAGCGAGCCGGTATGTTGTACTTGATGGAGAAAAAGCTCTCTGAATCCGAGAGTCCGTCCACCAGATTAAAGCGCGGCTGTGGGTTCATCGTGTCCTATCCGGACCTCGTGACTGCAAAAGATGTGAGCACATGTACCGGCATGCCGCTCGAAGAGGTTTTGCGGACGGCCGCAGCGATTGAGAAAAATCCGTTCTACTGATACAATATTTTAGAAAACCTGTCCTATTTGTCCGGTTTTGGTGTGTTATCATAGTTCATGAAGGGGCGTCTTTGCAGCCTCGTCAAATGCCGTGAGGGTTGAGCCGCAGCGGAGATTTGGGGGGCTTTGCTGCGGCTCCCCAATAAACAATTGCTATCGAGACTGTCGATAAAGTGGTAAATTCTCCGCAACGGTAAGGAAGGGTGTGCGCGGGAAACCCAAGAAGGGTGTCCTGCGCCATTGAAATCCTAAGTTTTCAGAACTTTTGTGAAGTTCTGAAAACTTGCACAGCGTGGCGAAAAGACTTTTTCGACACGCTGTATCAAACGTCGCTTTTCCAACAGTTCCAATTTTCGGATGTATTTTCGCAATAAAACAGTATAAAGTTTTGAACGGAATGAGGAGTTGTACGTCCTCGTTTACAACATTGACAAAAATGGGAGAAGCTTGTACAATGCAGTCAGAATTTGCCGAAAGAAGATGGAGTCAGTACATGGAAATGGTAAAAAGCAAGCCGAAGTCTGATTCTGGGAATCAAAAGGAAGAAAAACACGCAGAATCCAAACAATTTAAGCAGGGAATCGTCATAGGCAGCATTAGCGCCCTCATTAGCTCTGTTGTGCTTGCCGTACTTACTGTACTTTTTTCAAATGCTGCCAAACTCCCGGTCCGCATGGACAATATTGAAAAAAACGTTGATGATCTAAATAGTCGGATAGATACCGTTGAGTCGAATTTTAATCAAAAGATTGATGAAACGAAGTCAGATATAAGTGGCGATATCGAAGACGTGGGGGATGATATTACAAGATTGGAAAACCTCATCCTTCCATTCCTGCATTTAAAACCGTCTGCGGAAGTTCAGCAGCAAATCACTTATGCGTATGGTGAGGTCAACAGAGTAGAGCAAAGCGGAGGACTTATATTAACTTCGGCCAGCGTTGTCGCATACAACGACCACGGAGCCGAATTCACGGCTAATCAGTTGAGCGACATCAAGCTTTTACTTCCCTATCACGAAGGAAAGCAGAATGTTTTCTTTTACGGCCAATTCGATGAAGAGAACCGCTGGGACGGAGATTGTCTCGTTAATATCTATGAAAACGGAACACTGAAACTCATTACAGACGCTGTCTATGAGAACGGAAAACTGCTTAATTTCAAGCAGGCGTTTCCAGATACAACGACAGGCGGCCAAGCGGTTTGGACTTTCTCGGAAAGAACCGCACAGGATGACTTCAGTACCGGGCGGACCTGGCATTACTTCCGAAACGGAAATTACGATCAAAATTTCCAATTTGACAGCGTGACTGCAAAAGACATGATCTCTGCTGATGATCTTCGCAGTGTCGTTGGCACTGACATAGAGGGATATTACTGCGGTGTAAATTCGGATGGACACTTCAACGACAACACCGGAAATGCCTACATGGTCAAATACTTTCCAGACGGACTTGTCAGGACTCTTTATGTGGGAGCTTTTGCAAACGGACAATTTGAGGATCAGAGCGGAAATGCCTGGATGATTGGAAAAAATAAACCGGAAGAGTCATATTCCTATTATAAAGGTCCTTTCAAGAATGGAAATCCGGTCAAAGACATCAAATACTGGCAATACAATCTGACAGTAGAAGAAATCAATGCAATTCTTGAAAAAACTGGATTCAAGAGTGACTGCAAGCTTGTCTGGAAATACCCTTCTGTTTGAAGGAGCTCCGTGGAGTATGATCGCCCAGATTGTGCGGACAGTATAAAAGGCATCATGCGGAGATATAAAAAATCTTAAGCGAAGTGGCGCAGTGTGTGAATCGCTGCCCGTCAAGAGGACAGCGAAAAAATATAAAGTTTTCCCGGCCAGCAGCATTAGCTGCTGGCCGCTTTTTAGTGTGCCCGGCATGGGCAGTATCAGCGCCCGGTGCACCGGGCACGGTTTGATTTGCGGAGAATCGGACGGAGACGGAAACGAACAGGAGGAGATCTATGAAGAAGCGTATCTTGAGCTGTCTCATGGCGCTGGCCCTGTGCCTGACGCTGCTGCCCACGGCGGCGCTGGCAGAGGAGACGGAGGGGACGGCGCAGACGCCCCCGGCCGTGGAGGGAGCGGCAGACCCGGCAAACGGGGAAGCGAAGCAGGAGAAGCAGTCTGTGGCCCCGGAGCAGGAAAATCAGTCTGCGGAACAGGAAGAACAGCAGGAGGATTCTGCCGCAAAGCAGGCCGTGGCCGCCGTGCAGGCGATGATCGACGCTCTGCCTGACGCGGAAGCGCTGGACGGCATGGACGATGCGGATGCCATGGCGGTCTACGAGGCGTTTCAAACCGCCTGCGACGCGTATTATGAAACCCTGACCGAGGGACAGCAGGCACAGCTGAAAAACACGGAGAAGCTGGAGGCACTGTCCGCCTGGTTCAGCCAGCTTGCGGCGCTGGCGGCGGGCGGACACCAGCACCCCATCTGCGGTAGCACCTGCGAGGACGGGAATCACAATAATGTGACTTGGAAAGGTGTCATGGGTGTAACCGGTCTGCAAGCGGGCGGCCACTACTACCTCATGAGAGATGTCACAGTGAGTGAAACCTGGCATCCGGCAGACGGCGTGGTGCTCTGCCTCAACGGTCACAGCATCACGGCGACTACAACAAGTATTAATGTTATTGAGGTGGACAAGGGCAAAACCTTCACCCTCACCGACTGCGGCACGGCCGGTACGGTCACGCACGAAGCCGAGAAGAGAGGCCGCGGCGTGATGGTGTTCGGCACCTTCAATCTGTACGGCGGCAACATCACCGGCAACCAAACCGATGGTAATTATAACGACAGAGGTACGTTCGGCGCGGGTGTCTATGTCGCGACGTACTCCGTTTTCAATATGCACGGTGGCAAGATCACTGGTAACATGGGCTATTCCGGCGGAGGCAGTGTGTACGTTGCCCCTACCTATGCCGCCTCATCCCGCGCCGTATTTAATATGTCCGGCGGTGAGATCTCGGGCAACAGCAGCCTTCTCGGCGACAGCAGCGGTGTGTATGTGAATGGCGGCGAGTTCATAATGTCCGGCGGCTCCATTACCGGCAACGCTGGTTACGGTGTGGATCTGTGCACTTACAAAGACCATGTCGGCGGCACATACCCCGGCACATTCACCGTCAGCGGTAAGGTAAGCGTCACCGGCAACTATAAAAACGTCTATAACAACGGCAAACTTGTTGGCACCCTCGATTACAATGTGTTCCTAGCCACAGGCGAGACCATCACCATCGGCGGGACCCTGAACCCGGAGTCCAGAATCGGCATCACCACCCAGGGCGAAGCCAGCGCGGACATCGCCACCGGCGGGGTGTGGGAGGACTATGATAAGATCTTCTCCTCCGACGTGAAGGACAAGGGGTACTCGTTCACAAAAAAGGACGACGGAACGCTCCATTTCAACGGCCACGACCACAACTGGCAGTTCGCCGCAACGACCGATATGATCTGGGCCAAATGCGCCACTCCCGGCTGCCCGGTGACCACCATAGATTCCATAGGTACTGAACACTGTAACGGCGGTTTTGTGTGGCTTAAAGTCCAAGACACAACGTACGGCTCTAATAGTAAGAACGCATGGGTAGATCCCAGCCAACAGACCACCTGGCGCGGCCCGGCGGTCTCGACAATCGAAATCTATTATCGGAACAGCGAGACCGGCGAAGACCTCGGCACGACTGCGCCCACCCTGCCTGGCTCCTACACGGCCAGCATCACAGTAGGGGGCCTGACCGTCACCCGTGACTTCACCATCACCAAGGCGACGCCGACGATCAACTGGAACGGCTACCCTTACAGTACGGGCTTCACCGGTACCTTTACCGGCAACGCGATTGCCGATCCGACCGGGGTCACCGTTCTTGTCAACGGCTCCAGCAGCGCGGACCTGCTCGCCCAGACCACCTTTACATGGTATGCGGCGACCAAAACCGGCAGCAGCTACAGCAAAGCGAGCGACACGCCGCTGGAGGAGGGCAAGCCCATCGACGCGGGCGATTACCTCATGGAGGCCGTCATCCCCGCGACCGACACCACCAGCAAAGCCACCTATACCAAGGGCGTGACCATCCAGAAGGCGCAAAACCTCGGCGGCTCTGATGTAACGGTTCCCGTCGCAGTGAAAATGTATCCCTCCGCCGATGCAAAGACCTATCCGGTCGACCTGCTCGAGGTCCTGACGGACTACCGCCACGGCGGCTCGCTGGCGCTTAACTCCACCGGGATCATTTTCTATGACACGGATTTGCTGACCAGCGCCATTCTGAATGGCAATACGGTCGAGATCACCATGAAGCCGACGGCCAACGTCCCCGCGAACAAAACCGTCACGGTAAGTGTCTTTCTGACCAGCCGGAACTACGAAACGATCCCGGTCATCATCACGCTGACCATGCAGCCAAAACCCACGGTCAACGATATTGCCGTTACCATGGACAGTTGGACCTACGGCGGAACCGCGAGTAAATTGCAGGTAAACGGTCTGCCGACCGGCGTGGAGCTTACCGATCCCGCCGTGACCGTCACCTACACGAACACGAAGGACGGCACCACGTCAAGCGAGCGGCCTACCGACGCGGGCAGCTATACCGTGACGGTGTCCTACGAGACGGACACCGTGATCCACACAGGCACGAAGGATTTCACCATCAGCCCGAAATCCATTGAGGGCGCTGCAGTCACGAGGGACCAAAGCGAACAAGTCTATGATGGCGGCGAGAAGAAGCCGGCGGTAACATCTGTTGTGCTGGATGGCAATACGCTGACGGCGGGGACGGAGTACGCCGTTGCTTATGCGAATAACATCAACGCCACCAAGTTGGGGCCGGATTCTCAGGCGAAAATCATCATTACCGGAACCGGAAACTATACGGGCGAGGTTACAGTTCTCTTCCCCATCAATCCGGTAAAGCTGAGCATTATCGGAGAAGATCGGATGACGGCCACGGCGTCTTACGGCCTCCAGGTAAAAGAGATCCCTGTCTCTTCCGCTACGGTCTACTATGACAGTGGCAAGGTAACAAAAGTACCTGGCACATGGAAATTTGACGGCGACGGCATGGACGATATTCCGGAGGTCGGTAATACAAAGAAGTATAAAGCGGTCTTTACGCCGACGTCCGGCAGCGAAAATTACCGTGAGTGCTTCACCTACATCACGCCTTCGATCTCTCGGGCCGACGGGTCTGTGACCGCTCCGGCTGCCAAGACCGGTCTGGTCTACAACGGCGAGGAGCAGGCGCTGCTTGAGACTCTGCCTACCAGCAGCACCGGCACGGTGTGGTACAGTCAGGACGGTACGAACTACACCAAGACCCCGCCTATGGGCCAGGAAGCTGGGACTTATACCGTTTTCTACAAGGTCTTGGGTGACAAGAATCATCTGGATGTAGCGGCTCAGAGCATCCATGTCGAGATCGAAAAGCTGGCCATCACCGTAACGGCGGAGAACAAGACCTCCCGTGTGGGCCTGGCCCTGGCGGAACTGACCTACACCTATACTCCGGAACTGGCCGCCGAGGACGCGTTCACCGGCACGCTGGAGAGCAACGCGCGTCCGGATGCCGCGGGCAGCTATTCCATCACGCAGGGCGATCTGGCGTTGAACGAAAACTACACCATCGACTTCCACGCCGGTACCTATACGGTGGCGGATAAGTTGGTTCAGAGCGAATTCCGCTTTGAAAGCATTCCGTCTGCCGTAAGCAAGACCTATGGCGACCCGGATTTCTCCGCTGGCGCGGTCGGCGCTGCTGAGGGCAGCACCGTGACCTACGAGAGCAGTGCGCCTGCGGTTGCCACCGTGGACGGCACCGGCAAGGTCACCATCAAGGGCGCGGGCACGGCGGTCATCACCGCCAGGGCGTCCGCCACGGATGAGTATGCCGAGGCATCGGCGACCTGCAACCTGACAGTGGGGAAGAAGCCGATCGCCATTCCCACGGCGGATGCCACGGTCTTCACCTACAACGGCACGGAGCAGACCTACGCTCTGGCGGAGGATGGCGCTTACACCATCACCGGCAACAAGCAGACCAACGCCAACGAGACGGGATATTCCGTCACGGCGGCCTTGAAGGACACCGCCAATACCCAGTGGGCGGACGGAACGACCGCGGATAAGACCTATACGTTTGTCATCGGCAAGGCGGTCATCACCGTCAAGGCCAAGGATCAGAGCGCCTATGTGGGCGACAAGGTCCCTGCGCTGAGCAAGGATAGCTATACCGTTTCCGGTTTGGTGGGCGAGGAGAAGCTGACGACCCAGCCGACGGTGAAGTACGTCGGCGCGGACGGCAGCGAGATCACCCCCGACATGACCAAGACCGGCGAGGTTAAGATCCTTGCCAGCGGCGCGGCGGCCTCCGACAACTACACCATCCGCTATGAGGACGGCAAGCTGACCGTCAGCACCCGCCCCTCCGGTGGCGGCGGCAGCTCCAGACCCTCCACCCACCCCGTTCAGGCGGAGGTGAGCAAGGACCCTGACGGCTCCGTTTCCCTCTCCAAGGCCAACGCGGCCAAGGGCGACAAGGTGACCATCACCGTGAAGCCGGAGCGTCATTACGAGGTGGACGAGGTGATCGTCCGGGATTCCAAGGGCAAGCAGCTGGCCGTCAAGGACAACGGCGACGGCACGTTTACCTTTGAGATGCCCGCCGACAAGGTGACGGTGGAGCCTACCTTCTCCTGGGTGAATCCCTTTGCGGATGTGGCAAACAGCGCCTACTACGTGGACGCGGTGGAGTGGATGCTCAAGCGTGAGGTCACCCAGGGCACTACGGAGACTACCTTCAGTCCCAACCTGAACTGCACCCGGGCCCAGATCGTCACCTTCCTGTGGCGGGCGGCCGGTTCTCCCGAGCCGAAGGGCACGGTCAGCTTTACGGATGTTTCCGCAGGCAGCTACTACGCCAAGGCGGTGGCGTGGGCCGTTGAAAACGGCATCACCGGCGGTACGGGCGATGGCCTGTTCAGCCCTGACGCCGCCTGCACCCGCGCCCAGCTTGTGACGCTGCTGTACCGGCTGGAGTCCCAGGCCACTGACATGGTCAATTACAGCGGTGACGTGACCGGCTGGATGTATGCACCCGAGAGCAAGGATACGCTGGTCAATCTGCTCGTGAGCATTGATACTGTCGCGCACGGCAGCGCAGGCGGCAGCCTGCAGCAGGCAAACGCCGCAGTTTCTCTGATGAAGCTCGCTATGAACGAGGGCGGAAAGGTCGAAGAAGCAGCGAAAACTTATCTGGCCGGGATGAATGCAACGCAGAAAGACTTCTTCTCCTTCCAGTGGCAGCAGGCTCTCTCGCACGCAAACGCCCTGCTGGACGGCAGCGAGGATCCCGCGATTCTGGATGACGCCGGCGATGCCGGTTTTGACCTGAAGGCAGTCAGCAGCGACAGAGTCGATGCCTTGGATAAAACCGTGACAGAGCTGCTGCGCGACGCCGGCGTCACGGACGAGTGGAAAAATCACACAGACCTGGAGCCGTTCAGCGCCGTCTGACCATTCAATTCTTCTTTTGTCGAATCTGATAAATTTATGGAGGTTTCCGGATTTCGGAAGCCTCCATGTTTTTTGTACGGCAATCTTCAACTGAGTTTCAGCCGCCGCTGCGGAACCGGACGGCAGATATTTTTCTGCTGCTCACCTGAATGTAAATTGGGGTACTGCC
>ENA-ORNR01002951-ORNR01002951.1-human-gut-metagenome-genome-assembly--contig:-NODE-2951-length-13293-cov-10.210379_pt1 | contig 13293 bp, 14 predicted proteins | sample MGYA00242114_ERZ509020 | MGnify/ENA primary metagenome ERZ509020 (study PRJEB26280, sample SAMEA2338758) | human gut metagenome | biome: human gut; feature: human-associated habitat; material: faeces...
GTCCTGCTTTGACACCTTATCCTTAAGTTCAAGTACGATGCGTCCTGCGGTTTCTTCTTCCGCTGCCGGGTGAGTTCCTTTTCTGCCCGACGCAGGCCGCGGGCGGCGGCATCCTCAATGGTGTCGCCGCCGTACTCGTCTGCCTGCCCGTGCTGGGCCGTATCCCGCAGCTGCGTCCGCAGCCGCTCAGAGCCGTCGTCCAGACCTCTGTGCAGCAGTTCTCTGGGTGTCGATACTGCTTTTTCTTTGATGCGTTCAGAGAGCGTGGGTTTTTCTTTGATTTTTTTCATAGCACATCACGAAATAAGGTCGGAGGGACGGGTCGTCATCATCTGATACAGCCTGGTGTGGCGGGGAAAACTGTCCACGAAAGGCACGATGGCGCTGCCGCACTTGATGAGCCCACGCCCGGAGTCCACATTGGTGATGTAGGAGAGCTGATTATCCGAGATGTTCAGCAGGCGCGCCAGTTCCTCCCGGTCTGTGGCCGCCTGATTCAGCATGATGAGAAATTCAGAGTTCGCCAGCATGGTGCGGGCCGTGTGGGACTGCAGCAGGTCTTCGATATTCTGACTGATCCCCGTTCCGCAAGCCTGGTATTTTCGCATTCGTTTCCACAGGGTGAACAGGAAATTGGCGCTGTACTCATGCTGGAACAGCAGATAGATCTCATCAATATAGATCCAGGTGTTGCGCTTCAGCCCACGGTTGCGGATGATGCGGTTGAAGATGCTGTCCAGCACCACCAGCATTCCTACCGGCAGAAGCTGCTTGCCAAGGTCCCGGATATCGTAGCAGAGGATACGGGCATTGGTGTCCACATTGGTGGGCTTGGCAAAGGTGTTGAGACTGCCGTCCGTAAACAGCTCAATGGCCAGCGCCACATCCTGTGCTTCCTTTTCCGGCTGGCGGAGCAGCTCCGCGTGGAAGTCCTGCAAGGTGGGGACCGCGCCGTGATAGCCGCTGCGGATATAGTCCCGGTACACCTGCGCGGTACAGCGGTCGATGACGGATTTTTCCTTGGCAGACAGCTTGCCTGCCCCAATGAGCTGTTCACAGAGGGAGAGCAGAAATTCAGATTTCAGCACCACGGGGTTCTCTCCGTCCCCATAGCCCTGCTCCATATCCATGGCGTTGATATGGTTGGGTGAGGTGGCGGAGATGTTGATGACCTGGCCGCCCAGTCCTTCGATGAGGGGGCGGTACTCCGACTCCGGATCGATGACGATGATATCGTCCTGCGTGGACAGCGCCAGAGACACCATCTCCTTCTTGGCGCTGAAGGATTTACCGGAGCCGGAGACGCCCAGAATGAATGCGTTGCCGTTGAGAAGCTGCCTACGGTCCGCCACGATGAGATTTTTGCTGATGGCGTTCTGCCCGTAGTACACACCGCCACGATCCCAGATCTCCTGGGCCTTAAAGGGCATGAGAACAGCCAGCGCTTCCGTGGTCAGAGTACGCAGAGCATCGATGCGGCGCAGGCCCAGCGGCAGCGCCGTCACCAGCCCGTCCGCCTGCTGCCAGTTCAGTGTCGTGAGCTGACAGAGGTGCTTGCGGGCAATGGACTGAAGCGTTTCCGTATCACTGTCCAGTTCTTCCTTGCTGTCTGCCAGATGCACCAGCGTCACCACGGCAAACATCATCCGCTGGTCGCGGGTGGTGAGATCGTCCAGCATCTCGCGGGTCTCCTTGCGCTGCTGCTCCAGATCGTAGGGGACAACGGCAGAAAAGTTATTGTTAGCGTTCTGCCGGCGCTGCCAGTTGGTCACATTGGTCTCCACACCCAGCAGGCGGTTCTGCATCTCCCGCACCGCCTCATCGGTAGGGACAGGGATGATGTCAATGGACAGCATGAGACTGCGGTTCAGGCTGGTAAGTTCATTGATCATGGAATCCTTGATGTAGCTGGCATACTCCTTCAAAAAAAGCACCCGGCCATATTTACCGCCCATGATAAAATGATCCTTTTTGAATTCCATGCTGTCCGGGCAGATGGCGTCCTTGAAGGAGCGCCCATTTTTCATGTTCTCCCGGAGGTCAAAGCGGAACTCGCTTTCCTCACCCACACGGTAGAAATCATGCAGGATATGGAGGCGGTCTGCCGCATCCAGTTCCTCGCAGCGAGAGTCCATGTGGTTCAGACGGGAAGAGGCGTCATGGACCGTGCGGTCAAAAAACGCGCGGGCTTCCTCCACATTTTTCTTGTGGACGGACAGGGTGATGTAGCGCTCCTGCACCACGCTGTTGGATGAATCGGTAACCTTATCCAGCAGCATGGCGTTGTATTCCTTGCGTCCGCCGTCCAGATCATCTCCCTTGGGCGGGATGAGGATCTCCTGCTCAAAATTGCGCCGGTCCAGGCGCTTATTGTTGATGGTGATCTTCGTGGTGGAGCCGGTGTCCAGTGCGTTCAGCAGCTCGGAATAGCTGAGAAACATGGCTGTCTTATCCTCTTTCGAGGCAATGGCATAATTGATGTCGCTAAAACGCAGTGTTTTAGAATACTTGCTGCCAAATTGAAAGACCCCATCCGGCCAGATGCGGCGGATGGGGATGATGTCCTGTACAGATCTCGGAACCGTAAATCTTTCTTTGTCCTGCTTCAGTGTATTTTGCAGAGTTTTAATCAAGTTTGAGAGCCTCCTTTATCGTTGAATTTTCCAGAGCTTTGGCGTATATGTTGTCCGATTTGAACACGAGCCTGCGGGGAAACAGGAATTCAGAACGGATATACGCGAGCAGAAAGCGTTCCAGCGTCATGCCGTTATACTGAAAAAAGCCGCCCAGGGCAAAGGGAAAGGCTGCAAGCACGCAGACCCAGCCGATCTCCCCATTCCCCAGCACAGGGCGCAGGCCGAAATATACGCCCACTGCCACGGCGACTGCCAGCAGTGCGAACAGCAACTGCCGCAGGGACAGCCCGAAGAATAGACTCTCCTGGTAATTTCGTACTTCTTTGTTGATGCGGACCTCCAATGGATCACCTCCGAGTTTTTTCTGAGTTTTGCTGAACAGACTCTTGCTTTGTCTGTGCAGTCATGGTACTATGCCACAAACCCGATGAAGGAGGCCGTGACATATGATCGCTTTTCTGATGATCGCCGGGCTTGGCGTCCTGGCGCTTCTCTCCCGGTTCGCCGCGCTGACACGGATGACCATCCCGCTTTTGTACACCGTGTCCATGCTGACGGTGTTCCACGGCTGGTATCGCACCCATACCGTGCTGGCAGACCGCATCCTGTTCGCTCTTGTAGGGCTGGTGGTGCTGTCCTGGCTGCTTTCGCTGATCCGCTTTGTCTGCGATCTTGTTATGCAGGCACGGGATGACGCTGCCGCTATGGAGTATTTCTCCTACCGTGTTCGCAAAGCACGGGAGAACGGCGAAGACACCGTCAGCACAGAGGGTCTGTGGCGCTGAATCAGCCAAGGCCCATCAGCTCCCGGATGATGCGGTCGCTCATCTTGATCGCGCCCACCAGCACCAGCATATTGAAGATCAGTTCACCTACATAGTTCCACACAATGGTGGCTGCCGCCAGCGTATCGTCCGCGATGGCAGGCGGTGAAGACGCAAACGCCGAGAAAATCACACAAGCCAATACGATGACACAGCCCTCCAGACAGATGGCGGCATAGCTTTTCAAAAAGGCTACGCCGATACTGCTGGAGGGCTGTCCCGCAAAGCTGGCCAGCGGGATGGGTGCGATGGCTGTGGCGATGTAGAGCTTAAAAAAACGGCTATATACCGTCAGTATCATGACAAGGGAGAGTACCCAGATAAAGAGCGAGCCCAGCAGCGTCACCGCCCAAAGGGGGATGGAGTCAATAAAGCCCACATCCTCGATGACACTCACCAGTTCGTCCGGCAATGTGGTGGCAGACATGGCTGTCAGTCCGGAGGAATCCATGATGGTCGTCACCATGCCCTGGGCAACGCGAAACGCGCCAGTCATCAGCTCCATGCCCCACGATACCGCCGCCTGCGCCAGCACAAAGCGGATGAAGCATTTGAAGGCCACTTCCGGCTTCTTCATCTCCGCAAAGCTGCCGCAGGTCTTGACCACACCCATCACGAAAAACAGCACCAACAGCGCATACCCCACAGCTTTTAATCCATCGTTGATGTTCACGATGACATTCCAGACACCGCCGCCCTTAAAGGACTCCGGCGAGGTGCTGATAAGCTGCCAGATCTCCTCCAGCCTTCCGTTCCACATTTCCAGCGCGGAGTTTAAGTTGTCTACGATCCAGTTTCCACTTCCCATTCAAAATCACCTCCTACGGGAAGAACAGGGTGAACGGTATCATGCCGTTCACCCTGCCGCGTTTTTCAGCCGGTGATGAGGGAGAGGATCTCCTTAGTAAAGGTAATGACGATACCGCCTGCCACCGTCAGCATACCGTTGGCGCGCTGGGAGGGGTCATGGCTCTTGAGAGACAGGCCCACCTGCAAAATACCGAAGCCCAGCAGGATGAGGCCAATGGCGCGGATCAGCGAGAAAATGAAATCAGACAGGTTGTTGACCACCGTCAGCGGGTCATCTGCCGCCAGCGCAGGCACTGCGGTGGCGACCAGAAGCAGGGCAACGCAGGCAAACACGGAATAGACGCGCTTTGCCTTTCTCTCGAAATTTTTGTTGTTCAAATCATGTTTCATGCTGCAGCATTCTCCTTTTCATTGTCAAAATCAGTTTGGAACAGCGGCTCTCCCGGAATGGGAGGCTCTGCCGTCCCGTGGTGGATGTAGGGCGGTCCGCCGCCATCCATCGTATAGCGGATGGCGGGATGCTCCATGAGCTCATACTTTTCGTCCATCACCGGCCGTGTGCCGCGGATGAACAGAATACAATACCGGTTATCCAGCATCCGCACCTCGTCCGGCGTCAGCAGTTCCCGCCCACTGATCTGGAAGTTGGTGGAGTAAGACCCGGACCGCCCTTTGGTCTGCCCGTGGGTCTTGGTGTCGATGGTGGACTTGCCCAACGCCTCGGAAATGTACTTGTGGGTGCTTGCCTCGTTGCCGCCCAGATAGAGCAGCGTGTCCGAGTTACCGGGGATCGTTTCCCATGAGTCCTTATACAGCTCCTTGATCTGCGCCATGTTCTGGATGATGGTGCTGCAGGATATGTTGCGTGAGCGCATGGTCGCAAGCTCCCGCGGCAGCCCCGGCAGATTGACCGATGGCGCTTCATCCAAGATGAAATGCACGTGGCAGGGCAAGGCTCCGTGATGGATCTGGTCTGCGCAGTAGTAAAGGGTCTGGAAAATCTGGGAGTACAGAAGACTCACTAAAAAAGTAAAGGTCGTATCATTATCCGGGATGACGGCGTACAGAGCGCACTTTCGCTCTCCCAGCGTGTAGAGATCCATGTCATCATGGTCGGTGACGGCTTTGATCTGCTGCAGATTGAAGGGTGCCAGCCGCACAGCGGCAGACACCAGAATCGATTTTGCCGTCTTGCCCGCCGCCTGCTTGAAAACCTTATATTGCCGCAGGGCAACACTTTCCGGGTTCTCATACTCCATTGCCCGGAACAGCAGATCCAGCGGGGAGACATACTCGTCATCGTCCTCCTTCACTTCGGCATATTCCAGCACACGCATCACCATGGAAAAATTCTGCTCATATTCCGGCGCTTCCTGGAACAGCATGAGGATGATGGCCTGCAGCAGTGCTGTCTCGGACTTCGACCAGAACGGATCGGACTCGTGACTACCCTTGGGCGTCGTTGCCTGGATCAGCGTGTTGACCAGCTTCAGCGCGTCTTTTTCATCCCGCAGGTAGCGGAACGGGTTATAGCCGTCCGACTGCGACAGATCCACCAGATTCAGCACTCGGATGTCGTATCCCTGCCGTTTCAGATACCCTCCGGTGGCGGTCAGCACCTCCATCTTCGGGTCCGTGATCACATAGTTGCTGTTTGCTTCCAGAATGTTGGGCTTGACATAGCCGCGGGTTTTGGCCGCGCCGCTGCCGCCAATGACCAGCACATTCAGTGAGCGCCGGTGCTTGTGGGTATCCAGCCCCAGCCGCACATGGCGGGTGAGGATCTTGTTCTGCTTTTGACGGAACTGCGCGTTGAGCTGCCGGGGAGAGCCCCATGCGGCGGAGCCGTGTTCCTCTCCGTCCCGTGTTCTGCCCTGTCCGGAAGCATAGAGACACAGCCCCATGAGATACGCGCCGGTGCAGACGAGAATGGACAACAGACTCTTGTCTGTCCATTGGATCTGGAAGGGCTGTTCCAGCGCGGCAGTTAAGTTTGATAGCAGCTCCGGCAGACCGCCGCCAAGGGACTGGGCGATCAGCAGCGCCGCCCATATCACAGGGATATAGAGGAACAACGCAAGTACCAGATCCGTTGTTTGGGATGTCTTTTTCAGCCGCATCACCTCCTGCATAAAAAATACGAGGCCGGCAGAGCATTCCACTCTGCCGGCCTTACTGACGAAACGGCTTTCTTACTTTGTCCTGTCCGGTCGTACTTTTTGACGGATCTTTTCCTTGGCCGGGGCAGACTTCTGCCGGGTATCCAGCTGCGCCTGATAGCCTTTCAGCCGTTTCAGAACCGAAGGCCGCTCATTCGACATCGTCCCGGCAGCCGTTTCCCTGCCGCTGGATGAGGTCGATCTGCCTTTGGTATCTGGCAAGTCTGTTCCCGACCGAGATCCTTTTTTTGGCGTCACCTCCTGCCGCTTGCCCACAGGCGGTGTCACAGGCGTTTCCCCCTGCCGAGGGCGTTGCTGTTCGCGCTGCGGCGCCTCCTGTCCCACACGGGCTTCCTGCTCCTTAGAGGGGGCATCCTGCTGCGCCTGCTCCGGCTGCCCGGTATATCGGATGCGCTCAAAGATCATATTGGCGCGGTCGATCTCCGTTACCGGCATGATCACATCCACGACTTTTCCCTTGTTATCCGAATCACGGATGGCAGAGAACAGGATCTTCTGTTTTCCTGCCCGCTGCCTGAATTGCTGATACTGCTCCGGAGACATGGCGAACCGCCGCACATCGCGGGTCTCCTTCAGCATCTTTGCCAGATTGACTTTACCGGAAATGGTCTTGTGTTTTTTCGCCAGCGCCATGGTGAGCGCCAGTACATTTTTAATGGCGGAGCCGCTCAGCCGGACAGCGACCTCGCTGCCGGAGAGCATCATGCGTACCAGCTGGTCCGCCGCTTCACCGCCTCCGATGTTCATGCTCCCGCACCTCCTTCTGGTGTTCTTCTGTTTTCTGGATGTCCTGTTCCATTACAGGCGTCTGCTGGCAGATTTCCCGGCAGAGCTTCCACTTTTCCCGCTCCGCCCGGATCTCCCGATTCACCTCTGAGAGCTGTTCATACACTTCTGCCTTTTCTTTCTTCAGCGCCTCCTGCGGAATGCCGCTGTCCTCCAGCAGCTTCACGGCTTTCATATACTGCTCGAATTCCTGCTCCATGCCGGTGAGCCCTTCCTCGTATAACGCCCTGCTGGGTTCCAGCGCCTCCGCGTCTGCCAGCGCCGCGTAGAGTGGCTGGCGTTTCTTCTTCCGCACATTGAGGAGGGTCCGCTGCTTTGTCAATCTGCTCAGCGTTTCCTCTGTGCGTTGTTCGAATGCCGCCATGTCAGCAGGCGTTGTGATGTCATTTTCCCGAAGGAACGCGAACTGTGCCTGATACCGTTCAAAGCGCATGACCGCCTGCCGCAGATGCGGCGTCATGCGGGGCGGATACTGCCGCTTTTCGATCTTGCCCAGCAGATAGAGATAATGGACATAGAGGGCGAGAAAACCGCTGTATCTGGGATGCTTCCGGTACGGCTGATACGCCGGCCGCGCAGGCAAGACAGGCCGCAGCCCCGCTTCGATCTGTTCCAGGTTGCCCCGGATGGCAGCACGGATTCCGCCCTCTGTGAACAGCGGATCTCGCCTGCCGGGGTACTGGTATCGATCCTGCCCCCGCAGGCGGAAGCCGAGCCTGCCGCCATGATGGATCTCATACCCCTTATGCTCCATGAGCAGGAAGAAGTGGCCGAGGTCGTTGGCGTCCCGGATGGCATCCCGCAGATCTGCCTCCAGCATGGAACGGAAGGTGGGCTGCCCCTTGGACTGGCGCAGCCACTCAATGTAGCTGACCGACCTGGCAGGCGCGCCCTGCACGATGACGGACAATCCATGCTCTCGGCAGAGCCGGTCTGAAATGGCACGGATCTGCTGGTAGTAGCTTTGCTGCGTACTGTGATACTTTTCGCCGGTATCTGCATTCACCGAATTAAATACAATATGCGAATGGATATGATGCCGGTCTACATGGGTCCCAATCACAACCTCAAAGCCGTCCAAGTGTTCCTGCGCGAATGCTTTAGCAATTTCTAAAGCAAGTTCAGGTGTGATTTCACCAGGCTTGAACGATTGAATGATGTGATAGCATTGACGCTTATCCAATCGTCCGGTTTCCAGCTTTGTTTTCATCATCTCGCGGTACTCTCTCCCTGGATCGCAATTAAAATGTGCTGTTAAAATATGCCCATCCGTTTTGTCACCATTCAGAACATAATCAATGGCTTCTTTTAAGCCGCCGTTACGGGGCAGGATTTTCGTAACAGCCATTACTTATTCGCCATCCGGAACATAAGCTCATATACCTGATCCAGAAGATAGAGTCCCCGTTTGGCATCCTCCGGCTTCGCAATTCCGGCATTGACGCTGCGGGCGATCTGGTTGATGTTGTTGCCGATATGATGTATTTCCGTCCGGAGCTCTTTAATTTCTTTTGTAGGGCGGGCTTTGACCGGTCGTCCCTCAATAAGCCGTGCAAGATATGCCCGTTTTGTCAGCCTGCACTCTTTGGCCTGACAGCACAGCAGCTGATACTGCTGTGTTGTCAGTACGATGTGCAGATGGTGTTCTTTCTTGTTCTCATTCACATTTTTCTCCTTCCTGCGGCGTATAGCCGCAAGTTTTCCGCCCGCAGGCGGCATTGGGGACCGGGGTATCCTCGGCAAGCTGTGCAAATGTACATTTGCGCGATGCTTGCGCCAGCGCCGCCCACGGCGGCGTTGGCTGTTCCCCGCCGTCGGCGGGGCGTTTTTTGGGAGGTAGATTGATTCCAATACAGGCGGACACGGTCCGCACCTTTTCCAGAAAAAAGAAATGTCTGGCAGCAGCGCCAGACATCCGGTTTCGCAGGGTCCTTCCGCACAGGGTGTCAATGTAACACCCAAAATAGAAACGGCAGGGTGTCTTGATGACACCCTGCCTGTCATTATTACCGTTCAAAATCATGGTCGTGCGCTGAACGCTCCCGTTTCTTCAATTTTCGCATTGAGAAATCAAGAATTCGCTCTTTTCTGGCCTGTAGCATGGTCTTATAAAACTGTTTTTGCAAGTCAGACGCAAATGGCGTTTCATCGATGATTGCAAATACTTGCTCCATATTGATTCTCGGAAGGATTCGCTTCAGTGCCGCGTTGCAATCCGAATAAGACAACGACGAAATGAAGTTAAAATAATTGATTCTCTGTCCGTTGATCTTTATGCCGGAGAGAGGTAGAGAAAAGGTCCGAAGATCCTGCTCCTTCCGGCTTTCCAGTGTATTTCGCATGATGCTTTCGTCAGCCTGTGGATAAAGGCTGCTGCCGCAGTCATATACAGGAGCCAAGTGGAGCTCATCCGTCATGGTATTATACAGAAATCCCCAGTTGCCATTATGCCGATCCCAGTTGCCGATCAGGGCATCTACGATAAACATATCCCAGAAGTGCTGTTTTAGCAGCGCAGGTGGAAAGGCTGTCTGGTCCTCCATAGCTTGTGTGATATCAGACAGTTCTGTACCATAGCCGCTGTGTCCGGAATTGATCACCGTATTTTTCAGAGATGCGAAGTCCTGCAGCACGATTCCTGGTGAAGTGAAATCCTTGCAGGCAACAACAATTTTTTCCGCACCGTTTTTTCTGTAGATTCCCAGAAGCGTTTCCTGTGCGGCAATACCAACGCTGTTGAAAATATGGCAGCCAATGTATTCTGAAATGCAGCTATTGGCATAACTCAACTCTTTATTTTTAGGAGCGGGTGCCGGGAATTTCAGCATATACTGTTCACCGTCGTAAATGACAGCGATCTTTGCACCATTCGCTCCTGCATAAAACTTATTGCGGGTAGGTAAGGCTGTAAAATCAAGCATTGTACTCACTCCTTCCCCATACGGAGATATTTTTCTCGCAGATACCATGCCTGTTCTGATGAGATGACCTGCTCTACTTCATAGGAATTGATCAGCGCATTCAGGTCGCACCAGCAAAGATCCCAATGGTTATCCTGCCTGCCGCTATCAATGATGTTCCATGATTCCACCATTCTCAGGATGGATTCGTGGAGGTCTTCCGGCAGTCCACATTCCAAATAGGACTGGTCCAGCGGCTTTCCCGTTTCCGGATCATATTGTGCGTTTCGATCATTCATACCTGTGTCCTCGCTTATAACTCAATTCTATTATTTTTATTATATCGGCTTATCCCTGTTTTAGCAAGTAGTGTTGCCAGACAGCCCAATAGATCATGCCGCCTTTTCCAGCTCGGCTCGGATACGTTCCCGTGCCAGCTCCGCATAGGTGTCTGTGACTTCGATGCCGGTGGCGGTATAGCCCTCCTGCACAGCCGCCAGCACCGTGGTACCGCTGCCGGCAAAGGGGTCCAGAATATGCCCGCCCGGTTCCGTAATCTTCACAATGTCCCGCATCAGCTGCAGCGGCTTCTCCGTCAGATGGATGCGGCTCTGGGGATTGCCGTATTTGAACACCCCCGGCAGACACGGGACCGGACGGCTGATGGGCATATCGCCGTTGGAGCCCCAGACGATATACTCCGCCTGCTGACGGAAGCGCCCCTTCTGCGGGCGGCTGTTGCCCTTATCCCAAACTGCGGTGCCGCGCCAGATCCAACCGGCCCACTGGAGAGCGTCTGTCGCCGCGGGAAGCTGCCGCCAGTCGATGAACATACATACCGGCGCACCGCTCTTGCATACCTTTCGCGCTTCATACAACCACTCCGCCGCCCAGCGGGTCCAGGAGCGCTGGTCCTTGGCGTCCCCATCGAAAGGGGGCGGTGCGTTCTCACCCATGCTGGAATACTTCCTGGCGGTGGATTTGTTTTTCTCCGCCTGGGTGCGCCCACCGGACGCATAGGGCGGATCGGTGATGACCGCGTCAAAGGTGTTGGGGGCAAAGGTCCCCAGCACCTTCAGGGCATCCCCCTGGAGGATGCTCCATCTCTGATTATCGCTCATGCTCATGCTTCTCCTTCTTTTTCGTTCGATTTTCGCGGGGCGGAGACAGCTCCGTTTCCACATATTCGCTGATGATTCCCAGTGCTTCCTCGTAGCTGTGGCACGCTCCGCCCATGATGCGGGTCTGCATTTCCTTTGCTTCTGCCGCCATGCCATTCTGCCGAAGAACTCTGGCGGCAATACCCATCAGATGGAAGATGTTGCCGTCCTGCCCCAGCAGAGGGCAGAGAGGGCGGGGGTTCTCCTGCCGGGCGGAGCGAAACCCGCCCAGCCTGTTGGGAACATAGTCGGACAGCCATGTGCCGCCGAATGCGCCGTGGGTCTGCAAACGCCACATCGCCAGCTTCCCCATATCCACCTGAATGTTCTCGAAGGGGAACAGCAGATTGTTGAGTCCATCGTGCTGAAAAACCTTGACCGTCTCAAAACGGCTGCCATTCTGCAGGATGCCGTCCTGCGTCAGCAGGTCATTGATGCCATCCAGCCACTCCTGCGCCTCTCCGCCGCAGCCCTGCAGCACCAGTCCCTCCTGATGCTCCATATCCCGCAGATCGTCCGCAGTGATCCTCTCAATTGGCATTTATCTCTCCTTTCTTTTGGGATGCCGTGCAGGCGGCGTCCGGCCAATGGTTTTCTGATCCGTCAACACGGGGATGCCCAGCTCACCGGCTTTATAGATCTCCTGCCACATCCCATCCGTCCAGACCGGACCGTACACATTCATCTGCTGACAGGATTCCAACAGGCGCAGTCCCATCGCCCTGGCTTTTTCATCCTGGGCGGGATCGTCGGGATCTGCGACAGGCGGGAACAGCAGATGCGGACAGATAGGGATATTTCCCTCCACAAACACCTCCTGCGCTTTCTGCCGCGCAAACTCCACATTGTTTGTCACATCGCCCCGCAGCGGAGCACAGATATAGACCAGCTTGGGGCCGCTCCGTTCCAGCTCCGGCGTGCGCTCCCGGAATGCGGACAGATACTGACCGACGGCATCCCGCAGAGCGGCATAGTCCGCGGCAGTGGGATGATAGGCGTACCATTCCACTTTTCCGTAGTCATCCCACAGGTGGGGAATGACGCCGCTGCGGAAGTTGGGATTGTTCGGCACCTGCTTTTTACCCCAGACATCCTGAAAGCGCAGCAGCGTCCGGTCCACCACGCCCTCCGTGCGGTTGAGCACCGTGAGGCGGATGGCGTCATATTGGCTGGAGATATGGGTAGAGAGAAACTCCGCCCGTACACGCAGGTCCTTTCCGAGATCTCCCACGCACACACGCCCGGAGAATTGAGGCTGATCCACGAGATTGCTATGTTCAAACAGCTTTCGCAGCTCCTGCTCATATACGGTCATCGCTCCACACCTCGTTTCTTTGGCGTTTTTGTTTTCATAGGACTTACTTCTTTTTGCAGAGGTTTCAAGGTCTCACGCCCGATGCCGCGGATCACGCTGCGGCTCTTGCCGCTCAGGACAAAGGTATCCCTTGTATCGTTGCGGACTTCCTCGCAGGGCAGGATCACGGCAGAACCGGTGATGCGGATATCCCCCTGCACCGTGCCATACACCTTGCAGTTGCCGGACAGGATGGGAGTCCCCATCGTATGGGGATCGTGAATGATCTGCGCGTTTCCGGAAGCCAGCGCTTTTCCGGTCATGGAGGCCCCGCGGAGATAGGCGTTGTCCTCGGCGTGGCTGTGGCCGCTCATCACGCTGCCTTTGGAAACATAGGCGCTGCCACAGGCAATGGCGTCGCCCCGCAGACAGGCGTCCCGATCCACATAGGCGTCACCCGCTGCAATGGCGTCATCGAAGATCCACGCGCAGTCTCCCGGCTCCGCGGACAGGTTGCTTTCGCTTTCCACGAAACCGCCTATGTCGCCTGCGCGGATCTCGCCGCAGATATCCTGCAGCGCGCGGATGCGGTGCAGGAACGGATATTCCTCATGGGCCATGTCTGTGATCTCATATTTCTGATTGCTGATGGTTCTCATCTCCTTTTCCTTTTTTATGCCGCTTTTTGGCACAGGGCATCTTC
>ENA-ORNR01002954-ORNR01002954.1-human-gut-metagenome-genome-assembly--contig:-NODE-2954-length-13289-cov-7.905244_pt1 | contig 13289 bp, 13 predicted proteins | sample MGYA00242114_ERZ509020 | MGnify/ENA primary metagenome ERZ509020 (study PRJEB26280, sample SAMEA2338758) | human gut metagenome | biome: human gut; feature: human-associated habitat; material: faeces...
CAATCACATTGCCGGAAGTAGGGGTGTCCAGCCCGCCCATCATGTGAAGCAGGGTAGACTTGCCGCTGCCGGAGGTTCCCACAACGGCCACAAACTCGCCGTCCTCCACAGAGAAGTTCACGCCGTCAAGGGCGCGGGTGATGTTCGGCTCTGTGCCGTAATATTTTTTCAGGTCGATGGTCTGTAAAACACTCATATTCAAAACTCCTTTCAAGGCTTCCTGTTGCTAATAAAAAAGCAGAGCCAATCATAAAAAGAGTGTTCTCCTTTTATGTTATCGGCTCTGCGGCTGTGCGTCTGGCGCTTTGATAACGGTTATATGGAATTGCTCAATGTCGATTAGACATTCACTTTTGCATTTTGGACAAAAGAGAGGAAAATTTTTTAGAATGGTATCTTCCCGGATTTTGTCGCGTGTTTTATTCCCGCAGACTGGGCAGCGGATGAACTCTGTTTTCTCCATATTGTTCACTCCGAATTGCGATCATTCTTTTTCTTATCCCGATATTTCCGTATGAGTTTATTACGGATAGGAACGCCAACACCAATCAAAAGCACAACTGCCAAAATTGTGAAATCCATACAATCACCTCACATTTCCTTATTCTTCATAACCCGAATTGACAAGAAGATTGAAACCGCATACATCACGACAATAGCAAAAACCGCAAGGAAAACGAGAAGTATCGGAGAAGATTCAACGACTGAAATAATTGAGTTCCCGATAGCTGGCATTTTAGAGAGAAGAAGTAAAGTCACCAAAAAACCGGCCACTGGAATATACATAAATACCCGTCCTTTGATTGAGCCGTACTTGTAATATCCCGGAATCTGGAACACGGTATAGAGTGCAAATAAGAATACTCCTGCAATAGCGGCAGTTACAATGTCAAATACGCCAACTGTTTCACCCAGCACTTTCAAGACAAGCGGCTGTGCAATCAAAGAAATAATCAAGGAAAGAAGCCCCATTGCAAGGACGAAAACATAGCGTCCAATCACAAGCTCGCTTTTACGAACAGGTAAAATACCAAACAGACGATCCATACTGTTTTTTTCTGTGATGGAAAAGGTATATCCCGTCGTCATGGCAATAAAGCACATAGCAAATGATACCCCTGTCAGCAAAGAACGATTGATTGCGGCAAACACAATCGGCAGGAGCAGGGTAAAGCAAATCGTCTTAAAATATGGTTTTACCAATGCAATATCTAATTTTGTGGATTTCAAAATATTACTCATAATCGTCACCTTTCTTGCTTGTAAACACTACAATTTCATCAATGGTGGCAGGCTCAATGGTCAGGTTAGGGAAACCGCTAATATCTTCGGTTTTCATCAGAGCCTCAAATCCCGTAGGGAATGTACGAATACCAGCCGCCTTATTTTTCAGATCATCGGACAGTTCCTCAATTCCACCTTTTACAATGCGGAACATATCTACAAAATCATCTTTGCTGCCAGTAAAAAACAGCTCGCCATAACTGATGTAGGTAATATAATCGGCTGCACGCTCCAAATCGCCTGTGATATGGGTGGAGAACAAAACACTATGCTCGCCATCTTCAATATACTCTGAAAGAATTTTCAAAAGTTCATCTCTGGAAACCGGATCAAGTCCACTGGTCGGCTCGTCGAGGATCAGCAGTTTGGCGTCGTATGAAAACGCACAGGCAAGCATTAACTTCATCTGCATACCTTTGGAAAGTTCTTTTACCTTTTTGGTTGGTGCAATGTGAAATTTCCGTAACATATCCGCAAATTTCTGGCTGTTCCAATTTGGATAAAATACCGAAATGGATTTTTCAATCTGCGACACTTTCCAATCATCACTGAAATAATTTGTATCGAAAACAACGCCCAGCTCTGATTTTACTTTTTGTTCTTCTGCGATATTATCCAGCCCCATCACTTTGACTGTGCCGCCGGTGCGCTTGAGCATATTCAAAATCAGTTTGATTGTCGTTGTTTTGCCAGAACCATTCGGGCCGATCAAGCCCATAATATATCCCTTTGGCAAAGTAAAGCTGATATTGTGAAGCTGAAAAGAATCAAAAGATTTTGAAAGATTCGTTACCTCTAAATAATTAGTCATCTGTTTTTACCTCCGTTAAAATGTCCAAAAGGCGATGTAATTCCTCTGTGGATAGATTTGCCATTCTTGCAGCTTTTATTGCTTCGGTGAGATTGTTTTCTACTTTGCAAATAAGCTGCTCCTTAATCAGTTCTGAACCAGACCCCATTACGAAACATCCGCGCCCCTGCACATTTTTAACAAAGCCCTCTTGCTCTAATTCTGTGTATGCCTTTGTCACTGTTAAGACGCTGATCTTTAAGTCTTTGGCAAGTGTTCTAAGGGAGGGCAAAGTTTCTTCGGCTTGAAGCTCGCCAGATAAAATAGCCGCCTTGATCTGCTGTTTAATCTGCTCGTATATGGGGACGCCAGATACATTTGAAATAATCAGTTTCATTGCTGCATCCTCCATGTGTTTTAACTGTTATGCTGTTGTGTATAACAGTATAACACGAGAGGCGTGTCTTGTCAATATTTCAAGGGGGTGGCAATAATTTCCTCTTCCTATGTTTCGAGATATGAATTATAAAGTTTAATCTTCCTGCATATAGCAACATTCCATTGAGAAAATATGAAATATACAATGTAGATGGGTGGTGCTATATGGCAAATATCAAAGATTGTCCCGGCTTTGAAACTTTCGGCGCGGATGTAAAAGAGGCGCGGAAAGTAAAGCAGTTATCGCGTAAGACGCTGGCAGAACAGGTCAATATCGACTGGCGCTATCTTGCCAACATCGAAAATGACGGCACGATTCCCAGCCTGCCGGTTATCATACAGCTTATCAAAATCTGCGGGCTTCCCGTGGAACGGTATTTTAACCCGGAGGTCATGCGGGAGGAAAGCGCACAGCGGCAGCGGGTCAGCCACAAGCTGAAACTCTGCCCGGAAGAATTTCTGCCGATCATCGAGGGCGCGATTGACGGGGCCATTCAAATTCAACAGAAGAATGACGAAACGGAGGGTGCATGACAACCCTCTGTTTTGTTTTTGGGAGGACGCAAGCTGCGCCCTCTTTTTTTGTGCGGTTTTCGGAAAAACCGGGATTTTGCGGGTATTTCCTTGGGGTCAGAACGCTTTTTAGGGGAAGAAGAACAAAGACAGCAAGCATAGGGAGTGTAGCCACACTCCCGGCAAAATCCCTGACCCGGCGCACCTGCCGGGCCGGGGATTTTCTCTTTGGGGAAGCCCCAACCCCCTTTTTCTCTCCATGTTTACAATTATTATGTTTCAAAAATCTGCTTGCGCTGGTATAATCAAAGAAACATGATTATGCGTTAAAGAGCGACGCCGCAATGGTTTGTTGCGGCGATTTCCGCTTGTATGTTTTGGGGCAGATTATTTATTCTGTCATAGGAAAGGATCGGGCAAAAAATGAAAACAATTCTTTTACACGGATTAGGACAAACAGCACAGGACTGGAAAGAAGTAGTTTGCCAGCTTTCATCTTCTAATGTTGAGTGTCCAGAACTTTTTTCTTCAATGGAGAATGAAATATCATATCCCCAGATTTTTGGGGATTTAGAACGGCGATATTCTAACGCAAAAGAACCGCTTCGTATCTGTGGTCTTTCGTTGGGAGCGCTTCTTGCGATTGATTTTGCTATTCGGCATGGAGATAAAGTAGCTTCTCTGGTTTTGATTGGCACACAATATAAAGTTCCAAGTTTGTTGATAGATTTTCAAAATCTTATCTTCCGTTGTATGCCAAACAAGGCATTTGAAAGTATGGGACTATCAAAAAGCAACACCATAAAATTGGCTCACTCTATGCGGGCATTGGATTTTACTGCACAATTAAGTGGGATTCTTTGCCCCGTCAATATTTTGTGCGGTGAAAAAGATAGTGCTAATCTAAAAGCATCGAAAAAGTTAAATGAGATACTTCCCAAAGCGACTTTGCAAATCGTCCCCGGCGCAGGCCATGAAATTAACAAAGATGCGCCAGAAGCTATTGCTGCCATACTTAATATGTAAAATAGTACAATAAAGCCAACGATAATATCCGTTTGAGGTGATAAGTGTGAAAATATTAGTTAGTGCTTGTATTATGGGAGTGGATTGTAAATACAATGGAAAAAACAACAAAAATCTGGCAGTTATCAACTACTTAAAAGATAAAGAAATTATTTGCATTTGTCCAGAGCAATTAGCAGGTATGGCTACTCCCAGACCTTGTGCAGAGATTGTGAATGGTGTAGTAACAGACGAAAATGGAAATGATGTTGATTTGGAATATAAACGAGCAGTATCAATGGCATTATCCCAAATTCAACATGAAGATATTGAGTTAGCTATACTACAATCCAGAAGTCCTACCTGCGGAGTAAACCAAATATATGATGGTAGCTTTACCGGAAAGTTGATTTCTGGAATGGGATTATTTGCAAAGGCATTAAAAGAACGAGGAATCAAAGTTATTGATGTTGAAGAAGTAGAAAACTTTAATTTGTTAGACTGTCCCCAGCTTCAATCAATCTAACCTAAACTTTCAAAATTGAATATCAGCCGCTTATTATCGGCCCACCCAGCAGGGAATCTTTCAAAGGTTTCCTGCTTTTCTTATGCCATTTTTCAGAAAGGATGTGAACCCCAAATGTCTTACAGCTCCTACGACCATGACGATTTAGAACCGGCCAGCACTATGCGGATCGAGCGCCAGATTTACTTTGAAAGCGGCAAGGCCGATCTTTCCGAAGCGGTAAAGCTGCCCCTTGCGGAGCTTCTTTCCCTGCGGGCGGAAAGCGCCGCCGCAGAACAGGAAGTGTTTGACCGCCTGAAAGAACAGGCCGCCGCATGGGAGGAACAGGCCGGAAGAACCCTGTTTCTGGACAAAGCCCTTGAATATGCCCGGACGCTTCCCGTCACCCACACTGCAAACCAGTGGGAGGCCCCGGACGAATACCGCCATATCCGCAGCAACATGGTTTACCAGATGGATTATTCCATTTCCGAGAATACCCGGTATGACAGCGCCGCCCAAAAATCCGTCCCCTACTCGTGGACACTCCGCTGGAGCCTCCGTACTAACGCGCCGGGCAGCTACCGGCAGGCCAAGATCGCCGGACAGGATCGGAAAGTCTTTGCCAGCCGGGAAGAACTGGACAAGTACCTGAATGGCCGGATCAAAGCCCACGAACATTACTTTACCGAAATTTCCCCGGCCATCCCCAAGGAATACGCCGACTATTTCAAGGTCAACGGCTGCCTGCTCCCCGGCTACACCATCGAGGGAGAGGAACCGGCAAAAGCCGCAGAGCTTCCCGCGCAGGAAGAAACCGCGCAGCCGCAGACCGCAGCCACCCCGGAAAGGAGGGAACCCGTGAACGAAGTATTTTCTATTTTTCTTGATAACCGCGCCGAGGCGCAGACCGGCGGGCCGCATGGCTACTGGCTTTCCCTGCCGACTTCCGCCGAACAGGTACAGGAAGCCCTAAAGGAAATCCACATTACCGCCGACAACCAGCAGGACTTGTTCATTGGCGGCTTTTCCGCCCCGGAGGAAAAACCGCTGGAACTGCCGGAGGATTTAATCAAGGCCGCCAGCGTGGACGAACTGAACTTCCTTGCCGTCCAGCTTCAAAGGCTGGACGCCGTGGAGCTTGCGGAGCTGAACGCCGCCATGCATTCCCCGGCAAAAATGCAGACCATCGGGCAGCTTTTGGACTACGCCGAAAACACCGATTGTTTTGTCTTAATCAACGCCAAGGACAACCGCAGTCTGGGGGAATATTATCTGAATGATTCCGGGCTGTTTGTTGTTCCCGACCCGTGGAAACCAGCCATTGACACCGACCGGCTGGGAAGTTTTATCGCCAACGAGGAACAGGGAACCTTTACCGATTACGGCTATATCCTGCGAACCAGCGACGAATGGCAGCGCGTCCATGAGGGCCAGCCAGTGCCGGAGGAATACCGGGTGATGGCCTATCCTGCGCCAGAAATTCTGCGGGAGGAAAGCAAGGTGCAGCCGGAGGCGGCAGCGCCTACAAAGGCCCCGCAGCCTGTCACCCCCATTCTCTTAAACGGCCAGAACAGCGCCGAGCGCATGAAAGAGATCACCGACCGGCTGGAAACCGGCATACAGGAGCTTTTCGAGAGTGAACGCTACAAAGCCTATCTCACCACTATGTCCAAGTTCCACAGTTACAGCTTTAACAACACCCTCCTGATCGCCATGCAGGGCGGACAGCTTGTGGCAGGCTACAACAAGTGGCGGGATGATTTTCACCGCAATGTAAAGAAAGGCGAAAAGGCCATCAAGATACTGGCCCCGGCCCCGTTCAAGGCGAAAAAGGAAGTGCAAAAGCTGGACGCACAGGGCAGGCCGGTGATGGGAAAAGACGGAAAGCCTGTTACCGAAGTACAGGAAATACAGGTTCCGGCCTTTAAGATCGTTTCCGTCTTTGATGTGAGCCAGACCGAGGGGGAACCGCTGCCCTCTATCGGCGTGGAAGAACTGACCGGCAGCGTGAAACGCTACGGGGAGTTTTTCAAGGCGCTGGAACAGACCTCCCCGGTTCCCATTGGTTTTGAGGACATTCCGGGCGGTTCCCACGGCTACTACCACCTGACGGAAAAGCGGATCGCCATTCAGGAGGGCATGAGCGAATTACAGACCCTAAAGACGGCTATCCACGAGATCGCCCATTCCAAGCTCCACGCCATCGACCCGGAAGCCCCGGCCATTGAGCAGGCCGACCGTCCCGACAGCCGCACCCGCGAGGTGCAGGCCGAAAGCGTGGCCTATGCCGTCTGCCAGCACTACGGGCTGGACACCTCCGACTATTCCTTTGGCTATGTGGCCGGTTGGAGTTCCGGCAAGGACTTGAAAGAGCTGAAAGTCTCCCTTGAAACCATCCGGGCCACCGCCCATGAACTGATTACCACCATTGACGGCCACCTTGCCCAGCTTCAGAAAGAACGGCAGACCCAGCAGGAACAGCCGCAGGCCGCGCCGCTGGAACAGGCCGCCGAGCAGCCAGACCCGGACAGCGTATTTTCCAAGCTGTCCCCGGAGCAACAGCAGGAAATGACCGACAGCGTAAAAGCTATGCTGCAAACCCTGATTGAAGCGGATTTGAAATCCACCGGAGAAGTGTCGCAGGGAACCAAGGAGGCGGCGCAGGCGCAGGGCTTTACCATTGCCGGGGATGGAACGCTGGAACAGGCAGAAGCTCCGCAGGAGGCCGCCTACCGTCTGGAAAGCGGCGATTACCTGTATATCCAGACATCGGAAACCGGCTATGATTACACACTGTATGGCCCCGACTACAAGGAACTGGACGGAGGCCAGCTTGATAATCCCGACCTGTCCCTTGCGGAAGCCGGAAAAGAAATTCTTGCCATCCATGAGCTACCGGCTGGGGCAATGGAACCCCTGACCGGCGACAGGCTGGACGGTTTTCTGGAAGCCGCTGAACAGGCCAACGCCATTCCCCGGCCGCAGGCGTGGAACGGGATCGACGGCCTTTTGAATGGAAAGCCGTTCATGCCGGAGGCGTCCCCGGCTGACCGGGCCGCCGCCCTGATCGAGCTGGCAGAGAAAAACGCCCCGCGTTTGGGCAGCGAAGAACGGCAGTTGATCGTGGCCTATGCCGAGGCCGTGGGAGATACGGACAAGGTGATCGGGCTTATCAACCGCCTGTGTGAACAGGGCTACGAGCTGCAAAAGGGCCAGATGGATTCCTTTGTGAAAAGCGAGATCGAAAGTGAGATTGCCGTTGCCAACGCCCAGCGGCAGATCGCACAGAATCCGGCAGCGGAGCCGGTTGTCACGATCCTTTGGAGTGAAAGCCCCCATTTGAAAGACGGCCAGCAAATGCCGCTGCATGAAGCCGAGGCCGTTTTCAAGGAGCTGGACAGCGCCAGACGCCATGACCGGGAGCAGCCGGGCTATACGGGCCATTGGTACGACAAGACCAAGTTCCGCATTGATTTTACCATGCAGGGCCAGCCGGACAGCTACGAGGGACGGCAGGACTTTGGCGACGGGGACGGTTCCCTGATCCAGCATATCCGGGGCTACCACGAATACTACGCACAGGATGAAAGCTGGAAAAACCATGTGCTGCACCATGAGGGGCCGGAGGCATGGGAGGCGGACAAGGCCCAGCGGGATATGCTGCTGCATGAGTTCGTCCCGTATATGGAGCTGCACTGCAATCTGGCCGCTATGGAGCAGGAGGCTCGGCGTCCCCTGCGATCCGGGGAAACCCTGACGCCGGAACAGACCGCTTATTTCAACGCGGTTTTGGACTATGTAAAGGAGTGCCGCCCGCTTCTCAATCAGGGCCAGTACCACTTGCCGGAGCCGCCGCAGCTTGCCGACTTCGACCAGAGCTTGCAGGACTACAAAAAACAGATCGAGGCAGAGCTGGAACAGGAGGCCGCCGCTGCCGGGCTGACGGTGGAGGAATATATTGCCTCTGACTATGAGGCCCCGGCGCAGCCCAACTTTTCCATCTACCAAGTGCCGCCCGGCCCGGAGGGACGCGACTTCCGATACCGTTCCTATGAGGAATTGCAGGCGGACGGGCTTTCGGTGGACAGGAAAAATTACCAGCTTATCTACACCGCGCCGCTGGACAAGGACACCACACTGGACGAGATTTACCGCCGCTTCAACATAGAACATCCCGCCGATTACAAGGGACATTCCCTCTCAATGGGGGATATTGTGGTGTTCCGGCAGGATGGGAAACAGACCGCCTACTATGTGGACGAGGGAGCCGACTACCGGCAGGTGCCGGAGTTTTTCGCCCAGCCGGAAAAGCAGCTCACGCCGGACGAGTGCATGACCGGCGAACAAATCCAGACGCCGAGAGGCCGTTTCTATCTGACCGACAGGAGCCGGGAACAGATGGAGGCTGCCGGGTATGGATTCCACCACCAGTCGGAGGACGGCAGGTATCTCATTATGGCAAACGGCACAAGGGCCTTTGCCATCCCCGCCCAGCCAGAAAGCCATATCAAGACGGCGGAAATGTCCACCGAGCAGAACTACAACATGATCGACGGCATGATGAACAATGCCCCGTCTATGGAGGAACTGGAAGCAAGGGCAAAAGCCGGGGAACAGATTTCCCTTTTGGATGTGGCCGAGGCAGCCAAGGCGGAGGCCAAAAAGCCCAAGCAGACCCGAAAGACGACGCAGAAACAAAAGAAACCGTCCATCCGGGCGCAGCTTGCCGCCGCCAAGGAGGAACAGAAAAAGAAGCCCCCGGCGCGGGAAAAATCAAAAGAAATGGAGGTATGAGGAATGTATTTCACCGTGGAAGAAGAAAACCTGATCTGTCTGCACCACAATGCCGACCGCCGCAGGACGGCGGCAAATTTCCGGACAGCTTTGCCGAACATGGACAAGGAAATGGCGGTGCTGGCCTGCCAGACCGCAGATAAGCTGGACGCCATGAGTGACGCCAATTTTGCGGTGCAGCGGTTTCACTTCACAGACGAATAAGCAAAATGCCGGGCGCGGAGGTGTCAAAGCCTCTGCGTCCGGCATTTCTTTTTCACAAAATTTTTGCCATATAAAATTCATCAACAAAGGAGCCGTTGACGAACATGGATTTCTCCCTTGTTCCCTCAATCTTAAAACCACTTTTTTCATACAAGTGTCTTGCTGTTTCATTGCAACATTCAACAGTAAGTTCCAGTCTCTTAATTCCATTTTCCTTTGCCCAACAATTCAGCATTTCAAAAAAAGATGTACCGATTCCTTTACCTCTATAATCTTTCAAAATGCCTACTACAATATATGCTGTATGAAGAATCCGATTAAACTTTCCCCATTCTGCCCGAATATAGCCAACCATTTTTTGATTTTCCATTGCCACTTGTAAAAAATCACTTCCACAAATCACATTATTTTCAATATCATTTTTTAATTCTTGAACATTTGTGGTCTGGGTTCTCTCATTTGGTTCATACATCATATAATCTGTTTCAGCGTCCAAAGTGTTTAATAACTTCCAAAAATCTTCTATTTGGTTTAATTCCAGAGTTCTATAATAAAGCATAAGTACACCTCAATTCAAATTTACTCAATTATAGCATTGCACAAAATCAGTGTCCATGCCAAAATCATTCAGCCGGGACAAAGACCTAAAAAGCTGTCTTTGTCCCGGCGCTTCTTTTTTGTCCATTTTCCCGCATTTAGAACCCCGTTTTAAGGGGAACAGGATAACTTTATCCACCTGCCTGCCGACCATGCGGAAAAACCCTTGATTTCCGTGGACTTTTACCGTCCTAAATGCGTAGATAGGATAGATTTTCAACCTGAATATTCAGCATACAGTTTGCACTGGAACTACACTTTATAATTCATATTTTATTTCTTGTTTTTTGCACACAGGTAAGTTATACTGAATACCGTATGCTTTACAAACTTGTCGGAAAGGGTGATACATAATAATGGACACAGAAACAAACCAAAAAAATTTTAACTCAGTGAAAATAATCTTTGCAATCGTATTTTCTATCATTATTTTGATTGTAGCACAACTGCTTTCGTTTGCAATTAGTGAGTTGCCTCTTAATGTAGGTGTGCCACCGGCTATATGTAACATTCTTTCGGGTGTTCTGTATGCTGTATTTGCTTTTATAGGTGCCAAGCTGCTGTGTCAAAGATTGCTGAAAATATCGTTGAACGAATTGAGAATACCCCGTTTGAAGATGAAACCCATTTGGATTATATCGGCTTTTGCAATGCCAGCTTTGGTTTTGGCGATTGCAATGTTTCTCGGCGGACATTGGGAGATCACCCCCCTTAATGCAGCAGACCGCAATGCAACAATTACGGGAGCCATCTTCTTTTATGGATTAGCAACAGGAATTGTGGAGGAACTAATTTTTCGGGGCATAATCATGGGATGTCTGGAAAAACGGTTCAACATACGAATTGCCATCATAATACCATCGGTTCTTTTCGGACTGCTTCACATTATTGGAAATGACCTTGATTTTGTAAGTATTATCCAACTTCTGATTGCCGGTAGCATTGTAGGGGTATTATTTTCTTTGATTGCCTATGAAAGCAATTCAATCTGGAATAACGCAATCGTTCATGGTATCTGGAATATGACTGTCATTGGCGGAATTTTGTATATAGGAAATGAGGCGGACAGTAGCTCCATTTTTAATTTCATACTTGATAATAAGTCATTTTTAATATCGGGTGGTGACTTTGGTATTGAAGCATCTATAATCTCTATTTTTGCCTATCTGCTTTTCATTGTACTGGCGATTGTCCAGATCAGAAAAAAAGCCGCCCACAACAAAAATGTGTAATCTCTGCTGGATATAATGGCATAATGGCCGTATATTCAGCATTTTTAGCCAAATGTATCAATCGAATTGGTGCAAAAAGAATCATGTTATAAGAAAATGCCGGGCGCGGAGGTGTCAAAGCCTCTGCGTCCGGCGCTTCTTTTTTGTCCATTTTCCCGCATTTAGAACCCCGTTTTGAGGGGAACTGGATAACTTTATCCACCTGCCTGCCGACCATGCGGAAAAAACCTTGATTTCCGTGGACTTTTACCGCCCTAAATGCGTAGACAGGAGGTATCTTTTTCGTTGGCGCTCCGCCTCTTTCTTCCGGCGTACCTGCACCGCGCAATCCGGGCAGTATTTGGCCCGGTTGGAGTTGGGCGTAAACGCCGCCCCGCAGACGGCGCAGCGTTTGATCTCGTCCCGACCTTTGGTGATCTCGGCGCACAGGGCCGCGTCCAGCGGCAGGACGGCCACCTTGAACCACCGGCACAGCAGCGAATAGGAAATACTCTGCACACAGACACATTCCTCCCCATCGTCCAGCAGGAGGCAGTTTCCGTTACAGTAGTTGCAGCACGCATGGGTGAGCCTGCGGGCCTTGCGGTATTGGGGGTAACTCATTCTCGGTATGTTCATCGTTCCTGCATAAGCTCCTTTCCCGGCGTTGTCCGCAAAATGCTGTCTACATTCTGTTTGACAATGCCGTATTCTTTCAATTTCTGTTTCGCTTCGCTGTACTGTGCGGACAGCCGTTCCCGTTCTGCGTCCAGCTTTTTATACTCGGTTTTGAGGGCGTACAGGTTGGGGAGCTTTGTGACCCCGGCCTCTTTGAGCGCCTTTGCCGCCGCCTCATACAAAATCAGTTGGCTTTCATGCTGCCGCCGGAACGCGGCCTTGTCTTTGGCGTTTCGCAGTTCCAGCGCCACAGGCCGGAGCTGCTTGTAGGCGGAGAGGTTTTTTATCAGCAGCGCCATATCCCCAAGGCGTCGTTCCGCGTTTTTCAGGGCGGAGGCCGCCGCGTCATTTGTCGCGCTGATCTCGGCCAGCCTACTTTCCAAGCCCTCGTAGCTGTCGATCTGGTGTTCCGTGATGAAGTTTAAGGAATTGGCGGCCTGCTTCAAGTTGTGCAGCTTCGCCCACCGCGCATAGCCCGCCGACTGCTGGGCCTTGATACTGTCCTCCAAGGCGATCCGTAGGGAGATTTCCCCGGCGCTTCTTCTACGCGGCCCCCGGTCAATGGCAATGCCCTTGATCCGCTGGGTGATCCGTTCCTCGGTGTAATCCTCCCCCAAGGTCTTGCAGCGGGTGAAGCGTTCCTGTCCGGGGGCGCGGAATGAAATAAACTTGCCCTGTTTGACTTCATAGCCCTGCGCCTCCATGAGCCGCAAAAAGCCGTCAAAGTCTTTGGCCTGCGGAATGGCCGCGTCGATAGCAAGTTTCAGTTTTGCTTTCCAGCTCTTACCCTTTTTCTGTGCGTCCCACTCGGCGTAGGTCTTGCCCTTGTCTTTGCCGGGCTTTACCACAGACAGGCCGTGTTCCTTGCACAGCCGGTCGCTGGTGCGCCGGATAAAGGCGTAGGTCTGGCGGTTGGAAATGTACTTGCGCTGGTTCGCCATATCCACGGCGCAGAAAATGATGTGGTTATGCAGATGGCCCTTGTCAATGTGGGTGGTAATTACATAGGGGTACTTGCCTTGCAGCACTTCATCGGCAAGCTGCCGCCCGATCTCGTGGGCCTGCTCCGCCGTGGTTTCCCCCGGTTCAAAGGCTTGTATCAGGTGGTGGGCCAGATTATTGCCCTTTTGGTACGCCTGATCTAATAGCATTTGAAATTCAATATCCGCCGTTTCATAGGAACAGCCATAGGAAGAAACGAACAGCTTTTCATCGGTCTTGTCCGGGTTCTCGATGTAGTCCAGCGCCTTTTTCAGCGTTGACTTGA
>ENA-ORNR01002961-ORNR01002961.1-human-gut-metagenome-genome-assembly--contig:-NODE-2961-length-13264-cov-3.809524_pt1 | contig 13264 bp, 9 predicted proteins | sample MGYA00242114_ERZ509020 | MGnify/ENA primary metagenome ERZ509020 (study PRJEB26280, sample SAMEA2338758) | human gut metagenome | biome: human gut; feature: human-associated habitat; material: faeces...
CTCGATCGAAATTCCGTTTTCCTCAAATGCCTGTAATGCTTTACGACAGAAGCCAACTTCGGAATTCATCATATCTTTGTCAATGCTTACTGCGACAAATCCTTTTTTACCGGCAATACCGGTAATCGTGTATTCCGGTTTCTGGCAGGTACTCTCTACGATCAGGGTTCCCTCTGCCTCCGGATCATTGGTATTGCGGATATTGATCGGAATGCCGGCCTTTCGTACCGGGAATACCGCGTCCTCATGAAGTACGGAAGCTCCCATATAAGAAAGCTCTCTTAATTCGCGGTATGTGATCACATGGATCGGCTGCGGATTGTCAATGATACGCGGATCTGCCACGAGACATCCGGATACATCTGTCCAGTTCTCATATAAACTTGCATGACATGCTTTTGCAACAATGGACCCAGTAATATCCGAACCGCCGCGGGAGAATGTTTTCACCCTTCCGTCAGCACCAATTCCATAAAATCCCGGAATGACAGCTTTTTCACATTCAGAAAGCTTCTTCGCCAGAACCTTGTCGGTCTTGTCTGCATCCAGATTTCCTTCTTCATCAAAAAAGATTACGGTTGCAGAATCGATAAACTCATATCCAAGATAATCTGCCATAAGAATACCATTCAGATACTCTCCGCGGGAAGCCGCATAATCCGCGCCGGCCTTTTCCTTAAAGTTTTTGGAAATTGTCTTAAATTCCTCATCCAGCGTTACTTTCAGTCCAAGTCCGTTGATAATGGAATCATAACGCTCTTTGATCTTCATGAGAGGAACACGGAACTCCTCGCCTGCCTCTGCTTTTGCGTAGCATGCATATAACATATCCGTAACCTTGGTATCCTTGGAATTACGCTTTCCAGGAGCACTCGGCACTACATATTTTCTGGATTCATCCGCACGGATAATATCGCCAACCTTGGCAAACTGTTCGGCACTCGCCAGCGAGCTGCCACCAAATTTTACAACCTTAACCATTTTTAACTTTTCTCCTTCAAGAATAATAACTTCTGCTATTATACTTCTACCGTCTGGCTTTCGTCAATTATTTTCTTCCAGATAGATCACATCCGTTGCGATCGTATTGCTTGATCCGTCCACCTGCAGAATCCCATATGATGGCGGTATTCCGTAAGGCGGCTGTCCGATGCTTCCCGGATTCATATAGGCGATCCGGTTGTGTTTGTCATAAAAAACCCGGTGGGTATGCCCGAACAGCGCGGCATCGACCTTCCGCTCCTCTGCCGCATATTCCAGATTCAGATATCCGGCTTTTACATTAAATGTATGTCCATGACAGATCAGTATTTTTTTCCCTTCGATCAGAAGAATCCGTTCCTGAACTTCCTGACGGCAATCACAGTTTCCCGGCACCTGTTCCATCACAGTCATAGGAAATTTCCGGTGCAGCTGTTCTGCATCTGCCCAGCAGTCTCCCAGATGAATGATCATATCCGGATGTAATCGGCCGACTGCCGTAACCATATTATTTACATTTCCGTGCGAATCACTGAGCACCAGAATTCTCTTCATATAAAACATACTCCTTTTCGTTTAAAAAGCAAAAAGACCTTTGCTCCGGCATCCTCGCCAAGGCAAAAGTCTTATCTCCTTCTCATTTCAGCGATGACTATCCCAGTCGCTTCCACTGCTTACTACATTTGTAGTAGGAATAAAACATGCAGTGTTCCGCCTGCTCGCAGCGCTTTGGTGCAGTCTCAATGCTGCACTGGCAATTTACAATTGCATCTGCCTTCCCCTTACAATTTCCCTTTAACATGACATCGTCTAAAACTTCATCTGACATACTTTTTTTTGCTCCTTATTACTACCAAGTTTTGTTCACGACGATCTTCATTATACAATATATGGTAGGTAAAGACCATAGGTCAAATCTCACAAATAGACCTGCCTGTTTTATAAAAATTTTCACTTGACGAAACAGGAAAAATGCGCTAGAGCTCCAGCTTATTTATTAAGTTCAAATTATACTTTTTCACCAATTCCATGCATTTTCTGTAAGAATCCATATCCTGAATATGTCTCACACAATGGGCATCCAATCCGAGAATCGCTTTATTTCCGACTTCCCCGGCAATCTTCCAGAAACGCTCTGCCGGATAATGCCTTGCCCCTTCTCCCATGCCGAGCATGTTGATCTCCAACGGGATGTCCAGTTCCTTCATTTCTTTGCACAACCGGGTCATCTCCCAGTCGTATACCGAATCCATTCCCTGATAATTCATCAGATCCGGATGGGCAAGATACGCATAGCTTCCGGTCTGCATCCCTTCTATTACGAGATCCACATATCTGCGGATACGGCTTTCATCCTCCGTCTCTGTCCCGGTATACGGTCCGTTTTCTTCCGATCCCAGAAAATGCTGCCCCATGATCATATAATCACATCCAAGGTTGCGGAACATCCGCATCTGTTCTTCGTAAAATTCCGGAACATACTCTGCCTCAAATCCTGCATATATTTTTATCTGATCCCGGTACTCCGCCTCGAGCCTTCGGATCGTCTCCACATATTCCGGTGCCTGTTTCATGGTCATCCGGATATTGGATACATATCCGTCCTGATAGGGGCACGGCACATGATCGGAAAATCCAAAAATTTCAATTCCCATGGAAATCGCTGCCTCAATATATTCTCTCTCCGTATCATAGGCATGCTGACACCGCCATGTATGTGCATGATAATTTGCTTTTAAAAAATCCATTCTGTTGTCCTTCATCCGTTTATTCGCCTATCATTTTAACATGGAATACGTTTTATGACAACAAAAGACCGTGTGCATCCTCTCACACGGTTCTTCCGTAATAGATCATTAATTATGGAACATCTGCTGTTCCATGATAACGTTCTCCTGATTTTTCATACTTTCCGATCCACTGTGCTCTGTTTTCATAAAAAACAGTGCTCCCGCAAGGAAGAGAAATACGATTGCGGATATCCCGATGTTTATACTCCCAAAAGCCTGGGAAGCCAGTCCGACCACCGTCGTTCCCATAAAGGATGCTCCTTTTCCGCAGATATCCATCAGACCAAAATACTCTCCGGAACGCTCCGGCGGAACAATTTTTGCAAAATAAGACCGTGACAGTGCCTGAATGCCCCCCTGGAACATTCCCACAAAGATTGCCAGCACCCAGAACTGCCACTGTGCCTTCATAAACACGGCAAAAACAGTAATCCCCGTATACGCAGCAATACAGGTTAAAATCAGCTTTCCGGTATCGTATTTTTCCGCAAGCCTGCCAAACAGAATGGAAAACGGAAATGCAACAAACTGTGTCACAAGCAATGCAAGAAGCAGTCCTGTGGAATCCAGCCCAAGGGCAGAACCATACGCCGTTGCCATATCTATAATCGTATAAACTCCATCAATGAAAAAGAAGAATGCTATGAGAAACAGAAAGATTTTCTTTTGTTTCCGTACACTGCGCAGCGTTTCTATGATACGTCCAACGCTTTCCCTCATGGCATGCGATTTCCGCTCTACATAATGAACCTGGCGATACTGCTTCATTAAAGGAAGCGACATCACAAGCCACCACACCGCAACCACGGCAAATGCAATCATCATTCCTGTTTCAAAAGAAAGTCCCATTTTCTGATACCCAAGCACAAAAACAAGACTTACAACGAAAGGAATACAGCTTCCTGCATATCCCCAGGCATATCCGGAAGAAGAAACCCGATCCATCCGCTCCGGGGTTGTCACATCCGAAAGCATGGAGTCATAAAAAACCAGACTGGAATGAAACCCAACCTTTGCAATGATAAAAATTACCAGAAACGAAATCCACCATGTGGTCAGTCCCATCAGCAGACAGCCGGCGCATCCAACCAGAATACACGATAAAAAGAGCGGCTTTTTGAATCCCCTGGTGTCTGCCAGCGTTCCCATAACCGGTCCTAAAACTGCAACAATCAGTGTGGAAATGGATGCCGCATATCCCCAGTATGCCAGATAATCCACATCCGAAACTCCCGCATTTTGCGCAAGATAATTAAAGTAAACAGGAAGTATTGTGGAAACCATCAAAACAAATGCCGAATTTCCCACATCATAAAGAATCCAGCTTTTCTCCTTTTTTGTCAATTTAAACTGCATGTTTTACCTCTTTTCCATTTTGTACAACCTCTTTTCCAACCAGCTGTGATCCAAAACTATAATCAAAGATAGGTTCTAATCCCCTGCTCCCATCCAGATAAGTGCCAAACTGGCTGATCATCCGCAGGGCACTGAGTTTTGCCTGACGGTAATACTGCATCAGCTGCCGGTTGCTGTCTTCACACTGTGGATTTTTACGGTAATTTACAAGCAGACCGTGCATTTCTTTGTAATTCCCGGAAACATACAAAAGTGCATAAATAAAGAACCGCCTGATTCTGGATGGCGCAATCAGCATGTTATTATAGGTGATCATTCCTTTTAATGCTTCCCGGACATTTGCCGGTGTCGTTTTCGGATAAAACCAGCGGATCACTTCCGCATTTTCCATACACGGAACAATATGTTCCGTCAGATTCTGCCGCAACGGATCTTTCCCATCCATAAGCATAAGCATACGGTCAAACTCTACTTCAATTTCCGTATGGGAAATACCACTTGCTGCAATTTTCTCATCAATATACCCATGGCAGCTTACATCAAGTGCAAAATGGTTAAGCACTCCATAGGTGTATGCCAGAAATGGTTCTTTTTCCTTCTGGCTATTAATTATATTTTTGGCTCTTTCAAAAAATTCTTTTCCGGAATGTCCATGCAAATCATATCCGATCTGGTTGACCGGATTCGGTCTTAATGGCTTATAGTAAAACAAAATATCCGGTCCGTGAAGTCCGATCAGATACAGCTGTGGATATTTTTCAATGATTTTTCTCTCATTCCCTTCGAGTTCCCTGCGGACCTGCTGTCCAAGCCGGTAATGTGCATACGTTGACGGCATGATTTTTTCTCCCCTTTTCCCTGTCATTTTTATATCCAATTATATGCCGGCTCTGTAAATTTTGGGATGGTGCATGTATAAAATGCAGGTAAAATTTATATAATTTGACCTTTTCCCAAACGTAGCATATAATAGGAAAAACCAATGGACATGTATGATTCTTGGGGGGATATCCATGATTACAATGTTAGCGAAAATCTTTATCAAAAACCGTCCGGCAAAAGAACAACGGCAGGCATATGGCACCCTGTGCAGTATCGTTGGAATCTGCTTAAATGTCTGCCTGTTTGCCGGAAAATATTTTGCCGGAATGTTAAGCGGTTCCGTTGCCATCACAGCGGATGCGTTCAACAACCTGTCCGATGCCGGTTCCTCTTTTGTTACACTTGCCGGATTTCTTTATGCCGGGAAAACTCCAGATTCGGAGCACCCGTTCGGACATGGGAGGTTTGAATATGTGTCGGGATTTGTTGTAGCGATTGCTATCCTGATGATGGGATTTGAACTTTTAAAAACTTCCTTTTCCAAAATTCTGCATCCGGAAGCCGTAGACACAAGTCTGCTTGCCATGGGAATTCTGGTATGCTCCATTCTGGTAAAAATCTACATGTACTGTTACAACCATTATATTGGGAAAAAACTCGATTCGGATGCCATGCAGGCGACCGCTATGGATTCGCTTTCCGACACCATTGCCACCTCTGTGGTTCTGGCAGCCATGATTATTATGCGCCTGACATCCATCAATGTCGATGGATTTGGTGGTCTGCTGGTAGCCATTTTCATCCTCTATGCCGGAATAAAAGCGGTCAAAGACACCATGGATCCGCTTCTCGGAAAAGCTCCGGACCAGACATTTGTCCGGGAAATCCGTGCCATTGTCATGTCCCATCCCAAAGTACACGGTATCCATGATCTGATCGTACATGACTACGGTCCCGGCCGCCGCATGATCACCCTGCATCTGGAAGTTCCGGGGGACGAAGATGTCTTTCAGCTCCATGACATGATTGATCACATTGAACGGGAGCTGGATCAGAAACTCGGATGTGAAGCCGTCATCCACATGGATCCGATTGAAACCAATAATGCCGCAATTGCCCAGATGCAGCAGCAGGTGGAACAAAAGGTTCTTGAAATTGACCGCCGTATTACCATCCACGATTTCCGCCTGATCAACTGCGATACCCACACAAGCATTGCCTTTGACGCGGTCATCCCCTATGGTATGCGGATCCGTCCGGAAGACCTGAAGGAAAAAATTGAAAACAAGCTGCAGGAAATCGAAGGAAACTATCAGTTTATGATTCATGTGGATCAGAGTTATGTGCCTGTATAAAAATAACGGTTCGCAGATTTCTGTGAACCGTTATCCTGACAGCTTCATTTATTTATTACATGCCTCGTAAGCATCCTGAAAGAAAATCTCCTGTGAGTTTACCGGCTCCTCATTGATATGACGATCCTCATAAATGCCTTCGGCATTCTGCTCTTTTCCCTTCTCATCATCTTTCATGATGGTATCAAAGATATACCGGATGCGCTCCCGGATTGCAGGATCATAAACCGGAGCTGCCACTTCCACGCGGCGCACCGTATTTCTCGTCATAAAATCGGCAGATGCAATGTACATCTTTTCTTCATCCCCCACACCAAAACGATAAATTCTGGAATGTTCGAGATAACGTCCAACAACGGAAATCACCCGGATATTTTCCGTCACGCCCGGAATCTGTGGCTTCAGGCAGCAGATGCCCCGCACAATCAGATCAATCTTTACACCGGCCTTGGAAGCCTCAATCATCTTATCAATCAGGACTTTATCCGTCAGGGAATTGATCTTGACCCCGATATAAGCCTCTTTTCCCGCTTTTTTATTCGCAATCTGCCCGTCCATCATCTGAAGAACTTTGTTCTGCAGGCATTTCGGTGCAACCAGAAGTTCCGAAACCTCATCCACCGTTTCTCCCTGCTGTAATGCAAGAAACACTTTTGCTGCATCGGCACCGATTGCCTGATTTGCGGTAATCAATGACAGGTCCGTGTACAGTCTTGAAGTTTTCTCGTTGTAATTTCCGGTTCCAATCTGCGTGATGTACGCATAACTGTCCCCTTTTTTCTGTGTGATCAGGCAAAGCTTCGAATGTACTTTGTAATCGCCCAGTCCATACAGTATCTGGCAGCCGGCATCTTCGAGCCGGTGCGACATCTCAATGTTATTTGCCTCGTCAAACCGTGCCCGCAGTTCCACAAGTACCACCACTTCTTTTCCGTTTTCCGCTGCCTCAATCAGCGCATCAATGATCTTGCTCCGGTCTGCGACACGATACAATGTCATTTTGATGGATACCACATCCGGGTCTTCCGCTGCATCATTTAACATTTTGATAAACGGTTTCATGCTCTCAAACGGATAGGAAAGCAGAACATCCTTTTTTCCCACCTGTGACAGGATGCTTTCATGCATGGATAATGCCGGAGTCTCCCGCGGACTTCTCTTTTCATAGAACAGTTCTTTCTGATCGCGCAGATAATTCTGCAGCGTAAAAACAAACGAAAGATCCAAAGGCGTCTTTACATTGATGATATGACTGGTTCCAATTTCGAGGAAATTTGACAGTTCCCGTTTTGCTTCATCATTGATCTTACGGCTCAATTCCACCCGGACAGGGTCCAGGCGGACACGTTTTTTGATAAGCTGCTCCATCATATCCCGGTAATCCATATCTTCGTCATACAGATCATGTGCATCAATATCTGCATTCCGTGTCACACGCATAATGGATTTCTCGCGAATGGTATATTTCGGATACAATTTTGAAATAAAATGCAGAATCAATTCCTCAGACAGCATAAAGAATCCCGGTCTGGTCGGTATCTCAATCAGACGTTTGAACACACTGTTGGAACACGGAACAATTCCGGTCTTTTTCTTTCCTTTCTGTGATGTCAGGAGCACAATTGCATACAGCTGCTTATTTGCAAGGAACGGAAACGGCTGCTGTTTTCCAATGACCATCGGAGATAAAAACGGTGCAATATGTGCATCAAAATATTGTTCAAGAAGTCTTCCTTCTTCATTGGAAAGACGGTTAAAATTGATAATCCGGATTCCCTTTGGCTCAAGTTCTCCCATGAGCTGTTCATAAATTTTTGCCTTTTTCTTTTCCAGCAGACAGACACGCGCTAAAATTTCTTTTACCTGTTCCTCACTGGTCATTCCGGTCTTGTTTTCAATTACCTTTTCTTTTGCGTTCATCTGCATCATGAGTGTTCCCACACGCACCATGAAAAACTCATCCAGATTTGTCTGGTAAATGGATGCAAAAGTCATGCGTTCTGCCAGCGGTACCCGCGGATTTCCCGCTTCATTTAAAACCCTCTCGTTAAATTGCAGCCATGACAATTCTCTGTTTGTATAACATTTTTCGTTCTTCTTCATTTGATTGGTCTCCTGTCTTTTTATCCTCTGCCGGATTATATTTTCTGCCCGTTTCAGCTGCCCTGCCAGCTGGTGCAGAAACCGATTCCATATGTACATGCCCTAATCCTCTGCAAAAAATGCCTGCATAGTTACATTTTCCTTTGCTACCTCCACAAGATTTACACAACTGTTTCCGATCCGGTCAATATTATGGAGCACATCATTAAACGGAATAGTAAGTTTGGAATCGCACTTTCCCTTTCCCACTCTGGCAATATGGTTTTTGCGCATTTTTTCATCCAGCTGCATGATGTCTTCTTTTTGCCGCATCAGTTCTTTGATATCCATATCCACATTCCCGGAAATCGCACGGATGCAGCTTCCGTAAATCATCTGGATCTGTTCCATTGCCTTTTTCAGTTCTTTCAAAGCATCTTTGGAATACTTATGTTTTCCTTTATTCTGTTTTGCCACGGTTTCCATGATTTCCCTCGTCAGCTGCCCGATCCGGTCAATATCACAGAGAATAGACTGCATACCGGCACTTTGTGATGCCTGTTCCTCGGTCAGCACACCTCCGGAATACAGTGCTGCAAAATAATCATTGATGGATGCATACAGTTTCTGCAGTATTTTCGCCTTTTCTTCTACAAGTTCTGCATTTTCTTTATCAATCTTTCCGTTTCTGTACTGCAGTTTTCCGATCATTTCATCTACAATTTTTGCGCAGTACATTACTTCTTTTGCCACCAGCTGCAATGCTGCTGCCGGCTGTGCAATCAGCTTGTTATCCAGATAGTTCGGATTTTCCAGTGCTTTAGCTCCCATTTCCTTCCCATCCGGTACAAGTTTCATCACAATTTTTACCATCAGAGGAATGAGCGGAATCCAGATCAGAGTATTGATGATATTAAAGCTCATATGTGCATTTGCAATCTGCCGTGAAATCACATCAATTTCGTTTCCCTTCGGCGAAATGAACTGAATCAGGGCTGCATACGGTTTTACAAGAAACAGGAATAAAATTGCTCCCGAAATATTAAATACACAATGGGCAAACGCCGTTCTTCTGGCATCTTTCGGCTGTCCGATAGAAGCCAGCACTGCGGTAATCGTTGTACCGATATTGTCTCCCAACAGAATCGGAATGGCACCGGTCAGTCCGATGATACTGGTCACACCGTCCGGTCCTGCCTGGGCTGCAAAATTCTGTAATACGGCAATCGTCGCACTGCTGCTCTGTACAACAAGTGTCATAACGGCACCCACGCATACCCCAAGAATCGGAATATGGGATACTTTTCCAATCATGTTGACAAAGAATGCACTGGATGCCAATGGTTTCATGACATCGCCCATCGTCTCAATTCCAAGGAATAACAAACCAAATGCGAAAATTGTCTGTCCGATATTTTTCACCTTTTCTTTCTTTGAAATAAAAGAAATAAGAAATCCCACAAAAATGAACAGATAAATATAATCCGTTATTTTAAATGCAATAATCTGCGCCGTCATGGTCGTACCGATATTGGCACCGAGAATAATGGAGATCGCCTGTGGCAGCGACATCAGTCCTGCGCTGACAAAGCCGATCGTCATAACCGTTGTTGCACTGCTGCTCTGTAACACCGCAGTCGTCAAAGCACCTGCAAGTACACCAAGAATCGAATTTTTTGTAAGCAGGGCAAGGATTTTTTTCATCTTTTCCCCCGCTGCTTTCTGCAGGCACTCGCTCATCATATTCATGCCGTAAATAAAGATTGCCAGACCTCCGACCAGTCCGAAAATAATTTTCATCGTCTCGTTCACTTATGGTTCCTCCCCATTTCTTTTCATAAACTTTACACTCCGTATACTTTTTTTCTGAGATTGTAATAAGTTTATCATCGGAGTGTAAAATCAAACCATCCCAGAATGTAAACCCTGTGTAAAATTTCTGTAATGCTGTAAAATTGCTGTAAACTTGCGTAAAGTCTGTAAAATCCGTGTAAATCAGCATTTTCAGGCTCTATGACTTTAAACCCATTGTAAAAATATTTCCACAATGCTAGAATAAAATAGTTACAAAGGAAAATGTTTTGGAAAGGGAAAACACTATGCTATCATGTCCAAACTGCGGAGGAAATCTCAAATTTGACATTCCTTCCCAGCAACTCTCATGCGAGCATTGTCACACGCTGTTTGATCCTTATGATTTTGACGGGAAAACAAGTGATGCCGAAGAATCAAAGACATTCGACGGAGATTACGAGGTCACGATCTTTACCTGTCCGCAGTGTGGCGGTGAAATCTTAAGCACCGACAATGCCGCAGCCGGTTTCTGCAGTTTCTGCGGAGCCTCCACGATTCTTTACAGCAGAATCAGTCACGAAAAACGGCCCAATTATATTATTCCGTTCCAGAAGACAAAGGAACAGTGTAAGGAAGCGTACGCACGCCGTATGAAACATTCCATTTTTGCGCCAAAAGAACTCCGCGATCCTTCTTATATAGATAGTTTCCGCGGAATTTACATGCCTTACTGGGCATTTTATATCTCCCAGAAAGGTTCTCTCTCGCTCAATGGGAAAAAGACTTCCCGCCGCGGTGATTATATTATTACCGATCACTACGCACTTACCGGGGATCTGGATGCCTACTACAAAGGTCTTTCCTATGATGCCTCATCCTCTTTTGATGACAATATCAGTGAAGAACTGGCTCCTTATAATTTAAAAGGCATGAAAGCCTTTACCCCCGCCTATTTAAGCGGATTTTACGCGGACACTTCCGATGTGGATGCAAAAGTATATCAGGGCGATGCCGAATACACTGCATCTGCGGAAACAACCGAGCGTATTGCTTCTGACGGGACATTTGCCGGTTTTACCATGGATACCATCCGTCCTGAACAGCTCCATACAAAAACAGAAACCATCGACAGTACCATGTTTCCGGTATGGTTTCTATCCTACCGCAAAAAAGACCGTGTCGCTTATGCAACGGTCAACGGACAGACCGGACTGGTCGTTGCGGATATTCCGATTGATCCGAAGCGTTATCTGCTTGGTTCGCTGCTTCTGGCAATTCCGATCTTTTCTCTTTTGGCATGGTCGGCATTTTTACAGCCCTCTTCCCTGGTAATAACTACCCTGCTTTTGTCACTGCTTTCCATCGGTGTCTATTGTTACGAATGCGTTTCTATCCACCAGAAAGATACCGGGGCAAATGACCGGGGCAAAATGTTCATCCAATCGAAGAAAGCTTCTGCTGCAGACAAACAGAAAACCCCTGAAGCCCAGCCGGAGCCAGCCGCAAAAACGAATCCGCTTGGCTGGATTCTTCCGCTCTGTGCTGCGGTACTTTCGTTTGGGGTATGGTTCCTGCATCCGGTATCGGATCTCTACTATTACGGAGCCGCAATTCTTTCCATGGCTGCCATCCTCGTGTCGTTCATCAGTATTATCCATGCGTATAATCTGTTGTCCACCCGCCGGCTGCCACAATTTGACAAACAGGGAGGTGATGACCGTGCGTAAAATAAAACGTATCCTTACGGCATTTGTATTTTGTCTGATACTCTCCGCCAGCACCATACCGGTTTGTGCATCCGCAGTTTCCGCTTCCAATGAGGAAACCGGCTACGTTTATGTGCTGGATGATTCTGCCGATTTTCTGACAGACTCCCAGGAAAACAGTCTGCAAAAGCAGCTGTATGACCTGACAGCATACTGTAATGTGGCTTTTGTAACCACAACCGGACACAGTAAATCTTCCACCGAAGATTTTGCTGCAGATTATTTCGATGATGTCTTTGGTCCACATTCCAACGGTACGATCTTCGTCATTGACCGCTGCCTGAATGAGATTTATCTCTACAGCGATGGACAGGCGCACAAAATCATCACCAATTCCCGCGCACGTTCAATTACCGATAACACTTATACCTACGCGCGCGATAAGGATTATTATACCTGTGCATACAAGGTCTTTACCCAGATCGAAACGCTGATGCAGGGCAAACGAATTGCAGAACCGATGCGCTACCTCTGCAGTGCGCTGCTGGCCATTGTTGCTGCACTGTTTCTCAATCTCTTTTTTGCGCTGTGGAGTTCACGTTCCCACAAGGCAGACCGCAGACAGGTGATGACCGGATTGTATGCACAGATGCAGATCAATAACCCACGCACACAATTCATCCGCCAGTCGCGTACTTACAGTCCGGTATCTTCCGGCAGCAGCGGTGGTGGTCATTCCGGCGGCGGCGGTGGTGGCGGTGGCGGCCACTCCGGTGGTGGTGGCGGTCACAGTATATAATCCTGTAGAAAATGCGCATTTGTGGTAAAACAGTGCTTTAAAAAATGCGCATTTGTGGTAAAATAACAATATAAAAAATGCGCATTTGTAGGAGATGTTTATGTTTAAGCGAAAAATATATGACAAGCTCTTAGCCTGGAAGCAGGAATCTGCAGGAAAAACAGCACTATTGATAGAAGGAGCCCGTCGAATTGGGAAATCTACTGTTGTGGAAGAATTTGCGAAAAATGAATATGACAGTTATATTCTGATTGACTTTTCCACGGCATCCAAAAATGTCCGTGAACTTTTTGAAGATGTTTCCGATTTAAATTATCTGTTTTTACAATTACAATTTCAATACAGAACCGATCTGATAGAACGAAAATCACTGATTATTTTTGATGAAGTACAACTTTGCCCACTGGCAAGGCAGGCAATTAAATCGCTGGTCAAAGATCATCGCTATGATTACATTGAAACAGGTTCCCTGATTTCCATCAAAAAAAATGTGCAAAATATACTTATTCCAAGCGAAGAGCGAAAAATAAGTATGTTTCCGATGGATTATGAAGAGTTTTTATGGGCGCTAGGCGATAC
>ENA-ORNR01002975-ORNR01002975.1-human-gut-metagenome-genome-assembly--contig:-NODE-2975-length-13205-cov-2.262433_pt1 | contig 13205 bp, 15 predicted proteins | sample MGYA00242114_ERZ509020 | MGnify/ENA primary metagenome ERZ509020 (study PRJEB26280, sample SAMEA2338758) | human gut metagenome | biome: human gut; feature: human-associated habitat; material: faeces...
CCGGCCCCTTGCTCCCTCCAACGACTTGATAAAAATGATGAAATTTGTAAAATAATCGCATTTTTTTTGTACAAATGTAAAAAGTTTATATATTTGCCCTTGCGTTAGCTCTCGGTCTTTGACGTTCTGCTTGTCCCCCACCCCGGTGGTGTTAGTTCTCAAAAGGGATAAGCAGATTTAATATTATGTCAAATCTGCTTTTTCCTTTCTTCAAATTTTTCAATATCAGAACATTTTTAACTTTTCTAAAATGTGTAAAGATGACACTAAACGAACTTGTAGGCTACTTGAAGAGCTTGCCCAAATGGTCTCGTGTCTCGATCGTGGTTGCGGCTGCTGTTGCGGTTGTCGCCATCTTGTTGGCAAGTTGCACCCGTTACTCTTATACTTACGTGAAGGGTTCCGAGGTTGAGTACGAACAGGTCGATTCGATGAACATATCTCGTGTTAAGCGATGATCCCCTCGTTTGTATTCCATGCTCAGCATTCTTTGAATACCATGCGAGGTATTTGTTTGCTGCTTGATATTTTTCGCAAGGCGTCTTATTTGGATTATTGCGAAGGTGTCATTGTTTGCCCTGCTCCCTACGAATCTTTGGTCAGGTTAGGCGGCTATGGATTCATATTCTCTTATCAGAAGGAATTTGCCTTTGTTGGCTCTGTCGATTTTATCCTTGCGATTCGTGTGGATATGATCGTAAAACGTATTTTAGAAACTATTCCTAAAGCAGATTGTCATGTCACGTTTCAAAGGAAAAAGAGGAAAAAGTAAATCTACTCGTCCTCACACCCAGATTTTTGACGTTGGAGGTAGGCGTTTGTGATGTCTCATTGTATGCGTCCTCGTCAGATCGTCAATCCTCATTATAACCTTAAGACCACACTCGGAGCTAAAAACCTCCGGGTGTGGCGTATTGCGAATAACTCTCCACAAGGTTATCCCGAGGATTACCAAATCTTAATCGATTGTGGCAAGTGTCTCGGTTGTCTTCGTGATAAGGCTCGCTCTTGGCGTGTTCGTTTGCTTCATGAACATATGTTTGGCAATCATGATTCTTGCACGTGTTTAACATTAACTATTGCACCTGAATATTATGAACTTTTTCAAACAAAAGAAGGTATGGCTTCGGCTATGCGGTCTTTTATTGATCGCCTTCGGCATTATGTTCCCGGTCGTCGTTCTCCTAAGAGGTTCTTCATCTCCGAGCTTGGCGAAGAGCGTGGACGTCTCCATTTCCACGGATTCATCTGGGATTGCAATATCCCCGAACGTCAGCTCGCTCGAATCTGGAAATATGGATTTATATGTGCCCGACCTCTTCGATCCGCTAAGCAGTTGTCTTACGCCACGAAATACATTACAAAACCTGCCGTTGGCTTCCACAAGCCTACCATCTTCGTTTCCCCAGGCCTTGGACAATCCTATTGTAATCAAGATGTATGGCGATCATGGCACAAGAAAGGAAACGCTAACGATCCTCTTAATTTGTATTGTAAGTTCGATTCTTTTGTGTATGCTATGCCTCGTTATTATCGCTCGAAAATTTTTACGGATGATGAAATACGTAACTTTAAAGTTCTGTTATCCAAATCTGAGCGACCCTTCGAAAAGGTTCTTGGCAGGCAAACCTATACAGAACCACTCCCCTATGCGCAAGATCGAGCAAAGTTGTTCGAAACTACTCTTCGGTCAGGGAAGAGTAAACCTCTAACTCCTGAACCTCGTAAGGATTCTTTGCGTGAATTCAATCCTTATGATGATACGAATGAATTCACTTGAGACATTTATCCTTTTTGATTATGGCAATTTTCCCTAAAGAAAAGAAAAAGGCGCCAAAAATGGCGCATCATGATCTTTCGCATTATTTGCGTACTTCGATGGCTCCGGGCCTCGGTTATCCTATTTGTTGTATTCCATGTAATGCCGGCGATCAGCATCAACTGGAATTCAAACATCTTATGAATACGCAGGCGATTCTTAACCCTCTTTATGGTTCGTATCGTCTTCAGATCTGCGTGTTCTTTGCTGGTATTTCGCTCTATGTTCCGAAGCTTTGGCGAAATGGGTCACTTGTCAACTCGAGTGGTTTTATGGATGTTAATTTCCCTTACATCGTTCCTACTGCTGCCAAGCCTATGTATCATGTGCATGAAAGTTCTCTATCTGCTTTTTTGGGCATGGGCTATCATTCTGGTGCCTATATTCCGAATGGCTCTTTTAAGGTTAATTTGATTCCTTACTTAATGTACTATGACATTTTTCGTCATTATTATGCGAATCGACAGGAGGCATATTATCCCGTTATGATGGGCCAATGGAACTCTGAGACTCGAGTTTCTCGTTATCAGATGACTCAACTTGATTCTTTTTTTGAGTCATTGATTCCTGTAGGTGGTGATTATTCGAATACTATTGCCATTCAAAAGACTCCTATTTATTCTATTTTCAAGAAGCTTCCCGAATCGTCGGCTACTCCTTCTTTGGCTACTCCGCTTGGTGGTCTTTGGCAGGCTTGCTATATGCCCGATCGCATGAATGTGATTCTTAACGAAGCGTTTTTTAATAAGAACGTTTCGACCGTTGTTGTATCTACGACTGGTGATTCGTTCCAAGTTGATCAGCTTGTTACGGCTAAAAAACTTTGGAATTCTCGGAATAACGACGTAATTACCAATGGCACTTTCAAGGATTGGATCCGTGTTCACTTTGGTATTACACCTAAGATCATGGATGATATGCCTACGTTCTGCGGTGCTACGTCTTCGGATATTCTTTTTGAGGATATCCGTGCTACGACTTCTGCTAAGATTGGTGATGCCGATCAGTATCTTGGTGATAAAGGTTCGTCTGCCTTGGGTTACGGTGATTCTCGACGATTCAACATCATGGTAGATCGTCCCGGTTATATCATGGCTATTGCTACCCTTGTTCCTCGTGTTGATTATTATCAGTTTACGGATCGCTATGTTCGTCATACCAAGCTCTCGGATATGTTTCGGCCTGAGTATAATGGTATTGGATATCAGGATGTTCTCATTTCTGATCTTAATACGGAGTTTCCTGATGCCTGGGATGCTTCAGCAGCCATTGCTCTTGAAAATGATCCTTTTGCCCAGGCTGTGGGCAAGCAGCCTGCTTGGATTGAATATATGACGGCTGTGAACAAGATTCGTGGCACATTCTGTTCGTCCGAAAGGTCTTGGGTTCTTGCTCGTGATATGCGTGCGGATACTGCTTCTCAAGACAAATCTCCTGCTCAAAACACGGCCTTTACGGCTTATATTGATCCGGGTCGTTGGAATCAACCATTTGCTGATCAGTCCGATACAGCTCAGAATTTCTATGCTCAGTTCTATCTGCGTCATCGTGTTCGTAGTACTGTTCTTAAACGTTTGCGTCCTAAATTCTAAAATTATGCGATTATATCAAAAAAATAAGCCTGCGGCTTTTGTTTTACTTGCAGGTGAAACTTCTCCGGGTTTTACTCTTACGGAGATTATCGATCAGTTCTATGCTGAAGGTGTTGTTCCGGACTTCATTCCGGCCGATCTTGGTGAGGATCTCGTAGATGAAGTCGACGCTGAGGGCCGTTGGTTGGTTGATCCGGCCGGCGATATTCGTACGGATCGTTTGGATCAGTTGGAAAATAATCTGATGGCCGGACTTGATGCTGCTGTTGATCCTGCGCCTGCTTCAGAATCTGCGCCAGCTTCAGATCCTTCGTCGGTATCAGAAGCCTCTCCGGCGCCTGAGGAGTAGTCACCAGAAAATCGGGGAATACAATATACAATACTTGATAATATTGTATAAGTGTGGAAATTCTCTCAAGGGAATTCCACACTGATCCCCGATTTTCTATAAAATCTTTTCTCTATGGCTAACTTGGATCAGTACGCACCCTACGTGGATGCGGTAGGTAATGCGGCCATGAATTTCGCCTTGGCTGACGTTTCCTACAAGAAGAATAAGAAGCTGCTCAAGCAGCAGTATCAGTATCAAAAGGAGGCTGCAGAACTTGCATGGCAGCGTCAGATGGAGTTCTACCAAGATCAGAAGGCTTACAATGACCCTAACGCGGTTCGTCAGCGTTATGAGGCCGCAGGTCTGAATGTCAATGCTGCCTTCGGTACTGCTGGTAGCTACTCCCCCACTAATGCCCCCTCCTCCGTTCAGGCCGCTGGAGGTGTTTCGACCCCCTATGTCGATTACACCAATATGAGGTTCCAAAGCGCTCTTGGTCTTGCACGACAGCAAGCCGAGATCGACCTTATCAAGGCTCAGGCTGATGAAACTCGCGGCCGCACTCTTGATCAAGGTGAGACCCAGCGGGGCCAGAAGCTTGGTAATGATCTCACAGCTCTGAACACTCGCCTTACTGACGCCAATATAATTGGCAAGGATTTGGCAAATAGGCTCGATTCTATCGACCTTCGGTTCCGTAATGAGGTGTACGATACTTCGGTGACGATTGAGCGTCAAAAGGCTTTAAATATCGCTAAACAGTACGAGGTGATGAACGAGGATATTGCTCGATCTGTTGCTGGCCGATCTCTCACGGAAGATCAGCGTCAGGAGATCCAGTCTCGGATCTGGCTCAACGCTCGCAATGCGGCCCTTGCTCAGATCCAGGCCGAGTATCACGGTCGGTTGTCTCAGGCTCAGATTGATGAACTTGTGGCTAGGACTCATTCGTTGGAGGCAACAAAGGAATGGCTTGAGGAACGCGCTAAGACGGAGAAGGCCTCGGCGCGTCTATCCGATGGCGCTGGCGCAGGATCACAAGCGGGCCTACGACGGCGACGAAGGGCCCAATACGGGCGGCATGGGTGCCTACTCGCCGCTGCCGTTCGTGACTGGGGAGGACGAACGGTATGCGTTGGAGCGGATCATGCAGCCCGTCGCCGATGCGATGTGCGCCGAAGGGTGTCCCTTCACGGGGGTGCTCTACGGCGGCCTGATGAAGACGCGGGACGGCATCAAGGTAATCGAATTCAATGCCCGTTTCGGCGACCCCGAGACGGAGGTCGTGCTGCCGCGTCTGAAAAGTGATATCGTCGAGATATTCCGTGCCGTGGCCGAGGGCGGCGATGCCGAGCTGGAGTGGCATGATTTAGCCGCTCTGGGCATAGTGCTCGCCTCGAAGGGCTACCCCGCTTCGTACGAGAAGGGTTACGAGATAAAAGGTCTTGACAAGGTCGAAGGCAAGGTATATCACATGGGAACGAAGGCCGAGGGCGACAGGATTGTGACGGCAGGCGGACGCGTGTTGTTCGTAGTAGGCCGTGGGGCCACGATCCCCGAGGCGCGCGAGGCGGCGTTGCGTGACGTCGAGCGCATAGAGTGCGATAACCTCTTCCATCGCAGCGATATAGGCCATTGGGCCCTTACGGGAAAGTAAATGCCGGCACTCAGATGGTGTTTTGCTTGGCGGTTGCGGCCGCTGGTGTGAATCGTGCAGATGATGTATAACTGAAAAAACAAGAATTTATGATTATAAGCGGAAAAGAGTTGTCGGCCAAGCTCAAGGCCGAGATGGCGGAGCGCGTGGCGACGTTCCCCGCCGAGTATGGACGTGTGCCGCACCTCGTGGTCATCCTCGTGGGAGAGGATCCGGGCAGTGTCTCTTATGTCAAGGGCAAGGCGAAGGCTTCGGCCGAGGTGGGTATTCGCAATACCACGATACGCCGTCCCGATACCATTACGGAAGATGAGTTGCTGGGTATGATCGCCGAGCTGAATGCCGATGATGGGGTAGACGGAATACTTGTGCAACTGCCCCTGCCCAAACATATCGACGAGGACAAGATTATCGCCGCAATCGACAAGTCGAAGGATGTGGACGGATTCCACCCTCTGAATGTGGCGGCCTTGTGGCAGAAGCAGCCTTGTACGCTGCCCTGTACGCCGAAGGGTATCATCAAGATGTTGAAGAGCGCCGGTGTCGAGATCTCGGGCCGCGAGGCCGTTGTCATCGGCCGCAGCAATATCGTCGGCCTGCCTGTGTCGAAGTTGCTGCTCGACGAGAATGCTACCGTTACTATCGCCCATAGCCGTACGAAGAACCTCGGTGAGGTGACACGCCGGGCCGATATTCTGGTGGTGGCCATCGGACGTCCCAAGTTCGTCAAGGCGGATATGGTGAAGGAGGGTGCCGTCGTCATAGACGTCGGTGTCAACCGTGATCCCGAGACGGGAAAGCTGTGCGGCGATGTCGACTTTGCGGCCATCGAACCCAAGGCATCGGTCATAACGCCCGTTCCCGGAGGTGTCGGCCCGATGACGATATGCTGCCTGATGGAGAACACTATCGAGTGTTTCCTGCGCCGCATAAAGCGTTAGTAGTATATTGCGGTCGTATAGACAAAGTAAAGACGGATGGCGAAAGTCATCCGTCTTTTTTCGTTTAGGGGTATTGATGCGGTTATTTGGCCGCAGGGTATCCGACCGTCTGTACCAATGTTATCATGCTGTTGTCGGGCAACGCCATCGCTGCGGCAAGCTTGTCGCGGTCGACCATGGCCCTTACGACTGTCGCGAGCGATTCGGAGGCACAGAAGAGATAGACGTTCTGTGCAATGAATCCCGTATTGGCGTATGTGGCGGCGATGAGTTCGTCGGGTGTCTTGCCCGTGATGAGCTGTTTGCGGCATACGTATATTATGTTTATCGGCGCGTCGGCTACGAAGGGTTGCGTGCCAGTAAGCGGTCGCAGATCCTTTTCCGTGACAAGGCACAGACGATGCTCGGCGGCATCGTAACGGTAGAGTCCACCCTTCATGGCCACATATAACTCTATCTCCTGCTTGTCGCGCGACGAGGGGGCGGTGCGTTTGTCCGCACGGTTATATCCCCATGCCGCCCATAACAGGTCGGATAGTGTCTGCTTCGGCAGCTCGCGGCTGTCGAAGTCGCGTGACGAGTGTCGGTTGGCGAGTGCCTCCATCAGAGGCATCCCTCCCGTGCGGTGCGGCGCCGGAAGATCCATATCCTGTGCCGCGAGTACCGTTGCGAAGAGTACGGCAAGCAGTGTTGTGACGGTCTTCTTCATATATCGATTTATTACGCGGGTTGTTTATGTGTTGTCATTTCGTCGATTATCTTATGTATGCCATCTACGTAAGTCGTGACGCGGAAGTCGGGAAAATGCTGTTTGAACTTCGAAGAATCAAATATACAGTCGGTGCCGTAGCGCGGCAGCAACTCTTCGATCTCGCGTACACGGGGATTGACCTCCATCATCCGTTCCAGTTCCTCCATCTGCAACACGCGGTAGGGTATCGAAGTGTCGGCCGCCTGCTCCGCCGCCACGATAAACTCTCGGTATGTCGGGCGGTTGTCGTCGCAAGGCAGATGCCATGTTGTGCCGTATGCGTCATCCGCCGTGGCGAGCGTCACGACGGCGCGGCCGGCATCGGGTGTCCACATAAGCGTACGCAGTGTCGAGTCGCTGAGATATACCGAGGCCTCGCGGTGTTGCTCCATACGGCGGAAAATGAGCGAGTTGGTTATGCTCTGCGTATTCTCGGGCCCGTAAAATTCGGCCGAGCGGCATATCATCGCCTCGATGCGTCCGTGAGCGATCTCTTCCAAGAGCATCTCCGCCATACGTGCGCGTACGGCGCCTTTGGGTCCGACGGGACGGAAGGGGGTCGTCTCTATCAGGTGCGTACCGTCCTGCGGATACATGTATGTGTTGTCGAAGAATACCAGACGGGCGTTATGTCGTTCGCATGCCGCAATTACGTTGCGCATCATCACGGGAAATGACGCTTCCCACAATGCGGTGTCAAGCGGCAGCCCTGCCGCAAAATATGCCGTATGGCTGCCCTTGACGGCTTTGTCGGTCATGCCGGCATGTGTGAGGTCGGCCGCCACGACGGTGTCTGTGGGGGCGACGCGGCGCGGTGTGCGGCTCACGAGGCGTATGTCGCTGATGTCGCGGCGGTGCAGCTCGCGTGCTATTTCGGTGGCTATCTGTCCGTTTGCTCCGAGTATCGTATGCATCGTATGAAGTGTTTGTTGTATCGTGTCGTGCAAATGCTTTGCCCGATATGTGTAAAGATAACAATTATTTTCATGTCGGCCGCGCGTATGATAGTCGCATCACCAAAAACAAACGGAAGACCATATATTTCATAAGATCTTCCGTTTATCGGTTTAGTTTGTTGAGACCGTATTACTCGGGCCTTATGCACTGCATGTGGTGCATCTTGTGGCCTAAGAATGAGACTTCGCCTACGCGGCGGAATCCCAACCGTTCATAGAGCCGTTCAGCCTTGGGGTTGATGAGGTCTACGAGCAGTCCTACACGTCGGTATCCCGCATCGAAGGCTTCGTCACGCATGCGCTCCAGAAGCCGTGCGCCGATACCGTGGCCGCGCATCTCGGGCATGACACCGATAGAGTCGAGATAGAACTCTCCCGGGCCCGTCTCGTCCGTAACTTGGATAACGGTGCCGCACTCCTCGCGCAGGATGTCGAGTGCCGGTTGCCGCAACTCGTGCAGGCGCGCACCGTCATAACCGCATATTGCACCCGCAACCACTCCGTCCACGGTACATACGATTGTGTTGCGGTAGCTGTATTGCGTGTTGTCCAAGCGTACTATGCGCTCGAAGATCTCCACGCCGCGGTCGCCGCACAGACGTCGGGTCATATCCTCGCCGAAAGCCATCGTGACGGCGCGGGCTATGGCCGCAGAGTCATCAATGGTGGCGCGGCGAAGGATTATTTCGGGCTTTGCTGTCATTTACGTCGAGGCTTTACCTCTATTTCGAGTTTCGAATATGCTCTCTCGGTCTTGGCCAATGCTGCCTCGACACTCTCCGCACGGGCAAGTATCACGCCCATACGGCGGTGTCCCTTTACTTCGGGCTTGCCGAAGAGGCGTATCTGTACGTCCGGTTCGGAGAGTGCGGCATCGAGATTGCCTATGACCACCTCGTCGCTGTCACCCTCGACGACGATGGCTTTCGAGGCACTCGGGCCGTAGAAACGTATCGACGGTATTGGCAGGCCGAGGATGGCGCGGGCGTGGAGCGCAAACTCCGACAGATCCTGCGATATCATCGTCACCATACCCGTATCGTGCGGACGCGGCGATACCTCGCTGAAGAGAACCTTGTCTCCCGCCACGAACAGCTCCACACCGAATATACCGTAGCCGCCCAGAGCGTCGGTTATCTTGCGTGCGATGTCGCGGGCTTGAGCCAAGGTGGTCTCGCTCATGGGCTGAGGCTGCCACGACTCGCGGTAGTCGCCATCGACCTGATGGTGTCCTATGGGTTCGAGGAACGAGGTGCCGCCGCTGTGGCGTACCGTGAGCAGCGTTATTTCATAGTCGAACTTGACGAAGCCTTCGACTATGACGCTGCCGCCGCCGGCACGGCCTCCCTCCTGAGCATATTGCCAAGCCTTGTCGGCCTCATCCATCGAGCGCACGACACTCTGTCCGTGTCCCGACGAACTCATGATGGGTTTGACAACGCACGGAACGCCTATCTGACGTAACGCCTCGTCGAACTCCTCGCGCGTCGCAGCGAAACGGTAGGGCGATGTTGGCAGCCCCAACTGCTCGGCAGCAAGGGTGCGTATGCCCTGACGGTTCATCGTAAGCAGTGCGGCGCGTGCCGTGGGTATGACATTATAGCCCTCCTTCTCCAGCTCGACGAGCGTGGGGGTGGCTATGGCCTCGATCTCGGGGATGATGTAGTCGGGCTTCTCCGCCTCGATTACCTGACGCAGACGCTCTCCGTCGGTCATGGGCAGAACGTACGAGCGGTGTGCCACCTGCATGGCGGGGGCATTGGGATATTTGTCGAGTGCGACGACCTCAACGCCGTAGCGTTGCAGTTCTATGGCTACCTCTTTGCCCAACTCTCCCGACCCGCATAACAGGGCCTTTTTACCCGAAGGCGTAAACGGGGTTCCTATCTTTACCATACGGCTTGGAGTTTACTTTACACGTGCCTCACAATATACGCAGCGCAGATCTCCGTCCTCGGTTTTGCGGAAGAGGTGATCCACATCCTCGCTGTTCGATATGCACTGACGGTTCGAGCAGCGTAGATCGTTGTTTACGAGCGAGTGGTCCAGACGCGGCGTGGGCGTGGTGGGACGCTCCTCTTCGGCCCACTTGAGCAACGTATATATGAGTGCCATACGTACGAACTTGCCGTTCTCCACCTGACGGAAGTAGGCGGCACGGGGATCGTTGTCGACGGCACGCGTGATCTCGTTCACACGCGGCAGCGGGTGGAGGATTATCATATCCTTCTTGGCGGTGCGCAGACGTTCGGGGTTGAGTATGAAGCTGTCTTTCAGACGCTCGAACTCCTCCTCGTCGAGGAAACGCTCCTTCTGTACACGTGTCATGTAGAGTATGTCGAGTTCGCTCATGACCTCCTCCATCGTCTCAACCTCACGTGTCGGCACATGGTTCTTGTCGCACACCTCGCGGCGGATGTATGACGGAAGGCGGAGCTCTTCAGGGGCGATCAGTATGACGTTGATACCGGTATAGCGTGACAGGGCCTTGATCAACGAGTGTACCGTACGGCCGAACTTCAGGTCACCGCAGAAACCTATCGTAAGGTTATTCAGACGTCCCTTCTCGCGGCGTATCGTGAGCAGGTCGGTGAGCGTCTGCGTGGGGTGGGCATGGCTGCCGTCGCCGGCGTTGATGATGGGCACGTTGGCATAGTGCGACGCTACGAGCGGCGCACCCTCCTTGCTGTGGCGCATGGCGATGATATCGGCGAAGCATCCGATGACACGCACCGTGTCGGCAACGGTCTCCCCCTTACTTACCGACGACGAGGCTGCATCCGAGAATCCGAGTACGTTGCCACCCAACTCCATCATGGCCGACGTGAAACTAAGGCGCGTACGCGTACTCGGCTCGTAGAATAACGTGGCGAGCTTCTTGCCCTTGCACGCCTCGCTGTATTTCTTGCGGTTGGCGATGATGTCGAGTGCCGTTTCGAGTATCTGGTCGACTTCGGCGACCGATATGTCCGTAGTATCTATCAGGTGTCTCATGATATGGCGATATTATTTGTTGATCCAACTTTCATCCGACGGATTATCACGGAATGCGAGTATACGCTTGCACGCCTCGGGCTTGATGTAACCCTCCTCGGCCGCAACCTCGACCAGAGCGTCGAGATTCGAGAGCGAGTGGTTCTCGACGTGAGCCTCGGCCAGACGGTCGAGCCCCTTCTTCATGCCGTAGGTGAATATGCTGACTATGCCCAACACCTCGGCTCCGGCCTCACGCAATACGTTGACTACCTCTACACAGCTGCCGGCCGTCGAAATAAGATCCTCGACAACGACTACCTTCTCGCCCTTCTCGAGGCGACCCTCGATCTGGTTGGCGCGACCATGATCCTTCGCTCCGCTGCGTACGTATCCCATGGGCAGGTCGAGTATCGTGGCGGTGATGGCGGAATGGGCTATGCCTGCGGTGCTCGTACCCATCAGCACCTCACATTGCGGATAGTAGCGCTTTACCAACTCGGCAAGCCCCTTCTCGACGGCATCGCGTACGCGCGGCGCCGTGAGCGTCAGACGGTTGTCGCAATATATGGGGCTTTTGATACCGCTGGCCCACGTGAACGGCTGCTCGGGACGCAGAAATACGGCCCCTATCGAGAGCAGGTCTTTGGCAATGGTCTTTTCCATAAAATAAGTATTCGTTTTGTGTATCAGTATTCGTTTCGTTTTGTACGCTGTATTCCCGTTACAGAGTGATTTTCCGTCCGCAGACTATTCGAGCGCCTTGCGCAGTACGGCCTCGACCTCTTCGGGGTAGATGCCGCCCTCGTGTACCTTCTCGTCTCCGACATAGAAGGTCGGCACATAGTAATAGTCGAACTTGTCGGCCAGAGCTGGCTGCTCCGACTCCTCGATCATCTCGATAGGTATGGCCGCAAACTCGGGATGCTCGGCCTTGAGAGAGTCGATATATGAGAGCGCCTTCTTGCAGAAGGGGCAGCTTTTCAAATAGAACAACTTAATCGGTTTCATACCGGCATGTGTTTTAAGTTACGTGTTTTATTCGCCGATGAACTCCCTGACGCAACGCTCGTATGCGGCAACGGGATCTGCAGCTTGGGTTATGGGGCGTCCGACCACGATGTAGTCCGTTCCGATCTCACGGGCGCGTGCCGGTGTGGTCACACGTACCTGATCTCCTACTTCGCCGTCGGCAAAACGTACGCCCGGCGTTACGGTGATGAAATCCTTGCCGCATGCATCCTTTACCATGCCTGCCTCCAGCGGAGAGCATACCACACCGTCGAGACCTGCCTGTTTGGCATTCTGGGCGTAGTGGACGATGGTATCGTTGATCGAGGCGTCGATGAGCAGCTCGCGGCGCATGCGCTCCTCGCTCGTCGATGTGAGCTGCGTAACGGCTATGAGCAGCGGACGGGTGCCGTCGGGACGCGTAAGACCCTCCAGTGCAGCACGCATCATGTCAATGGTGCCCGCAGCGTGCAGGTTGCACATGTCAACATCCAGACGTGAGAGTACCGCCATCGCCTTCTTGACCGTATTGGGTATGTCGTGGAGTTTCAGGTCGAGGAAGATATTGTGGCCGCGCGCCGGTGACGATGCAGAATGCGGAGCGAGCGGTGCTTTCCCGGCTGCGCGCGATGTGCGAGGAGGACTTCGCCCGCTATGACAGCGGGAATGAAGGCCTTTATCGCCGGTTTTATGACGCAGCGCGGACGGCAGCGTCCGTCGACGAGCTGCTCTCCGCGGTGAAGACGAAGCGCTATGCCTATGCGCGGCTGCGGCGGATGCTGCTTGCGGCGTATCTGGACGTGACGGCGGCGGATGTGCCGCCGGAGGTCCCCTATCTGCGCGTGCTGGCGTGCAATGAGCGGGGACGAAAGCTGCTCAAAACGATCAAAAAAACGGGAAGCGCACCGGTGCTGACCAAGAGCGCCGATGTGCGCGCGTTGAGCGAGGAGGCGCAGAAGCTCTTCGCTCTGACGGCGCGCGCGGCGGATCAATACGTGCTCGCCTATCCCAAGCTGCGCGCGGCCAGAGGCAGCAGCGCGTGGACGGAGGGGCCTGTGATCGTTTGAGCAAGGAACCGAGACCTCGAAAGGAGAACAGAATGAAAAAATGGATGACGCTGCTGCTTTGCTGCGTGCTGGCGCTGAATTTGACCGCCTGCGGCGCAGGAGCGTCC
>ENA-ORNR01002983-ORNR01002983.1-human-gut-metagenome-genome-assembly--contig:-NODE-2983-length-13175-cov-7.832393_pt1 | contig 13175 bp, 10 predicted proteins | sample MGYA00242114_ERZ509020 | MGnify/ENA primary metagenome ERZ509020 (study PRJEB26280, sample SAMEA2338758) | human gut metagenome | biome: human gut; feature: human-associated habitat; material: faeces...
CGATTGAAGCACAGGACAATTGGCTGATCATGGATTATCGCCAGTATTCTCAGTGGCACCCGTATGGGAACGGATAATATCATCTATCAGGGTGCCATCATCGGTGCTACTCCTCAGGATTTTAAATTCAAGGGTGAGGATACCCTCCTGAAAATCGGTAATCACAATACCATACGGGAGAAAGTGATCCTTAACCGGGGCACGAACACAACCGATTGTACGATAATCGGAGACGGTAACTTTCTGCTGGAAGGTGTACATCTGGCACACGACACCCATTTAGGCAGCCATTGTGTATTGGGAAACGGTGCCAAAACAGCAGGAAACTGTATTATCGACGACAAGGCGATTTTAGGTAGTGAAGTGATCGTCAAACACGGTTGCCGTATCGGAAGCTGGGCACTATTGCGTGACGGCTGCCGCGCCAACAAAGATGTTCCGCCTTATATCGTGGCGGCCCACAATCCGATCAGTTACTATGGAATCAATGCTTTGATCCTGGCTAAAGAAGGCCATCTCACCGAAAATGTGATCGATAATATAGCTAAATGTTACCGGCAAATTTATCAATGCGGTACCAGTCTGGAAAATGCCCTGCGAAGAATCAAAGATATTATTCCTCTCAGTCCGGAAATCACTTACCTGGTAGATTTTATCGAACAATCTAAAAAGGGGATTATCGGAACGACAATGTAAATTTAAAAATTCAACGGTTACAAGAGTGACAACGATCAGACTGACCAAGGCCAACTCTTGCAACCGTTGATACTTCTTCCTTATCTGATCTGAATACGTTCATTTTCCAGACTGCCGATAATAGCGAGTGATCCGACATGTATAACCTCTCCCCTCCAAAGTTCCCTTCTTTTTGAAAAGCTTTTTCGATAATCACATCCCCCAGGAAAGCATTTACCATTTTGTAGTATTCATACAAATCAGTTTACCGCACTGTTTCCCGAATCTCCTCTCCCGGTCCTGCTGCATATCTGTAGATCGTTTTCATAATTCGGTACTCTTTATCCATCACCTTTTTTCCGACATCTCGTCCAAGTAAAAAAAACAGGAAGGCGATCGAACCTTCCTGTTATAAATCGATATAATCTTCGTCGTTTATGAACACGATCTTACTACATTCAGCTTATGCCTTCACTTTTTCCTCTATCCATTTCCGGGCATTGACAAAAGCCTCGATCCACGGACTCACTTCATCCTCACTGCGTCCTTCAGCATAATATGCCCAATTCCATGGATAGATAGACCGTTCCAAGTGAGGCATCATCGCCAGGTGACGGCCATCTTTACTACAGATCGCCGCTGTAGCGAACGGTGAACCGTTCGGATTGCCCGGATAGGCATCGTAACTGTATTTGATCGGAATATGGTATTCACTCTCGGCATAAGGCAAACTGAATTTACCTTCTCCATGAGCGATCCAGATACCTAACCGACTACCTGCCAAAGACTTTAACATTACAGAATGATTCGGCTGAATCGTTACATTGACAAAACCGGATTCAAACTTATGGGAGTCATTATGCAACATCTTAGGCATTTCAGCATGCTCAGGATAAATAAGTCCCAGTTCAACAGCCAACTGGCATCCGTTACAAATACCCAAACTCAAGGTGTCTTCGCGTTTATAGAAATTCTCCAAAGCCTGTCGTGCTTTTTCATTGAATTTGAAAGCGCCGGCCCACCCCTTGGCAGAACCCAACACGTCAGAATTCGAGAATCCTCCGACAAAGACAATCATATTTACCTCTTCGAGAGTTTCATGTCCGCTGATCAAATCGGTCATGTGTACATCCTTCACGTCAAAACCGGCCAAATGCAAAGCCCAGGCCGTTTCACGCTCACACTGGCACCCTTTCTCCCGGATCACAGCAGCCCGGATACCCGATTTAGCAGTACGGTTCAACTGCAAGCCCAAATCAGCCAATTTGCCGGTAAAACCTTGTGGGAATTTATATTTCAACTCATTGTGTTTATAGCTCTTGTATCTCTCCAATGCCTTCTCTTCGCCACTCTGACGCCGGTCGAGTAAATAAGAAGTCTTAAACCAAAGATCACGTAAAGAAGGGATATCCAACGACCAGCTATCCGCATCCTTCTTGATGTTCAGTAATCCCGCCTTACCCGGCTTTCCTAAGAAAGCGTAAGCAACACCGGCTTTATCCATCAGAGCGGAAACCTTTTTAGCATCCTTATCCGCTATCTGAATCAGTACGCCGGGATTTTCAGCGAATAAGATCTTAATCATATCTTTTTCAGCCAGGAATGAAAAATCGATATCCAAACCCAAACGATTATCTGCAAAACACATTTCGAGCAGTGCCGTTACCATACCTCCGGCAGAAATATCATGTCCGGCCAAAACGATACCTTCATCCACCAATTGCTGAATAGCTGTAAATGCACGGGCAAAATACTCGCTATCCCTAACGTCGGGCACTTCTTTGCCCACTTTATTCAGAATCTGGGCAAAGCTGGAACCACCCAATTTCAATTTATCGAATGAGAAATCGACATAGACGATCTCGGTAGCCGGATCATTTTTCAATACAGGAATGACAATTTTACGGAAATCGGTTACTTCGCCGACAGTAGAAATGATAACCGTTCCCGGAGCATACACTTTTTTGTCCCCATATTTCTGGGTCATAGAAAGTGAGTCTTTCCCGGTAGGAATGTTTACTCCCAACTCGATAGCAAAGTCGCTGGCAGCCTGTACCGCCTGATACAACCGGGCATCTTCTCCTTCATTGCGGCAGGGCCACATCCAGTTGGCCGACAGAGACACAGATTTGAGGCCTTCCTTCATACGGGCGCCGCAGATGTTGGTCAGCGCTTCGGCTATAGAAAGCACCGAACCGGCTTCAGGCGAAATCAGAGCCGCCTGGGGGGCATGACCTATGGAAGTGGCGATGCCGCTTTTGCCGTGATAGTCGAGAGCCGCCACGCCGCAATCGCTGAGCGGCAACTGAAGCTCGCCAACACACTGCTGACGGGCTATGCGGCCTGTTACCGAGCGGTCAACCTTGTTGGTGAGCCAGTCTTTGCAGGCAACAGCCTCAAGCTGCAGCACGTTGCGCAGGTAATCCTCAATCAGAGCCTCGTCGTAGCTGACGGGGGCGTATTGGTGATTTATCTCCTTGTCGTTGATAATAGTCTTGGGCGAAGAGCCGAACATATCAGACATGGCCAGATCAATGGGCTTGCGGCCGTCTTTCTGACGGAAGACGAAGCGGGCGTCGTCGGTGGTTTTGCCCACCACATAGAAGGGAGCCTGCTCGCGTTCGGCTATCTGACGCACCTTCTCAACATCTTCGTTGCGGAGCACCAGACCCATGCGTTCCTGACTCTCATTGCCGATAATCTCCTTTGCCGAAAGCGTAACATCGCCTACCGGCAGAGCGTCGACATTGATTTGGCCGCCCGTGGCCTCAACCAACTCCGAGAGCGCGTTGAGGTGTCCGCCGGCGCCATGGTCATGGATGCTCACACAGGGATTGCTTTCCATCTCAGCCAGAGCGCGCACCACATTGCTGACACGTTTCTGCATCTCCGGATTGGCACGCTGCACCGCATTCAGCTCTATGGCATTGGCATACTGGCCTGTGGCAACCGACGATACGGCGCCCCCGCCCATGCCTATGCGGTAATTGTCGCCGCCCATCACCACGACGCTCATGTCGGCTTCCGGCACCTCTTTAATGGCATCGTCAGCCTCGGCGTTGCCAATGCCGCCGGCAAGCATTATCACCTTGTCGTAAGCTAACAGACGGTCCTGTTCCTGATGCTCGAAGGTGAGCAGAGAGCCGCAGATGAGAGGCTGACCGAATTTATTGCCGAAGTCGGAGGCTCCGTTTGAGGCCTTAATCAGAATCTGCTCAGGCGTCTGATAGAGCCAGGGACGCGGAGCGGGAGCATTTTTCTCTACCTCGCGTTCTTCCTCCGGACGCGGATAACCCGTCATGTATACCGCTGTTCCCGCTATCGGCAGCGATGCTTTGCCGCCGCCCATACGGTCGCGAATCTCGCCACCCGTTCCGGTTGCGGCGCCGTTAAACGGCTCTACAGTCGTGGGGAAGTTGTGCGTCTCGGCTTTGAGCGAGATTACGGTGTCTATTTCCTTTTCCTCAAAGAAATCCGGCTTTGAGGCATCGGCAGGAGCGAAACGCTGTACCGGCGACCCCTTTATGAAAGCCACATTATCTTTGTAAGCAGAAACCAGCCCGTTGGGATTCTCCTTCGATGTCTGTTTGATGAGCTGGAAGAGGCTCTGATCCATTGTCTTGCCGTCGATTACGAACGTGCCGTTGAAGATTTTGTGGCGGCAATGCTCGGAATTGACCTGCGAGAAACCGAAAACCTCGCTGTCTGTGAGCGGACGCTGCAGACGCTCGCTCAGCTGCTCCAGATAAGTTATCTCTTCATCGCTCAGAGCCAGACCCTCTTTTTCGTTATATGCACGCAAATCAGAAATTTCAACAATCTCTTCAGCCGTGCGGGTAGGGGTGAAAACGTTTTGGTCGGGATTTTCGTATACAGCCTGCAACATCGGGTCGAAGGCGGTGTTCTCATCCGGCGCTCCGGTGAAAAGCTCGATGCGTTGAGGCGAAGTTATGCCTATATTGTGCGCCATTTCCACGGCGTTCGTGCTCCATGGCGTAATCATTTCGCGCCGAGGCCCGATGTATCGGCCCCTCACGGTGCGGACTTTCAGCGGCTTGGCTCCGGTGAAGAGCCATTGAAGCCGCTCTTTCTCTTTTGAGGTGAGGGCTTGAGCCGTCTCTACGGCTATCAGCGTTGCGTTCCCTTTTTTGAAATACGTTATCATGCCCTTGGGGAAAATCAGTTTCTAAAAGATTTGCAAAGTTAAGAAATCTATTTGGAATTAGAATAAATTTAGGGCCGTGAACGGATAAAAATTTTCATTAATAAATATTCTGCCGTTAAGATGATGCGTAAACCGAAAAAATTAACTAACTTTGCAGACCATACGCACTAACCATGGATACCAAGACCCTTATAGAGAGAGCATGTTCAGACAGTAAGCTTGACCCGGCGCAAGGCCGGATTGTGGCTGATGCTTTTTCGGCCTTACTGAGTGAAAGCGGCTCTGAACTGGATTCCATAGCTATACCGGGTTTCGGGGTATTTGAGTCAAAAAAGCGCCTTGAGAGAATAAATGTTCATCCGGCCACGGGCAAACGAATGTTATTGCCGCCAAAGATTGTGATGAGCTTCAAGCCGTCGGCTCTTCTCAAACAGAAACTTCAGTAATTCCACCACGACGTCATGCAGCAAAAAATCACTTTCTCGGAGGTTTGCCGGATAATAGCCGACCGCACAGGTCTGCCACGGCGCGATGTTGATGAGTTTTTGCGGGCATTGTTCAGCACCATAGCCTCGGCGTTGGCGCAGGGTGAGCAAGTGCGCATAAAAGGCATCGGCACCTTCAAGGCGCAGCGCATGGGTGAGCGCAAGAGCGTGGACGTAAACAGCGGCAAGGTGATAACTCTGCCTGCTCATACCAAGCTATCTTTTGCGCCGGCAAAAGACTTGGCTGCAGCCGTAAATGCGCCCTTTGCAGCTTTTGAGGCTGTGGAAATCACCGATGATCTGACGGATGAAGAACTGGAGATAACCGACGAGGTCCCTGCTACAGAACCCGCTCTTGTGAATACGGAAACGCCTGATACTCAGACAACTACATCGCAGGATGAGGCTGGAACAATCTCTCAGAAGGAAGACGCAGAAGAGTCAGCTAAGGAAGAAGAAACTGCTGGTGAGGAGTTACTTGAGGAGGCTGCTCCGCAAGAAAAAATATCGGAAGAAGAGGTTCCTCAGCAGGAAGATGAGACGCCGTCAGATGAGGTTTCATCAGATGATACCCCATCAGAAGAAGCATCCTCGGATGAGGCGCCATTGGCACCTTTCCTCGCTGACCATGACGATGACTATACTTATATAGAAGATAGTCAGGAGCCTGACCATCCCTCAGAAATATCAGATTCGTCTCAAAAGCCTCAACCTCAGCCTCAACCTCAATCTCAACCCGATGAAGAAGCTCCTTCTTATCCTGCAGATGCGTTGGAGGCCGGCGAAGAGGTCCTGGAGGGGGAAAACGATAACATTGAGGAGCCAATAGCAGAAGAGATAGAAGAGGCGGAAAGGGAAATCCGCCATAAGAGTAGGCGGCGCAGAAAACACAGATTCGGTTTCGTAATAGGGTTTATCTGTGCGTTGCTGCTTATTTGCGTTGTGGGCATATTATGTCTCTTGCTTTGCCCAAATGCTCCCCGTTCGATAGCCGAGCTTGTTCAGGGGCGCGATACGGTGGAGATTCAGCGTGCCGAGGTCATAGACACTCCGGTAACGACTCACACCGTAACCGCACCAACGTCGGTGGCTGTTTCCGACTCCTCTGTAACGGAAGAGAAAGCAGATGTGGCACCCACAGAGGCCAGCGATGCCCCGAAGGTGTATGACGTTGTTACTACAACAAGATATCTGACCACCATAGCCCGTCAGCATTATGGCAATCAGCATTTTTGGCCATATATATATGAGGAGAATAAGGCTATTTTAGGCCATCCGAACCGCATTAAGCCGGGAACAAAGGTCGTGGTGCCCGACCTTAAGAAGTATGGAGTGGATGTTAAGAACCGCAAGGATATAGAAGAGGCTAAGCGCAAAGAGGTGGAAATCTATGCCCGCTATAACAAAAGTGCGGACAAGGATAAGAAAAGCTCTAAACGCTGAAAATATTGATTACCAAACAGTTAGCTTCAACTATAAGAACTGCTGAGAAATTTTTTTTGAAAAAAGTGGTGAAAAATTTGGTCAGTTGAAGAAAAAGAACTAACTTTGCACTCGCAAACGGGAAGTAAGCCCTGTGAGCATAAAAATGGCGGGATAGCTCAGTTGGTTAGAGCGTCGGATTCATAACCCGGAGGTCCCGAGTTCAATTCTCGGTCCCGCTACTATCAGAGAGCAAGTCAGCTAAATTGACTTGTTCTTTGATTTTTATAAAATTGGCTGACTTCATTCAGACGTTTCCAATAACCAAAACAAAAATCCCTTCCCATGAAAATTTTAAACAGTATAATACTGACCCTTATAAGCACTCTGACAATGGCTATGGCAACCTCATGTAAAGCCCCGAAAAAGGTCAGCGACGATGATAATCAAAATCAACCGCTTGTGATTTCCATAAAAGACAGGCAAAAGCCCGAGAGCGGTTCTCCCAATATGTTCATTCCCCGAGCCATAGTTTACCGCACCAACGGCAATTACGCCGATAATGTGCCTGTTCAGGTAAGCGCCGACGGGAAAACACTTGTGTCATTCCCGGCACCAAGCGATATCTCTGCCGATTCCCGACCCATAGAGCTTTCCGACGGCTGGCTTCTTGACCGCCGAGGAATAGGGGAGAACAGCCGTTTTACCTCCTACACATACGGTCAGTATGCAAAATTAGCCACAGCGCCCTCTCCAGCCGAGCTGCTGAAAGCGATACTGCCGGGTGCCATAATAACAGATATGTATGCTTTGCCCTGCACCCTTCAGGAGGCAAAGAGCGATACAAATGCTGTCAACAGCCTTATCAGACGCGGCTTCCCTGATTGCCGGATGATAATTTCCGCACCCGTCGTCCAGCCGTAACTATTTTTGCCAGAAGTAAGGGGTGAGGACCAGCAATACGGTGTAAAGTTCCAGACGGCCGGTAAGCATAACGATAGAGAGAATCCATTTGGCTGTGTCGGGCAGGGAGGCAAACCCTTGACCGATGCCTATGGTGTCGGTGCCGATGCCGGTGTTAGAGATGGCCGAGAGGGTGTAGAAGAAGCTCTCGCGCAGGCTAACTCCCAATATCACAAGTAGGGTGCCGGAGATGAAAATGACAATCATGTAAAGGCACAGGAAAGCTAAAATCTTCTGTACCAGGCTCAGTTTGACACTGCGGCCGTTGATGGTGACGGCGGTTACATTGTTTGGATGCATCATCTTGAAAAATTCGTTTTTCAAGAATTTGAGCAAGACGATAATACGGTCGATTTTTGCGCCTCCTGAGGTGGAACCTGAACAGGCACCGGTAAACATAAGTATAACCAGGACAATTGTTGACAGGGCACCCCATTGAGCGAAGTCAGGCTCTGAGATGCCGGTGGATGAGATGGTGCCTACGACCTGGAAGAGAGGGTCTATGGTGACGTCGTCAACGTGTTTTGCAAGCCCGTTAATCACCACATTAACTGTGAGCAGGATATAAGCCGCAAAAATAAAGATGACGTACCAGCGAAGCACCGTATTGACACGCACATTGCGGAAATGTCCGGTAAAGGCTTTGTAAATGAGCGAGAAATTCACGCCGCCGAGGAACATAAAGATGATGAGGACTATCTTTAGATAATAGCCGTTGAACATATCTCCCTGCACGTTGAGAGTGGTGAATCCGGATGTTGAAATCACCGACATGCTTTCGTAGATGGCGCTGAAAATATCCATATCGCTCAAGGCCAGCAGGCCTATCAGCGCAAAAGTGAGCAGGGTATAGACAATCCAGAGACCGCGTGCGGTAGATGAGATGCGGGGGCGCAGTTTGTCGTGTGTAATGCCCGTAATTTCGGCATTGAAGAGGAATATGCCGCCCGAGTTATTGAGCATGGGCGCCACGGCAAGGGTGAAAAGAATTATACCCATGCCTCCGAGCCAGCGCATTACGCTGCGCCATAACAGCAGACTGTGGCCGGTTTCTTCAATTGGCGGGAAATAGCTGCCACCCGTGGTTGTAAAGTCGTTTATGGCTTCAAAAAAAGCATCAGTCACCGACATGGGGCTGCGCGAGATGAGGAACGGTATCATGCCGAAGGCCGACAGAATTATCCACGTCAGCGAAGTGAGCAGGATAGCTTCGCGGCGCCCCATTTCATGGCTCTGCGGCTTGAGACGCACCAGGAAGATGCCCATGCCTAAGGTGATGCCGATGGAGATGATGAAGCCCCACAGCGAACCGTCGCGATAGATGAACTCTGCCGCTAACGGGAAAATCATCAGAGCCGCCTCTATGAGAAGCAGCAAGCCGATGATGCGCATGAGCATTGGCAGGTTCACGAACTTGCGTTTACGCGCTCCGGCGGTTATCACCGATGGCCTTACGGGTTGTTCTTTGACGCGTGCCAAGGAGTTCAGGTAAAGAGTTTTTCTATTTTGTTAAGCGAGCCGGAAAGACAGAAAACCACCACGCGGTCGCCCGGCATAATCTCGGTGTTGCCATCCACCAGTTCGCATTTGCCGTCGCGAGTATAGGCACCTAAGGTCATGCCGTAGGGCAGATTGAGCTTGCGTACCGGTCCGTGAGTGATTTTGGCACCTTTCTTCACCGTCATTTCCGCCACTTCCGCATCAGCCAGCGACAGGCACTTGGCATTTTCCGTGTCGGCGTCGAGCAGAATTTTATATATGCGGCTTGAGGCAAGCAACTTCTTGTTGATGGTGGTGCCTATGCCCAATTTCTCAGCCTGAGCTATAAACTGCAGATTCTCCACTTCCGCCACCGTGCGCGCCACATTAAACTCTTTGGCGATGAGGCAGCTGAGGATATTCGACTCGCTGCGGTCGGTAAGAGCCAGAAATGCATCGTAGCGGTAAATGTTGTTCTCCACAAGGACGTCAACATTGCGGGCATCGCCGTGAACAATCTGACAGTCGGGCAACAGTTCTGCCACCCATTGACAGCGGTCTTCGTCGTCATCAATAATCTTGATGTCGTAGTTGTCGTGATTCATCAGAGCGAAACGCAGAGCCATGTCGGTGGCGCCCATTATGATGAGGCTCTTTATGTTGCGGTCAATCTTTCCGCATAGATCGCGAATCTCGTTCTCATGGCCCTGAGTGGTGATGAAATAAACAATGTCGTCTGCCCGAATGAAGTCGGAACCGGTAGGGATTATCGTCTCCTGGCCGTGTCGAATGGCCACGATGTGGAAGTTGTGCGTCTGCACAGGCAAATCCTTTATCTGACAGTCGACGATGCGGGCACCCTGACGCACCTTTACACCAATCAGCAGCAGATTGCCGTCGTTGAGCTCTCCCCAGTATCGGGCCCAGCTGTGTTCGAGGCTCTGTTCGATTTCGTTGGCTCCGAGGTTTTCGGGATAAATCAGATGGTCGACACCCATGTTGCGCAAAATGCGCCTGTTGGCCGGCAGCAGATATTCAAACTTGTCTATCCGCGCCACCGTTTTGTTCACCCCAAGCTGCCGAGCCATGCAGCAGGCCGTGAGGTTGCGGCTTTCGTAAGGCGTTACCGATATGAAGAGGTTGGTGTCGTTGATGCCTAACTCGCGCAAAGTGTCGATGGAGGTCGGCGAGCCGTTTACCGTCATTACATTGTAATTGGCGTCGATGTTGTCGAGGGCATGCTGGTTTGTGTCGAGCAGAATCACATCCTGCTCCTCATGACTCAGCATTTTTGCCAGATATGTGCCCACTTCGCCGGCACCGGCTATAACTATCCTCATAAAGCCTTTATTTTTTCTATTTCAGCCTTGATGTCCTGCTCGGCATAGTGAGCATTGTGCTTGAGACTTTCCACGTCGCCGTGATGAATCCATTCGTCGGGAGCGCCGAGACGGTGAATTACCGGCACAGGACACGTTTTGTCGGCATAATATTCGGCTATGGCAGTGCCCAGGCCACCGTTTCGCGCCCCGTCTTCCACGGTTATGAGATATTTGTGATTACGGGCTATTCGGTCGAGCATCTCCGTGTCGAGAGGCTTCAGCCACAGCATGTCGTAGACGGCCACATCACCCGCTTCTCGGGCCACTTTCAGCGCGTCGGCGCCCGCGGGACCGATGGTGGCAATTGCTATCGGCGCATTGTCGGCTTCCAGCAACACACGCCCTTTTCCCACGGGCAAGACTTCCGGTTTCCTTTCCCATTGCGGGTTATCGCCGCTGCCTCGGGGATAACGGATAGCCACCGGGCCGTTTATCGTCATCGCCGTGTGCATGAGACAACGCAGGTCATATTGGTCGAGCGGCGAGGCTATGGTCATATTCGGGATAACACGCAGATAGGCGAGGTCAAAAAGACCGTGATGCGTTACACCGTCGGCACCGACCACACCCGCACGGTCAATCATGAACGTTACCGGCAGCCCTTGGATGGCCACATCATGTATGATATTGTCGTATGCACGCTGCAGGAAAGAGGAGTAGATGGCCACAAAAGGCTTCTTGCCGGAGGCTGCCATTCCGCCGGCAAACGTTACAGCATGACCCTCTGATATACCCACATCGAAGGCCCTGTCAGGCATCGCCTCCATGAGTATATCCATAGAAGTGCCCGACGGCATGGCGGCCGTGATGCCCATGACGCGGTCATCTTCCTTCGCCATATCACACAGCTCGCGACCCATCACCTTCTGCCAGTTCCAGCGTTTGGCGTTCGACTTTGAACGCTCGCCCGTTACAGGGTCGAATTTGCCCGGAGCATGCCATACGCTGGGGTTCTGTTCGGCCTGCTCAAAGCCTTTGCCCTTTACCGTTTTGACATGAAGGATTCGCGGTCCTTCCATGTCTTTTATGTTATTGAGCGTCTCCACGAGGCCTTGTACATCATGTCCGTCGATAGGCCCGAAATATCTGATGTTGAGACCTTCGAAGATGTTCTGATTGCCGCTCATCAGGGCCTTTATGCTGTTGTTGAAACGCATGATTATGCCCCTGCCGCGTTCCGTTATCCAGCCGAAACGCCGAAAGCCACGGTAGGCTTTGTCGCGCATATTATTATATTTGCGCGAGGTGTGTATGCGCGAGAGGTATTTGTGCAAAGCCCCCACATTGGGGTCAATGCTCATGTCATTGTCGTTGAGGATTATCAGCAGATTGTTGCGGCTTTGCGAGGCATTGTTCAGGCCTTCGAAAGCCAACCCGCCGCTGATTGAAGCGTCGCCAATAATCGCCACCGTACGGTGTTGCTCCTCTTTGGGCTTGCTCATTTCGGCAATAGCCATGCCCAACGCCGCCGAGATGGAATTGGAGGCGTGCCCTGCCGTAAAAGTGTCATACGGGCTCTCCTTGGGATTCGGGAAACCGCTCAGTCCGCCCTCTTTGCGCAAAGTATCGAAATTTTTGCGGCGACCGGTGAGAATCTTGTGTGCGTATGCCTGATGACCCACGTCCCACACTAACTTGTCGTCGGGAGTGTTCATTACATAATGAAGCGCCACAATAATTTCCACAGCACCCATTGATGATGCGAAATGGCCGGGATTGGACGACAGATTCTCGATGATACATTTACGAATATCGGCACAAACCTCGGGCAATTGTTCGGGCGATAGTTTGCGCAGCTCTTCGGGATTGTCGATATAAGGTATGTGTTGCTTAGTTTCAGCCGTTTTTTTCATGGTTCTTGTCTGCGGCTCTGAAACGCCTCAGCACCGGATAAATAATCATCCACCCGGCAGCTCCCGCTATAAGTATGTTTTTGAGATTGACTCCACCCCGCACAAGCAGGAAAAACGAAAGCCAACCCCAAAGCAGGGTCAAGAGCGAAAGTATCAGAATATGCCGCAATTTCATAGTATGCAAAGTTAGTCAAAGAAAACGATTCATGCAACTTGCAGAGTTTACGGTAAAGGCGGCGAAGAATATGTTGTAGAGCATATTTTGCTTATAACTCTCTGAGTTACAACTAGTTAGGATTAAAGGTTCAGCTCCGGAGCAGGTGGAGTTGAAAAATATTTGGCTTTAAATTTTGCCAAGTGAATAAAAATGCCTAAATTCGCTTATTCAAAAATCAATAACAATAATGCAACAATAAAACATATAGAGACCATGAGCATAACGATAACATTCAACGAGCTTCGTCGCCTCAAAGACTCTCTTCCTGACGGATCGATGCACAGAATAGCCGACCAGCTGAACTGCACAGTACAGACCGTGCGCAACTATTTCGGCGGAGAAAACTATCAATTCGGCAATTCGCAGGGTGTACATATTGAGCAGGGTCCGGACGGCGGCCTCGTGGTGCTTGACGACAGCACTATATACGATATGGCCATGGACATACTCAACGAAAAGAACGAAAAGAAAGAGGATTAAGACCCCATTCAACAAAAAATGTTAATGCCGGGGCGGTTGAATTTCGAGCGATTT
>ENA-ORNR01002985-ORNR01002985.1-human-gut-metagenome-genome-assembly--contig:-NODE-2985-length-13168-cov-14.939297_pt1 | contig 13168 bp, 10 predicted proteins | sample MGYA00242114_ERZ509020 | MGnify/ENA primary metagenome ERZ509020 (study PRJEB26280, sample SAMEA2338758) | human gut metagenome | biome: human gut; feature: human-associated habitat; material: faeces...
ATAAGGTTATTGTAGGAAATGTAACATTGACAAAGGTCGATGAGGACTATCCCGAAATTAAATTGACAGGTGCTGTATTTACAGTTTATAAATCGGACAAAAAAACCGTAGTCGGCACATTAAAGGAAACCGAAACAGGCGTGTACAGCCTTGAGGGACTTGTGTACGGCGAATACTATGTACAGGAAACAAAGGCTCCCGAATATTTCGTCCGTGATGTGAATTTCTACTATTTCCAGATTGTAAATGACGGCGAAACCGTAGAAGTTTCCAACGATGAGCTTGGTAAGGGTACGTTTATCAACTCACCTCAGAAGGGCGAAATCAAGATTGTAAAGACCTCATATGATAACAAAGTTGAAGGCATACATTTTGAAGTAACCGGAAAGACATACACAGGTCAGACTTTCAAGAAAACATACACAACCGACAAGAACGGCATTATCCATATTACAGATCTAAGAGCCGGAGAATACAATATCCACGAAGTTGCAGATGACGCTTCTGCCGGCTATCTTTTACCCGAAGATAAGCAGTTAACGATTGACCGTGACGGTGCAATGCTTGTTGCCAATATGCACAACAGCAAGATACCGGACAATCCCCCGACAGGTGCAAGTAATGACGGCTTTATGCAAACGGCAGTTATTATTATATCAGTTGTGATGATGAGTACGGCTGTTGTGCTTGTGTTCCCACTGTCAAAGCGTAAGAGAAAACGCTAAGCAGCATTTAATATTTTATTGTCACCGGGCGGCAGAGAAGCTCTGCCGCCTTTATGGTGGCTTATGGAGGTAAGATATGAAAAGAATACTGAATAAGTCAGCAAATGCAATGAGAAAAAAGGACACAGGTAAATCATTAAGTAAAATCAAGCCTGATAATATTCAGGTGTTCGGAAGCTACGTCATAACTGATCCCAAAGGCGAACTGTACAGAAATTCAGAAAATTGCTTTTCGAAAAGAGGTAATTATATGAAAAGGAATCTGCTAGTTTAAAGCGACTGGTTTCAGCCGCTTTTTCTTTTTCTGATAGCGAAAATACAAAGCTGTGCCGACGGGTACGGCTTTTTTATATACAATAAAACAGGTGCGACAGGTGCGACCTGTGCGACATCGTGACGCACCTATAAAACAAGGAGGATAAAATGCAACAGCTTATAATTTTAATCGTAGCACTTGCTCTTGCAGGCGGAGTGTATCTGTTTCTGACAATCAGCAAGAAGAAAAACAAGGAACAGACAGAAGAAAACGCAGTCGAGATGATGACTGCAAACGAAATGATAAACGTAAAGGATATTCGTAACAATTGCTTACATACGAATGACGGGTACACATTTACCTTTATCGAAATCGGCGGTATGAGTATGGAGCTTTTCTCGGAAAGTGAAAAGCTGGCATACTGCAAAAACATAACTTCCATCGTTTCACGTTTTCAGTTTCCGTATAAATATATGGCTATTTCCTCGCCGTATGTAATCAAGCATATGGTGACGGCAGACAGCAACAGGCTTAAAAATGCAAGCGGTCTGTGTAAACAAATGCTTGAAGACGATATAAATTTCGCCACCAAAATGGTAATTGACGATAACAAGATTGACCGCAGATTTTTCTTTATGCTGTTCTCGAAGGACGAGGACGAGAAAACTATCCTCAAGCGTACAGAGGATACAATAAACGCTTTCAACAGCGAGGTGGACGGAATGTTCTGCGAGCTTGTGAAAGACAAGGATATTATAAAAATGTATAACCTTTTTACAAACCCCGCATACATAGCTTACGAAAGAACAGATGATGTATATTTATCTATGTCACAGATTATTGCGACAAATTCTTAAAGGAGGAAAAAATGAAAAACAAGAAGTACCAGTTTGAAATTGAAGAAAACAATGTAATCCGTGCCGCAATAGCTCCGATGGGTATTGATTTCAGACCGAACACCCGTTTTTATATGGGTGACTACATCTGCCGCATATATGCAATTATGCAGTATCCGCCTACGCAGGAATACGGCTGGGTATCGAAAATAAATAACATTGCCGGAACTATCGTGAACTTCACAAGTACGCCAATCACAGAAACGAATATCGTAGAACAGCTATCGAAAATAATCAATGCTTCCCGTGCCGAAGCAGAGAATACCCGTGACGCATTACAGCGACAGAGAAAAACAAAAACAGCGGACGATACAACTCGTCTTATGGCTCGAATGGAAGAAAACAACGAAAAGATAGCAAAATTCTGCTGTACTGTGATGGTTATGGGCAACGACGAAATTGATTTCGAACAGAAATGCAACAGGGTTGAGAGCATAATCAGTGGCGTCGGCTGTAAACTTCGGTGCTTGTCCCGTATGCAAAAGGACGCCTGGAAACATATTTCGCCGTCATACGCTCCTGTAGAGCTTATCGGCGATGTCGGTAACCGTCCTATGCCTGTAAACGCATTTTATGGCGGTTTCCCGTTCCAGAACAGCGGTTTTAATGACGGTGTAGGTTATTATCTTGGTGTAGATAATGACGGTACGCCTATTATTTTTGACTTATGGAAGCGTGACGGTGCAAGAACTAACAGCAATGTAAGCATAATAGGCGGCTCCGGCAAGGGCAAAACCACACTCATAAAGCACATTATCGTATCAGAGCTGATACGAGGAACAAAAGTAATTGTCATAGATCCCGAAACAGAGTACAAGGCTATCTGCGATATGTTCCGTGAAGATGGCATATCACGGTGGATAGACGCTTGCGGTGGCAGAAACGGAATGATAAATCCATTACAGGTACGTCCTAAACCACTTTCGGACGAGGAGGAAGAAGAAGCCGAGAGCAAGGGTATCAGCGAACTTGCATTACATCTTAAAACGCTTGAAATCTTCTTTGAACTGTATCTTCCCGAACTTACTCAGATACAGAAAGCCTTACTTACAAAAGGGCTTATCGCTATGTATGAGAAATTCGGCATAACCTGGGATACAAGTGTAACATATATGAAAAATACCGACTTCCCGGTTATGACGGATCTGTATAACACTTTGCTTGAGCAGAGAAAAACAGCTGAAAAAGGCGTAACCGATGATATGGACAAGCTGATACTGCTGCTTGAAAATATAACAACCGGTGCGGACAGCTTCCTTTGGAACGGTCACACGACAATGCAGTCAAATGCACAGTTTATCGTGTTCGATACGCAGAATATGAAAATTATGAGCGATGCAATGAAATCAACGCAGTATTTTAATCTTCTCTCTTGGTGCTGGCAACAGATGAGTGCAGACAGAAGCGAAAAGGTGATGGTTGTATGCGACGAAGCGTGGCTCCTTATAAATCCCGATGTTCCGCAGGCGATGAGCTACCTTAGAGATACCGAGAAAAGAGCAAGAAAGTACAGCGGCGCACTTGCCGTTGCGACGCAGAATGTTGTAGACTTCCTTGATCCTAAAGTCAAGCTGTATGCACAGCCTGTACTGGATTTACCGTCTACAAAGTTTATTTTCGGCTGTGAGGGCGATGACCTTAAAGACGTATCGACACTATACAATTTTACCGAAGCACAAAAAGAACTTGTCGCCGCAGGCAATCGTGCAGAGTGCCTTATGAAAGCCGGCGGACGTTCACTGAAACTAAAAGTACAGTTGCCCGAAAAGCGTCTGAAACAGTTAGGATTGGGAGGTAATTGATATGACTGTATCGACGGCTATTTTAAAAGTAGTCGCTACATTATCATCAAGTGAAAAGGGACGAAAGACAATCGGCATAGCATTGCTTACGCCCATTGTAATACTTCTTTTGGTTGTCGGCGTATTTGTTGCACTGCTAACGGGATTGTTCAGTTTGCTTTACGGTGCAGTGCGTGATACAAGCGTCAGCCAATCGTGGAATGATATACGAAAAAATGTGGAATCCGCTCTGAGCGGTGTCAACTCCTCAATCAATACACAGGTCAAGAACGATACATACAGTTTTATGCCGGACTTTTCGATAAACCTGTCAAAGTCTGTTCTGCAGAAAACTTTTTCAGAGGGTAACAGCTCATTTTTGTTGCTGTACGATACCAAAGAGGTCAATGACAGCGTTGCAAAAGCGAAGAAGTATATAGATAAGCTGAAAAAGGTAAAATCACAGAAAGAACTTGAACAGCTTAACGAAGAAATTGATTTAAGCAGCTACAAATATTCTGACCTTGCGAAAGATAAGGAATTCCGGGACGATAAATCGTATGATATGAGCAAATACAGTCAGAGTACGGTACAGCTTATAAACACACTCGTCAAGCCCGAAATGCCGACATACGACTATGACGAGGAAACCGTAACAATTGACGGTGTAAAGGCAAAAAAGCAGATACTTACTGTGCATAAGGACAGTAAAACTCAGATAGTGGAGTACACCTGTTACGGCGAAGGTGACATATATCTTCCGAGATTGCTTGCGTTATATCAAGCGGAAACATTCAGCCGCTTTGAAGATATGGCAGAAAGTGACGCAAGCGGACTTGACAACGATATAGCAAGTGCTATCGAGAATGTCAGCTCAGACGAAAGCGGAGGTGCAACAGCAGATGGTTTTGACGTTGCCTGTCTGAACGTGTTCCAGGCACAGGAGATAGGACAGATATTCGAGAGAGCGGCTCTTGAGGGTAAATTTTCCGCAAAAGTCAGTACGGAAAAGACCGGTACTACAGAAAAACTGTCAATAACGGTAAAAACACCGTCTGAAGATGACTGGTACGAAATGTTCAATGTAGACGAGAAGTACAGGGATTACACCAAAGAAAATACGCAGATAATCGAGCGTATCTTATCCGACGCACAGATAAATAATTTGTACATATCGGTAGACAGTACAGCTCAACGTGCATTGTTCGTGTACTTTCAAGGCTTTTTCAATCTCCCGGTCGAAGCCGATGATTTAAAGGAAAACACAAACGGTATCCTTACAACGCTGAATGACTTTGAAACAATACACAGCCGTGGCACAAGCACGATAGGAAAAGCATACGAATCGGGTATAACACTGTATCTGAATGACGAGGATACCGAGGTCAGAGCTGAGATACTTCCCGATGTAGGCGAGTGCATACAAGATGTGTATATCTATGACGTTTATGACGCAGAAAAACGCAAGGTAGTAAAAGATAAGCCAAATTACACATATAACTGCTCGGCGGTACAGCTTGCGTACATAATTGATACGGACGTGTTTGCAGAGGAATACGGATTTGATTTTCCGACTATCGTAACAACCACAGGTACGGAGATAAAGCACGATGACGGTGTTCTGACGCTGATGATAGAATACAGCTGTCTTGACAGGCTTGAAACTATCTCGGAGCAGGACATAGGATTATCACTGTATGACGTATACGACAAAGACGAGAAGATAGTAATAGGCTATGCTCACTCCGGCAAACACAGCAAGGAAAAGGACGAGGGCTTATCAGCGACAGGCTGGAGCCATACATTCGGAAGTGAGATAATACCTCATTTGTGCGTCAAAACTGCGTTTGTAGACGGAGAGGTAACGCCTCCGGAGCTTGATAATCCGCATATCTATGACGGCTTATCGGTGCGTTTTGTCGGAGCAAAGGTAAATCCTTTGCTTTGGTTTAAGGCTTACAGGACTGACGTTAACAAGGACCTGCTTGACAGCATAAGTGCGATACAGGTGAAAAAATAAAAGGAGAATTTGATTATGGAAAATGGAGAAAAGCTGTTTGATACATTCGGTGAATATCTTGAAAAATGCGGTGATGTGGAATTTGATTTTTTCTGCGATGACCTGTATTGTGACCATACCGTAGTATGGAACAGCTATAATGATAAGCTGACAGAAAAAGCAAAGGAAAAATGGAACAAACTGCTCGGCTCAAAATATGAAGTTACTTACTCTGATGATAAGTATCGTATCAGACAGATAAACATACCCGATGAAAATCTGCGTAAATCCTGCCTTGATTTTGCGTATGCACAGGCAGGATATATTCCGGCATCAGAGTACGACGAGCTGTTTTGTAGCGAAAACCGCATTTGCATAGGTAATTGTTATGTAAATTTCGGAATCAAAACAACATCGTTGTCCGGAGAAACAAGACAGGATTGCGAAAATCTGAATATGACGGACTGTATGACGCTGTACGGACGAATAGCAATGAACAATCCTGTCAGCTGTGAAACAGCACTGACTGTCAATGCAGTGAGCGTAACAGGAAATACAACCGTACCGCTGATAGTATGCAGAAAAGGCACTTTCAGCTATGTGAACAATTGGCAGACTGATAAATTACTCGGTAATGAGAAAATGTTTAAGATGATAGCTGATAAGGCGAAGATCGAAGCTAAATCATATAACAAATTTGAAGAAGAAGAAGAACCGGAGGTATAAAAATGTTTTTATTCCCGCTTTTAATGGTAGAAAAGAAGCGTCAGACAATGCTCAGCGAGATACGCAAGGAGCTTGAGATGAATCAGAAGATAACAACAGTGAACAATCTTTCGTATTTCATCAAGGAAGAGCTGAAATATTATGAGTACATCACTCATATCATAATCGACCTTGAATTTATCGAGGAAAAGGGCGATGAATTTCTGACGAGCTTAAAGGCTCTTGTGATGGCAACGGACGTGCCGATAATCATATACGCCGAAGGAGTATATCCCGGTGATATGCTGCTGTCGGAAATAGCAAGACAGGGACTTGCAAATATCATAGGCGAAACGCCCAAAACATTAAAACAGATAAGCCGTAACAAAATGCAGAAAGACCTGCGTGAAGCACTGATAAAGTCAACTGCCGACCGCAGAATAGGGCTGAGAGAAGAACGTCAGAGAAGATTTGACGTTACATATATCCCGGTACAGAAAGGCAATAACAATGCAATACCGAATTACAACAACTGCGACCTGCATTTATCAATCGGTTTATTCGGAGCAATGCGTCGTGTCGGTACGACAACATACGCAATACAGCTCGCAGAGTATTTCACAGCAAGAGGAGCTAAGGTAGCGTTCTTCAGCAAGAACGAACTTACTGACGGCGATCTGAACATTCTCCAGGAAACATACAAGGAAGAAACGGTGTCAAAGGGAACGTATTTCACATATCGCAACATCGACTTCTATTTCTTCGGCAGAGTGCCGGAGAACTGGGGAATCTACAATGTTGTAATCAATGATTACGGCACAGACACCGAGCAGATTGACAACTGGCTGTCCTGTCACTACAGATATATTGTGAGCGGTTTCAACGAAACCGATATAATACAGCTTATGTCACTGCTCGAAACTGACAAGAACGATACAAAGCGGCTAATAGGCAAAGATTACAGAATAGCGTTCAATTTCGGAGATCCGTCTATGTGTGGTGAACAGTACAGGTATCTTTGTTCAAATCTTGCAACTTCAGCAAGAATTACGATGAACGGCTTTCTTCCGTACAAGTTTAATTTGCCGCAGTGGTTTTTGCAGACGTGTGACACGGAATTTGAAAACTACAGAATGTATATCTCAAACATAAAGAGATAACGGAGGTGGCAGTATGGCACATCTTGAAGAAGATATAATTGAACGAGCAAAAAATACCGATATGATAGCCCTTCTCGAAAGCGAGGAGGGCTTTTCCTTTAAAAGCACTTATGGGGAAAGGGAATTCAAGTGTATTGAGCATAACAGCCTTGTTGTAAACGGCAACCGACGCAGATGGTACTGGAACAGCCGACAGGTCGGCGGAAACAATGCCATTGATTACCTTGTAAAGATACGGGGTATGAATTTCAGAGATGCCGTATTACATCTTGTCGGAGATAGGGAGCAAACGGCATATACGCCGATAAGGAATGCGGTAACGGAAAATGTATCTGTATCAAAACCTGTACGGTTTGTTCTGCCGGAACAGGCTCACTTTCCGGACGGCAGACGAAATTACAGTAATATCATTGCTTATCTTAACAAGGGCAGAGGTATTGATATGAACATCATCAATGCACTGATAGCTTCCGGTCAGATCTATCAGGGAGTGCAGTACAACGGTTTGCATATAGTCGGATACAACGATGAGGGAATGGCTTTTTATCGCTTTAATGATAACCGTAACTGGGTTGATTATAGATTGCAAACGCTGAGAGCTTCACCGACAGCAACAGATACATATCAAGCTGAAGCTGTTTCTTCAAAATATGTTGATAAAATTCTTCTAAAGGATAACACAAAAATATTTAAGAATAATCTTGTTATATCGACCGGGAAAAACGCTCAAGGTGAAATATCCTATGCAGCATTCCGCATAGCAAGCACAAATTACAGATTCCGGGGAGAAGTAGCCGGGAGCGATAAAGCAAGTGGCTTTCTGATTGAGAGCGAGGGTATGAACGATTGCGTGTACGTTTTTGAATCGTTCATCGACGCTATGAGCCACGCAAATCTGTATAATATAAAGTACGGAAATAAGGACGCCTGGAAACTGCACAACAGGCTTGCTCTCGGCGGAACAGCCGACACGGCTCTGATGGAGTTGCTTAAGCGTAAACCGAATATCCGTAATATTTGTCTGTGCCTGGATAATGATACTGCAGGACGCACTGCGGCAAAGGAAATAGCAGGTAAGCTCAGAAGTATGGGATATGTGAATATCTATGAACGTTATTCTAATGAAAAAGATTACAACGATGAGCTTAAAAAAGTTAAGTCGATCATAAACGAACAGGCAGAAGAAAACGAACAGTAAAATTTAATAAAGGAGGATAACCCAATGCAGAAAAGCTACTTTGTATTGCCTAATACAGCATTCGGCTTATCCTCCGAAGAATTTTCTATCCTTGCTTATCTGCTGTCAATTCCAACGGCAAAAAAGCGTGTCAGACAGCAGACCATAGTAGAGAAGTGCAATATAGGCAGTCGCAATACTGTAACAAAAGCCATAAACAGCCTGCTTGCAAAAGGATATATATTTACAAAAATCCGTACCAGGCGTGTGAACTACTGGTACGGAACAAATATCTATTATCTTAACGAGGACGCAGTATGCGATTTTTCAAAAGGATACACATTGATACAGCGGAGCGTTTTTGAATATGGACTATCACCGGCACAGTTGAAGGTATATACTTTCATTGCAAAGTCAATCAACTCAAAGCTCGGCTACTGCTGGAACAGCTATACCGATATATCCAAAGGCACAGGTATGTCCCGTAGCACTGTAATTGCTCTAATACATCAGTTAGAATACAGAGGGCTTATAAGCAAAATCAGAAAAATGAGATACGGCTGTCCTAAAGTTTATGCCGACAATGTTTACTGCATAAAACTGAAAAGAAAAAAGCGGATAAAAAAAGAAGTACAGCCCCGCAAAGACTGTACCTCTCAAAAATCCAATGTAAATTATAACTTACACTTTGATAATAACACAGAGCCTTTATTTTGTCAAGTCCTACTGAGCGATTTTTTGCAAACGAGGGGTAGTCCGAAATATGAGCATCTATATATTACCCAGCAAGTTAGCCACAGAAAAAGAAAAGTAAGTAAATTAAATTTACTATATAGCAGTATATATAGGATACTTAGGACCGTTTACGCTCATTTTTCTTCAAAAAAGTCCTGCGGAAAACGAATAATGAGTAAAAATAAGGCTCCGCCTTGATATTTGATGTTTTCGGCTTTTCTTTTCTGCGGCTTATTCGAGGTGCGACACGGTGACGCACATTTTTGAATATCAATGTTGACATAATCATTAGATTATGATAAAATCATGATAATACTAGAACAAGCCATAATCTAAAGAAGTGGAAAATATATGGATAAGAATAAAAATAATGTTCGTAGAATGAAAGTATATAAAGAAATCTTTACGATTATATTCGGTGTTATAGCAGCATTAGCAGGTAGTGCATTTGCTGTGAATGTTACTGTTAATTTCGTTTATGGAAATAGTCCAACAATCTATAATAGTGCGGACGAGAACGTAAATCCATCGTCAGTAATTGATAATACATCTACTAACGTCGTTAATAATTCTTCATACTCACTTAGCGCTGATGATGAAAAAAATATTATTATTAATGAAATTTATACATTGTATAAAAATAAAGTGACATACCTGGATCCGATTAGTTCTACTTATTATCCTTATGGCTACATAAGTTCCGATGTTGCTATGAAGGGATTCTGTGAAAGAATATTTATAAATAATTATTTAGATTCAGATGCTGACATAGATTACAATGATATTCACTTTGCGACTGAATTATATAATAGCAATCATGAAACAATTCAGCAATCTGATTGTTTATTTTCATCTTATTTTTTTATGAAAGAAGAAGAAATAGAAATAATTTTTGGAATTGAAAAAAAGTTAATATCCGATAGATATTGTTGTAAGTTAACAATATACAATGAAAAGACTGAATTAGACACAATTTTCATAGTATTCGATATAATATAAAAACGCCCTCTGTCAGAGCATTAACAGCTTTGGCAGAGGGCGTTTTTTGTTTCTCCTCGGAATATAGCTCTCAGAAAAAAGAAAAATCAGCGAGAGCGGTTGTATATGTTTTGCACAATATAGCTACTAAAAATTCAGCGTTTTTACTATATTTTTTTGTGCAAACACCGTTGACAAAATTGTCAAAACACGGTATAATAATCTTTAAGGAGTGATATAAAAAAACACTCCGCAGGAGTAGGGCATTACCAGTGCCGTTACTCTTTTCATCAGACGATGTAGTCGCATCAACTGAAATAGCGAAGTGGCTTTATCTGTGTCCTATAGTACCATTATAGCACAGATTAAATAGATTTTGCAAGGGCTTTCAGATTGATTTTTTACATTTGTCTGAAGGCTCTTGTTTTTTTGTTGAAATATGATATACAAGGCGTAGATCCGCAGTGTATATCCCCACCTGTCCAAGCGACAGTACAAATTGAATGCCGACCATTGTCAGAGATGACCTACAGCCGAGATAACTACGCATTAGTTCTGAGAACATCGTGTAAGCAACACGGGAGAGGAACAGTAAACGCCGGTTTACTGCAAACCACCGACTAACAAGTCACAGTTCAGAAACGCCGCATTCTGCGGAGCGAGTATACATACCGTACCTCTAATACGGTTGAGCTACATCGGACCGGGTAGGTGTTAAGCTACGGAGAGATGCGAAAGCGTTAATCGAAACAGTGAGTCGGAACGCAAAATGTATAATATATCATAGCGGAGTAGTTACCGCTATTCCGCTGTGATTTTTATATTTATACCTTTAGGGACACTGTTGTACAGTATCCCTAAAAGTGTAAATATTGTTGGCGCAGAAAGAGGGATTTGAACCCTCGCGCCGGTTTCCCGACCTACTCCCTTAGCAGGGGAGCCCCTTCACCACTTGGGTATTTCTGCATGGCGAATTAATAATATAAAATTTAAATGGTGCCGCTGATCGGACTTGAACCGATACGGTATTGCTACCGAGGGATTTTAAGTCCCTTGTGTCTGCCGATTCCACCACAGCGGCATATTCTGTTGTGCGGTGATTAACCTTGATATATTATACACTTATTTTTCCTGCTTGTCAAGTGCTTTTTGAAAATTTTATTAAATTATTTTCTGCTTTTCCATCTTGTATTTTATTCCGAAATAGTGTAAAATATTAATTGAAATATACCTAAAAAACAGGATACAATTTCCAACAATTCTATAGTTATCATGAAAGGGGAATACAAATGAGGATAGCTCTGTTTACAGAAACATACCTGCCGAGCATCAACGGTGTAGTCACCCACGTTAAAACTTTAAAGGAAGGTCTTGAAGCGCTCGGACATACGGTACTGGTGGTTACCGCCGATTCAAGAGTAAACAATCACGTTATTGCGGACGATGTAATGTACTGTCCCGCCGTAAAACTCAAGAAAATCTACAATTATGATATAGCGCCGCCTATAAGCAAGGAACGTCTTGATAAAATCAAGAGCTTTGCTCCCGACATAATTCATATCCATAACGAATTCGGAGTAGGCATTTCCGGTGTACTTATTGCAAGAACTCTCAAAGTACCGCTTGTATATACGCTCCATACAATGTATGACGATTATGTATATTATGTAGCAAAAACAAAAGGCTTCGGCAAGATTGTAACTTCCGCCAGCCACCTTTACGCAAAGATGCTCGCATCAACAGCTTCGGCTATTACAGGACCATCGCCCAAGGTTTCGGAATATTTCAAAGCCTGCGGCGTAAAGAAGCCCGTCCACGTTATACCGAATTCAGTGGAGCTTGACGTATTCAAGCCCGAAAACGTTGATAGAAACGATGCTGTCAGGATGAGAAGAAAGTTCGGATTTGCCGATGACGATATGGTGTTCTGCTTCTGCGGCAGACTCGGCAAGGAAAAGAACATAACGCTTCTTCTTGAATACTGGGCTAAAAATGTCAGACCCGAAGATAAAATCAAGCTGTTCATACTCGGTGACGGACCTTTGCACGAACAGCATTGCAAGGAAGCTGATGAACTCGGTATATCCGATATGGTGAAATTTGCGGGCAGGGTAGAACACCCCGATTTACCCGTATATTATGCCTGCTGTGACGCATATATCACAGCGTCACTCTCCGACACCTGCTCAATATCCATGCTCGAGGGTATGGCTATGCACCTTCCTGTTCTCAGCCTTAAGGACGATCTCAATGTCGGACAGGTCAAGGACGGCATCAACGGCTATAACTTTACCGATGCCGACAGTATGTACGAGCTTCTGAAAAAACTCCGTGATATGCCTAAGGACGAGCTTGCCGAGTTTGGCAGGCGTACAAGGGAGTCAATAAAGACATCCGGCGCTATACGCCTTGCTAACGATTTGCTCGATGTGTATAAAGAGGCGATGGAGGTTTACAAGAAGAAAAACAAAAAACGTAAGCTCAAGAAACGCTATCGTGTTATAAGACACAGATATGTTAAGCGTTCCGTAACAAAAACAGGTAAGTCTATATAATAATAAGCGGCGGATCTAAACAATCCGCCGCTTCAGTCTGTCGAAAAACCGGTTATTATTAAATCCGTAACCATTAAACATATTGCTGACACCGCCTGAAACACTTTCCTTACCGACAAGGTATTAATAATTTCGTGAGTGTATCAGTACAACTGCACTGACATTGACTCTTCAAAAAAACGCCACTAACCTGAGATATAT
>ENA-ORNR01002989-ORNR01002989.1-human-gut-metagenome-genome-assembly--contig:-NODE-2989-length-13165-cov-5.214035_pt1 | contig 13165 bp, 5 predicted proteins | sample MGYA00242114_ERZ509020 | MGnify/ENA primary metagenome ERZ509020 (study PRJEB26280, sample SAMEA2338758) | human gut metagenome | biome: human gut; feature: human-associated habitat; material: faeces...
CACAAGTCACTGCACGAAAGCCTGGCAAAAATTCTGTCTCAAGAACCAAATTCCGTTTTTCAAAACAAGCGAAGTGGGAACAATTATCTTGAAAATATAGGCAATTTTTTATGGAATTCGGATTATAATGCTTTATTTTGCTCGTTAATTAACACCTAACTAAAATGGACATAGTCATAGCGGGAGCAGGAGAAGTGGGGACACATCTCGCAAATATGCTTAGTAAGCAAGAACATAATATAATGCTGATTGACAGCGATGAAGAAAAGCTGGAACTATTAGGCAATCAATTAGACGTTATGTCAATCGTGGGATCTTGTACCTCGATTGGTGCATTAAAAGATGCAGGAGTACATAAGTGTGATTTGTTTATTGCAGTCAATCACCAAGAAGATCAAAATATCAACTCAGCGATCTTGGCTAAAAAACTCGGGGCCAAACAAACCATTGCCCGGGTAAACAATAGTGAGTACTTGGAAGACGAAAACAAAGAGTACTTGAAAATGATCGGTATTGATTCGCTGATTTACCCGGAAATGCTGGCAGCCAAAGAAATTGTTACGGCTGTCAGACGCCCGTGGACTCGGCAATACTGGGAGTTGTTCGGAGGCGCTCTGATTCTGATCGGTGTAAAGGTGCGCGATAATTCCCGACTTGTGAACAAACATCTGTCCGAATTACTGAACGAACAGAAACTCTATCATATCGTTGCCATCAAACGGCAGAACGAGACCATTATTCCCCGTGGTACGGATCGTATAGAATCGGGAGATATCGTTTTTTTTACAACGACTAAAAGCCATATCGAAGACGTCCGGTTGCATGCGGGCAAGCGAGACCCCGAAGTAAAGAAAGTCATTATTATGGGTGGAAGCCGTATTGCGATCCGTACCTGCCAGTACCTTCCGAACAATATCCGTGTAAAAGTAATCGAGACTAACAAAGAAAAGAGTCACCGTATAGCTGAGGTTGTCCCTGGAAATGTCTTGATCATCAATGGAGACGGACGCGATACCGATCTGTTGATGCAGGAAGGGATCAAAGATGCACAGGCATTTATCGCACTGACGGATAATTCGAGTACGAACATCTTGGCTTGTCTGGCTGCTAAACGCGCCGGAGTATTCAAGACTATCGCTAAGATCGAAAATATCGACTACATACCTTTAGCGGAGAGCATGGACATCGGCTCGGTTATCAATAAGAAACTGATTGCTGCCAGCCATATCTACCAATTCCTGTTGGATGCAGACGTGTCGAACGTGAAGTGTTTAACTTTTGCCAATGCAGATGTGGCGGAACTTGTTGCCCGTCCCGATTCGAAAATTACCCGTAAGCAGGTAAAAGATCTGAATCTTCCGAAAGATTTGACGTTGGGCGGATTGATTCGTGACGGTGAGCCTATGATGATCAAGGGTGATACACATATCCAAGCTTATGACCACGTTGTGGTGTTCTGTTTGGATACGGCTATGCGTAAATTGGAGGACTACTTTAATTAATTGTCAATGGACAACTCTGGGTTGTCTCTTTTCTCTGTTCAATGTGTCAATTGTTAATAGCATATTATGCTGAACATTCGTTTTATAATTAAGATGTTAGGGATGATGTTCATCCTTGAGACGTTGTTTATGCTGGCTGCAACGGCAGTCGCTTTCTTATATGAAGGAAATGACTTCTATCCGCTTCTTCAGTCGAGTGGTATCATGTTCGGAACGGGAGTCCTTTTTATGCTGATCGGACTACGAGCCAATGAACATACGGCCGGGCGCAGGGAAGGGATGCTGACTGTTACATTAACTTGGGCTCTTTTCTCCCTTTTGGGGATGTTACCATTCTATTTAGGTGGCTATATAGATAATGTGACGGATGCTTATTTCGAAACGATGTCTGGTTTTACGACGACAGGCTCTACCATATTGACCGATATCGAAGCTCTTCCGCACGGGATATTGTTTTGGCGGAGCCTTACGCAATGGCAGGGCGGTATTGGAATGATCGTGTTTACCGTAGCGCTGATGCCTATTATCGGAGGTGGGGCTACCCAGATGTTCAATGCCGAGACTCCGGGTATCACGCACGAACGTTTCCGTCCGCGTGTTACCCAGGTGGCCAAGCGCCTGTGGGGAGTTTATTTGTTCCTGACCATTATCCTTATTGGTCTTTTATGGGCGGGTCCAATGGACTTGTATGACGCTGTCAATCATGCGCTCACTTGTATTTCTACAGGTGGCTATTCCACGAAAAATGCCAGTATCGCTTACTGGGACTCTGCCTATATCGAATATACAATTACGATTTTTATGTTTATCGGTGCGACCAATATTACTTTGATATATTTCTTTTTTAACGGTAGGCCCAAGAAGTTATTTGCGGATGAAGAAACACGCTGGTTTTTCTGGTTCGTACTGATTATTACGGCAATATCGACAGTCTGGATCATGTATAAAGGAATTGTGGACGATTTTGGTACAGCTTTTAGGCAAACGGTATTCCAGGTCGTGACATTGGTGTCTACATGTGGGTTTGCAACGGTCGATTATATTCCGTGGGGACCGTTTTTCTGGCTGTTAGCGCTAGTTCTGATGGTGGTATGTGGTTGTGCTGGCTCTACTTGTGGAGGTTTGAAAATGGGCCGTTTTGTGATTTTGACCAAGAACCTCTTTAATGAGTTTAAGAAGCAGACGCATCCACATGCCATTATTCCGGTACGAATGAACGGGCATGCTGTTTCTGGTGATATCGTCCACCGGGTATTGGCGTTCGCTTTTGCCTATATTGCTTTAATATTTGTCAGCTGTATGGTGCTGATGATCGATGGGGTAGGATTTGAGGAGACGATCGGGGCTACTATCTCTTCGATCAGTAACGTTGGACCGGGACTTGGTAGTCTGGGACCGGTCGGAAACTATGCTGATGTTCCGGTGGTATCGAAATGGTTCTTGTCTTTTCTGATGATGGTCGGACGTTTGGAGATCTTTACGGTGCTGACAATCTTGTTGCCGGGGTTTTGGAAACAATAATACCAAAAAAGATAGTTCGGATATACGCTTTTGTCTAATTTTGCGTTATAATAGGTGCGAATCATAAAGACGTAAGATACATGATAGAATATATCAAGGGAGAGATAGTAGAACTGACACCGGCCAGGATGATCTTGGAATGTGCCGGAATCGGTTATGAACTGAATATCTCCTTGAATACATATACTTTTTATAATGGGAAACCGACCGGGAAGATTTACGTGTACGAAGTGATACGTGAGGATGCCCATTTGCTTTTTGGCTTTGCAGGAAAAGATGAGCGCGAACTGTTTCTGATGTTGACTTCCGTGTCGGGAGTCGGTCCCAATACTGCCCGGATGATCCTTTCTTCCCTGTCACCATCCGAATTGATCCGGGTGATTGCAGATAAGAACGAAACAGCTCTGACGTCAGTCAAAGGAATCGGATTGAAAACAGCTCAACGTATTCTAGTTGATCTCAAAAACAAGGTAAAGCCGATAGAGGGAATGACAGTGACAGGTGGCTCCTCTTCTGTCGCTGCCAGTGGTGCTGTCACAGAAGAAGCAGTGGCGGCATTGGTTATGCTTGGATTCCAGAAGGCCGCTTCGCAAAAGGCGGTTAACTTGATATTGAAAGGTTCGCCTGCACTGGCTGTCGAGCAGGTCATTAAAACAGCCCTAAGAATGCTTTAAGCAATGGATAATTGGCAATTGGCAATTTAGGAGAATTTGGAATTGTCGGTTGTCATTGTCTGTTGTCAATTGTCAATTAACATGAGAAGGACACTGAAATTTATACTCTGGATAACAATTCTACTGTTTGGTGCAGGTCTGTATTCTATGAATACGGATTTTCTGGCCTATGAGATGTCGTTGCCGGATACTGAACAGCCGGTCGTTCCGGATGATACGGTGCCGAAGGTGCGCACCCGCTTTCCGGTAGCTAAGACGGTCCCTGAAGAATATCAGGATCTTACCAAGCAATCACCTGCTGACTTGAAGACGCCGGATAACGTGAAATCAGTGGTCGAATATGATATCAGAACCGGGACGTATGTAGTCCGTACCAAGTTAGGTGATGCCGATCTGACTACTCCTATTTCGTTGACCCCTGAGGAATACCAGGATTATAGTTTCCAAAAATCCGTTCAATCCTACTATCGCCAGAAAAACGAGGAAGAATTTCAAAAGGCGGCTAATAAGCAGTTCAACTTAGCTGATATGCAGTTCAATATCGGTGCGGCGGAACGTATCTTTGGGCCGGGCGGTGTCCGGGTGAAAACGCAAGGTTCGGCCGAAGTGGAGTTAGGCTTGAAGCAGAATAAAACCAAAAATCCCTCTTTGCCGGAACGTGCTCGTAACCGTACCTTCTTTAATTTCGATGAGAATGTTCAATTGAATGTACAGGCATCGGTTGGTAGCAAAGTGAATTTCGATATGAACTATAATACCGAAACCTCTTTTGATTTCGACTCCAAAAAACTGAAATTAGCTTATACCGGGGAGGAAGATGAAATTATCAAGTCGCTGGAAGCCGGAAATGTAAGTATGACAACCAGTAACTCCCTAATCAACGGAGGAGCAGCCCTGTTCGGTATGAAAGCGGATCTCCAGTTCGGGAAGCTGCGAGTCAATGCGTTGTTTGCACAGCAGGAGTCGGAATCGAAAACGGTCAGTTCTAAAGGGGGCGTGCAGACAAAACCTTTCGAATTGACGATTGACCAGTATGACGAGAATCGTCACTTTTTCCTGTCACACTATTTTCGCGACCGCTATGATGAGGCGGTGAAGAACCTGAATACGATTTCTTCTCCCGTCACGATTAGCAAGGTGGAAGTTTGGGTGACAAACAAACGGGCTACTTATGACCAGGCGCGTAACGTGGTCGCTTTTGCTGATCTGGCCGAGCATGATAATATTTCGAATACGACGGTCGTTTCTCCTTCGGGGGCGCTGTCTATCCCCTATAATAATACGAATACATTATATAATACCCTTAACCAGCAATTTACCGGTGCTCGTGATATCAGCACGGTAAATCAGGCGTTGGGAGGAACTTTTGTTAACGGTACGGAGTATGAAGAAGTGGAAAGTGCTCGTTTGCTGGATGCGTCCGAATATACGGTCAATACGAAGTTGGGGTATATCTCGCTGAAAACACAGTTGCAGGCAGATGAGGTATTGGCTGTCGCTTACAATTATACTTATTCGGATGGAAAGACTTATCAGGTTGGTGAGTTCTCGACTGACAATCCTTCATCGGCTGCCTCTTGCCTGTATGTGAAGTTGTTGAAAGGAATTACCATGTCGCCTGATATGCCTTTTTGGGACCTGATGATGAAAAATATCTATTCATTAGGAGCTTACTCTGTCCAAAAAGAGAAGTTCAAGTTGAATATCATGTATCAAAGCGATACAACCGGTACGTATGTCAACTATTTGCCGGAAGGGGCGATTGCCAACCAAATCTTGTTACGAGTGCTGAACCTGGATAGCTATGATTCCAACAATCAGCCGCATCCGGATGGTATATACGACTTTATTGAAGGTGTGACCGTCCTTGCCGATAATGGGAAAATTATTTTTCCAAGTGTGGAACCATTCGGCTCCTATCTGCGTAAAAAGATTAACAATGATGCGATTGCTGACAAATATGTATTCCAGGAACTCTACGACTCGACATTGACTGTCGCCAGACAGATTGCTGAAAAGAATAAGTTCAAACTGGAGGGGGAATACAAAGCCTCTTCGGGTGCCGAGATACAGTTGGGAGCTTCCAACGTAGCGCGAGGTTCAGTGAAAGTAACGGCTGGCGGAGCGATATTAACCGAGAATGTAGATTATACTGTTGACTATACTTCCGGCGTGGTAACGATCCTGAACGAAAGTATTATTTCTGCAGGCACGCCGGTCAGTGTCTCGCTGGAAAACCAGACAGCCTATAACATGCAGCGTAAGACCATGATGGGATTGGACTTGAACTATCAGTTCAACCCGAATCTGATGGTAGGCGCTACCATCATGCACATGTCCGAAATGCCGTTGACCACCAAGACGACGATGGGCGACGAAGCGATAAAGAATACGCTCTGGGGTGTCAATATGGCTTATAAGGGCGAGAGTCAGTGGCTTACCAATATGTTCGACAAGCTGCCGTTGCTGAACCTAAGCAAACCCAGCCAGATATCTTTCAATGCGGAGTTCGCTCATTTGATTGCCGGGCATTACGAAAACAAGAACACGGGGGGATATTCGTATCTGGATGACTTCGAGTCGACACAGAGCAATTTCGACCTCTCCGACCCTTATCCCTGGCAGTTGTCCAGTGTGCCTTATGACGATGGTACGCCCCAATTGTTCCCGGAAGCCGGGCTGACCAATAATATCGATTACGGGAAAAGTCGTGCTTTGCTCGCTTGGTACACGATCGACGGATTGTTCACGCGTAAAAATTCTTCTTTGCGTCCGAAATATATTACGACAAAAGATTTGTCCAACCATTATGTCCGTGCTATCGAGACGAGAGAGTTGTTCCCGCAACGGCAGCAAAGCATGAGTGAAAGTAATACGTTGACAGTTCTGAACATGGCTTACTATCCGCAGGAACGCGGACCGTATAACTTGGATGCCGATAATATTAATCCTGACGGAACATTGCAAAACCCGGAAAAGCGTTTCGGTGGAATGATGCGAAAGATAGACCAGAGTGACTTTGAGACGGCGAATGTCGAATATATCGAATTTTGGATGCTCGATCCGTTCATTTATGATCGTCAGACAACAGGGGGGGATCTGTATTTTAATTTGGGTGAGATATCGGAAGACATATTGAAGGATGAAAAGAAGTTCTTCGAAAACGGATTGCCAATCGATGGCGATACGTCTAAGGTCGATTATACTGTTTGGGGTAAGGTTCCAAAACAGCAGAGTACAGTTTATGCCTTCGACAATACGGCAGGTGCACGTCTGTTGCAGGATGTCGGCCTGAACGGTTTATCCTCGGATGAAGAAAAGGAATATCCGGCTTACCAGGATTATCTGAATAAATTACGCCAGAAATTGAATGCGGTAACCCTAACCGAGATGGAGAACGATCCGTTACAGCTGTCCCCTTTCTTTGATCCGGCCGGTGACAAGTTCCACTATTTTCGTGGTTCGGACTATGATTCTCAGGAGGTGGATATCTTAACACGTTACAAACGCTATAATGGAACGGAAGGAAACTCGAAAGATATCAACGATTCGGGCGAGCGCTACAGCACTTCTTCCAAGACCGTGCCTGATGTAGAAGACATCAATCAGGACAATACTCTGAATAAAAATGAAAAATATTTCGAATACAAAGTCAGGATAACTCCGCAGGATACGGTTGTCGGTGAAAACTTCATTGCGGATAAACGTACTTCATCAGTAAGATTGGCGGATGGTACGACAGAATCCGTTACCTGGTATCAATTTAAGATTCCGGTAAAACAATACCAGCGTCGTGTGGGGGCAATCAATGATTTCAAGACGATTCGTTTCATGCGTATGTATATGACAGGATTTAAGGAATCGGTCGTGTTGCGCTTCGGTACTCTGCAATTGGTACGCGGAGAATGGCGATCCTACGAGCAGGATTTGTCCGATCCGAAGATGCCGCCCGCAGTGAAGGGTAAATTGGAAGTCTCGACTGTCAATATCGAGGAAAACAGTGACAGGGATCCGGTCAGCTATACATTGCCCCCGGGCGTCAGCCGTGTACTGGATCCAAGCCAGCCTCAGATCCGTCAGGAGAACGAACAGGCGCTTTCTTTAAAGATAACGGACCTTGCCGCTCAAGATGCACGTGCCGTGTATAAGAATACGAATTATGATTTGCGGCAGTATAAGCGCTTGCAACTGTTTACACATGCCGAGGCTCCGAAATTGGATGTAAACGATCTTGCAGATGGCGATCTCGCTGTTTTTATCCGCCTGGGATCGGACTATAAGAATAACTATTACGAATATGAAGTACCGTTGAAATTGACTCCGCACGGGGAGTATAACTATAACAATTCGGAACACCAGAAAATCGTTTGGCCGGCAGAAAACATGTTGAATTTCCGTTTGGAGATTTTGACGGACCTAAAACTGGAGCGTAACCGGGAAAAACGGTCCGGTACGAATGGAGTGTCTTTCCAGACTGTCTATTCTGGTAGGGATCCGGACAACGATGGCAATACGATCCGTGTCAAAGGCAATCCGAGTCTTTCCGAAGTGAAGACAGTCATGATCGGTGTGCGTAACGTGCGTAATAAGTTGAAGAGCGGGGAAGTTTGGGTGAACGAATTGCGCCTGACCGACTTCAATGAAGAAGGTGGGTGGGCTGCTAATGCGAATTTGAATGTTGCGCTTTCCGACTTGGGAACGGTGAATGTGGGCGGACGTATCGAAACGGCCGGCTTTGGTGCTCTTGACCAGTCTTTGAATGAACGCCGGATGGAGGACTTCAAACAGTATAACGTGGCGACCTCTATCGAATTGGGTAAGCTGTTCCCGGAAAAGGCGCAAGTCAGCATCCCGTTCTATTATGCCTATTCGAAAGAAACATATGATCCGAAATACAATCCGCTGGATCAGGATGTCAAACTGAAGGATGCTATCGATAAGGCGGAAACAAAGGCTGAGAAGGATTCGATCCGTGATTATTCTCAAGATAGGACGGTTATCAAGAGTGTTTCGTTTAATAATGTGCGTGTGAATATCAAGAGTAAGAATCCGATGCCTTATGATCCGGCAAACTTTACACTCGGATATTCGTACAGTATTAATGATAAGAAAAATCCGGAAACGGAATATGAAACGACGAAAGACTATCGTGCTAATTTTGCCTATAGCTATGTGCCTTATGTCAAGCCGATCAAGCCATTCGATAAGTTATTGAAGAAAAACAACGGCTATACGCGCTATGCCAAACAACTGGCGTTTAATGTGGCCCCGTCTATCAACTTCCAGACGGCCATGATGCGGAATTATTACGAAATAAAATTACGCGACCTGACAGGAGCGGCAACAGGTGTCCCCAACGATATACCAGTGACATTCAGCCAGAACTTCTATTGGGACCGTGCTTTCAGTTTGAACTGGGCTTTTACGAATAACCTGAACATAACGTTCAGTTCCGGTACGAATGCCCGTATCGAAGAACCGTATGTGCAGGTGAATAAGGAACTGAACCCGGACGGTTACCAGTTATGGAAAGATTCCGTGAAGAAGAGCATCGCTGACCTGGGAACCCCGATGAAGTATGACCAGCAGTTTATGGCGACCTGGCAGTTGCCGTTGCAGCTGATCCCGGTTCTGGATTGGACCAATGCTTCTTTGAGCTACAATGCTACTTACAACTGGGATCGTGGAGCGACGGTAAGCGAAGATATCGAGATGGGTAATACGATCAAGAACCAGCGTCAGTTCGATTTGCAGGCGAACTTGAACCTGTTATCTCTCTACAACAAAAACAAATATTTGAAGAAGATCAACCAGAAGTTTAACAATACCCGGACTACGGCTAAAAAAACGGAGAAGAAGAAAAAGCCGAAATTGGAAAAAGAAATTGTCTTGAGTCCGGACAGCGCTACGGTTGTCGAGCATGGAATGTTTACGAAAAAGGTGCAAATCACGGCCAGAAGAACGGACGGGCGTGTCTACAAAGTCAAGTTCAAGCCGATCAACTTCGCACAGGTTAAGATTTTGAACCAAGACACGGTGCGCTTGAAGTTGACGATCATACCGGGACCGGCCCCTACTGAGGATTTTCTTTACAAGGCGGTTGAACATAGTGCCCGCTTTTTGATGATGGTGCGCCGTTTCAATATTCAGTTTACGAACTCTGCCGGTATGATGCTGCCCGGTTTCCGTCCGGAGATCGGTGATATCTTTGGCCAGGGACGTTCTTCATTCGGACTTTCCCCGGGGATCGGTTTTGCGTTCGGTGACGTGCGTCGTAGCTATATAGACGAGGCATATGAAAAAGGCTGGTTGATTACGGATACCGAGAGAGACGTGAATGCCGCAGTCATGACCAGTACGAAAAATCTGAATATACGGGCGAACCTCGAACCGATCACTGGATTGAAGATCGACTTGACGGCTCTTCGCAACGATACGCGTAATACGGAAATACAATTTATGTATGAAGGTATGCCGGAGATTATGGGGGGAAACTTTACCATGACGACAATCGCGCTGGGAAGCGCATTCGGAGGCAGTGGCAATGCTATGAATAACTATTCTTCGAAAGCCTTTGACAAGTTGTTGGCAAACCGCGAGATCATTGCCCAACGTATCGAAAGCAAGTATTCCGGCTTGAAATATCCGGATGTGGGCTTTATCCATGATAAAGGCTTGGGAGGAATGCCTTATAATCCGGGAACAGGTAATGTGAACGGTGTCAACCGGAATTCGGCGGATGTCCTGATTCCTGCATTTCTGGCCGCTTATACCGGTAAGGACCCGAAGAAGGTAGGCTTGACGGCTTTCCCTTCGTTGAAGAGCATGTTGCCTAACTGGCGCGTTACTTACGACGGCTTGATCAAGATTCCGGCTGTCAAGAAATATTTCAAGAGCTTGACGTTGAGTCACCAGTACCGTTGTTCTTATTCGGTAGGTGCTTTCACATCCTTCTTGAATTGGGTGGATGCCGGGCAGGACGGACTGGGATATATCCAGTCGATTCTGAACGATAACCCGACACCATCGTCTCCTTATTCGATTTCGTCTGTCAGCCTTACCGAAGCGTTTAGTCCTTTGTTGGGTGCAGATGCGACGCTGTTGAATAACGTGACGGTTCGGGCGGACTATTCGACTACCCGCAATTTAAGCCTGAACACGACATCCTACCAATTGGTCGAAGCACTTTCCAAGAAAGTGACGATCGGTTTGGGTTACAAATATGCCGAGTTCAACAAGGTTTTGAAGATGAAGAAAACGCGTGATTTCAGCAATGACCTCACCGTTCGCCTCGATTTCTCGTTCAACAAGATGCAGTCGTTGATTCGTAAAATCGACACTCAACTGACGCAGGCTACTAGCGGTAACATCGCAAAGACAATCTCCTTCTCGGCTGATTACGGTTTGAGCCGTGCGTTGACGGTCCGTGCATTCTATGATATTCAGATCAATGAACCGTTGATATCGAGTGCATCTTATCCGACTTCAAACTCAAACTACGGTATCAGTTTGCGGTTCTCTCTTGCACAATAATCCAGTTTCTCTATCACTCTATCACACTTTGTTTTGCAAGCATTGACAAACATGGTGTGCAAGGAGTGATACATACCGGATTCCTGTATCACACTTGTATCACTACCTGCCGTTGAAACGGGTAGCCGGTATTGTTTACAAAAACGCAGGGAACCGTGCCGATATACATCTGTGTGGAGATAGTTCCCTCAACATAAAGGTCCTTTTTTACTAAAACAAGTAGGAAAAGAACGAAAAGCAAGCAGAAAAGTTTGGTAACATGCCCATCTTCCGCCTTTCTACACCCGGATGTTACCGCTCTCCACACCCGGATGTCCGGAATGGCTACACCCGGATGTCCGGAACTCGTACTTCTTACCAGTCAATCTTTTGAATACCTTTGCTTTGGAGGAAAGTATTCGCCTTGCTGAAGTGTTTACAGCCGAAGAAACCATGGTCAGCAGAGCGTGGAGACGGATGCACGGTTGTCAGCACCAAGTGTTTATGGGTGTCGATAAGGGCGATCTTCTCTTTTGCATAACTTCCCCACAGCATGAATACCAGATTCTCACGTCCATCGCTCAATTTCTTTATCACTGCATCTGTAAAAGTTTCCCATCCCATATTCCGATGTGAGCCGGTTTCGTGAGCCCGTACAGTCAGGACCGAGTTCATAGGAAACACGCCTTGCTCTACCCAACGGTCCAGATTGCCGGATGTGGGGATCGGTTTGCCTAAGTCTTGGTGTATTTCTTTGAATATGTTGGCCAGTGATCCAGGAATGGGAACTCCTTGCGGGACGGAGAAGCAGACTCCGTAGTATTGCCCCGGATTGGGATAAGGGTCTTGTCCAAGTATAACAACCTTCACTTTCTCGAATGGACAGGCATTAAAAATATGGAAGATCTGGTGTCCGGGAGGAAGCACATGGGCGCTTCTGTATTCGTTCTTGACAAATGTGACCAACTGCTCAAAGTATGGTTTATCAAATTCTTCCTGAAGGCGTTTTCGCCAGCTTTCTTCTATTTTGACATTCATGGCATAGCATGTTAATTGGGACAATGCAAAAGTATATAATTTACAAGAGATTATCAAGAAGACAACAAAGATACGACGGATATCTTATCCGGATATTGACTTAATTCTACAATAAATGTGTATAGTCACAAACTCCCTGAAAATATTTCAGAATAAACGCAAACTTATCTTTCAAAGAGATTCAAATTGTATCTTCTTTTTGAAATAAACAAATAAAAAACAGACAGCCACCGATAAGTTAACTATATTTGTCAGCAGATAAGAAGTTACATGCAAAAAAATGACAAAATAAAACTTAATTCCTACCTGGCTCCCCTTTCCTTTTTATATGGAATTGGGATATGGTTGCGAAATCGACTTTTTGATTGGGGTATTTTACATTCCGAACAATATTCTATTCCTGTGATCTGCATAGGAAACTTATCTGTAGGAGGAACGGGTAAAACTCCCCATACAGAATATATCATACGTTTACTGAAAGATAAATATCGCATTGCAGTATTAAGCCGAGGGTACAAAAGAAAAACATCGGGGTTTATTCTTGCTGATTCTGAAAGTTCCAGTTTGGAGATCGGAGATGAACCTTTTCAAATGAAAAATAAATTTCCGGATATACTTGTCGCTGTCGACGCTAATCGCCGCCGGGGGATTCAAAATCTTTTATCCCTCCCTGAAAAAGACAGACCTGAAGTAATTCTGTTAGATGATGCATATCAACATAGATATGTGCACCCTTCCCTTTCGATCGTGTTGAGTGACTACCATCGTTTATTTTATAATGATAAACTAATGCCTACCGGACACCTGAGAGAACCGATAAGTAATATAAACCGAACAGATATCGTGGTTGTTACTAAATGCGACGAAGATATGAAGCCGATCGATTTTCGTATTATTGAAGAAAATATGAAGTTGCGG
>ENA-ORNR01002990-ORNR01002990.1-human-gut-metagenome-genome-assembly--contig:-NODE-2990-length-13164-cov-5.014189_pt1 | contig 13164 bp, 9 predicted proteins | sample MGYA00242114_ERZ509020 | MGnify/ENA primary metagenome ERZ509020 (study PRJEB26280, sample SAMEA2338758) | human gut metagenome | biome: human gut; feature: human-associated habitat; material: faeces...
TGCAGATTTTTGCCCGCGCCTGCCCGATGTTTGTGCCGCTGGTCGAGAACGGCTATTTCAACGACGGCAACCCGGTCACAAAGCTGATCATTGCGGAGTATCTGCAGGAGCTGAAGGACGCGGGCGTTGACACGCTGATTTTGGGCTGCACCCACTATCCCCTGTTGAAAAAGATGATCGGGGACTTTATGGGCGACGAGGTGCATCTTGTCGATTCCGGCAAGGTCACGGCGCAGGCCGCCGCGGCGGCGCTGGACGATTTAGGGCTGCTGAACGGCAAAAAAACAGGCGGCACCGCGCGGTATTTTGTCAGCGACACCCCCGACAATTTTGACGAATTGGCACACACGTTTCTTGGCGAGTACGCCGGCGGAACGGTGGAAAGAATCGCGATTGAGACGTACTAGGGGAAAAAAGGCTTCCCCCTCGGGGGAAGCTGTCACCGAAGGTGACTGATGAGGGGCGGGTTGCCGTGGCCGCCCATTTACCGGGCAATGACGGAAGGTCTCCCCTCATCCGGCCCTGCGGGCCACCGCACCCCTTCTGGCGCTGCGCGCCACCTCCCCCGTATCGGGGGAGTCTGTCCCCGAGGGGGAAGGCTTTAGCGTAGAGGTACACCATGGAAGAAAACTATCTGATCACCATCAAGGGCACGATGGAGCAGCGGGGCGACACGGATACCGTGGAGCTGATGACCCGCGGCTCGCTCGTCCACAAGGACGGTGCCTACTATATTGTCTACAAGGAGACCGAGACCACCGGCTATGAGGGCTGCACAACGACGGTCAAGGTGGCCGAGGACGCGCGCAAGGTCTCGATGCTGCGGTTCGGCAAACAGTCGAGCCAGCTCATCATCGAGAAGGGCACGCGCCATCTCTGCCATTACGAGACCGGCTACGGCTCTATCAGTCTGGGCGTGGCCGCCGACGTCATTGAGCAGCGGCTCGACGAGAACGGCGGCAGGCTGAAATTCAGCTACACCCTCGATTCCGGCGCCGAGAGCTTCATCAGCCGGAACTTAGTCGATATTACGGTGGATAAACTGCCGGAGGCGTAAAAATTCGCTTCCCTGTAGGGGCCGGACATGTCCGGCCCTCAACCTATCCGTTATCGCTGCAATGCCGTACAGCAGCGGGCCGGGCATGCCCGGCCCCTACGGCGCTGCGCAGCAGTCGTTGCGCCTGCGGCCATCCGACCTGCTCTTAGTATACCACATTCCGTCTCTCGCGCACAGTTCACAGTATTGCCGTATTTCAACCAAAAAGTCGTTGTTTCTTTCGTCAGATTGCCAGTTGCATTTTGTCCGCTTACCCCGTATAATAGAGGCATAACAGCAAGGGCGCTGCGAATGTGTTTTCGCAGCGTCCTTTTTCTGTAAATAGAGGAAATAAAGGAGTAAGAAGTATGGCAGCAACCGTTATGGAACTTTACGGCAGCAAAGTCTTCAACGAGCATGAGATGCGCGAGCGTCTGCCCAGCTCGACCTACAAGAGCCTCAAGGCGACGATTGAGAAGGGCCAGCCGCTGGACCTTGAGGTCGCCAACGTCGTGGCCAGCGTCATGAAGCGCTGGGCTATTGAGCAGGGCGCCACCCACTACACCCACTGGTTCCAGCCTCTGACCGGCATCACCAGTGAGAAGCATGACGGCTTTGTCAGCCCCCAGCCGGACGGCACCGCCATCATGGAGTTTTCCGGCAAGGAGCTCATCAAGGGTGAGCCGGACGCCTCCTCCTTCCCCTCCGGCGGCCTGCGCGCCACCGCCGAGGCCCGCGGCTACACCGCCTGGGACCCCACCAGCTACGCTTTCGTGAAGGACGATACGCTGTGCATCCCCACTGCGTTCTGCTCCTACACCGGCGAGGCACTGGACAAAAAGACCCCGCTGCTGCGCTCGATGCAGGCCATCTCCGACCAGGCCTGCAAGGTGCTGAAGCTGTTCGGCAAGGACGTGGACCGCGTCGTGACCACCGTCGGCCCCGAGCAGGAGTACTTCCTGATTAAGAAGGAGGACTACCAGAAGCGCCTGGACCTGGTGCTGTGCGGCCGCACGCTGTTCGGCTCTGCCCCGTCCAAGGGCCAGGAGCTGGAGGAGCACTATTTCGGCACGATCCGCCCCATCGTCTCCGGCTTTATGAAGGAGCTGGACGAGGAGCTGTGGAAGCTGGGCATTCCCGCCAAGACCAAGCACAACGAGGTCGCCCCCTGCCAGCATGAGCTGGCTCCCATCTACGACACCACCAACGTCGCCATCGACCACAACCTGCTGACGATGGAGATGATGAGGAAGATCGCCGACAAGCACGGTCTGGTCTGCCTGCAGCATGAGAAGCCGTTCGAGGGCGTCAACGGCAGCGGCAAGCACAACAACTGGTCCCTCGGCACCAAGCACGAGAACCTGCTGGACCCCGGCGACACCCCGATGGAAAACCTGCAGTTCATGGTGTTCCTGTCCGCAGTCATCGAGGCCGTTGACGATTACGCCGACCTGCTGCGCACCTCCGTCGCCACCCCGGGCAACGATCACCGTCTGGGCGCCAACGAGGCACCCCCGGCCATCATTTCCATCTTCGTCGGTGAGGAGCTGGAGGCCGTTATCGATGCCATCTGCACCGATTCCCCCTATGCCGGCCCCGTCAAGATGAAGATGGACCTGGGCGTTGATGTCCTGCCCAAGTTCAGCAAGGACACCACGGACCGCAACCGTACCTCTCCGTTCGCCTTCACCGGCAACAAGTTTGAGTTCCGTATGCCCGGCTCCGCCGAGAACCTGTCCGACGCGAACACGATCCTGAACGCCGCCGTCGCCAAGAGCCTGAAGGAGTTCGTGGCCGAGACCTCCGGTGCCGCCGACTTTGAGTGTGCGGCTGCCGCCTGGGTCAAAAAGACGCTGAACGAGCACCGCCGCGTGATCTTCAACGGCAACGGCTACAGCGAGGCCTGGGAGGTCGAGGCCGAGCGCCGCGGCCTGCCGAACCGCAAGTGCACCCCCGACGCGATGATCGCGCTGAAGGACGCGAAGAACATTGCCCTGATGGAGGAGTTCGGCGTCCTGACCAAGACCGAGATGCTGAGCCGCTACGAGGTCGAGATGGAGCACTACTCCAAGATCCTCAACATCGAGGCCCGCACGATGCTCAAGATCGCCAACAAGCAGCTGATCCCCGCCGCCACCGCCTACATGGGCGAGGTCGCCAGCGCAGCCGCCGCCAAGACCGCCGCTGTGGAGGGCATCTCCACCAAGGCCGAGACGAAGGTCCTGACCGCCCTGAGCAAGTACACCGACGAGATGTCCGACGCCACCGACGCCCTGCAGGCCGCTACCGACAAGGTCAGCGCCATGGATGACGAGGCCGCCAAGGCACACGCCTTCCACGACGAGGTCATCCCCGCGATGGATGCCCTGCGTGCTGCCGCCGACGAGGCCGAGAGCATCGTCGATGAGGATTACTGGCCCCTGCCCTGCTACAGCCGCATGCTGTTCTATACCGAGTGATTTTCTCCCGCGCTTTTTGTAGGGGCGAATCCCGTATCCGCCCGCAAGGGGCTGCCGGTTGACGGGCGCATATAGAATGCGCCCCTACGGGATGGGTTGTTTCCCCGCAAGCAGCAGCCCGCCCACACCACGCCATTTTCCTTACTGGCCGCGTCCCCGCCCCGCACAGTGAAGACGCAGCCGGGTGTAAGGTTACACCCTTTTACAATCGCCATTCTCCTTTTCCTATTTCTTACACCAGCTCGAAAGGCCCGCCCGCTCAAGGTGGGCCTTTCGAGTATCTGCGGCTTCCCCCTTGGGGGAAGGCTTTTACAGGAGGTTCCTATGAAACGCACCGCACAGGACATTCTCAATTTTGTTGAGGACAACGATGTTAAGTTCGCAAAATTGACATTCTGCGATATTTTCGGCAACCAGAAAAACGTTTCGCTTTTTGCCAGTGAGCTGCCCCGCGCCTTTGCCGAGGGTGTCAGCTTCGACGGGTCGTCCATCGCCGGGTTCATGAACGTCGAGGAGAGCGACCTTGTGCTCTGGCCGGACCCGGACACCGCCACCGTGCTGCCGTGGCGCCCCACCGAGGGCCGCGTCATCCGCATGTACTGCGACATCACCCTGCCCAACGGCAAGCCGTTTGAGGGCAACTGCCGCGGCTACCTGCAATCCGTCATCAAGCGTGCCCGCGCCATGGGCCTTGTCTGCAACGTCGGCTGCGAGTGCGAGTTCTACCTGTTCGAGACCGACGAGCACGGCAACCCGACCCGCATTCCGCTGGACATAGGCGGCTATTTTGACATCCCGCCGCTGGACAAGGGCGAGAACATCCGCCGGGAGATCTGCTTTGCCATTGAGGAAATGGGCCTGCACCCCGAGCACAGCCACCACGAGAGCGGCCACGGCCAGAACGAGGTCTGCTTCCGCTACACGACGGCGCTGAAATCCGCCGACAATCTGAACACCTTCAAGAGCACCGTCAAGGCCATTGCGGCCCGCAACGGTCTGTTTGCCAGCTTCATGCCCAAGCCTTTGGCCAACCAGCCGGGCAGCGGTCTGCATGTCAATGTCTCGCTGCTGCGGGACGGCAAGAACCTGTTTGAGGGCGACATTGCCCCGGACAGCATTGCAGGCAGCTTTATGGCCGGTGTGCTGGCCCACAGCCGGGAGCTGACCGTGTTCACCAACCCTCTGCCCAACAGCTATCAGCGCTTTGGCTGCGATGAAGCGCCCCGCTATGTGAGCTGGAGCCGCCAGAACCGCAGCCAGCTGGTGCGCATCCCCATGGTCAAGGGCGACAGTTGCCGCATGGAGCTGCGCAGCCCGGACCCCGCCTGCAACCCGTATCTGGCCATTGGCCTGATTTTGGCTGCCGGACTGGACGGCATTGAGCAGCGCATGGTCTTGCAGCCGCCGGTGAACCGCAACCTGTTCGATGCCGCCGAGGCCGAGGGACTGGGTCTTGAGACCCTGCCCGCCACCCTTGAGGAGGCGGTGCAGGTAGCCGAGGAGAGCGAGTTTTTGCGCAAGGTGCTGCCGGAGGGGCTTTCTAAGCGCTATTTCTCGGAGGAACTCAAGCGCTGCGCCGCATTGCGGAGTGCGCCTGACCAGGCCGAGCACGAGCGCGTCTACTATTTTAACGCCATCTGATCCCTGCCTGCGCAGGAGAAAGGAGTGCGGAAAATGGGACGCGCACTGATCGTAAGCGCCGGTGCCAACTCCAACGAGTATATCGCCGCGCGGCTGTCCGAGATGGGTTACAGCCGCCCGGTGATCATTCCCAGCGGAGCCGAGGCGCGGCGCAGAATGTCGGAATCTGATTTTGAGTTGATCGTTGTCAACGCTCCCCTGCCCGATGAGTTCGGGCACGAATTGTGCATCACCGCTGTGGAGCAGACCGATGCCGGTGTGGTCTTTCTGGTAAAGGCCGCACAGGCTGAGCAATTGCTTGCCCCCCTGAACGAGCAGGGGGTGCTGCTGCTGAGCAAACCCTTCACCACCCCGTTGTTTTTGCAGGCCATGCACATGGCAGCTGCCGGCAACCACCGCTTGCAGCGTCTGCGGCAGGAGAACGCCCGCCTGCAGGACAAGATCGGGCAGCTGCGGCTGGTCAGCCGGGCAAAGTGCTGTCTGGTAGAGCACGCCCACATGACCGAGGCCGAAGCGCACCGCTACCTTGAAAAACAGGCTATGGACACCCGCCGCGACCGCGCCGAGGTGGCGCAGGAGGTGCTGGAGGAGTACGCTGACAGAAGCGAATGAGACGCACCCGCAGGGAAAGGGGTGCGCCGGGAGCGAGCCTTTTATAGAAAAGTTTTATTTTACGACAGAGGAAGGTATATTTTTATGGCAAAATTTATTTTTGTGACCGGCGGCGTGGTCTCCGGTCTGGGCAAGGGCATTACTGCTGCATCTCTGGGACGGCTTTTGAAGTGCCGCGGCCTGAAGGTGGCCAGCCAGAAGCTGGACCCCTATGTGAACGTGGATCCGGGCACCATGAGCCCGCTGCAGCACGGCGAAGTGTTCGTGACCGATGACGGCACCGAGACCGATCTGGATCTGGGACACTACGAGCGTTTTATCGACGAAAACCTGAACAAGTACTCCAACCTGACCACCGGCAAGGTGTACTGGAACGTGCTGAACAAGGAGCGTCAGGGCGCTTATCTGGGACAGACGGTGCAGATCATCCCTCACATCACCAACGAGATCAAGAGCTACATCTACAATCTGGCATCCTCTACCGAAGCCGATGTGGTCATTACCGAGATCGGCGGCACCACCGGCGATATCGAGAGCCAGCCCTTCCTTGAGGCCATCCGTCAGGTAGGTCTGGAGCAGGGACGGGAAAACTGCTGCTTCATCCATGTGGTGCTGGTGCCCTACATCTCCGGCTCGGACGAATACAAATCCAAGCCCGCCCAGCACTCGGTCAAGGAGCTGCAGGGCATGGGCGTAAGCCCCGACATCATCATTCTGCGCGCAGACGGCAGCGTGGGCAGCGACATCCGCCGCAAGATCAGCACCTTCTGCAATGTCAAGCCGGAGTGTGTCATCGAGAACCTGACCATGCCCAGTCTCTACCAGTGCCCGCTGATGCTGCACACCAACGGTCTGGACGATGTGGTGGTGAAGCAGCTGCACTTGGATGTTCCCCCCGCCGACCTGACCGAGTGGAAGCAGGTGGTCTCCCGCATTGCCACCCGCAGCAAGACCTGCACCATTGCACTGGTGGGCAAGTACGTCAAGCTGCACGACGCTTACCTCTCGGTGATGGAAAGCCTTTACCACGCCGGGTTTGAGAACGACAGTCAAGTGGAGATTCGTTGGGTGGAAAGCGAGGATCTGACCGATCAGGCCGCCTGCAAAGAAGCCTTTGCAGACGTGGACGGCATCATCGTGCCCGGCGGCTTTGGCGACCGCGGCATCGAGGGCATGATCCAAGCCGCCCAGTATGCCCGCGAGAACCGTGTTCCCTGCTTTGGCATCTGCCTTGGAATGCAGATCATGGTCATTGAATTTGCCCGCAATGTGCTGGGCTACAAGGACGCTAATTCCAGCGAGTTCACCCCGGACGGTGCCCACAACGTCATCTCCCTGATGCCGGACCAGCAGGGCAACATCCCCAAGGGCGGCACCATGCGTCTGGGCAAGTACCCCTGCACGGTGAAGCCCGGCACCAAGATGGCCGAGTGCTACGGCGAGAGCGAGATCTGGGAGCGCCACCGCCACCGCTATGAGTTCAACAACGACTTCCGGCAGGAGATGCAGGACGCCGGGCTGGTCATTTCCGGCACAAGCCCGGACGGCCATCTGGTGGAGACTGTGGAGCTGCCCGGCCGCGACTTCCATCTGGGTGCACAGTTCCACCCGGAGTTCAAGAGCCGTCCCAACCGCGCACATCCCCTGTTCAAGGGCTTTATCGCCGCTGCGCTGCGCTACCGCGCTGCCGCCCAGCGGGATATGCTGCATCTGTAATAGCATAATATAACGGCAAGGCCGCAGCACAAAATACCGTGCTGCGGCCTTGCTTTATGTAAGACAATTTTAAATGCCTTCCGCGCCGTCCTGTCTGGCGTGGTTTGCCTGCTTATTCTCGTACATCCGCTGGTCGGCGATGCAGCGCACCTGTTGCACGTCCACGCTTTCGGCGGGGTACAGGGCGTAGCCGCAGCTGGCACCCACGCTCACGGTATTGCCGTCGATCTCGTAGGGCACAGCGACCATCTCACAGATCATATTCATCTTGCTGGCGCAGGCCTCCGGCTCCATCGGGCCGATCAGCAGCAGCGCGAACTCGTCGCCACCCAGACGGAAGGCGTAGTCCCGGCTGCGGATGCAGCTCTGCAGCCGCTGGGAAACGCCCTTCAGCAGCTCATCGCCCACATCATGGCCGTAGGTATCGTTGACCGGCTTGAAGCGGTCCAAGTCCATATAGAACAGCGCAAAGGGCTGGCTGTGCTGCTCCAGCACGGTCAGTACCCGGTCAAAATAGCGCTTGTTCAGCAGGCCGGTCAGGCCATCGGTGTTGGCAAGGCTTTGCAGCAGGTGCTGCTTGCCCATATCCTGCACGATCATCATCACACGGGTCAGGCGGTCACCCTTCCACGCCATGGGAACCACCGTCATCATGAAAAATGCGCTTTTATCGCGGGCGGCATATTCCAGCTTGAGGGAGTCGTTGTCCGTTTTGATGAGCCTGCGCAGGTTTTCCGGGGCCAGCATCTGGGGGATCTTGGCGTTTTCGCTGTCGGTCAGAACTACATACTTGCGCGATATCTGCTCCAGCATCTGCTGGTAAGAACCCTCCGGCGGGTACAGTGGCTCTCCGTGCCGCTCATGGTACTGGTAGCGGTCACGGTCCAGATCGCACACTGCAAAACGCTCTACAACGCGCGCCATGCCCGCGAACATCATATCGCTCTTTTCCCGGCGGCGCTCCAGCTCCCGGCGGCGGTTGCGCTCCGCGTCACGCTGGATCTTTACCACGCCTGCCATGATCAGAAGCCCCAGCAACGCAATGACTAAAATGGTAGCGTTTTGCACACTGCGCATCCCGGCATCCACCACCCCGGTGGGCACGATGCCGATGATGCTCCAATCCAGAATGCCCAGCGGCTGATAGATCAGGTAATATTTCTGCCTGTTCAACGTGTACAGTACGCAGCCCTCGCCGCCCTGCGGCAGGGTCTGCACCATGGTGTCATAGTAGGGCTGATCCACACGGGCGTTCTGCTGCAAGTAATCAAACAGGTTGGTCATCTGCTCGGTGATCTCGGTCTTTGTCTCGGTGGAAAGCACCACATCACCGTTTGAACGCACGATATAGCAATCGCTCTGTCCCTCATAGACCATGCTGCCCAGCAGCTTTTCCAGCACGGCGTTGTCGTAGCTGACCGCCAGCGCCGTATAGGTGGTGTCACCCAGCTGCAAGGGCTGTTCCATAGGCATGGCAAACATGATCTTACGGATGCCCTGACTGGAGGTGTAGCTGGTGATCACCGGAGCATTTGCACTATACAGCTCCTCAAAAGCTGCTCTCATATGCTCTGCCGTGCCCTGCCGCCCGGCGGTGGTCCAGAACTCGCACTGCTCGTTGAACAGGTAAAAATCCGTGTACTGCCAGGTAGCCTTTTGGGCAATATACTCCTGCCACTGCCCCTCCTGCTCTCCCCGCTCCGCAAGGGCGCCCAGATAGCTGTCCCAGTCGGTCAGGATGTTCCAGTTGCGCTGCGCAAACATGGTAAAGGTCTTGGCAGACTGCCCATAGGTGGAAAGCAGATTTGCCGTGCTTTCCTGATAGACCTCCTTCTGGGTATAGGCACTGTAAGCAAGGATGCCGACCAGCAGCACCAGCAGCATCCCTGCTATGAGCAGTATATTTTTTTGTTTCTTCATCATAAGGCTGTTTCCTCCGACTGCCCCGCAGCCAGACCCCTTCACAATACGTTCTCCCAAAGGCTTTATCCTGAAGCGCCATGCACAAAGTTCCGCAAAAGTGCACAAGCGCCGCGTGTCAGCTCCCATATAAACCGACACTATTCCTAATAATATTATTATACCATCCCGCAAAAAAGCCTGTCAACACATCCCCGGGGTGATTCGTGTCGTTTCAAGGGCGATTCACGCAGATTTGCTCTGTTTTTGCCGCTCAAAAGGACAAAAAGACCCGCAGGCTGCGCCTGAACCTTCAGGGCTGCTGCGGGTCTTTTCATTGGTGCAGAAGAAGGGACTTGAACCCTCACTCACAAGGAACTGGTGCCTAAAACCAGCGTGTCTGCCATTCCACCACTTCTGCTCATAGAAAAAAGGCAAGTCAAAAACCGACTTGCCTTCTGGTGCGAGGGAGGGGACTCGAACCCCCAAGGATAAACCACACGCACCTCAAACGTGCGCGTCTGCCAGTTCCGCCACCCTCGCATATGAAGTTTTGATGCAATCTTGATTTCTCTCGGCCTTGAGGTCTAAGCCGTATCGCTGACTGCTCAAGTATAATACCATACTCCCCCGGCGATGTCAAGCGTTTTCATAGATTTTTTTGCCATTCATATCTTGTAAATGGAGTTTCCGTGCAGAAATGACTTAAGAAGGAGGTTTTTGGAAATGACTTTTTTCAAATCCAGCAAACATCAAAGATTGTTGTGGAGCCTTTTGCTGCTTTCTGTCGGGGCGGCGGCGGGGTTCGGACTGGGGATATTCTGCGGTGCAGAGCCGCCCGTAGGCTGCCGGGAGAGCGACCTGACCCCGGTGCCGGACGAAAGCTTCGTCTCCCCTGCCTCGGCGTCCTCCGTAGAAACGTCCCCGGAGCCGGAGCCGATGCCCGAGAAGTGGGTCTGTCTGACCTTCGACGACGGCCCCAGCAAGACGACACCGGACGTTCTGTCCGCGCTGAACCGTGCCGGAGTAAAGGCGACCTTCTTTGTAGTCGCCACCGGCAACAACGACAAATATCTTCCCCTCATCTCTGAAGCTGCTGCCGCCGGGCATCAGATCGCGCTCCACTCCGCCTCCCACGAGTACAGCGACATCTACCAGAGCGCGGACGCTTACTGGAAGGACATCGACCTGTTAAAGGAACGCCTCACCCCTTACGTCCGGGCCGACGGCCTGCGGTATCTGCGCTTCCCGGGCGGCAGTACCAACACCGTGAGCCGCCGCTACGGCGGACGCGGGCTGATGCAGCAGCTCAAAGAAGAAGTCACTGCAAAAGGCTACGCCTATGTAGACTGGAACGTCTGCGCCGAGGACGCCGTGGGCGGCAAGCCCAGTGCAGGCACCATCTTCCGCAACATCGTGCGGGAGACCGGCGAGCAGACCCAGTGCATCGTGCTGATGCACGACTCGGCCACCACCCGCACCACCGCCGAAGCCCTGCCCGACATCATCCAGTGGTACAAGGACAACGGTTTCGCCTTCCTTACCGTAGAGCAGGCCGTCCCCCTGCCCACGACATAGCAAAAAGCCCCGGAGGGCCTGCCAGACGGCAGACTTTCCGGGGCTTTGGTGCGTAGAAACAGCTTACTCAGCGGCCTGATTGAACAGGGCGAAGGCACGATAAGCCATGTACAGGTCGGTCTTGTGGATGACCTCGAAGGGAGAGTGCATGGACAGCACAGGCACACCGATGTCGATGACGGGGATGCCACGGTTGGCAACATACTTTGCGATGGTGCCGCCGCCGCCCAGGTCGAGGCGGCCCAGCTCACCGATCTGCCATGCAACGTCGTCGGCGTCCATCATGCGGGTGACATAGCCCACCAGCTCGGCAGAAGCGTCGTTTGCAGCGCTCTTGCCGCGGCTGCCGGTGTACTTGAACAGCGCGATGCCGCGGCCTGCGTAGGTGCCGTTCATCGGCTCGAAAGCGCTGGCCCAGCTCGGGTCGTAAGCAGCGGTGACATCGGCGGACAGGCAGACACTGTTGCGGAATGCAATGATGTCGTCCTGACCAGCGGCGCGGCAGAGCTCCTGCATGAAGTGGAAGACGTACATGCTCTGCATACCGGTGACGCCGTCAGAGCCGATCTCTTCCTTATCGGTCAGGACGCAGACGGTAGTGAAGGCGGGATCCTTGGTGGCGATCTCGGCCATCAGAGCAGGATATGCATCGACGCGGTCATCGTGGCCGTAGCCTCCGATCATGGAGCGGTCGAAGCCGACGTCGCGGGACTTATAAGCGGGGACGATCTCGATTTCAGCGCGGGCAAAATCCTTCTCGGTGATGCCGTACTTCTCGTTGAGGAGGATCATGGTGTTCAGCTTGACAGCTTCCTTGACTTCCTCGTCGTCCACAGCGTCGGAGCCGATGAGGATGTTCAGTTCCTCGGCCCGGATGCCGTCGCTCAGCTTGCGCTCGCCCTGCTCAGCGCCCAGATGGGGCAGCAGGTCGGTGATGCAGAAGACGGGGTCGTTCTCATCCTCACCCACGTTCACAGAGACGGTGGTGCCGTCAGCGCGGGAGAACACGCCGTGGATGGCCAGCGGCATGGTACCCCACTGGTACTTGCGGATGCCGCCGTAATAGTGGGTCTTGAAGTAGCTGAAGTGGTCAGACTCGTACAGCGGGGTCGGGCGCAGGTCCAGACGGGGGCTGTCGGTGTGAGCGATGACCAGACGGAAGCCGTCCTCGAAGCTGCGGGTGCCGATGGTGGAAGCCACGATGGCCTTGCCCAGCTGGCTGAAGTAGACCTTGTCGCCGGGGGCGTAGGTCTTCTTCGGGTCGAACTGCTGGTAGCCTGCGTTCTTGAGCATCTGCTCGCTCTCAGCGGCCACCTCGCGCTCGGTCTTGCCTGCGTCGAGGAATTTCTTGTAGCCCTCAGCGAATGCATGGGCCTCCTGCTTGACGGCGGCGGACTTGTCGCCGACGTAAGCGGGCTTAAACAGCAGCTTTTCAGCCAGCTGCTGGTTCGGAGTTTTTTCTGCCATAGGATCTCTCCTGCCTTTCTGTTTTCTTATACTTATTGGAAGCTGTTTTCACGGCCATTGCACACCGTCTGAACGGCCTTTTTGCCCGCAGACTGCGTTGCTTTCTCTTGCGAGCCGTCAGGATCGCTGCGAAAAATCGCCTTGCCTGCAAGCAAAAATCCTCGTTCATCCGGCACACTCTGGCCATGAAAACAGCTTCATCTATCAAAGACCCGCAGGTTTTTGACCTGTCGGTTCTTCTTCATTGGTTGAGATTCAGCCGCCGTAGAGTCGGGTATAGACGGCGTAGCTGGCGGTTATCTTTTCGACGTAATGGTGCATCTGGTTATAGGGGAAGCCTTTCAGGGTCTGCCCGTCGGAGGAATGCTCTTCCATCCGCAGCAGGTTGTCTACCGTCCCCCATCCGCTGTGGTAGGCGGCGGCAACGGTAGCCACATCGCCGCCGTACCGCTCCATGCAGAGATGGATGTAGTAGCAGCCGAAGCGGATGCTGACGTCAGGGTCGTAGAGTTCATCGAAGGTCAGGTCCTCATCCGGCGCAATCTTGCTGCGCAGCCAGATAAAGGTCTCCTCGGTCATCTGCATCAGCCCCCGGGCCTCCACGCTGGAAGTGGCGGCGGGGTCGAAGCCGCTCTCCGTGCGGATGAACGCATAGACCAGCAGCGGGTCGAGCTCGTATTCTGCGGCCCACTGCTCCACCTGCCGGCTGTATTTGCGGGGGTAGAGCAGCCGGTCGGCCTCCCGGGCGAGGGGCGG